>Ga0180009_10007827_pt1 | contig 10792 bp, 21 predicted proteins | sample OS_PC_MetaG_FD_123537 | JGI IMG/M metagenome (GOLD analysis project Ga0180009, IMG submission 123537) | Groundwater microbial communities from the Aspo Hard Rock Laboratory (HRL) deep subsurface site, Sweden - OS_PC_MetaG | ecosystem: Environmental > Aquatic > Deep subsurface > Groundwater... | reverse complement strand
TCTCATTACGGTGTTAAGGTAAACTAAATATCAAAACGCATTCTTAATTCAGTTAATATAGTTTGCATTGAATCAAGTGCGCCTTCCATTTCGTGTTTTCTTTCATTTTGTATTTGTGAATACCCCATTAAGTGTTCCCTACAATAATTTATTCCCCATTGCATTACTGAAAATAATTGTTTATCTGATTTATTTTTTATGCTTTTCATATTATTTTCCTTTCTGTAGAAGGGATAGTATCTTATCTGCTATTTCTAAACAAAATTCTGGTATAAAAGATGCTGATGTTTTGTCTAATTCTGACTGAATTATTAACGTTATTTGTCCTCTTAATTCTTCCTTTGTATCTTTGGGTTTATCTTCTAAAACCACTTCTTCTAATACTTCTTTTTTGGGTTTAATTACCTTCCCACATTTTACACATTCTACTTTATCTAGTTTATCCCATTTTATCGGGTCTGGGTTTTTACACTCACACCCTTGCTCGGGTTCATCATAATCTTCGCATAAGTGTTCTGTTATAATGGGGTCTTTCTCTTTGTGCCAGTTTAAATGAGTGTTAAGAGCATCTATGAGCTTATCGGTGATTTCTTTCACTTTCGGTGCTTCAAGGTATTTATATCCTGTTTCTTTACTTGTTTTAACAGTAAGTTTCTGTTCATCTGAAAACGCTTTGACGTATTTTTCCATAGCCTTTTTTGTTATACGTTTTTTATGTTTTGGTTTTGGTAATTCCATATATTTTCTTTTTTCTCCTGAATGTTTATCTAATAGTTTTTTCATGTTATCTCCATTCAAATACCATTATTCTTTTATAGACAATTAACTGTATTGCTTTCTTTATCCGTTCCCCTATGTTTCCCCGAACAGGAATATCACGATATGATAACTTCATAAGTTTATAGAGAATTTCTTTTGACTTCTTTATAGTCTGTTTTGTTTTCATATTCCTCCTTCTCCTTTCAGACCGATAGACTCAAATTTACTGGTTTGCCCTAAAAAACGCTTCTGAAAAACCTGCGGGTGTCTTACTTCATAATTCCTGTCTAACAAATGACAAGCACAAATACCAGACAAACATTTACCATATTTTTTATTGGCTAAATCACAAATTTTACAACCACAACAACCTTTTCTTTTTTTCATATTTACTTCGGCAATACAATCTCCGGACTATTGGCTTGCGGTTTTGTTAATAATTCTAAATCTTCTTTTTCATTGTTAAAACAATCATCGCATATCAATACCGATGATATGGTAAGCGTTACATCAGTTTTCCCATCTTGGGTAGGCCGTACCCCCTCTATTTTTGACAAGGCATGACACTGACTTTTCAATGCGTTAAACCAAAGATCGCAAAACGCACATTTATAAATTGTATTGAATAACTGAATATGTAATTTAATTTGTTTCATGATTCTCCTTTTCTTCAAGTATTGATAATTGATTTTCATTGATGACGTTCCTCCTGCACGTCCGACAAACCCCCTGCTTTACTCTCCTTCGTTTATAACTCTGTCGATTCTTCCCACTACAACGGGAACACGTAAAAAAATAGACACGACGTTCAATATACAATCTAGTGTTCATAATTCTGTAACCTCAATGAGGACAATGGGTATCTGTTTCGTTCATAAATTCCTCAATTCCGTAACCTCAACTTCACATCTCGGAGATTCCGGATCATGCTTTTTATAAACATATAAACTTACAACTTGCCGGTCGTTTTTAATAACTTTAGCTTTTTCAAGGAGATCCAGAACTATCTTAATTCCGTTATCTATGTCCCTGTCCCGCTTACAGTACATGGTAATTTCAACGCTTACACCCCCTAGAATGGTCTTTAGACGACTGGATGCCATAATCTCCCCCCAAGCCAAACTCTCCCAACTACGGGCACTAGGGGCCTTGTACCACCTATTCCCAAGACCGCTTCGGTACGTGGCATTGATTGATGGCGGCATTGGCAAGGTATAGATCATACGTTTATTTTTTCTTTTTTCCTCCATGTTTTGAACATACTTGATATGTTCCTGCAACTCGTATCGGTGACTGGTCTGCATTAAGCCAAATTTTTCCTGTTGCTTCTTCTTTGTGACAAATTTCACACATAACTTCCATATTTTTATCCCCCCGCGTATAGAGAATTGTATTCTCCATGCGCGGGGGGATAAATTCCCCCCTCCCAAACCCAAAAATAAGCGGTAGTGTTAAAACGGAATACTATCTACATCAACTTTTTCCTCTTGATCTTTCGGTATAGCTGTCGGCTCTGACTCCGTTATTTTTATCGACTTCGCCGGTCGTACTTCTTCATCTATTGCCTTAGATGCTATAATCTTCTCGATCGTTTCCTTGAGCACATCTACCATATCCAATAAAAACTGAAATTTTCCGGCATCCGTGACCAGTATCGGGAATCCGTCTTCTTGTTTGACTATTTCAAATCCTATGATCCATGACTTACCAAACGAATTGACCTGTTTCTCTGTGGTCAATTTCACAGTAAGCGCAAACATAGGGATTGATACCGGCTTGGCCCGGGTATATTTCCCGGCCGCTTTGCCAAAATCCCACATGGGCTGTAACTTCTTGCCTGTTACATACATGACAAACGGCATATTGATGCCATCATTGGTTATGACCCCACCCATTATCTGATTCCATACGGATTTTTTCTTTCCCGTTGCACGATCTATTTCCATACCCTCGGCATAGTATCCCCGGCTGATCGTCAATATGTGTGCCGTAAGCTCCTTAAATTGCATTTGCTTTGGAACATAAAAAAAATATCCATCTTCCGGCTCCCGACCATCGGGAAGCTCATTTGTTGAACTCTTGCCGGTTGTCTGCACCTTGAGGATCGGCAGATCACCACCCAAATTCTCCGAACCCACCCGCGCGTTATCCCCATACATCTTTGCTAAAGCCGGATCATTTCTCACTATATCAAGCTGGCTTTTGACCAACGCAATTTCTTTAACTTCGGATTCCTTGGTTTTTTCCGTATCCTTCTTCAATTTTTCCGCTGTCGCTCTCGCTTTATCTTCTCCTGTCATAATATTTATTCACCACCTTTCTTTTGATATGTAATCTCCACTTTGCACAGATCCCCACATCCTATTGCTAGTTTTGTAGCCACAGATAGGTCCGCGATTCGGTTGTAACGAGCGAATCCGCCGGTATCCGTAACCGTCGCCACAATACTAGCTCCCGTCGTTCTATTCCGGACCGTTACTTTCTTGTTAAGGATCTTGAATTTCCGGACAGTACGCGGTGTCATTGCAAGGGTCAATTTCGTATCATCCAAGCGTTGACCGTTCGCCATTGTAAGAGTGGGTGAGCATTCAAGGCATCCTGATTCAGAGTAATAGCTGGCTATACCAGTCCATGAGAAGATAAGAAGAAACGCGAACGAAAGCAATCGTCCGGCGTTTTTATCTGTATAATTCCGTGTATTATTTCGCATGAGTCATTGTTGCTGGTAGCGCATCAAATGAACTTTTGAGAATACGCACCAGGCGTCCTATTTTAATTGCCTTTAATTCTCCTCGCTTAATCATAGCATCAACTGCCCGATCCCTCATTCCGAGGCGTATAGCTACATCTTCTCTAGTCATATATTCTTCATTTTGTGTCATATAAAAGCAGTATAAGACACTTCACGACATATTGTCAAGGACCAATTTTATTCTCTTTTTATATCCTAGATAAGGAGTAATCATAGTCCTCCCTAATTGGAGCTGTGAGGTGTTGTTCGGTTTTTATTTCCGCCACCCTGCAATCTTGACTGTAGAAGCCCAGGTCGTACCTATTGGCTCTCCGTCCCGCCCCAAGATAAGCGGATTGACGATTTTTGAAGTATGGATATAAACCCCCGGATTACCATCGCTTCCGGGGAAGCATACTCCGTTCATTTAGCAGTCGTCTTTTTAAGGCTTTTCGTTACGCCCACCCTCTGCCAGCGTGAACACGCCATGGTAGGGCTAAAGTCCGAGTCTTTCTTCAATGATCCACCCAGCTTTATTCTGTTCGCGCGGTATCCAAGATACCGTAAATTGTTTTTCTATTACCCAAATTTCCCGTAAGATGTTTTTCAAACGGTCTATTTTTGTTGACCACGACTTATTGACTAGATGGACAGCAAGTTGTGAGTCGGAAAGAATGGTAAGTTTTTTAACTTTTGTTGTTTGGAGTAATCCAAGGATTGCGAGGAGTTCAGATTCGTTGTTTGTTTTATCGCCAACATATTTGAAAAATAATGGTTTTACAGAAGTTCCGGTTGCACAAATAACAGATTTTTGTAATCCAAATTGTCCATTATTGGCTGTTCCCCCGTCTACATAGAATGTTTTTTGCATATTATCCCTTTGTCTTTAATCTGTATATCAATTTCGGATCTTCAACTAATTCGTAACCTTCTGGCTCAAGAAATTCTGTCAATACACGTTTTATCTTATCTGCCCTAGTAATATCCCTATTAACCGTAGCATCCCGCAAATGATCAAGTGTGTCTTCTACTTCTCTCAATATATCAAGGGATAGCGTCATAAAGATTTTAGGATAACAAAAAACAGAATATACATAAACGTCGTAACTACGAGGATGATTCCCGTTATATCAAACAAAAATTCTTTGAAGGTGGGTTCACGCATATTATTTATCGTACTCCGTCTTAATGTTGAAAAAGATAACTAGCTTTTTGATAAATACTTTCGTATAATTCCGGATTACCTACAACCCAAAATGCTTTATTTTTTACAATTCCAAATTCCATAAGTCGTTTAATCCGAAGTATTTTTTTATTCGGTTTCTGTAATTCTTTTATGTATCTATGCCAAAGAGAATGACAACTTCCGCATAGTGTTATTAAATCTTGTATGCGTTCATTCAAAAGTATACTTTTTCCATCAGGAGATTTGTAATGTTTGTGATGTATATTGATATTTTTAGAAGAAGAACATATTTGACATACATTACGATTTTGTAATTTTTCAATTCTTTTATCCTGCCAATGCTTGGATTGAAGATATGTATTATATTCCATAAAAAACCTCTGTGTTAGATACAGGTACAGATTTGCGCCGTAAACCTATACCTAACACAGAGGTCGCAAATCTGTTTATCTGAATTACAATCTAAACTTTTTATTGGTAATTGTCAACTGTGGATCCGGGCGGAGTTGAACCGCCGTTATCTTTTCGGTAGCCTCACCGAGTAGATCCTTCCCGTCGGACCCTTCAAGATAGTTTATCACTTGATCTTCTGCTTTCGCAAGGCGACGAAATTCCGACCGCTTCCCTTCGTGATCCGCGTCGTCATATTTTCTTCTGATCCATTTTTCTGTTGCCATGTTGTATCCTCTGTGCATATTTTACCCGTTCATCGATAAGTATTTCTACCCCCTGTTCAAGCGTAGTAAACGGTACAATTCGTTTTTCGTCAGGATATAAGAGGAATGATACAGGACCAAGCTCATCATCTCCTTTACGATGGAATCCTTTTTTCCGTGAATATCCGTCCGACCGTTTATATGCTCCAATAGAAACAAAATATACCATGTTCGCTTCTCCGCCAAACCGCTTGACCGGCTGGGGAAGAATTGCTTTATCGTGTGTATGAGCCGTTACGATAATGTCTGATCCCTCTGCACTATCCCGATAAAGCCGTAGTGCAGGGTGTGCTTTGTTATAGATAGAAAACCCGTTATGCCGGTGAGCACCGGATATTTTGTACTTCTCATTGCCGACGCCTAAAGTAATATAGGATACGCCATGAAGAAAATGTGCTCCGTAATCTTTCCCGAAATTGGTATAAACTGTTTCTCCGGATTGCCCGGCCCACATATCATGGTCCCCTCCCCACCCTGCAAGGAGCTTTTTGTTATCCGCAAGCGTCCGAAGTCCCGCCTGTAAAAAGTGATTCTGTTCTACATACGCGCCGATCTGTTCATCCTGTGCATCTTTTCCCCAAAAGTAGGAATCCGTTATATCTCCGAGGGTAGTTGTAAAAACGCCGGGAGTCTCGGCAATCTTCCTCAAATCGTTTGCAAACAAATCATAGGCTACGTCTTCTCCTCCTGCGTGAACGTCGCCCAGAGGAACATAGAGGATAGGATATTGTGTCTGTATGGCAATTTCGATGTGCTCCGGTATGCCACGAGCCGCTTTCCGTTCATTCTGTCGCCTTTGAAATATCGTCGCCCAATCTCCAAACGAACGGGAATCTGTAGCAAGAGGAGTAACGAAGATAAGATTATCGCCCGTAGGTACATTCGATACAATTTCATCCCGCGAACGGAACGTACCATCCGGATAATATAATCCAATCTCTCGCATAGGCGTACATAGAATACTCCTTATACAGGCATTACTTTTGCAATCAATGACTTTTCATCAAATCCCATCTTGTTGTCAAGCCAATCCCGTAGCCACATACCAAACGCTGGGAGAAATCCTGCAACAAACGCCACCAATAGTGTTTTTCCCGCTTCTTCTGGTTTTGACCAATCCGGACGAAGTAAGATAGCTTGTGCTAATCCGGCACCAATGGCCGCGCGTATACCGCGATAGAAAATCCTGTATATTTCCGGAAACTGTTTACTTGGCATATATTGATTCACCCCCCTTATTTTCCTCCAACTTTATTTATAATTTTTTGTAGTATACTTTCTTTTGGACTTTTGACAATCACCGTTTTGTTATCAATCGTTTCATTAACTTCATCTATTTTTGCGTCAACAATATCTTTGACTTCGTTTATATCCGCCTTCGTATTCTTTGCATTCTCTGTCTGCGTTGCCCGTTGTAAGTTTATGGCTGATTCTACCGCTAATAATCTCGATAGTATGTCTTCCAAAAGCTCCCTATCCTGAAAGAGTAAATTGGTAGTTTTCCCAATTTCTTCTATCCTTCGGGATAGTCGTTTCAGTTCATCGGCTATATGTGGTTCTGTCATGCTAAATCGGCTTTCGCTTTTGCTATTTTATCAAAAAGTTTCTTATTTTCATCCATAAGAATTTTAATGTTATTGTTTGCTACTCCTAATTGTCTTTTGAGATTAACAATTTGTGCATCTTTCTGTCCGGCTTGTGTTACCAGTTGAGTATGCTGTAAAAGACATTGTGTGAGGGCATCAGATGACCCAGGAGACGTTAAAAGAGGTAATTGGTCAATATACCCTGCATATCCATTTTGACGGTTTCTGGGAAATAAATAATATCCCCAATGAAGATGTGGACCTGTAGAATTTCCTGTATTGTTGGAAAGAGCTATTGGTTGTCCTTCCGATACGGTATCCCCTACTTTTACCTGAAATGTTTGCAGGTGAGCAAGTACAGATCCTTCTTTGTCATTCTCTATTTTTATATAATTCCCATAGCCCATTGGATCGTTTGTTGCTTCAATTACTTTCCCTCCATGTGGGGCTATTACTTGTGTTCCGTTGGGAAGATCCATATCGATACCATTATGTCCGAGCAATCCAAATCTTTTGTACATATCGGGATTCTCCCTAAATTTTTGTGTAATTTTGTAGTTTCCTCTATATGGCAATATCATATTGTGTTATGTCCTTCAATCGTATATAATCTAAATATGTTATGTAATTTTTGTTCAAATGTAATTAAACGAACCCATCCTCGCAAGTATTGTTCAGACTTATGTAATAAAAGAGCTTGGTATATGCGGAACTTCAAACCTAAAGAGAGCCTATTCAATGATAATCCCCAAAAAGGAATTAAGTGGGAAGAATGGTTTATAAATCGTTTTGGTGCAGAAAGACCCAGTAAAAATCTAAATACGCCTTTTGATTTCTTTTGGAATAATGAAAAGATAGACTTAAAAGTATGCGAACTATATAAAAGAAAATTCAAACGAGGTAAGTCTATTAAAAAAACTACTGGTTGGTGGACATTCAACCGTAATGGAAGCGAGGCGGATTTTATGATTTGTATAGGTTTGATAAACAATAAACCTTTTAGGGTATTCAAAATACCTGAAAAAGTATTCCCAAAAAGTGGAGTTACTATAACACCATTAGAATCTAAATACAATAAATTTGTTATAACTTTATAGTTATGACCTTTCATTCCAAATTTAGCGTAGTTGGCAGGATTAACACCAAAAATTTGTGTTAAAGCAAAATTGCCGCGAAAAGGTTTTATCATATTTTTACTTAATATCCAATTTTAACACATTGAGTACCACAGGAAAAATTTTCTCCTCGCGCCCGTCGCGCCGCTTGTTACTCCTTGGTGTCCTGATTGAAGTGCTATGAGTGTCATATTAGTCAATTACCGTAAATTCTTCCGTTCTTGCAGTGTAGATAATATCCCTTAAAGGATTTACCTTAAAAACAAAAGTTATATTAAGGTAGGCTTTGCCGGAAGATATTTCACTCGGAACTTTTATATTGCTGATAATTTTCTCAAAACATCCCTTGGGACTTTCAGCCTGTATTATGGGGAGACTTATTATAGTTTCGTTGATAATTTGTTGGATAATCGTTGCAGAAATGTCTGTATATCTACAAAATGAAGTTCTATACAGTATGGCTTCCCCCCGCTTCAGTTCTTTTTTAACCAACGGAAAAGGGCTATTTAGAACCTCAAAGGTTTTGAAAGGATAAAATAAAAGATAGAAAACATAGAAAATTGTTCCCATCGTCAAAAGAATTGTCCCTATCGCTAACCAATATAAGATTTTGTCTTTCATAATTCTTTTTTATATAAAGTTTTCCAAATAAATAATCCAGCCAAACCCCATAAAATCTTCTCAATCGCCCAGATATTATTAGTAACAATAAATTTTCGCACTATTAGCGAAGGAGGATTGAGATAGGCCACTGTTCCAAATAACCAAACAGCATTGTCAATCATTATCGTTAACGCAAGAAATAATATCGCTATAATAAGAGGTTTGTGTTTCCCTTGCGTCCTTGTATGCAATCTTATTAACCATAAAGAAAAAAGGGCGTAAATAACCACGAGACTAAAATAAATTGCGAAAACTCCTATATCTGGTATTCTTGACATATTGTTTTATTCCTTTCTTTTATTTCTTAATAACTAATGCTAATAAAGCTCCCACAACCGCTATAAGTATCAAACCAATCATACCATAAACAATCTTTTTGATAGGTTCAAACTCATTCTTGGTTACATATTGCTCCTGTACCAATCCCTTAATTTCTCCTATCTCTTTTTTGATATAGGATAAATCATTTTGAATGACTGCCAGCTTTACTTGATCGGTTGAGTTTTTTGTCATACTTCTCATTATATCATCTGATCCAAAAATCCAATACCTAGAGATGCTCCGGGTTGAACATGGCTAGAATAACCAGAATCCCGAAAACAATCTTTACGATATCGGAAACATAATCTTTCCAGGCAGATTTCATATTATTCTAACGCTTTATCGTATACATCCTCGCTAATCACTTTTGCGTCTAAAAGTGTATTCAAAAGATCCATATACTTTTCTGTTTCCATTTCTTTTGCAAATCCCTTGAGGGCATTGACCTTTGTTGTAGAAAACCGGAGTTTCATAATAGTTTTAATCCGAGTATCTCCTTGACGTGCAAGAATCTCTTGGTCAAAATCTTTCTGTAATCGCGTTAAATTAGCCTTGTCTTCTGATGTATCCGGACCATTAGGATAGAGTGCAGATTCCAATTTATCCTTAAACTCGTTTGGATCGCCGCCCTGTTTCGTATACTCATCAACATATTTTGTTACGAGTTTAGCTTCTTTTATATTCTGAACGGCCCGTTGTTGTGTTTCTTTGGCCTGTACTTCCAGTTCCTTCTCCACCATTCCATAATCGCTTACCTTGAATATCCGATTGATAAGCGGGGTGTATTGGATAAACTTTTCAAACGTCGTTTTCGTCGCAGGATCATAGGTAGCAAAGTTTCCGAGTCCTACCTGATTGAGTGACCACAATGCCATCTTTTTCACTCCCTCAACTCCCCTGGCTTGTGCTGTTTGTTGGTCCAAAACATTCCTGCCGTAATAAGAATCCCATGGATTGATGCCTTTTGCATAATCAAACCACGCGCCGATAACATCAAAAATAGGAGTCATGCTCGGAGCAAACCCAGCACCTATCTGCAATACTTGTTGCGGTTTGGTCAACTTACCCTGTAGGGCCATGCCTATTTTCCACATGATTGCGCCGGAAAGCCGGTTTGTTTCGTCCTGCGGGACGGTAACATACAGTGCGCGACCGTTAGGAAGCATGACAATAGGAAATGCCAGAAAATTGCTTTTATGATATTCCGTCATTTTGTCGTATGCGTCTTTTATCTCTTTACCCAAAAACCCACTTGCGCCGATAAGCATAAGAAGTTTCCATATACCGGATTGCAAAAATGATTCAAAAACCCATGCACCCCGGGATTTCGGATTCCGTAGTAATTCTGATTCGGATCTGAAAGATTGAATAATGACATTGGAAAAAACCCAGATACTATTATCTATTTCTTTCATTGCTCCGCCCTCAAGATAATTTGGAGTTCCTACATAATTTCTTGTATAAAATCCAACTTTGCCCTGATCTTCCAAGCGTTGAGACAAATACTTAAATCCAGCTAACTTCGTCGTAGATTCAAACGTCCCGCCAATTCGTTCCAACGACCGTAGTACAATTTCTATCGGAAGAAGAAACTTTTGGGTAATCCGCTTCATTATTTTTGGGTCCCCTTCTTTACCGAAGAAACGGTATTTTTGATACAGCGTATACAATGCCTTGTCTTCTCCTGCGGTAGGATCATAGGAAACCCAGGGTGT
>Ga0180009_10007826_pt1 | contig 10793 bp, 7 predicted proteins | sample OS_PC_MetaG_FD_123537 | JGI IMG/M metagenome (GOLD analysis project Ga0180009, IMG submission 123537) | Groundwater microbial communities from the Aspo Hard Rock Laboratory (HRL) deep subsurface site, Sweden - OS_PC_MetaG | ecosystem: Environmental > Aquatic > Deep subsurface > Groundwater... | reverse complement strand
GAGGAATTTTTCGTTCGTCTTCTGAAAGCCAAATAATGGGAATAAGATTTTCATCGCTGACCAATAATCCTCCTTCTAACTCCCAGTATTCGTGGCCTTTGCTAGAGCTTCTTAGGTCCCACATATCTTCTCTTTTCGATTTTACGACGCCGATTTTCACTGGTTCCTTAAGAACGACTACCAACATTCCTTCTTCTATTTTTTTGTTCATTTCTATCGCACTCCGAGCTAACCATCAAGATTCGATGCTCAATTCGGAGCGCAATAGTTTCCTTCTCCCCCTTTTCTATTTTCAAAGAACTACCTTGCCCCGTATCAATTTTGCCATCCAAAATTAGAATATAGTAACAAAGATAATTAGTCGTGTTAAACTTTTGCGACGCAGAGGCTGAATAAGCCCGACTAAAAGGAGTGCGTCGCCCTGAATAATCTTTGCAAAATTGATGTGGGGTCTTATTCTTACACCTCTATTATAACAAATACATAGAATTTGTCAAGCCCCACTTATTTTATAAGTGGGCTTAAAAGCGAGGTTAAGAAAGCTAATTTATTATTTTTTAGTTTCTGGTTTAGTTTCTGGTTTAGTTTCTGGTTTTTCTTCTTTATTAACTGTTTCCTTTTTCTCTTCTGGGGCTGGTTTTTCTTCCGTTTTTGCTTCGGGTTTTGTTTCTGAGGTCGGTTTTGCCTCTTCTACCTCCTTTTCCTCTTTCTTTTCCGGAACTGGTTTCTCTTCGGGTTTTGCTTCCGGTTTTTTTGTTTCTGGAATCGGTTTAGCTTCTTCTGGTTTCTTCTCCTCTTTCTTTTTCGGTTTTTTGTGTTTTGGCTTTTTCTTTCCTTCTAAAATTTTTTCTTTGACCAATAAATTATAAACCGTAGGAGAAGGTTGAACTCCTACCGAAAGCCAGTGTTTAATTCGTTCTATCTTCAATACTTTTTCTTTCGTCAAAGGATTGTAAAAGCCAACTTCTTCTCTGAAGCTGCCGCTTTTTGACGACCTTCTTTTGTCAACCACTACTATTTTAAAAGAGGGTTGATTTCTTTTACCGACTCTGAGAAATCTAATAACAAGCATATAATCGGCATTGATCAGTTAAATCGGCATTTATCAGCGTCATACTAAGTTTTCCCGCTGATTTATGCTGATAATGGCTGATTCATACCGGTAAATTTCATTACCACCTTTTTAATTCCAAAGCATTCTGGGCTGCTTTTTCTTCTGCTTCTTGTTTTGAAGAACCCTCGCCTTTGGCAATCAATTCTGAATCCAGATAAACGCCAACAATAAAATGTTTAGCATGGTCTGGCCCCCATTCTTCCAAAACTCGGTAAAAAGGGGTAATTCTTACTCTCTCTTGGGCTTCTTCTTGGAAACTAGATTTTACATCTTTATAAAGACCTTTTTCAATTATTTCCGGCAATTTTACTAATAAATTTGTCTCAATAAATTCTCTGCTGACTTTATATCCCTGGTCAAGATAAACTGCTCCGATAAATGCCTCAAATATATTGGCTAAAATGTATTGTCTGGCTTTCCCCACTTCTTTTTCTTCACCGCGAGAAAGCAATAAAAAATCATTGAAACCCAAATCTTGAGAAATCGCCGATAACATCTTAGCATTAACTAAAGCCGCCCGCCAATTGGTTAATTCCCCTTCTGATTTTTGCGGATAATTTTGATACAAATATTCAGTAACTACCAGTTCTAAAACGGCATCTCCCAAAAACTCTAATCTTTCATTGTGGGATAAATAAAAATCAGGGTTTTCATTCAAATAAGAACGATGGCAAAACGCCTGAATTAAAAAGTCTTTGTTCTTAAAGCTCAGATTAAGCTTTTCTTCAAGAATAGAAAATTCTTTCACAAAACGTGGTAACCAGTAATGGGTAGCCAGTAATTCGTAATTTTTAAAGATTTTTATGAAATTAGAGTCTTACTCGTTGCCCGTTACTGGTTACGGGTTACTTTTGAGGTTTTTCTATCTCTTTATACACTGTCCCTAGAACACCATTGACAAATCTTCCCGAAGATTCGCCGCCGAAACTCTTGGCTAACTCAATGGCTTCGTTAATTGCCACTTTTGGCGGTACTTCCTCTTTTTTAGCATATAATAACTCAAAAAGTCCAATTCTCAAAACATTGCGGTCAATAATATTTATTTGATTTAAAGGCCATTCCGGAGCCGCTTTTTCAATGATTCCATTAATCTCGTCAAGATGATTTATAACTCCGTCTATTAATTGCCAAACAAACTTTGTATCTTCAAGACCGGGACCAAACTCTTTAATATTTTTTTCTACAATTTCTTTTAAATTTGGTTTTTTACCATAAAAATCCCACTCATAGAGGGACTGCATTACAATAGATCTTGATAAATGCCTTGAACTCATAATTTAAAAAACCAAATGACAAAATCCAAATTTCAAATGAATTTCAAACTCCAAAATCCAAAAATTTGACATTTGGGCTTTGAATTTGGTTTGACATTTGAGCTTTAACATTTGATATTTATTTACGCGAAAGTTCTTTTAAGTCCAAGCGTTTCTCTTTTGTCGTTTCTTTTCCCTCTTTTTCCTTTAGCTTCACTTCTTTTTCTCTCTTTTTTCTCTCCTTTTTCTCTAATTTTTCTAAAAGATTAATAACTTCCCGACCTTTATAATAACCGCAATTTGGACAAACTAAATGAGGCGGAATTGATTTTCCGCATTTTGGACAAGAAACCAAAGTTGGCTTTTTTAAAAAAATATGCATTCTTCTCTGGTTTCTTTTGCCCTTGGTATGTCTTTGAGTTGGAACGCCCATAATCGCTTCGCTAAATTAAAAACGGAAAATGAAAAATTTAAAATTATTAACTAAAAATAATACTAACATATAGAATTTAGTTTTGCAAGCGCTTTTGAATTTTCGTCACCGGACCGAAGGTTTTCCGATGAATCTTACAGGGACCGTATTTTTTAAGCATTTTTATATGATATTTTGTTGGATATCCTTTGTGTTTATCAAAACCGTATCGCGGATATTTTTTATGGTAACGCATCATTATTCTATCCCGAGCAACTTTAGCCAAAATCGAGGCGCAGGCGCAAGAAAAAACTTTTTCATCAGCTTTTACCATTAGCTTATAGGTTCTAGCTTTTAGCTTTTTAGAATTTAAATGATTACCATCAATGATTAAAAAATTAGCACGCCTTCTTATTTTCTTCTCTAAATTTTTTAAGGCCTTTTCCATGGCTAACTCTGCAGCATTTTTGATATTGACTTTGTCAATTACCTTTTCCGAAACCTTACCTATCCCCCACTCAATAAAATCTGATTGGGTGAGTATTTGGTACAATTTTTCTCTTTTTGTTGAAGATAATTTCTTTGAATCCCTAATCTCTTTCAATAAAATTCTAAATCCTAAATTCGAAATCCTAAACAAATCCAAATGACCAAAATCCAAAATCCAAAACGGTTTTGAACATTTGAATTTTGAATTTTGAATTTGTTTAGAGTTTAGAGTTTTGAATTTTGGCTTTTTAATCATTACGGCTGCCGCGACCACAGGGCCAGCCAAGGGACCTCTTCCGGCCTCGTCCAAACCAACTACTCTTTCAAATCCCTTAGGGGCCCGCTTGCGGGAGGGTGGCGGGTGGGTTGGAGTCCACAACTTTTTTTCTTCTCTTAAGCTTGGTTTCATTTTTTTATTGTATCATAATTGACTTAAACTTTGGAAAAAAGTAAAATATGATAATTCGTATATTCGTAAAAATTCGTAGGGTTTATGAAATTCACTCACCTTCATGTTCATTCGCATTACTCTTTATTGGATGGTCTCCCTAAGGTTGACCAACTTTTAGATTATGCCAAGACATTGGGCATGGATTCTATCGCTTTAACTGACCACGGCGCTATTTATGGTGCTGTTGAATTTTACAAAAAAGCAAAAGAAAGGGGAATAAAACCAATTTTAGGCGCAGAAATGTATTTGGCTTTTGAAGGAATGCACCAGGAAAGACCAAATATCGATGATAAAAGATATCACTTAGTTTTGCTGGTCAAAAATGAAGAAGGTTATAAAAATTTGGTAAAGTTGATTACCAAATCGCATTTGGAAGGGTTTTACTACAAACCCAGAATTGACGAAGAATTATTAGTACAACACTCAAAAGGCCTCATCGGGCTTTCGGCCTGTCTTCAGGGAAAAATCCCAAAATTAATCTTGGCAAAAAAATTAGATGAGGCGGAAAAATTGGCTTTGAAATATCAAGAAATCTTTGGTAAAGATAATTTTTATTTAGAGTTACAGCATCACTCTAATCTCAAAGAACAAAAAATCGTAAATGAAACCCTTATTTCATTTTCAAGAAGAATGAAAATTCCACTGATTGCCACCAATGACTGCCACTATTTAAAATCAGAAGATGCCCAAGCCCAAGACATTTTAATGCTCATTAATACTGGCGCTGATCCGAATGACCCGGAAAGATTAACTTTAAAAGCCGATGATTTTTCAATGAGGAGTCCTCAAAAAATGACAGAAGATTTCAAAGAAATTCCGGAAGCCATTAAAAACACCCAAAAAATCGTTGAGATGTGTAATTTCCAATTCGAATTGAACAAGATAAAATTACCAGAATTTGAAACACCAAACGAAAAAACTACCGACGAATATCTGAAAGAACTTTGTTGGCAGGGATTGGAAAAGAGATTTGGAGTTAATCCAAAAAAAGAAATTGTTGAACGTTTAGAATACGAACTTTCAGTCATCAGGCAAACGGGCTTTGCTTCTTATTTTTTAATTGTTCAAGATTTCGTCAATTGGGCGAAGAAAAATAGGATTGTTGTTGGCCCTGGCAGGGGATGCCTTTTGCCAATTACGAAAATTTTGATGTCAGATGGCCAACAAAAGAATATTCGGGAAATTAAAATTGGAGATTTTGTGATTTCGAAAGACGGAAAAAAACGGAGGGTTACAAATATTTTTAATTACGATGTAAACGAAGAGATTACAACAATCAAATCAAAAATGCCTATTTTTAAGAAGGTGGAGCTAACCCAAGATCACAAAGTCTTGGCTGTTAGACATCAAATGTGTCCAGTAATGAAAGGAGATAAAAAGACTATTTGCAAGCCGACTTGCAATCGTTCCTGTAAAAATAAATTGTGGAAAAATTACAAATTAGAATGGATAGAAGCTAAAAATTTGAAAAAGAATGATCTCTTGGTTTATCCCATTACTCCTCAATATCATTGTCGAGAAATAGTTTTCGATTTACTGAAATTCGATAAAAACCTCAAAGGTGATGATAAATATGTTTGGTATGAATTTGGAAGCAATAAGCTTATTTTTAAGAAAATTAAAAGATTTATTAAATTAGATAAAAATTTAGCTCGTCTTTTTGGTTTTTATACCGCTGAAGGTTGGGGAAGAACAAAAGATGAGCAGGCTGTCATTGGTTTGGGTTTTCACAAAAACGAATTAGAAAATATAAAAGAGGTTAGGTGTCTTCTTAAAAAAATTTTTAATTTAGAAAGCACTATCGTACCTCACAAAACTAGAAAGAGCTGTCAAATTTTTGGTTATTCTAAGATTGTACCTTTGTTTTTCCAAAAACTTTGCGGGGAAGGCGTACTAAATAAACATGTGCCTCGTCAAATTTTTGAAAGACCAAATAAAATTATTATTCAATTTTTAACTACACTTTTTAAAGGCGATGGTTCCCATAAGGATAGAATGAGATTTTCCTTTGATTCCAATTCGCTTGATCTAGTTTCCCAAGTAAAAATGCTTTTAGCAAGATTGGGAATAATGTCATCAATTAAAACGCGAAAACCTAAACATAAAAATTGGCATATTTCATATAAACTTACAGTTTCAGGAAAACAACTATTTCATTTCAACAATCTGTTTAAAGAGTTTCAAGTTCCAATAAAAAAACAAAAGTTTTATCGAAATGACACCTTTATTCAGGGAAATTATATTTATTTCCCAGTTAAGGATATAAAGTTTAGAGATTATAAAGGAAAGGTTTATGATTTTACAGTGAAAAAAGATGTCTCTTATGTAGCTAATGATATTACCGTTCATAATTCGGTCGGGGGGTCTTTGGTGGCTTACCTCCTTAACATTACTAATATCGACCCTATAAAATACAATCTTTTATTTGAGAGATTCTTGAATCCGGGTAGGATGGCCGGTCTCCCCGATATTGATTTGGATTTCACTGATAGAAGACGAGACGAAGTAATCGAATATGTCAAACAAAAATATGGTCAAAATAGGGTGGCCCAAATCATCACTTTTGGGACAATGGCAGCCAGGGCAGTAGTTCGCGATGTCGGAAGGGCTTTAGAATACGCTTACTCTTTTTGCGATAAAATTGCCAAAATGATTCCTTTTGGTCTGACTCTGGACGAAACCTTGGCTAAAATTCTCGAATTTCGCCAACTTTATGAAACGGATGAAAATGCCCAAAAACTAATCGAATTTGCCCGAAAATTAGAAGGAGTAGCCCGCCATGCTTCAACCCATGCCTGTGGGGTGGTAATTTCTGCTGAACCCTTAGACAATGTTGTTCCTTTGCAACATCCTACCCAAGATGAAGAAGCTATTGTCACCCAGTATGAAATGCATGCGATTGAAGATTTAGGACTCTTAAAAATGGATTTTCTAGGTTTGAAAAATCTAACGATTATCGAAGACACTCTGGCTAAAATTTATAAAATTTATGACAAAAAAATTGATATTGAAAATATCACTTTAGATGACGCGGAAACTTATAAAATTTTACAAAAAGGAGAAACGGTTGGAGTATTCCAATTGGAAAGTGAAGGTTTGCGGCGCTACCTAAAACAATTAAAACCAACAGAGCTGGAAGATATTATTGCTATGGTTGCTCTCTATCGCCCGGGTCCTATTCAGTTTATCCCTGATTATATTGCCGGCAAAAATCAAAAGAAAAAAATAGAGTATTTGCATCCAAAATTAAAACCGATTTTAGAAAAAACTTACGGGGTTTGTATCTACCAAGAACAATTAATGCAAATTGCCAGGGATTTGGCTGGTTTTTCACTCTCGGAAGCCGATGTTTTGAGAAAAGCAGTGGGAAAGAAAATAAAATCATTGCTTTTGGAACAAAGAGAAAAATTAATCAACGGTATGATGAAAAATGGTATAGAAAAAGATATTGCCCAAAAAATCTGGGAATGGGTTTTACCATTTGCTCACTATGGCTTCAACAGGAGTCACAGCTGTGCCTATGCTCAAATCGCTTACCAAACTGCTTTCTTAAAGACCCATTTCCCGGTTGAATTTATGTCTTCTCTTTTGACTTCGGAACAAGCCGATGTGGAAAGAATTGGATTTTTAATCGACGAATGTAAAAGAATGGGGATTGAAGTTTTACCCCCGGATATCAATGAAAGTTGGCGAAACTTCACGGCTATTTCCGATAAAAAACAAATTCGTTTTGGATTACTAGCAATTAAAAATGTCGGAGTAAATTTCGTTGAAGCCATAGTGCAAGAAAGAAAAGAAAATGGGCATTTTCAATCGCTCGAAGATTTTTTATTAAGAGTAAATTCTAAAGATTTAAATAAAAAATCATTAGAAAGTTTAATTAAAGCCGGGGCATTTGATAAGTTTGCCGAGAGAAATCAACTTTTATTTAATTTAGAAAATCTGTTAGAATTTAATCGGGAAAATCAAAGAACGAAATTAACTAACCAGAAGGGGCTTTTCGATGGTATAGGATTAAAAACTAAAATTTCTTTAAAGAAAACAAAGCCGGCAACCAAAAACGAAAAATTGGCTTGGGAAAAAGAGTTATTAGGTCTTTTTGTCAGTTCCAATCCTTTAGAAGATTACAAAGAAATTTTGGAAAAGAAAACAACTAAAATTTCAAAACTAAATCCAACCGCCAGAAATCGGTCGGTAAAAATCGGCGGGATTATTTCCAGAATCAAAAAAATTATTACCCGAAACGGAAATCCAATGATTTTTATGAACGTGGAAGATTATTCTAGTAAAATCGAAGTGGTTGTTTTTCCCGGTGCGATTGAAAGAAATCCCACTGCTTTTCGAGAAAACAAAATCGTCTTTGTTTCAGGCAGAGTTGATAATAGAGACGGCATTCCAAAACTAATCTGCGAAGACATAGAAGAAATTATAGAAAGTTAACCCGACACTAATTCACCAATCAGCACAAATGACACTAATATTTTATTTTTATTCGTGACATTCGTGTGTCATTTGTATATTGGTGTCGCTTTTTTATGAAAATTGAAACTATCCGGCATTCTTTATCCCATATTATGGCTTATTCAGTTCAGGAACTTTTTCCCGGAACTAAATTTGGCATTGGGCCAGCAATTGAGCAGGGTTTTTATTATGACTTTGATTTACCAAAACCAATTTCAGATGAAAATTTACCGAAAATTGAAGCGAAAATGAGAGAATTGATAAAACAAGATATTAAATTCGAAAAGAAGATTGTTTCCAAAAAGGAAGCAAAAGAAATCTTTAAAAGTCAACCCTATAAATTAGAGCTCATTGAAGAACTTGCACGGGTCGGACCCGTGTCAATCTACCAATCGGGGGATTTTGTTGATCTGTGTCGTGGACCTCATGTTAAATCAACTCTTCAATTACATTCAGGGCAAGCCCCGTACAAATCCTTTCGGGATTATACGGGGCAAGCCAAAGAAATAATTGATGCGTTTAAATTAACGAAAATTGCTGGTGCCTATTGGAAAGGTAACGAAAAAAACAAAATGTTAACCAGAATTTATGGAATTGCCTTTAAAAATAAAAAGGAATTAGAAAATTTTCTTTTTAAATTAGAGGAGGCTGAAAAAAGAGACCATAGAATTTTGGGACAAAAACTTGAATTATTTTTATTTGATGAGGAAGTCGGAGCAGGATTGCCTTTATGGCAACCAAAGGGAGCTTTAATAAGAAAAATTATCGAGGATTATTTATATGAAGAGTTGGGGAAAGCAGGATATCAATGGATTATTACTCCTCATATTGGAAAAGAAAATTTATTTCAAACTTCAGGCCACTTGGAATTTTATAAAGAAAACATGTATTCCCCGATTGAGATCGAGAAAGAAAAGTATTATTTAAAGCCAATGAATTGTCCTTTTCATATTAAAATTTATAATTCAAAAATTAGGAGTTATCGGGATTTGCCAATGAGATTAGCTGAGTTAGGCACAGTCTATCGTTATGAAAGATCCGGAACCCTTCATGGTTTAATCAGGGTCCGTGGCTTTACTCAAGACGATGCCCATATTTTTTGCACTCCAGATCAATCGGGTGGAGAATTGATTTCACTTTTAAAACAGGCTATAAAAATCCTCAAAGATTTTGGTTTTGAAGATTATGAAATCTATCTTGCCACTCGACCGGAAAAATATGTTGGAACAATAAAGATCTGGCAAAAGGCAACTAACTCCCTAAAATATGGTTTGGAGAAATTGAATTTGAAATATCAAATAGACCCCAAAGGAGGAGTCTTTTATGGACCGAAAGCTGATATTAAAATAAAAGACTCTCTTGGCAGGCCATGGCAATGCACGACAATCCAGGTTGACTTTAATTTGCCAGAGGCTTTTAAACTAAATTACATTGATAAAAAAGGAAAAAAGCAAAGACCAATCATGATTCACAGAACACCCTTAGGTTCTATGGAAAGATTTTTAGGTTGCCTTTTGGAAAATTATGGTGGAGCCCTACCCCTCTGGTTATCACCTGAACAAATCTGGATAATACCAGTTGGTTCTCGCCACAAAAAATATGCGGAATCTGTCAGAGGACGGGCCTCTGATGCTGGATTTCGAGTTAAATTAAAGAGTGAGGCTGAAACTGTCTCTAAAAAAATTAGAGAAGCTGAAATTCAAAAAATTCCCTATTTATTAGTTGTTGGAGATAAAGAAATGAAATCAAAATCAGTCAGAATTCGACAAAGAGGAAAAGGAGACATTGGTGAGATAAAAATAGACAAATTTATAGAAAAAGTTAAAATGGAAGTGGAAAAGAGAAAATAGCCACACGAATTTATATGCGAATTTTATGCGAATTATATGCAAATAAAGGTCGAAAAATAATCTAAGTTAAAAACTATGTCAAAATTAATAAAAATTTTACCAATAATCGTTTTATTAAGTTTTGGATTAACAGTTTTTGCCCAAGAAACCCCGATTAATGTCAATGAAGAGATTAAATTAGATGAAGAGGTAAAAGCTGAGGATTTAGAAATTTCAGAGCCGAAAATTTTACCAGATAACCCATTTTATTTCCTGAAAAACTGGGGAAGGACAATTCGACTGTTTTTTGCTTTTAGACCTGAAGCTAAGGCCAGATTGAGATTGAGGTTTAGCAATGAGAAATTGATAGAATTGAAAAAATTGGTTGAATTGAAAAAGGAGCCAAGAATTGTTGAAAGAACATTGGGAAGTTTTCAAAAAGAGTTAGAAGAGATTGAAAAAACAAGACCTGAAATTCTTAAAAAGTTATCAGAAAAATTAATCCATCAGCAACTTTTGCACCAGAGAGTTTTACAAAGATTGGAAACTCAAGTGCCACCCGAAGTTTTTGCGAAAATAAGTGAAAATCGAGAAAAGCATTTAGAAAGATTTGCTAAAGTGATGTCAAAGGTTGAAGAGAAATTCCCAGAAAAATTAGAAGAAATTTTAGAAAAACAGGAGGGAAGCAAATTCAAAGAATTCAAAAGTTTGGAGGTTTTAATGGAAGTTGAAGAAAAAATACCAGAAGAAGTAAAAGAAAAAATTAAGGAAATAAAAGAAAAGG
>Ga0180009_10007825_pt1 | contig 10796 bp, 9 predicted proteins | sample OS_PC_MetaG_FD_123537 | JGI IMG/M metagenome (GOLD analysis project Ga0180009, IMG submission 123537) | Groundwater microbial communities from the Aspo Hard Rock Laboratory (HRL) deep subsurface site, Sweden - OS_PC_MetaG | ecosystem: Environmental > Aquatic > Deep subsurface > Groundwater... | reverse complement strand
TCCCCTCTGCTGGCTTAATAACCGCCCTTCGCTAGGCTTCTTTAAATGTAAACTGCCAACAATGCGTAACCCTACCTCTAATATCAAAACTATAATTATTAATCCTAAAAAAAAGACTTTAAACCTTGTTTTATTCATTTTCTAACAGGCCTCCTTAATTTATTCTTCCAAAATTCTCTCTATGCATTGTTTTTTCTTGCAGGTGTTTAAAAACTTATTGTGCTAAGATAGAATTTTCTAATCCGGTCAAGTAGATGGGCGGAAATATTTTTACCCCAATTTCTGTGAGTATAATCGCTATAAGTAGCCTCGTCAATACTACGAAAACTTTTTATTTGATTGTCTTTATAGGTTATTAAATTTTATTTCTATCTCACTTTTTCTCTACAACGCAATTTTCTAATACTAAATAGTCCATTTCGCTTCTTTGAAAACATTTGATTGCATCTTCAGGGGTACATACTATAGGTTCGCCCTTTAAATTAAATGAAGTGTTTACAAGAATAGGTACCCCCGTAATATTTTCAAATTCCTTTATTAAATACCAAAATTTTGAATTTGCATCTTTATTAACACTTTGGACTCGAGCGGATCCATCAACATGAATCACTCCCGGAATAAGGTTTTTTTTGTCTGCTCTTACTTTAGCAGCTAATAACATAAACGGAGAAAGATGTTGTAATTCAAAAAATTCTTGCGCCTTTTCTTCTAATACTGCAGGTGCATAGGGCCGGAACGATTCTCTTTTTTTTACCTTAGAGTTCAATAATTCTTTTATGTCGGGATTACACGGGTTGGCTAAAATTGATCTGTTTCCTAAAGCGCGAGGGCCAAATTCCATCCGACCTTGAAACCAACCTATTATTTTATCCTGTGATAATTCTCTGGCAATATACTTAAAGAGTAGCTGATTATTGATCTCTCGAAAAGATAGGCCATGTTTTAACAATGCCATTTTTATCTGTGCTGTCGAAAAATCTGGGCCAAAATATGCATGATGCATAACGTAATTCCGAGAATTTTTCAATATAGTGTTATATACATATAAAGCCGCCCCTAACGCTCCCCCGCTATCTCCAGCTGCTGGTTGGACAAAGATGTTTTTAAAAGGTGTTTCTTTAAGAATCCTGTGATTTGCAACACAATTTAGAAATAAACCTCCTGCAAGACAAAGATTGTCATTTTTTGTTTTGTTATAAAGTTGCCTTACGATACCAACTAATATTTCTTCAATGAATTGTTGAAGACTTGCAGCAATATCGCAATGCCTTTCTTCGATTTTGCCTTCGGGACTTCTCGCTCTGCCAAATAAACGTATAAACTTAACACTATACATTCGCAACCCTTTGTTAAATCCAAAATATCTTTGATCTAGCCGAAAACTCCCATCCGGTCTAACTTGAACAATTTTTCTGAATTTATCCACGTATCGTGATTTACCACAACCAGCTAGCCCCATTACTTTACCTTCTCCGCGAAGAGGACGAAATCCAAGATATGTCGTGACAGCGGTATAAAGTAGCCCTAGCGAATCTGGATAACATATCTCCTTTAAGATTGTTATCTGATTTCCCTGCCCAACACCATATGTCATCGTCGCCCATTCTCCGACGCCATCGGCAGTTAAAATTGCCGCTTTTTCAAAAGGAGAAACTAAAAATGAACTTGCTGCGTGCGAAAGATGGTGCTTAATGAACAAAACTCTCCCTTTATAACCTATCTCCTTTTTTAACACAAGCGGAGTGATCAAGCGGTCTTTAAGCCAGTTAGGCATAGTTTCTAGAAAGTTTTTGAAAGAAAAAGGATAAGCCTTTAAATGGCTTATAACTACACGGGAAAATTTTAAAAAAGGTTTTTCATAAAACACAACGCAATCAATATCCGAAAATGTTATCTCTCCTGCCTGAATACAGTAATTAATTGCATTAATAGGAAAATCCAGTGAATTTTTTATCCGGCTAAACCTCTCCTCTTGAGCGGCAGCAACGAGTTTCCCATTACTGATAAGACAAGCAGCAGCATCATGGTAATAACAAGATATTCCTAATATATTCATGCCATAACCTAAAGATTAATCAAACCTGTAATCCAATTTTTTCGCAATTTTATTCAGCAACTCTTTATCGAAATTTATTTCTAAACTTTTTAATGCCTCTTCTCTGCTCAACAATCCTTCTCTGATGAGCTTACTCGCTTCTACATGGTAATGTGTATATCCATAATGTTTCATTGAATTATATACCGAGATAAAGTTCAAATAACAATTTGTCGTCTTTTTTGGGTAACTAAGTCTTGGGGGTTTCCACTTAAGTTCTTTCTTTATTATTTCAACATATGCCATTGTGTCAAACGGCAAGAACCAGTGAGGAGACAAAACAATACATTTATTCTTCTTTTTCGCTCTTATCAAAACTTCCTCCATACTTTTGGAGAAATTTTTATATTTTGAGTGTTTCTTTGTATAGCTATCCAAAAATTCTCTTGTAGATTTTGCCATCGCATAAAATTCTTTTTGATGTATATTACAACCGCACTTGGACATCGTTGGTTGTTTAGTAGATTGTCCTTTAGTCCAACCAGCAATAATGATAGGTATATTAAATCTTGCAGCCATGTCAAAAGTAAGCCCCATATACCATATAGAACAAGGGTGACAGATGACGGCTTTAGAATTGGTTTTAAGAATTTCCGAAAACATATCTTTCATAAAGTCGGTCTTAAAAAATAAAAAGTCCACCCCTAGTGTCTCTACTGCATTTCTAACATTCTCCATGGCATCTTCGGTTTCAAAACCATGATCGAAAGTAAAAGCAAGCGGGTTCAGTTTATATCTTCGCTTCATATAATATAATGCGGACGTGCTATCTTTGCCTCCACTACACATAACCAAACAATCATATTTTGCTTTTCCTTTATATTGATTTAACATCTTTATAAAATCAGTTTCGAGAACCTTGTTATCTCCTTGCGCAGATTTAGTTTTTTCATATTCTATGCAGATATTACAAATTTTCCTCTCGTTGAGCCAGACATCTGGTTTATTTTCTGGCAGCACACACCTTTGACATATCTTTTGTGTATTCATCTGATTTATATTTTCTTGACCAATAATATCCATTTCTCGCCTATTTTTTTTTGTTCTAGCAACTTATGTCCTTCAACTTTAATTGACGGAGGAACATTTTGTATCGGTTCTCCATCATCAATAATAATTTCAAGTATTGAGCCCGTCTCCATAATTTCAAGTTTCAATAATGCCTGAGCAACATTCTGTGGACAAGTAACACCGGTTAAATCTAGTTTTTCATCTGGTTTTATTTCAGCCATTATGCATTTCTCTCTTCCCCAATAATTTTCTTGATATTTTGTATTACAATATCCAACTCTTCTTTAGTCGTCCATTTGCTTAAACTAATACGAACTGCTTCGTGGGCTATTTGAGACTTTATTCCTATAGCAATCAATACATGGCTCGGCGTTAATTTTGCAGATGAACAGGCTGAACCTGTTGAAATAAATATACTTCTTTCATTTAACTTTTTAAATATTTTCTTACCATTAACATTTTTAAATATTAAATTTATATTATTACAAAGCCTTTCTTTTTTAGCCCCATTTAAAATTACATCGTCAACAACATTTTGAATATTGTGAATAAAATAATCTCTTAATTCTGACATTCTCTTACTATCGTGAATATTAGAAATCTCTACGGCTTTGCCAAATCCAACAATTCCTCCTGTATTATATGTGCCAGAACGCAAGTTGTTTTCTTGCCCTCCTCCATGTAAAAGAGGCTCTATTTTTACTCCTTTCCTTATATATATTGCCCCAATCCCTTTGGGTCCATGAATTTTATGTGCATTTAAAGTCGCTATGTCAACATTTTGCTTTTTGACATTCAATTCTACCTTTGTAAAACTCTGACAAGCATCCGTATGAAAATAAATATCCCTTTTTTTGCATATCATACCAATTTCTTGTATTGGTTCAATCGTCCCAATTTCACTATTTGCATGCATTATAGAAACAAGAATAGTTTTTTTATTAATTGCCTTCTCGACATCGGCGGGGTTAATAAAACCTTCTTTATCGACCGGTAGATAAGTAACTATAAACCCCTGGGTCTCTAACCATTCCATTGTTGCAATGACACTCGGATGTTCAATTTTTGAAGTAATCAAATGTCGTCCTTTTTCTCTATTTGCAAACGCAATTCCTTTAATTGCAAAATTATTTGATTCCGTCCCCCCAGAGGTGAAGAATAAATCTTTAAAACTGGCATTGATTTTTGCAGCAATAATTTGTCGAGCTCTTTCAATTTCTTTTGCTGCCGCTACTCCTCGTTTATGCAGGGAAGAAGCGTTTCCTGTGTTTAATTGTTGAAAGAACGAAATTACTTTTATTGCTTCAGGGTCTATTTCTGTCGTTGCTGCATTGTCAAGATAAATATTAATCATTTAAAACCTCTAGATATTTTAAATTGGATCTTAAACCCCAGCATAAATGAAAGAAATGATCGCAGCCGGGCCGATGTAATAAACCAAAAATGCCAATAGTGCAAGAACAATAAATATCGGAGCCAAAAAATATAATTTATGGCGCCTAATCATATAACCCATCTCTTTTAATATATAGATGATCTTGCTCACCGTTACTTTCTCCTTTATGACTGCCTTACGCTATTTTCTAAATCCATTTCATATCCTTCGGCCTTTTGCCAAAAAGTTTCCTTGTCTTTATGCGGGGCTATTAAAATACGGCGGTTAAATATTACTATACAAATTCGCGTAATCCCTATGCCAACAATATAGATCATGGTCAGCAAAAGCGTTACAAGTATGTTTTGCACAACACGAATAATATTCTGTATTATTTTTTTAATCATGGCTCATTGATCATTTTTTCTTTTATTATCACATCATAAATATTTTTTGCGATCATTTCATAGCCTCGGTCATTACAATGCTCATCAATATAAAAGTAATCTTCTTCTTTTTTACCTGGTGCGCGCAAGAAAGAAAATATTCTCAGATTATCTACAAAGGGTATTTTATATTTCCAAGCAAGGTTCTTAACTTTATTTGACAGTCGCACGTTACCCTTAGGGTAATTTGATAAGATCATTTTTATGCCCTTATTGGAACATATCTGAATAATCTTTTCCATATCTGTCTTTGTCCATAATAATATTTCTTTAGAAATATTATTCTTTTTATTGAGCATCTTGATAAAATCTGCAGCTAAAGAGGCATTCGGCACTGTATCTTGTAAAAATTTAGTCATCTCTATGTGTTTCTCTTCGACGATAACCGATTCTAAAATACCACAATAATTACTACTATTGTTCGGGGCCAATTCTATTGCTTTCTTAAACCACTCAATCGCCTCTGCATGCTTCCCTAGGACTTTATAACTTTCTCCTAAGCCGTTATAATTATAACTATTTCTTGAATCTATCGCCACTCCTTTTTTGAACCATTCGATTGCCTCTTCATATTTCTCTTGATAAAAAGAAATCCAGCCCATACCACCATGGCAACTACTATCTTTTTGATCCAACGTTATGCCTTTTTTAAACAATTCTATAGCTTTTTCCTGTTTTCCTTCGCTAAAATAAATCCAACCTATGCCGCCATAGGATCTCGCATCTTTATCGTTAATTTTTATACCCTTTTTAAACCATTCTAAAGCCTCTTCTCTGTTGCCTTGCTCAAGACAAATCCACCCCATACTATTATGATCATAACTATTTTGAACATCTACCGCTGCTCCATTTTTAAATTGATCTAATGATCCATGTACATTACCTCTGGTGGAACAAGGAAGGTTTTTAATGAATGTTGGGGGTATAAAATTTTTATAAATTAACTTACTGTTCTTTTCTATTTTTCTCTCAAAAATATAACTATGATCATCCTTATACTCTTTGCCCTTTACTAATCGAGCAATTTTAATTTTATTGCGGATATCCCCATATAAAAGCTTTATTAATTTATAAAGCCGTACTCTGTAGAGTTGATTATACAAAGCAGAAAATAGATTTTTACCTTTTAAATATTCATGATATCCCCAAAAATTCCAAGAATTTGCATCTCCAGCAAGAAGGATGATAAGATTGGGATTTACAGATTTTATATTTGAGGGTAAATCATGTAAGATTTGTGCGGTATTATATGTGGGCATTCCTCCGTTTACAACTAAAATCCTTTTTTCTGGAAATCTTTTCCATAGCATGTATTCCAGCTGTTTAGGATAGCTTTTTTCGGAAATGGCCCCAATTCCATAAGTGAAAGAATCCCCTAAACACAATATAGTATAAACGCCTTTATCTTGATTATAATTTAAACGTCTTTCTCCAAAAGTTCTTTTTAAATGAATTACTCCTGTTATCCACAATCCTATTTCCAAAAAAAATATAATTGCTAAACAACCTAGAAGAAAAATTTTTATTTTTACAGGTTTCACTTTCGTTACTAAGACTTTTCTTGATTAATTTTTGATTGCTGTTATTTTCGTATCCACTTTTTTATTGCTCTAACTATGTCTTCAATACTAATTCTGTTTATATTATACAAATCCTCTCTTGTGCCATATCTCCTGCAAAATCGATTTGGGATGCCAAAAAATTTAAGTAAAGGGCTTTGTTTTTTTACCGCTATCATTTCGGCAATAGCAGTTCCGATACCACCCGTTATAAAATGCTCTTCTATTGTCGCAACATATTTGACGTTTTTTATTTTATCCCAAAGCACTTTCTTGGGAAGCGGTTTTATGCGGAATAAATCTATCACTTCGGCATTAATGGAATAGGTGGAAAGTTTTTTAGCAATTTGCAAAGCACTATAAACCATCCTCCCGGTAGAAATTATGCATATATCTTTACCTCTTTTAAGTACCGAGAGTCCCTGATCGATATTAATCTTTTCTTTATTTAATCTTTTCTTATATACCAAAGGGAATCCTGTTCTATCCAACCTAATATAAAGGGGCCCTTTTTGTGTTAAACTTAATTTTACGAATAGATCCGCCATTATGCTATCCGCAGGGCTATAAATTGTCATTGCCGGTAACGCTCTCATAAGTGCTAAATCTTCTGTGCCATGATGAGTTGGTCCTAGGGTGGAATAATCAAAACCAGCACCGATGCCTACAATCGTTACTGGTAAACCCATGCAGCATAAATCTACCCTGATTTGTTCATAACACCTCATGGTGACAAAAGGAATAATGGCGTAAATATAAACAATCTTGCCCGCCATTGCTAAACCAGCTGCGATACCAACCATGTTTTGCTCTGCAATGCCAACATTAATATATTGAGATCTTAAATGCTTTTTGAATTTATCATGGCATACTGCTCCTGTGTCTGCAGTGACTAAAATGATATTTTTATTGGTCCTGGCCTGTTGATACAATGATTCAAAAAATGCATCCCTCATCCCTTTAACCCAACGTTTCATAATTTCATCTGACCTCGCGTCTAATATAGGTTAATTCTTTTTGCGCTATTTTTAATTCTTTCCCCACAGGTATACGATAATGCCAGATGGGATTATTTTGCATAAACGACACCCCCTTACCTTTCGTGGTTAAAGCAATTATAGCTAAAGGACGCTTTGATAAATGCCTACTACTTATACCGGACAAGCTCGAAAGAAGTGCTTTATAGGAATGTCCATCAACAACAATAACTTCCCAGCCAAAAGATTCCCATTTTTTCTGAAGCGGTTTTATTTCCAAATAATTCTTCAGAAAATCCGTTGCGGACAAACCATTATTATCAATAATTGCTATTAAATTATTTAACTGATGATGAGCAGAAAACATCGCGGCTTCCCAAACAGATCCTTCATGACATTCTCCATCTCCAAGCAATACAATGGTTCTATACTTTTTTTTATCCATCTTTGCTGCTAAAGCTAAACCTGCCCCTATTGATAACCCATGACCTAAAGACCCTGTGAATGCTTCTACGCCGGGAATAGTATCTTCTGTATGACCACCCAAATAACTTCCTTTACGCGTAAACTTTTTTAACTCCGAGACAGGAAAAAATCCCCTATCGGCTAAAATTGCATACAATGCTACTGCGGCCTGTCCTTTGCTTAAAATAAAACGATCGCGATATCCCCATTTCGGCTTATTAGGTTTGACGCGTAAAACCCTCCCCTGATAAAGTACTACCAGAATTTCAATGCATGAAAAAGACGGAGCAATGTGCCCTGCCCCTGCATTCACCGTCATGCTTAAAACTTTTTTTCGTACCCAGCGCGCTTTCTTCGCCAAGTGAATCAGTAGCTTTTTCTGGGTTTGAGTCTGTTTAATTGATTTTTTTCTCACGGGTTTTTATTTTCCGCTTTAGCTTTATCAAAAACTTCCTGTAAGATGACCTTAGCAATATTTTCCGCTAATAATCGATTCCCCCTAGGGGTACAATGCCCAAAATCCCCTCCGCAGGTATCAATAAAATAATCGTCATATTTTCCATCTTTTAAGGCATCTTTGAATATCTTCTCATTATCCACAAAAACCATGCCTTCCGTAGAGTCAAATAATTTTCTCAAGGGTTTTACACTGCGTACGGGATATTGCACACAAATTAATTTGATTCCTTTTTTTGCTACCATTTCTTTTATCTTTCTATAATTATGACGCGTTACCTCTTTATAATAATTCAACCTGAATCTTTCTGCTTTTTTATAATATTCCTCTGCTTGTTTATACTTGCCCTGTATATTATATGTGGTAGCTACAAATCCAGATAAATAACCATTTTCTAATCCTAATTTTATTATCTTTTCGGACAATTTTTTACGCTCTTTTAACTCATCAGGCATATCAGACCCATATCCACGGTACCCATAAATCAACGCCATTTGATCATAAACAGCAATATTTTTTGGTTCTATCTCCCCTGCTTTATTTAAAAACTCCTCGGCCTCTTCAAATTTATGTTGATCTATATAAACTTCCCCTAAACCAATATATGCGTCAACATTATTTTTGTCTATCTCAATTAACTTCTTATAATTTTCTATCGCTTCATTCTGTTTATTCTGAATTTTATAGACTTCACCTGCCCCGTGGTAATTGCTGCTATATCCGGAGTCTTTTTTAATACCTTCTTCAAACCATTCTAATGACTGTTCATATAAACCTTGTTCAAAATAAGCCCAGCCAATGCCACCATACCCGCTGCCATCCTTATTATTTCTCTTTATAGCCTCCCCAAACCATTTTATAGCCTCTTTAAACCGTTTTTGTTTTCTATAAGCTTCCCCTATGCCATAATAATTCCAAGCATTTTCCGAATCCACATCAATTGCTTTTTTAAACCATTCTATTGCACCCAAAAAATCCTCCACAGCCAAATGTGTCCAGCCAAGACTATTATGAATAATTACTTGATCAGGATTTAATTTATGTGCTTTATTAAACCACTCCAATGCTTCTTTGTATTTGTCTTGACTACGATAAACTTCCCCTATCCCAAAATAGTTACTTCCATCATTAGGAAAAACATCTGCCCCTTTTTTAAACCATTTTATTGCTTGTTCATAATCCCCTTGGTCAAAGTAAGCCCAACCAATACCGCTATAACCGCCGGTATCTTTTGGCGTTAACTCTATTTGCTTCTTAAACCACTCTATTGCCTCTATATATCTTCCTTGAGCTCTGCAAGTTTCTCCTAATCCGTTATAATTTCTAGGATTGATTGGATCAACCTCTGTTCCTTTCTTAAACCATTTTATTGATTCTTCATAGTCTCCCTGCGCTTTATATGCAACCCCCATGCCCCAATAATAAGAAGCTTCCTCGGGATATTTCTCCATCTTGCCCTGAAACCAGGCTGCAGCCTCTTCAAATCTGCCTTCCTTCAAATAGGTGAATCCATCAAGCTCCCTTTTTTGTTCCGTTGGATCTGCCAAGGCGCAGGCGATGAAGAAACTACTGTTAAAGCGATTATCTTCCTCATTAATCGTCGAATCCATTGTCTGGATATGAAAGTTTTTCGAAGATTTTAACTCTTCAAATTTATTCATAACGCGCAACCAAAGAAGTTCCGCTAATCGGTAAACTCTAAAACCCGTAAAAAACAGAGCTATTTTTATCTGTAATGTATCTTCATACGGAACAGTACGGCCTTTATCATTTTGCCCCACCATAGTAATTACCATGTCTGGTTTATATATATTTAAATTCTTTTCTAAATTAACTAAGATCTCGGCAGTGTCCATATTTTGAACGCCTTTATTTATAACTTTAAACTTTACCCTTACGTTTTTTTCATTTAATATCTGTTCCAGCTGACTCGGATACGAATATTTACCTCCATCGGCAGTTGTCGAGCCCCCTAAGCACATAATGCGATACGCACCTCTTTCCCGAAGAGTCATTCTATTATTATGCTCACGAACCGATAAAATTATAAACCCGCCTAAACGTAATACTACTTCCAAAACTACAAGGCATAAAAATAGCCCAAAAAATGCCAAACCTATCTTTTGGCTAAAAGTTGTTCTAACTGTGGACATTCGTCTTTCCTTTTCTACTGGGACCAGTGAATTAAAAATTTTTCATCTTTTGGCAGCCCACGGATCATCGAAGATTTTTTTTAGTATAACATCCGCAATATTCTTTGCTAACAATTCGTTTCCTTTAAAGGTACAATGTCCGAAATCACCCGCAAAGGCATCTTCAAAATAATCTTCATATTTTCCTTTTTTGACTGCTTCTTTAAATATTTTTTCGTTATCTACAAAAATCATCCCTTCCGTAGAATCAAAATATTT
>Ga0180009_10007824_pt1 | contig 10797 bp, 17 predicted proteins | sample OS_PC_MetaG_FD_123537 | JGI IMG/M metagenome (GOLD analysis project Ga0180009, IMG submission 123537) | Groundwater microbial communities from the Aspo Hard Rock Laboratory (HRL) deep subsurface site, Sweden - OS_PC_MetaG | ecosystem: Environmental > Aquatic > Deep subsurface > Groundwater... | reverse complement strand
TCTCCTTTCTTAAATGATTGGTAGGCTGATTCTATCGTCTTAACCTTACCCTCTCTAAAGACACCATCGAAACGGTACTTTTTCATTTCCTTGATAAGGTTTAGATGTAACTGACTTAAGACAGGTGTAACAGATACCACATCTTTTTCAAAATGTACATGTGGCATTCTATCATTAAAATTACAGGTTTCACAATACCATAATGCACATCTTAATGATTTAACTCTACATCCTTTAGTCCCCCAGTGAATACAGATATAATCTGTGTCTCCCTCATTAAAACCACTACAACATAAAGGATTATTTGCTCTTACTCCCCAAGCTCTGCAACCTACTGCAGGTATTTGGTTTTTTACCTCAGTGAATATCATATTACAAGGATTATGATCCTTAACTATTCGTTTAGCAAGATCATATAACAAATCATACTTATCACTTAAAAACTTGCGGGTCATCCTCTGCTTAGGAGGAGGTCCAGGTAACTTTTGATTATCCATGTTTAATCTCCCTTGTTTTAGGTACACAAGGTGATTTTTCTTTTAGTTGATTAAATCCATTGTCAAACATAGCATTCATTGGTATTGTTTTACCACAACGCAAACATTTGGTGAGTTCATTGTCAAACATAGCATTCATTTGATCATACAGCCCTTGTATGGCATCTTGTGCATGAAAAGCTGTAGTTTCACTTTTCTTTGCCTTAAGCAAAGTGAGGACGGCATTCTTAGTTATTTTCATTTGGTTTTTTCTTTCCGTTACTTTGTGATTTTTCTTTTAGTTGATTAAATCCATATAATGCTATGAGAAAGGCATCACATGTTGCTAAAGTAATGTTCTTCTCTTGATCTTTAGGCACCACGTCTTTGGCAAAAGCAAGAATCCGTTTCTTATAGTTATACTTAGACTCCTCTCCTGTATTATCTCGATGGAGCCCGTATGAAGATTGCCAGTCACGTGGTAAAATTCGTTCAGGATGAATATCAAAACGAGCAAACAGCATATCAAACCAGCCCAAACCTCTACCAAAAGTAAAAGCAGACTTAACCCCATCAGTAGGCATACTATGAACGTCTTCGATAAAGACATGTATATTTTCCTTTCTGTTTTGAGATATTATCATAGGGACTCCCAGATCGTCGATAAAATAGCCCCACATGTCAGCTGGGTTAGGAGGCATTTTATCTATGATGTTGATTTTGCCGTTAGTTAGGCCACATATTCCACCATTACGACCTGGGTCTATCCCTATAATAAATTTATTTTTCAAGTCTTTTAGCACGAGTTCCCTTTAATAGTTTTATGGTAAAATTAAATTTCCATCCGAATGCTTTATCCCATTTATCTTGTGGAATATGTTCGAATGTACTCCTGATACCAGAATGTACAATGACTCTATCATCGTAGGTATCGGTATCCAAAGGATTTATTAATTCCCTGCTCATGTTATTCCTTATGAAATTTTCTAAAACTTGGCATTATGCTTTCATCAGATACAGCAGCTGCATTTATAACATCATTAAACTCAGATAAATTTGTCCAAGTCTCAATAATATCATTAGATACAGTATCTTTAAGGCAACCGCTTTGGTCTGATTTAAGCTCAACTATCATGGGATGTTCTATTGCTTCATCCATATGACGTAAGTAAGCTAAAACATTTCTGATAGTGAGTGCCCGTGTTTTTCTTGGTCTTTTTAGTGCCATAATTTACTTTCTTAAAAAAGGGGGCAAGCCTAAGCCTGCCCTCAATCTTTACTTTAATTGTTCAACGATATCAGCAATGTCTTTCTCCTGCGTGCCCAGCGCCTGAAGCGCGGTCACTGCATTAGTGACAAAGTATACAAGCTGGTTTTCTTTCTTAAACCATTTCTCTTTAAATTCAGTGACTGGATAGATGTTACATCCTTCTACCAGTTCCTTGAATCCTCTATTTCTTCTCATACCAGCTATCATAAACTTAGCAGTGCGTTCTTTATTACAAAGAATAAAAGCAGCTTCATCACCTTCTCCAGGTGTTGATATAACTGAGTAACCTCTACCTTCAAAGAACCTGCCTATAAATAGACAAGTTAGTATGGTTTCATCAGTCATATTAGTGATTCTATTCCCTGCACCAATTTCTATCATTGTCCCTGGTGGATCTTGTTTAACATTAGTAAGGGGTCGAGCCTTTTTGACTAATTCTACTGCTTTAGTAGTGACTTTGTCGTTTTCTTCAGTAGGTTCAGCCTTAACATCTTCACCCATACCAAGCCAGTTACCACCCTTGTCAAAATATTTAGGATACATTTCCCGGAGTTTTTCCCACCATATACGTCTAGCTTGCCGAGAGAAACCTTGTTTAGCTTTTAATTGTCCAGCTTTAATCGTTTCCAATTCAACTTTACTAGGTATTGGTGGTAATTCAACATCGGATATCTTATTATCTTTAATAGTCTTACCTGTAGAAGTGGTGTCACCCTTTTCTTTAGGTTCAGCTTTCGATTCTTTTTCCTCTGCTTTAACTTCTGGTTTGACTTTATCTTCAAACAAAGGTAAAGTTAATTGATCTTTGTCTTCGCCCTTAGTCTCTAAGACTGTAACGGGTAATTTCTCAAAGTAGATGCTACCTGAAAATAGTGCAGCCTTACTAAATTCTGTATCAACATCAGGGGATAATCCTTTTGCTGCTACATAGTCTAGAGTGGCTCCAGGCAAATCGGCAGCCGAGTCCTTAGAAATGTAACCTTTCACGATACCTTGTAAGATAACCTTTGCACCCTTAAGAGCAGAAGCAATAAATACTTTCCCACTTTTAGTTTCGAGAGATATGTCCATTTCCTCAAAGCCAGACTTTGGGTCGTTTATAACCTCATCGAACGTGATTGCCGGTTCACCGTGAACGTCCATCACTTCAGATTCTAGAGCTTGTTTACTCATAATGTAATCTTTCTTTGATATTTTAGTGAATTTTTGTAGTCTTCGTCGATAATAATTGCGGATTCCCATTTGTCGAGTTCTTCCCAATTATTATCTTTGGCTACATCAAATATATCCTTCTTGAGAAGTGCTTGAACATCTGGTGAAAGCCATTCTTCATAAAGAGTAGCTTTATCAGTTCCAAACAATTCATCAGGAAGAAATGTTTCAGTTCTACCATTGTTTAGGTCTTTTACACTTCCATGCCTTAACCAAAACTTTCTTGAAGTAGTCCAATCCTTTCCCCTTTCTTTGATTACAACATAATGATAGTCCATACTATGGTCTTCAGTTAAAACTGACATATCTATTCCATAAGAGTTTGATATTCTATGACGAGATGGACTATCTAAATATAGTGTATTCTGTTTAATTCTTCCGATCGGGAATTGAACATGTTCATAAGAGATGACGTAAACGTCTTTAATATTAATTATCTGAGAGTTCACCTTGTCTCCTCTGTTTTATAATGAAATCTGCTTCTATCTTAATTCGACTGCTTCTTTCAGATAATTTTGGTAAAACACCTGCAGAATGACCAGCTTCAATGAGTGCGGCATACATTAACATTTGGTCAGTTAGATTACCATCCATTATATGTACCAATGATCTTACAAATACTTGGTGACGTATAATATCAAAGATTTCCTTAGAATATCTGTCCAAACCCTCTCCGACATTATCTAAGCTCTTTGTAGGATGTGCATTAAGAAGTATAGGCAATGCCCAATTTTCATAACTTAACACTCCATAGTATGCATGTGCACACGTAAACTTATGTAGTTGTATGCCTTTCATCATCATTTTTCTGTCTTCGAGTTTTAGCTTTAGCTTATTCGTTGTTAAATACCTACGAAATAATAATAGGATTCTGTCTATCTCTTGTGCTTCGAACTTTGCCATTACTATACTCTCCTAAAAATACGGTTGCAAAACGATTAGCTTGGAGCTTTTTATAGATCATAACTGCCCAATACCCTCCCCATTTCTGAGGAACGAGTACTATATCAATAACACGAGGAGTCATACCATATATTTTACCACAAGCTTCTTCATTGACACTTAAGACACCCAAGTCCCAGTTAATGTAAGATAGCTCTGATGTTTTTTGATACGACCAAACTCTATGTGGACAGCTCATAGCCATACTCCACGCGACTTCATCGTCTCGCGGTAAGAACTTTGGCATACCATAACGATTTAGGTTCATTATATAGCCCAATACGTAATAGAATGCAATGAACATTGAAGATGTTCCTAACACTCCTATTATTACTGATAATGCGTTTAGCTCCATTGATTTTCTTTCATTTTATGATTCGGATATCCCTAATTCTGGGGGTGGAACAACTTCATACTTTGCGTCTTCTATTTCTTTATTTGTAGCTTTAGGTTTCAAAGCAATACCCAATTGTTCTCCAAAGAGGTTAATGAGTAACTTCAAGTTCTCACGCCTTTCTTTGGGTACCTTAGACTTTTCATCAACAAGCAGTTCAGTAACCTGGTCGACTAAAAACTCTACAAGGGAATTAGCTCCTGTCCTATCCTTGACACTTGCTTCTACTTGTACCATAAATGGCTTCATTTGCTCCATTAACTCTTTCCTTACCAGTGGGTCATCCATTAGTTTATTCAATTGTATTAAAATACCGTTGCGTGAAAACGTTCGCACTCTATATGCTTTAATATAAGCACTGTAAATATCCATCCCACCCGCAACAAGTGTAACGAATTCTTTCTTTTGAGACGTCATATAGCGTCCTATACGTGGTGTATTTCCTAAGGAGTTTTTATGTGATGCCGTAGCAACAGCATAGAAGTTTTTGATGTGCTTCTGTTGATGTTTATCAAAGTATACATAGAAGGTACCATTAGGGAAACGATATGATTGTGTATACTGTCCTGACTTATGTCGCTTGTTCACAAGCTTGTAAGTGTTCAGGCATTGTATTACGTAACCATCATCGCTTACTACCCAATCACCTCCAACCACTGATTTAGAATACCAAGGTTTCTTGAATACTACGCTATGTTCTTTAGCTTCATCCTCATTATCATAGATAATGTGTACTCCTTGGTACTTACCACTACGTATTGTAAAGTCTCGCATCTTATCCTTATTCTTTTGTACTGTCAAAGATACTAAAAATATATGCGTTTGTCAAGTGCTTGTACAAATAAAAAACAGTACAGCGTGTAGATACTTTATTGACCCGCAAGACCTCGTTCCTTTACTAGGCTTCATACTTACGCCATTACGGCAGCCAGATGCTAATCTCTGGTTAGCCTACCTCTCATACACTGCTATACTGGGTAGCTTTCGCTAATCAGCAATAATTTCGTTCCCAGAGTTGCCAGGATCGTCCTCATTATCATGCCGAGTAGCATGTTTGATATTACCTGAGTCAACATCTACATAAGAGTTGTGACCAGATTTACCACCGCCACCTACGACAATAATAGTTTTAACTTCATCAACGTTGCCATCTTCATAATTAGGTCCACCACCACGTGGTCTTGCGGTAATAACATTACCTTGACCACCACGACCTGAACCTCCTGCCATAAACTTTATTTTGGTTCCTGGGCCTGGATTTTGATAACCCATTGGAGACTGAAATACAAATCCAGTTTGTCCGTGTACCATTAGCTGGGTACGGATACTTTGATTTGGATGCATTGACCTTAGAGTTTCGTCTATGGTATTATTCAATGCCATTCCAGCGTCTGTGATTATCTTGGTAAGTTCTCCGGAACCAAGAGAATAGATAGCACCAGTATGCATATCTAAAAGATTTGCACCGCCATCTAATTTGATAATACAGAAATCCATCATAGGTGGATCACCTGTAAAGAGAATTTTTGACATCTGTCGAGCCTTTCATTCATTTAATTAAAAAATTGTACCTTATCATTGAGGTGGTACTCTGTCGAACCCAGTGTCACTGTCTTACACGACATCTTGTATTAGGGTATACGCTTAATATAGTAATATTCCCTTGCTTACAAAGTAAGGAAGCCTTGCCTTGTAAGCTTTTGAACCTTGTCGTCGTTCGTCACGACAACGGAAGATATCTTGTATTGATAGACATTAACTTGAATCCCGAGACAGGGGAACGCAACACATCGATATCAATACGCTTTGGAGCAGCCATTACACTACTCACGGAGTGAGGAGCCTCGCCTTGCGAGTACTAGCTTAAACCCAGGTTTCGTCTTGATAAGGTACGTAAACTATTTAGTAAAGCCGAGCTTCTGCTTAAGAGCAGCCATTGGGTCATTGGATACAGCCTTTGCTACTGGCTCTTTTTCAATAACTTCAACTTTAGTCTCAACTTTTTCTTCCTCAACTAAGTCTTGCGACTCAACTTGATCCGACTCTTCATCAATCACCTTCAGCGTACCCTCAATGGGTATCTGAGGTGCTGTCACTTTATCAAAGTCTTCACCGTCAAGAGTCATATAACGGTTGACTTCGGCGAAATACAAGAACTTCTGACCGCAATTGGTATTTAGGCATTCCCAAATATCCTTTGCTTTATTCAATAGCGTTAAACGCTTACCTGAACACTTAGGGCAACGAAGTCTTGATTTCTTACGTTTGTTTTTCTTACCCATAAGGTGGTACTCCTATTAATTACAGGGTCTCAACGGTTTTGGACACCGGAATCCACAAGGTGCAGATTCAAAGAGACCCAGAAAATTATTTAGCGTTCAACTGTTTTAGCTGAGCGTGTATCGACTCATTCTGTTGTTTAATTTGAGCAGCTTCGTCGGCACTGATGAATTTCTTAGAAGCAACTTGATTCCAACTACGAATTTTCATCGTGATAAAATACAAGCCTGCTACTAAAACAATAATTAAGAATGAGGCAACTACTATAGTGCCTACAACGCCCATTATTGCATTTTCCATAATATGAATCCTTTGCTTTTAGCACATAAAATGTGCGATGAAATGAATATGATTATATTATTGGAGAGGGTGTACGAAGAGAGAGAATTGAACTCCCGACCTCCGGATTAGAAATCCGGCGCTCTCTTGAAAATCTATCTGCACTAAGCGTTGTTCTTTACCTCTGAGTACTTAGTGTAGTTGATGCACTTGCAATTGCATCGGTTAAGATATTCTTTTCCATCTGAGCTATCTCCGCATTTGTGGGACTGGTGGGATTCGAACCCGTATTACATAGTCATTCAACGATACTGTGCACTTTTAGGACGTCAGGCATCATAATGATGCTAACTTACATATCTGACTATTCGTTAACGCATAATACTTTTACGCTTGCACCCTATGTCAAATCAAATCAAGTTACTGGTTGCAGGATTATCAGCTCCTGTACCTAGCCTCAACTCTGTAGGATAGCTCTTGCCACTGAGCTACAGCCCCGTCAGCTTTTGGCGGAATGCCCGCCCTTACGCAAAGTTAGAATCAGTTGCCTATATCAGTCATAGACTTCCGCATTGCGTAAAAAAAGCCTGACATAGTAATTGTACTATACCAGGCTTATGCTTCTTTTGCTGTTCGCAGGGCTACCTATTTCCCCGCTGTGAACGCTACGTATATCATTTAATTAAACGTAGCACCCGTTAAACTTATTCGCTATTCAAGGATAATCCTCATTCGAGTATTATCGGAAAGTTAGCTGTGAATCCTCTTTTTGCATCAACAATTTGAAATGTTTGCATAGGTGGTGATGCAGGAAAACCTAAACGTATAGAATATGCTGAGGCTCCGCATACTGATCCATTCATTACTGCTCCTCCAGTTAGTAATGCTTCTTGAGTATGCCAATGCCCAATGAAATCCATATCAGCTTGTATCTGTCTGTTCACTTTAAGGATATATCTCATTAAAGGGATATAGATACCGCCTACTCCGCCTATATAGCGGAAGGCATGACCGTGATGGAATCTGCACATTTTGTTATATATCTTCATATACGTGAAATAGCTTTCATCGATAACCCAAGTAAATTCAGGAAACTCACGTGCTAATGTCTGATAGATGCCCCATTCGTGTGAATATAGTGCTTCTTCATCAGAATAAACTTTTTGTGTTGTCCTTGAGTGATTTCCTATCTTACATATTATTGTAATATTCTCAAATTTACCGTTATCTCTTATAAATGCAAATCCTTGCCTGAGGATATCAATCATCCAATGTGCTGCCACGATTGGCGTCATATAGTTTGTGCGTTCATATTCTTGGTGGATGAAGCCGTGAATCATATCGCCTAACATTGCAATAACTAAATCATTTAGGGTAATGCCATTTTTTGTTAACTCAGTAAGTTTTACAAGATGTTTGAAATAGTTGTGCATTCGAGCTTTACAGATGTCTGGATTATACATATTAAATCCATTTGTTTGTGCCCGTGTAATTTTTTGTTCACCGTGTACATCACTTAATAATGCTATAACTGTACCTTGTTCTTTGCCTGCAGCAAGATACCTTGGAACCTTGATAGTTGGAACCTTCTTAAGCTTGTAACTTTCATACATCTTAAGTAATTCTTTGCGGTTTTTTAGTTCCCCATTAGCTAGTTTGAGTTCTTTACGTATCAAGACAAGTTCATCTTTCACCCTCTTGAGTGATTTACGATGTTTAATTTCTTTGTTCTTATCCATAATGCTCCAGTCTTTAAGAAGAAATGAAAAAAAGATAAAAGGTGAGTCCCTATACAGATGGTAAGGCTCGTACGTCAAGCGTAGAGAATTAAAAATAAGTTGAGCTTGAGCATTTTCATACCCAAGCTCATAAGCTATTCTTTTTCTCTAAGTTATAAAGTTAAATGGTTATGCTTCTATCTTTTTCTCTACTGGAAGAGCAATTTTAATTTGTCCAGATGCTTTTTCATCTGGTTTGATACCAGCAATTTGTGTTTTGTTACTGCGTTCAACATAAGATACTTCTGAGGTGAAGTTACTCTGATATTGTTCGCGGCAAGCAAATGTAAGATTACCGTCTGGGTTAACGGAGATAAGTGTTCCAACGCTATCCTTTTGTCCGCCACTTCCGTCTGGTATCTGGAAGGTAAATCTTAAATAGAAAGATGAACCTTTTAGAGATGTGAGAAGCTGGTCAACAAATTCAGCTGTGGTTTTGAAACCCTGTGGACCGGGACGTTGACCATTTTGCTTTAGAAACAATGTAACCATAGGTCCTTTACGACCTTTCCAAGGTTCGATGGTACCTGTGGCTTCTGCAGTGATAAATGCTTTTGATTGTTGAAGCATTTGCTGTGTTTCGAGTTGTTCTTTAGTTAAGTCTGGCATATGGTTTGCCCTTTCTTTTTGCTCATCTTATGAGTTTTTACTCATCTTATGAGCTTGATTATAGGTTATGATAAATGTTATGACTTGTTGTAAGGCAATGGTGTTGCTTTGCAACTTGAGTTGTAATCATTACTTTGTTTATTGATTACAACCAAAACTCGGTATATAGTATGAAGACCCGAGTGAATATGTAAACCTAAATGACTAAATAACTAAAGAGAGAAAGAACTTTACTTAGTGACAAAGTTACGTCGTAACCTTGTTATTTGAACAATTTGTCGTTTTCATCACGTTTGTACCTGCGTTCGGCACGCTTTACAATTAAGTAAAGTGTGACAACGCCAATAACAATGAACATAGATGATGCTATAAGTTCAGTTGGCATTTGTTACTCCATAGTAAATGATGAATAGGCCAAGTCTTGAACCAACAAATATTGGTTTAAGTATGGCAATTAATAGTATGAAGAGTAAGTATTTTATTACTTATCCCATTCGTGTAATGCATAACGCAATGCTGAGTAGATGGGCAAGTCGAAGTGAAATATGTTTCTCCAGAATTCTGCACATATTTCCCAATTCATATTACTTGCGAATGTTCTTTGTATGAGTGGTGATATGTGGGTATCATAGTGATATTTAGTAATTATATCAAATTCTTTAGCTTGAGCAAGAAACTTGATCATCTGTGATGGGTAGTCAACTGATGGTATGAAATAATCTGTGTTGACTATGGTTGTGAAATTCATAGATATAACCTTTACTTTCTGCACATTTTGTGTGCTTTAATAATGAATGATATTGTTAATTGGTAGTTGACCATTTACATCTTAAGCATACATTGTCTTGATGCCAAGTTTGACCACTTGCACTATTTATATTACATACAGGACAATGCTTGAGATGTATGTTTGCATTATTAGGATAATCACATTTAATGCAAATTGGTGGATGTGGGTTTTTATCATTGTATCTGTGGTTTCTGCAACAACCGTGTGAGCAGATATCAATGTCTCCCCAAGGTGATTTAGGATGATGTGTCCACATTGTGACCTTTGCTTTCTGCACATTTTATGTGCTTTGATTGTGAATGATATTATGAGTTAAGACAAATTAAGTAAGTACTTAGTGAGTATGGATTGATAAGTAATCGCACCATACCCAAGATACATAAGACTGCTAACACCAGTCTTCATCATAACCGTTATCGCCTTGAGGTATGACAAAGCCTTTAGTATAATCAATGCTCTTGGCAATACAGAGATGGATGTAATGTCCATTTGCTTGTGCAAATGAATAGTACCATTTGATGTGCACTTCACCATTGGAAAAATGTAGTTCATAAGGCCTACGTTTCTTTCTTGTTTTCAATGGCTTAGGAAATTGGTGCTTGCACTCAACAACACCAATGAATGTTATCTTGTTCATAATTCTATTACTTTGATTTGTTCTTGATTAATGAAAGTGTAGAATGATTTGATACTGTCTACTTTATCTTTTTCTATATTAGGTAAGTACATCTGTGTGACACGCTTACCAATAGAGGTAAGAGTAAGAT
>Ga0180009_10007823_pt1 | contig 10797 bp, 8 predicted proteins | sample OS_PC_MetaG_FD_123537 | JGI IMG/M metagenome (GOLD analysis project Ga0180009, IMG submission 123537) | Groundwater microbial communities from the Aspo Hard Rock Laboratory (HRL) deep subsurface site, Sweden - OS_PC_MetaG | ecosystem: Environmental > Aquatic > Deep subsurface > Groundwater... | reverse complement strand
GAGGCGGTACGTCGCAGAAGCCGGACACCTTCCGGGGGCGTGTTCAGCCGTCGCGCCTTGGCCCGCGTCCTGGGCGTGAGCCCAAACACCATCGCGAAGGGGGTGATGCGGGCGGAGCGGGCCGGAGCGCTGATACCCGGAAAGCGGCGCTTCGAACTCGACGACGCGCGGGTCATTGCCCGCCACATCCAGACGCTCAGCGCCCGCGCGGGGTGATCACCTCCTGACAGTACCTCCACGTAGCAGCCACCGGCGGCTGCAAAGGAGGACGACGATGAACTACGAGCTGAAGAACGCGCTACTCCGGAGCGGTGCTCCTCAGTACGAGATCGCGCGACGCGCCGGTCTCAACGAGACGGCACTCAGCCGAATCGTGAGGGGGCGCAGGTCAGCCACGCCAGATGAACGCCAGAAGCTGGCGAAGGCCTTGGGGATGGACGAGGCAATGCTGTTCGCAGCTATTCCGGATGTGAGGGCGGAGAAATGACTGTCAGTACCCTCGCCTGGCGTGGCGGGCGCTACTTCACCCTGCGGGATGCGGCAACTCTCCTCTCTATGACCGAGGAGGCTCTTCAGACAAGGTGCCGTCGCGAAGCTCGACGTGTTGGTCGAGATACGGTCGCTCACCTCGGCGACGGTGTCACAGCCGTAAAGTTCGGAAAGCTGTGGCGGATCCGTTTCAGCGACATACCTTCTGACCGTTCCGCGCAATCTGTCGCCCAAGGGAGGACCCCATGAGCGCCAGAGGAACCGGTGTTCGAGTCGTTACCCGGCGTGGGAAGCGCCGCCTGCTCATTGACTTCACGTATCGAGATTCGGACGGCAAGGATCAGCGCTATCGTCACGATGCTTCAGTCCAGACGATGGCAGCAGCACGAGCAGAAGCGGATAGGCTCCGGAGGTTGGCAGCGGAGACGGGCAGTCCGTACGAAGCCACCGAAGAGGTCTCCGAACCGCAGGAGCCAACGCTCACTTTCTCTCAGTTCGTTGATGGCATCTGGTCCAAGCTCTGGATGACCACCTACGCGCCGTCAACCCAGGACCGCTACAACGCCCTGCTCTCGCAAGGGGTCCGCGACCACTTCGGGTCGCTACCGCTCGACCATGTTTCAAGCATGGCCATGCGAGCTTACAACGCCAAGTTGGCGGTTCGCGGGGTACAGATCAAGCCACACCAATCGTTCGTGTCGAGCATCCTCAAAGCGGCGGTGGCAGCGGGCGTGCTTGACGAGTTCCCCAAGGACTGGCCCAAGCTACCGAAGCAGAAGAAGTCGTCGCCTGACAGCCCATCGGACGATGAGGTCGAGCGAATCCTCGCCATTGCATCCGGGTGGCTCCGGGTAGCCGTCGCGTTGGCGGTTTTTGGCAGCATGCGTTCCGGTGAGGTCCGGGCCTTCGAGGTCCGGGACATCGACTTCGAGAGGAACCGCATCAACATTCGCCGCACCCTTTCCGGCGAGGTTGTCAAGGAGAAGGACACGAAGGATCACGAGGACCGGAGCATCCCCATCGCCCCGAAGCTTCTTCCTATCTTGGAGGAAGCCGTGAAGGACAAGCTGCCGAGAGCCCGCTTAGTTCTCACGGAAGAGGGCACCACGCCGAAGCGTCAGAAGATGTGGAGCCGTCTGGCCGCGTTGCTCAAGCGGCACGGAATGCGCCATCATTCCTTCCACAGCCTGCGGCACTACTTCTGCTCGGCCCTCATCGACCGGGGCATCCCCGTGCCGGTCGTCCAGCACGCTGCCGGTCACTCGGATCTCAAGACCACCCAACGCTACGTCCACAGCCTTCGGAGCCTCGACGGCATCTGGGGCTGACACGTGGATGGCCACCCTGTGGCCACGCTATCGTCTCTGATCAGAATCAAGCCACAAACCGCAGCGATTCTGTGACGTTGTCGGGGAAGGGGGATTTGAACCCCCGACATCAAGCACCCAAAGCTTGTGCACTACCAGGCTGTGCTATTCCCCGTTGTCCCACATGTGGAACACGGTGCCCCAGATGTCCAGGGCGACGGAGGCTTAGCACATTCGTCGCCATCTGGTGAATCGAGATTCGATCCTGTAAATCGCTCTTCGAAAACTTGCCGTTTTCCGGGCCTAGCCCGAGGATTCGGCCACTTTGGACCGATCCACCGCCACGAAGGGACCACGATGAGCGACCGGGCTTCCTGGGACGAGTACTTCATGCGCATCGCGCTGCAGGTGGCCACGCGCGCTACCTGCGATCGCAAGCACGTCGGCGCCGTCATCGTACGCGACCGCTTCATCCTGTCCACCGGCTACAACGGCTCCATCCCGAAGCTCGCCCACTGCGACGAGGTCGGCCACCTCATGGAAGAGGGCCACTGCGTGCGCACCGTCCACGCCGAGGCCAACGCCATCTGCCAGGCCGCTCGCAACGGCGCCCGCATCGAAGGCGCCGCCATCTACGTCACCGCCTCGCCCTGCTTCAACTGCTTCAAGCTGTGCGCCAGCGCCGGCATCGCCACCATCGTCTACGGAGAGTTCTATCGCGATCAGCGCATCTTCGAGTTCGCGCGGGACGCGGGAATCGAGCTCCGACACTTCGACGTGTCCCAGCTCCAGGCCCCCCAACAGAAAGCAGTATCAACATGAAGGTTGCGGTCATCCAAGGTGGTCCCTCGGCAGAAGCCGAGGTCTCGCGTTCGTCCGCGGCAGGGGTCGCGGGTGCACTCATCAAGGCAGGACACGATATCGACCGCCTCGAGCTCGAACCCGTGCTCGCTCGCACCTTGCTCGAAGGCAGCTACGACGTGGTCTTCCCCGTCACCCATGGGCGGCTCGGAGAGGACGGCGGTTTGCAAGGGTTGCTCGAGGTCCTCGGAATTCCCTATGTCGGCTCCGGCGTGCTCGCCTGCGCCATGGCTTGCGACAAGGTTCGCGCCAAGCACGCGTTCCGCGCTTTCAAGCTCCCCGTTGCCGAACAACTCGTCATCCATATCGGCGACGATCTCGAAGGGACCCTGGGTCCTCTGCGCGAACAATTCCCATCGGGCATCGCGGTCAAGCCGCCGACCCAAGGCTCGGCCATCGGCATCTCGCTGGTCCTCGACATGAACGACACCGATGCGCTCGTGGCCGCGATCCGCGATGCGTTCAGGTACGACGAATACGTGTTGTGCGAGCGTCTGGTGAAGGGGCGCGAAGTGACCTGCGCCGTGCTCGACGCGCCCGAGTTCGGCGGGATTCGCGCCCTGCCCGTGACGGAGATCTTTGCGAAGGCCGCCGGCTGGTACGACTTCAAGTCGAAGTACGCGACCGGGGGCAGCGTGCACGCTTGTCCGGCGTCGCTGCCGCCTGGCGTGGCCGAGCGAGTGCAGCACCTCGCTTGCGCCGCCCACCGCGCACTCGGGTGTCGAGACCTGTCGCGCGTGGACTTCGTGGTCGGCGACGGCGATGACCCGAACGCGGTGACGCTGCTCGAGGTCAACACGATTCCCGGCATGACCGCGACGAGCCTCTACCCCGAGGCAGCGGCGGCGGCGGGGATTCCGTTCCCCGACCTGTGCGACGGCATGGTGCGCAGCGCCCTCAAGCGTGCCGCGGCCGGATTGGTCGAAGCGATGCCGATGCCCGGGTAGGGAGCTTTCAGCTTTCAGTTCTCAGCTTTCAGCTCGGACCTGGGGCATCGCTGAGCGGTGACTGCTGCATGCTGGGACTCGTCGAAGCCATGCCGATGCCCGGTTAGGGCGCTCTCAGCTTTCATCTCTCAGCTCTCAGCTTTCGGCTCTCAGCGGACCCTGTCTCTTGCTGACCGCTGACCGCTGCCGCTGAACGCTGAACACGTTTTCCTGTCAGATTTGACTCGCGCCGTGGCGCTGTGGAGGCGATGATGCGCGCATCCCCGCGCATTTGGTGTGCGCAGGCTTCTTCCAGGGCAAAGGTATGGCAGCGCAGGGTCAATGTCCCGGGTGCGGCGCCCCCATCGAATTCAAGATGGGTTCGTCGGTCTCGGCTATCTGCCAGTACTGCAGCACCACCGTTCGCCGAACCGACCGCGGTCTCGAGAACATGGGCAAGGTGGCCGCGATCGCGGACACCCCCGCCATCGTCGCGGTGGGCGACAGCGGTACGATCGGCGATCAGGGCTTCCAGGTACTCGGCAAGGTCCAGCTCAACCACGACATGGGTGGTGTCTGGGAGGAGTGGTACCTCGGGTTCAACAACGGGCAATGGGGCTGGCTCGCTTATGCCCAAGGCCTGTTCATGGTCACCTGGAAGGTCGAGCCGACGCCACCCGTGCCCCCCATGTCCGACTTGCGCGTCGAATCCTCCGTGAGCTTCGGTGAGCGCGGGTACTACCGCATCGTCGAGCTCAAGCAGGCGACGATCGCTTCCGCGCAGGGCGAGCTCCCCTTCACGCCCCAGCCTGGCGAGCCCCGCTACTACGCCGACATGCACGGACCGAGCTCCGGCTTCGGCACCATCGACTGGGGCCAAGGCACCGATCCCGTCGAGGTCTTCCTCGGATACCAACTCACCGAGTCCCAGCTCCGGATCACCCAGCAGGTCGAACGTCCCGAAAAGCAGATCGATCTCGAGGGGCTCAACTGCCCCGGATGCGGCGCCCCCATCAAACTCAACGGTGGAAAGCGCATCGAACGCGTCGCCTGCCAGTACTGCGGAACCATCTCCGAGACGGCGTCCCAGCAGATCATCGCCCGGCAGGAAGCCGCCCGGGCCGAGCCCCTCATCCCGCTCGGCTCGACCGGCATGCTCGACAACCAGCAGTACACCGTCATCGGCTTCATGCAGAAGTCCACCCAGGTCGAGGGCGAGACCTTCTACTGGACCGAGTACCTGCTCTTCGGCCCCGGTCTCGGATTCCGCTGGCTCGTGGACGACGAAGGCACCTGGCGCTTCGTCTCCGCGCTCAACGCCGCGGACGTCGACATGAGCCAGTTCCCGGCGGCGGTGGGCTACCAAGGACGAAGCTTCCGCATGCGCAACCAGAGCACCGCGCGCACGGACTACGTGCTCGGCGAGTTCTACTGGAAGGTGCAGGTCGGTGAGACCGCCCAGAACATGGACTTCGAGAGCGGCTCCGACGTTCTGTCCCGTGAGTTCGGCAGCAACGAGGTGGCTTGGTCCTTCTCGCCCGTGATCCCCTGGGCCACCATTGCCCAGGCCTTCAACGTGCAAGGTTCGCCAGCCGCGTACGGCGCCGGTGGCGGCGGATACGACGACGATGGCGAGTACGACTACTCCGGAAGCGAGAGCAGCAGCGGCAGCAACGCCACCGTGATCGTCCTGATCGTCATCGTCATCCTCGTCCTGATCTTCTGCGGGATGTGCGTGTGCGTTGGCGGCGGCGCCAGCAGCGGCTCGTCGACCGGAAGCTCCTCGCCCGGCGTGCGCGGCGGACCCGTGTACGGTGGCGGCTGGAGCAGCGGCAAGTAGCCGTCGCAACCTGTCCGCCGATGTTTCCCTCCCTCGTCTATCTCACGGTTCTCCTCGTCGCGACGTGCGGGCTCGTCTACGAGTTCATTGCAGGGACGCTCTCGAGCTATCGGCTGGGCGGCGGCATCACGCAGTTTTCGATCGTCATCGGCGTGTTTCTGTCCGCCCTCGGGATCGGGTCGTACCTGTCACGTTTCATCGAACGGGAGGTCGCCCGAAGGTTCATCGAGGTGGAGATGGCTGTGGCGGTCATCGGCGGGCTCGCCGCCCCCATCCTGTTCGCCGCCTACGCCCGTCCCGCGTCCTTCCTCGCCGTGCTGTACGCCATCGTGGTGCTCGAAGGCACCCTCGTCGGTCTCGAGATCCCACTGATCATTCGCATGCTGCGACGACGGGTTCAGTTCAAGGATCTGGTCGCCCGAGCCCTCGCGTTCGACTACCTCGGCGCCCTGCTCGCGGGCGTGCTCTTCGTGCTCGTCCTGCTGCCCAATCTTGGACTCGTTCGTTCCGGGCTCGTGTTCGGCATGGTCAATGCGCTCGTTGCCCTGTTCGGCACCTGGCTGTTCGCCTCCTCGTTGTCTTCCCACCGGCGGCTTCGCCTCACCGCCGTCGGCGTCCTGGCTTTGCTCACGGCCGCGTTCATTGGATCCGACCGCATCACGAGCGTCACGGAATCGCTGCTCTATGCCGACAACATCGTCTACGCCAAGCAGACGCGGTTCCAGCGCATCGTCATGACCGCCGGTCGCGGGGGCCACCACTTGTTCCTCGACGGAAACCTGCAGTTCTCCTCCCTCGACGAGTACCGGTATCACGAGGCGCTGGTTCATCCGGTCTTCGCAGCGCGCAGCAAGCGAGATCGCGTGCTCGTGCTCGGCGGCGGCGACGGTCTCGCGATGCGTGAGATTCTTCGTTACCCCGAGGTGAAGGAGGTCAAGCTCGTCGATATCGACCCCGGCATGACGGAGCTCGGAAAGCACCATCCCATCTTCGTTCGACTCAATGGAGGCGCGCTCAACGACCCCAAGGTGACGGTGATCAACGATGACGCGATGGCGTGGCTTCGCGAGGGCGAGGATCGCTTCGACATCGTGGTCGTCGACTTTCCGGATCCGAACAACTACACGCTGGGCAAGCTGTACACGACAACGTTCTACCGGCTGCTGCTCAAGCGACTGGAGCCCGACGGGGTCATCACGGTGCAGTCGACTTCGCCGCTGATGGCACGCACGTCCTACTGGTGCATCGTGTCCACGCTCGAAGAGGTCGGCCTGAACGTGCTGCCCTACCACGCCTTCGTTCCGTCGTTCGGGGAGTGGGGCTACGTGCTTGCTTCCCCGGCCCCGCTGCGGGTTCCTTCCGGGCTCCCGCCGGGGCTGAATTACCTCAACGACGACGTGATGACATCGCTGTTTACGTTTTCGCCGGACATGGCGCGGGTGCCCGCGGAGGTCAACCGGCTGAGCAGCCAGTCGCTCGTGCGGTACTACGAGTCCGACTGGAGACGCACGCTGTGACGCCGACGCGACGAGACGTGCTCGCGGCCCTGCTTGGCGCATCGGGATTGGCGTTGCAGACGGGATGTCGTCGTCGGGATGTGCACGCCGTCGAGATCGTTGGGGCGGACGTCGCTCTCGGGCACGTCGTTCGTGCGGACCCGCCGTTGGTCGACACCTCGAAGCCCGACGAACATGTTCCGGTGGTCGTGGTGGGCGCGGGGATGTCGGGGCTCTCGGCAGCGTGGCGGTTGGCGCGCGATGGTCGGGTTCCCTTCGCGTTGCTCGAGCTCGAGTCCCAGCCTGGGGGCACCTCGCGGTTCGGGGAGAACGCGGTATCGGGGTATCCCTGGGCGGCGCACTACATTCCGGTCCCGAGCGTGGACAACCGCCCGTTGATTCGCTTGCTGACCGAGATGGACCTGCTCGATCCGGAGCAGAGCGCGGCGCAGGGGCATCCAATCGGCAGGGAATCGTCGCTCATCACCGAGCCGGAAGAACGCGTGTTCTACCGCGGCCGCTGGCACGGTGGGCTGCTGCCCCGGGCGGCCATGTCTCCGCGAGAAGTCTTCGAGATGCACCGCTTCGACAAGGAGATCGCGAGGTGGGTCGCCTGGCGCGACGGGAAGGGTCGTCGCGCGTTCACGCTTCCCTCGGCGTTGGGGTCGGACGACGCCGAGGTGACAGCCCTCGACCGCATCTCGATGGCGACCTGGATGGACGAGCGCGGCTTTCTCTCCCCCGCCTTCCGTTGGTACGTCGACTTCTCCTGCCGCGATGATTACGGGTGCAACCTCGACAACACCAGCGCCTGGGCAGGCCTCTTCTACTTCGCTTCCCGCGTCCGACGGCCCTGGCAGGAGTCCGCGCCTTTTCTCACGTGGCCCGAGGGCAACGGCCACATCGTCAAGCATCTGCACGCGATCGCTCAAAGCCGCGTTCAGTGCGAGCAACTCGTTGTCGACGTACTCCCTCGTGAAAACGACGTCGTTCTGACGGTGCTCGATGGTCCCAGTCGGACGCATCGCACGATCTCGGCCGACCAAGTCATCGTCGCGATTCCGCGTTTCATTCAGAATCGTGTGATCCGTCCGCTGCGTGACTCGTCGCCGAAGGCCCCTGCTTTCGACACGTCACCGTGGTTGGTTGCGAACCTGACGCTCTCGCAACGTCCCGCCGAGCAAGGGTTCGTACCCGCCTGGGACAACGTGTTGTACGACAGCCCCTCGCTCGGATACGTGTCCGCAACCCACCAGCTCGGCCGTCGCTTCGGACCAACGGTGTGGACGTATTACTACCCACTGACGGATGCGGATCCCAACCGTGCGCGAAACAAGCTCCTGTCCGCCACCCGGGACGAGTGGGTCGACGTTATCCTGACGGATCTGTCGCGAGCTCATCCCGATATCTGGGACTGCGTCGAGCGGGTGGACTTGATGCGCTGGGGGCATGCCATGATCCGTCCAACGCCGGGTTTCGTGTGGAGCGAAGCCCGTCGACGTGCCGCCGAGCCCATGGGGCGGATCCACTTTGCGCACACGGAGCTTTCGAGCGTTCCGCTCGCAGAGGAGGCGATCTACCACGGTGTTCGTGCGGCCGAGGAGGTTCTGCGGGCGACGGGCGGGGACACGAATACTTGGTTGTGAGTTGGTAGATTGCGGGCCCGGCCGCCGAATCAGGCCGATTCGATCCCATACGTGCACGCGGGATCGCTCGCAAACAGGTTGCCGGTTTGGGCCAGGGCGCGAGCACGGGAACCACCGCAGACTGCTCGAAACTCGCACGTTCCGCACTTGCCCTCCACGGCGTCGGGGTCTCGCAACGCACGGAGCAACGGGTGGTCATCGAATACCGCGCTGACGCGGTCGTGCCTGACGTCACCGACCGTCAGAGGAATGGCGGGGTCGGGGGTGATGGTTCCCGACGCCAGGATACAAAGTCCGTTACGTTCGTTCCTCGCGCCGCGGGTCCGAAGCCCGCCCCGTTGAACACAAAGTCGCAGGAAAAACGGCGCGTACTGCGTTACCACCGAATAGGGAGCCTCGGCGGTCGACGCAACGAGACTCGTGAGCTCTTGTTCGATCGAGGCATCGACGTCTTTCACCGGCGCCTGCAAAAGCCACCGCGACGCAGACCAGCGCTCGACCGCCCTGGCCATCGTCTCCACGCGGTCGGAGAGACCACCGTGCAACGTCGTTCGGACCTCCAAGGCGAGGCTCGACGAACGGACCGATTCGAGGAACCGAATGGTGTTATCGAACTCCCCGGGGGAGCTCCGATAGCGGTCATGGGTGCGCGCATCCGGACCCTCGATCGGCACCGAGAGCCGCGATACGCCCGCCTCGGCAAACACGTCGAGTTTGGCCTTGGGTACCTCGTGGTCCAACTCGACCTCGACCTTGATTCCCTCTCGAACTGCGTGGCGAAGCAGGGACAGCACCCCGCGATCGTCTGCCCGTTCCGCTCCGGTCACGCGCACGGTGCCGACGACGAGCGAAGCCAGCTCGCCGAGCACCCGTTGCACCCCCTTCGCGTCGAGCATCGCGAGCGAGCCGTCGGAGTTCGGGGTGAAGCCTTCCCACGTGGCGTGGGGATGCCAGGAGGCTACTTCTGTCATGGCTTGTCCGGGGACGTGGGTCGGAACAAGACCCCGATAGGTCCGACGGCAGGGGTGGACAACCGCCACGTGGCGATTTGTCAGAAGGGGAAGGGAACGTTCGTCATGGTGCCGCCGATGCTCATCATCGACGTGGGCGTTGCGACATCGACGAGACCCGTTGCGAGGAACGACGCGCTGATGGGGTTCGTCCCGTAGGTGACGGTGTCGAAGGAGCCGCTTCCGCTCCAGTTGGTATCGCCGGTGGTGAACGTGATGTCACCGCCGCTGTCCGGAATGACCACTTCCAACACCGCGCAACCACCCGACGTCGGCGAGAACGTGTTGCCGCAGTTGGCATCGAGCTCGTACGAGGTGGGCAGGGGGGTCGTGGTGGAATCGAGGTACAGATACACGTTCAACAAGCCGCCGTTGCCCGTGCAGACCTCGATCTTCACCTCATCGGGAAGCGTTTGCCCCGTCGTGGTGGTCAGCGTCTGGAAAGCCGTAGCCGCGGTCGCGCTGCCGATCACGTCGCCCGTGAACGATGCAGTCACGGAGCCAGCCGCACTCCCCGTACCCGAGCACTCCGTGCTCGTGTTGGCGAAGTCGCATGCAGCGCCCGTGCAGCCCAACGAGCACGTCAGTTCGACAGGCGTGTACTCACAAGCACCCGCGTTACAGGTCCCATCAGCGCCGTAGTCCAGCAACTTGTTGGGATCCGTGCCATCACACACGTCGGCGGGCGGCGTGTCGCAGGTCCCGCACTGGTAACAGCCCGACGGGGACGGTCCGCACTCCAGCGTGCCGCAGTCGTTCGCGACGGCCGGGTGCTCGCAAACGCCGCTCTGACAACTGTCCGTCGTGCAGGCATTGCTGTCGTCGGTGCACGGCGTGTTGTCGGTCACGGCCGGGTGCGAGCATGTGCCGCTCTGACAAGTGTCACTCGTGCAAACGTTCCCGTCGTCGGTGCACGCGGTGCTGTCGGCCACGGCGGGGTGCGAGCACGTGCCGCTTTGACAGGTGTCGCTCGTGCACTCGTTGCCGTCGTCGGTGCATGCCGTATCGTTCGCCGCGGCCGGATGCGTGCAGACGCCGGTGTCACATTCGTCAGCGGTGCACTCGTTGCCGTCGTCGGTGCACGCCGTGCCATCCGAGGCGGGCTCACAGGTGCCGTTGACGCACTGTTCACAAACCGAGCAAGTGATCCCTACGCAAGGATCCGCATCGGCCTCCACCGGCGCGTCATCGGGCGCGTCGGTCACGACATCGTCGGGCGCGT
>Ga0180009_10007822_pt1 | contig 10798 bp, 12 predicted proteins | sample OS_PC_MetaG_FD_123537 | JGI IMG/M metagenome (GOLD analysis project Ga0180009, IMG submission 123537) | Groundwater microbial communities from the Aspo Hard Rock Laboratory (HRL) deep subsurface site, Sweden - OS_PC_MetaG | ecosystem: Environmental > Aquatic > Deep subsurface > Groundwater... | reverse complement strand
CCCTTGCGATTTTGACGAGGTTTGAAGCGACTTTTATCCATTCTTTCATCGGTTCGAGCCAATCATTCTGCTTTTGTTCAATCCGCGCCATTTTCTCGTCCAGCGACTTCTTTTCCATAAGAAGTTTTGTTTTTTGTTCGCGGTAGATTTCGCGTTCAATATCCTGCTCTAAATAGCCATCTAAAAGTCGCTGGAGCTTCGTTTGTATGGCGCGGATTTTATTTTGAGACTCAAGAACAAAAGCAGAAACGGATTGGGCGGATTTATCTTTGTCGGCTTCCGCCATTTCCAAAAGTTTCTCCGCCCAATCCGCACGCAAAGAAAATTTTTGAAGCAGAGAGGAAATTTGCTCGTCTAAACTTTCTTGGCGAATACAGGGTTCGGGACATTTTATTGATTTATTTTTCTTGGTGCAATGATAATAAATGTAATCGTGGACATTTCCATTTTTCTGCTTTTTAACCCTGTATTCGCCAGTTATGGACATTCCGCAAGTGCCACATTTTAGCAACCCGCAAAAATCTTGCGGTTCATACTTTGTTTTATGGTGCGGTCGTCCTCTCTGCTTCAAAACTTCTTGGACTTTATCAAAGATTTTCTTTGCGATGATTGGCTCGTGCTTGCCCTCGTGTAATTCTTTGGAATAACGAAATAGCCCAGTGTAGAACGGATTTGAAAGGATAAAAGTCGCCCTCGTCTTGTGGATTCTCTTTCCGCCGCGAGAAAATATCCCGCGTTGCGCCAAAAAGTCCGAGACATCTTCAAGCCGAGCGTTGCCGGTGGCGTAATACTCAAACGCCGCTTTGATAACTTTCGCTTTCTTTTTGTCCACCACAATACTTTTGTTTCTCACATCGTTTATGTAGCCAATCGGCGCAACGCTCGGATATTCGCCCCGTCTCACTTTTTGACGCAAACCACGTTTCGTGTTTTCGGAAAGAGAATCCACATAGTATTTGCTTTGCCCAAAAGCGATATTCAACATAAATTTTCCTTGCGGCGTTGGCTCAAACCAGAATTGAGGAAATTTCAACGCCGCAATACGCCCGCAATCAATCAGATAGATTATCTGTCCACCGTCCACAGAATTGCGCGCCAATCTATCGGGATGCCAAGCCAAAATTCCGTCCGCCTTGCCAGCTTCCAAACGCTTTATCATTTCGCCAAATATCGGACGGCCCGGAATTTTGGCTGATTGTTTTTCAATAAAAACATCTACGACATTGAGATTGTTTTGTTTTGCAAAGGCGCGCAATTCTGTGATTTGCGCTTCAATAGATAAAATTTGTTTGTCTTCAATATCTGTGGATTTGCGGGCGTATAAAAAGAATTTTTGCATATTATTTTTTGGTTAGATTATTAAAACTCAAATGGCCGCCCTTGGTGTACTCAACCCAACGAATTGGATTGTCCAAAGACGGCCATTAAAAAATTCGTTGGTTCGTTGAGTACGAGTTCATTGTATCATATTTCAAAAGAAAGCAAAGATTCTTTTTTGGGCAAAGCAAATACAAAAATCGTAAGGGATTTGGAACCTCTGCTTGGCGAGCCGCGCCGCGCGCGGCGAGCCACAAAATCAATGGGCGGCACTGTGCGCCGCCCAAGAAATGGCTTCCGAAAAATCGGAAAGTCTGGTTTTGGTGTCTTTATACAACTCCGCTCGAACCTATTTTATCAAAAATTCTTGAAAAAATCCACTCGCTCCGCCCCGCCGCCAGCCGCTGATGACGGCGGCACTGCCTCGCAGAAAAATTTTCTTAACATTTTTTTGATTTTGCGCGCGCCGATTTTTTTATTCTAAAAGGAAAAGAAAATTTTTCTGCTTGGCTTTCGCGCTCTCAAGCGTGGGGCGGCGGGGCTTCGCTTCGGCTTGCGGGCAAAAATTTCCTCCCCCCATCCCCCTCCATTTTTGCCCGCTCGCCTCCGAAATTTCGCGGCGGCTGGGCAATTCATTAAAAATCGGATATAATGAAGTTATAAAAGGTGACGTATATTTATGCTTAATCAAAGATCAAAATATCTACAAATAGCTTTTAATCGTTCTCTTGATGAAGTAAGAGATATGATTGCAATGCTTCCTGCTTCGGAAAAAATAATTATTGAGGCAGGAACTCCATTGGTCAAAAACTATGGGAAGAAAGGTATTACCGCACTAAAAAATTGGTGGAGCGAGAAAATACAAAAACCAGGATATATTGTTGCTGATTTAAAATGTATGGACAGGGGTTCAAGAGAAGTTGAGGCGGTTGCCGAAGCCGGTGCTTCTGCGGCTACTTGTTTGGGTTTGGCGCCGATAGAAACCATAAATGAATTTATTAGAGAGTGCGAGAAGGTTAGTATTGACTCAATGGTTGATATGATGAATATAGAATTTCCATTTGAAATTTTACAAAAATTAAAAAAACTTCCCACCATAGTTGTTTTACATCGCGGAGTAGATGAAAATGAAAGGAACAAAGAAAAACAAATTCCGCACGATCAAATCCACCGAATAAAAGGAACTTATGGTAATGTTTTGATATCGGTGGCTGGTGGAGAAACGCCGCGCGATGTTATTAGGACTTTTTTCAACGATTCGGATATTGCGGTTATCTGGCGTTCTTTTTATGAAGCACCTGAAAATACTGCAAATTTAGCGCAGGAATTTTTGAAATTGGTTAAATAATTATGCAAACTCAAAAACCTCAAAAATTTAATCCGATTGGCCTAATAATCATTGTTCTTTTTATTGCGTTTTCCATAAATCCGATTCTGGGAGTCATTGGTATAATTGCAATTATTTTTTTCTTAAAAAAGAACCCCAAATATTTAACTTTCTATCTTTCAAATTATCTACAGACCGCAAACAAATCGCGCGGCAGTTTAACTGAAAAAAATCAGCTAATCTTAGAAAAAACGGACTTAATCGGGTCCACCATGCCGTTGCAAATTCCTAGCATATTATTCAATAAAACAAAAACGAGACTAGAAAAACGGAAAAAATATCTTCATGTTGCTCTTAATAGCACCCTTGAAGAAGCAAGAGAAATTATTTCGCAACTACCTACTTCGGATAGAATTTTAATTGAAGCGGGAACGCCTTTAATAAAAATATACGGAACAGAAGCCGTTTCGCAAATAAAAGAAATGGCTCCTGCTGGAGCTTACATAGTGGCAGATAATAAATGCGCAGATTTAGCGGCACGCGAAGTGGAAATGATGGCTAATGCTGGCGCTAATGCGGCAACTTGTCTTGGAGTCGCGCCCATTGAAACAATTGATAGGTTTATCGAGGAGTGCCAAAAATTCAATATTGATTCAATGATTGATATGATGAATGTTGAAAGTGCGCTTGCTATTTTGAAAAAATTAAAAAAACTCCCCGATGTAGTGATGTTGCATAGAGGAGTTGACGAAACCGAATTTTCAAAAGAAAAACAAATTCCCTATTATCAAATAAAACAGATTAAAGGAAATTATGGTGTATTGGTTGCCGTGGCTGGAGGAGATACGATAAGAGAAGTCCAACGAGCAACTTTCAACGACGCAGATATAGTCGTTGTCTGGAAAAATTTTTATCAAGCCAGCGCAGAAACTGCTCAGTTAGCCGAGTCTTTTCTCAAAGAGATAAAATAACGGATTTTTTATTGCTTTGGCTTGACCGCTTGAGATATTGCTTTAATCCCTTCAAGCACCTCAACTGGTAGAGCAAAGATTACAGTCTTTGACGGGTCTGGATTTATTTTTTCGATTGTCTGCAATGTTCTCATTGAAAGACCGCCCGGAATAGAGCTGAGCACTTGAGCGGCTTGAGCCAAACGTTCGGAGGCTTGGAATTCTCCTTCTGCCCTAATGATAATGGCGCGTCGTTCTCGTTCTGATTCCGCTTGCTTCGCCATAACACGCTTCATATCGGCAGGAAGTTCAATATCCTGAATTTTTATATCTGTGACCAAAATGCCCCATGATTGAGTAGCTGCGCTTACGATTTTTTGAACTCCTTCCGCAATTTTTTCTCTTTCAGAAAGCAACGGGTCAAGTTCAATGGCACCGATAACATCGCGTAGCGCGGCCTGAGCGTATTGCAAAACTGCTGTCGTATAATCTTTTATATTCAAAAGAGCATTTTCGGCATTTTGCACTTGGAAATAAACAACTGCATTGATGCCCACCGGAACATTGTCTTTTGTAATGACTTCTTGTTGTGGTATATCAGTCGTTGTAATACGCAAATCAACTTTCATCATTCGTTGAATACCTACAAAAACCCAAGTCAGACCCGGTGAACGAGTGCTTGTGTATTTTCCAAGTGTCAAAACAACACCGCGTTCATATTGATCGACAATCCTCAGGCCAATAAGGATAAAGAAGCCGATAATTACGATTGGCCAAATTAAAACTAAAAGTATTTCCATATGTTTTATTATAGCACAAGCTTTGACAATGCAATAGTCAAACCTTGTGAATTTCTTAATTATTAAGCTCGACCAATTTCATTATACTATACCTAACAAAATTCAACAACAGCCGCCGCAAAATTCCAGAAGCGAGCGGGCAAAAAGTTTCCTCCCCCCAACCCCCTCTACTTTTTGCCCGCGAGCCGAAGCGAAGCCCCGCCGCCCTGCCCGAAGCATTGAGGGCAGAGTCAAGCAAAAACATTTTCTTTTCCTTTTAGAAGAAGAAAATCGGCGCGCGTAGAATCAAAAATGCAGAGAAAATTTTTCTGCGAGGCAGGCCGCCGTTCTCGGCGGCTGGCGGCGAGGCGGAGCGAGTGGATTTTTTCAGGAATTTCTGATAAAGTAAGTTCGAGCGGAATCGTAAATATACTCCATATCAACCTAAAACATAAAACTAAAAACAAAAATCAATGGGTTTTAGATTTCTCAACTTTCCCATCTACAAAGAGGTTAAGGTCTTTAACAAAAATATTTATAAATTATCCTTCTCTTTCCCCAGGTCAGAACAATTTGAACTAGCTTCACAATTAAGAAGGGCTTCTTCCTCAATTTTGCTTAATATCGCTGAAGGTTCTGCCAAAAAATCAGATGCAGAATTTAATCGATTTATTTTAATTGCTAATGGTTCAACAACGGAAATTGTGGCAATTTTGGACATCGCCTTGGATCAAGCTTATATTACGCGGGAACAATACCAAGTTTTTATAGAAAATTGCGAAAATATTTCCCGCCAACTTTATGGTTTCAGCCGTAGATTGACAAAACAGGCATAAAAAGATATCATAAGCAGGTTACTATTTAAGTATTTTGTATTAAGTTTTAAGTTCAACCGGAGGTTGAAATGGCTAAAGGACAAAGAACAATGCTCGGTCTCACCTGCTCTGTTTGCAAACAGATGAATTACATGACTCAAAAAAACAGGACTAATACTCCTGATAAATTGGTGTTAAAAAAATTCTGCAACACTTGCAGGAAAGTAACCGGCCATAAAGAAAGCACCAAATTTAAGTAAATAGTGAGAATTAGGAGTTTTAATATTCCCTTATTTCCGTTTTGTCTGTATTGACTCTGAAGATCTTACTGTTCCCTCTAACCCCATGATCCGGACATCTTAGAGCCGACAACACGTTAATTACATTCTGCAATTCCTCCCCATTTTTTCTTGCATGACCCAAATTAACACGGTCAAAATGAAGGGGTAAGCCGCAATCGCAGGTTTTTGTAATCCCCGAGGGCTCTCTGGCAGGAATATTGCTGCCAACAAGAATCGTTTTACCTCGCCAAACCTCCACTTCGCTGCCTTTATTGGGTATTCTTTTTTGAATTTCTTTTTGATTAATTTGAGAAGTAGGAATAACTGGAGCTGAAAATGCTTTTGTTTCGGCACCAAAACCAGGCATTGCTGGCTGCCTGACAATAACCTGTCCGTAAGGTAAAAATTCTTTACCAAACATATCCTATATTATACACTAAAGTATCAAATTTTACCTTAAAAACATCCCTTTTTTGCTTACTTTTGTGCTATATATAACTTTATCTTCGCATAAAGATAATGTCAAGAGGTTTAAATTAAAGAAGGAAATGGCCTGCATCAAAAAGAACAAATTTAGGTGCCAAATAAAGGTGGGAATTGAGCATTACTTCCACTGCCTCCCTATCTCTCTCGCTACTACCAATATAGTAAGCAATATCGGGGTTTATTTTATTAATCAATACTGCTAGTTCTTCATCTGGAGATTCGAGTGGCTTATTGGGCATAACTACCATTTTGTCCTTTCCAAATTTTTCCAGCCTCCTTACTGAATCATCATCAATAAAGGGAAAATAACTGATTCGACCACGGAAAGGGCCATAGAATTTTCCCATTGGCCCTTTTAAAACCTCATCAGAGAGATAAAAACGACTACTCCAAAAAACGGTTAGGTCTGAAGCTCTAATTATTCTTCCAAACGCCAAGGTAGTTCTTAGGCTCATTTTTCCTCTCTCCCTTGTCTCGTTAACCATATCTTTGACTGCAATTTCTCCACTTAAAACACCTTTTACTACCCCATAGGCCGTATGCGCAGGACTGACTAAAACCCCGTCACAATCAAAAATTACCAAAGGCCTAACAGGCTTACCCTTTCTCTCGTCAATAAGCAGCTTTCTCTCCAATTGAGTAAGTTCACTGGGATTTTGAATTGTCCTTCCTAGTCTTGGTGCTAAAATACTTCTAACTATTACACTGTCAAGATTAGGAACGCCATTGCCGTCATAAATAATTCTGCTTTCCGCTCCCAACCTGCGAATGTATCGCCTGCATTCCTCTGCTTTGCCGAAACAAGGAACTGAAGGATTTAATATTTCAGTGATCATAAATAAATTAACCCTGAAGTTTTTTATTAAGCCAGCTTTTAAAGTCTTCTCCAAACTGGGGATTTTCCATGCCCAATTCCACTAAGGACTTAAGGTAGCCGTAACGGTCGCCGGTATCAAAGAAGCGGTAGTTTTGATATTCAACCGCATATACTCCCTTAGCGCCGGCAAGTTGGCCTTTTATACCGTCAATATAATAAAGTTCTCTGCCCTCGGTTATTCCTTTATCCGCTTTTTCCAAATAGCTAAAGACGTCCGGAGTAAATATCTGGCCCGACATGGTAGCTAAATCCGAAGGAGCCTTGCCCACACCTGGCTTTTCTATTACGTCTTTAACTTTTATCACTCCTTCCCCTACTTCTTCGCCAACGGCAAACCCAAATCTGGCTCCGTCTTCAGGACGATTGGTTCTTATGCAACCTAAAACCGTTCCTCCATACTCATTATATACATCAAGTAACTGCGTTACTCTGCCAGGATTGGCTTTATAAAACTCATCCGCAAACAAAAGCAAAAAAGGCTCATTGCCAACCAGTTCTTTGGCAGATAAAATCGCCACTCCTGTTCCCCTTCTTGGCCCTTCTTTTTGCAGAATATAAGAAAACTTGGCCATCTGCTCAATTCTTTTAAGTTCGCTTAGGCAGTCCTCTTTACCTGATTCTGAAAGCACTTTGTTTAGTTCTTCAAAAGGCTCAAAATGCCTTTTTATTTCCTGGGTAAAAGGAGAAAGCACAAAAATAACCTCTTTTATACCCGCTTCAACCGCTTCTTCCGCCACAAACTGGATAATAGGCTTATCAATCACCGGAAACATGATTTTTGGAACTGCTTTTGAAGCGGGAAGAAAACGGGTACCAAGCCCAGCCGCCAAGATAACAGCTTTGTTAACTTTTTGAATTTCAAGCATTTTATCTCCTTTCAATCTAGTTCCATTTCACCGCCGGGAACTTTAGCGGCATAAGTACTATCTCCCTCTTTAATGCAAAAGAAAACATACTGTCTCTCTCCTGCCTGAAAAAAACCCTGCTGAGAATCAGGTTTGATAAAAGCAAAATTTTCCAGCTCTTGAGGTCTAACCGCGGCCCAGCTCCATTCTTTTCCTTGAGTCTTGTAATTAATAACAAATTGAATTCCTCTGATAATTTTTCCGTTCGGAATCGCGCCGATTTTTGATTCTTCCTTATCTATTGGGACTACTGGTGAATACCTAAGGTTAACCCCTAAATCGGTATTAATCATGAAAGTTGCGGTTTCAAAAGGTTTCTGTCCCGCATGTTCAACCTCTAAATCGGCTACCTCTCTGCCTGCAAATTTCATGGCAATTCCCTCGCTTAGTTCTCTTTTTCTGGCCTCGGCTTTCTCTGTTTTGGTAAATAACGGTTTAAGAGGATCTTCTTTGGTCGGGAATTTTTGCGGCCCAGGAGTAACTGCCCTGGAAGCAGCTTCAATAAGCCTCTCGTCACTTTTTCCAAACAATCTTCTTAACAATAAAGCCGCTGCTCCAACGGCTCCACCTGTGATCAGTATTCTTCTTCCTGGATCTTTTGGCCCTTCTCCTGTCTCGGACATAATCTGATTATATTATATGGCATATTTACTAAACAATAGTCTAAATTGACTCTCTTTTTAGATTCTATTAACATAGCAAAGTATGATAGATACTCATGCCCACCTTCAGTTTCCTGAACTTTTAGGAAAAATAGAAGAAATTATCTCTGAAAGCAAAAAGGCCGGAGTAACCGGAGTAATTATTGCCAGCAGCAATGTCTCAGGCTCAAAAAAAGCGGTTGAGCTTGCCGATAAATACCCCAATTTTTTATATGCTTCCGTTGGCATTCATCCTCAAAAAACAGATCCGGAGAATAAAACATCAATAAAAGACCAGCTTTTAGAACTGGAAAGCTTATTGTCTGCCGACTACGGACTACAGCAGAAAACCATTGTTGCAATCGGCGAAACCGGCCTTGATTTCTCCAGCCCGCCACCTGGGGAGGAAAATAGATCAATTGGAGAACAAGAAGCTCTGTTCAAGGGACAAATAGATTTAGCCATCAAATATAATCTGCCATTAATTATCCATGCCAGACAAGCAATCGATGAAGTAATCGAAATTCTCTCCTATCACCTAAAACCCAGCACCCAACACCTAAAGGGAGTCTTTCACTGCTATTCCGGCGGTAAAAAAAGAGTCTCTAAAATTTTAGAGCTTCCCGGAGAATGGTACTTTGGTTTTGACGGCAACCTTACCTACGACCAAGGGCTTCAAGCCACAATCCCTCTTATCCCCCAAGAAAGAATTGTGGTAGAAACCGATTCTCCTTACCTTAGCCCCGAACCATACCGGAGCCAAATAAATACTCCTGCCACAATCCCTCTTATTGTTAGAAAAATAAGCGAAATAGTAAGTAAAGATATTTCCCGGGAAATCTTTAATAATTCCAAAAAGCTCTTTAATCTTCAAAATGTGCTTTAACTTGTTAGTCTTAAATACTAATTGAAACCTTGAAAGTATTTTGATAAAATGTCCTTTATGCCGCAAACAAACCCGGCTAAATTTTTGAGTGAAGTTAAAAATGAATTGACAAAGGTTACCTGGCCAACCAGGCAAGAAGTTGTCCGCCTAACAATTGTCGTTGTTATCATCTCACTCGTTGTCGGGCTCTTTATCGGTGGACTGGATTTCCTCTTCACCAAAGGCATACAATTTTTTTTAGGAAGATAAAATGACTAATAAAACAAAAAAAGAAATCAAAAGGTTTCCTAATCATGTAGTGATTACCAAATCTGAAGACCCGAGAGCAAAATGGTATGTTGTTCACACCTACTCCGGTCACGAATCAAGGGTTATGGCTTCTTTACAACAAAGAGTGGAAACCATGAAACTTGCCGATAGAATTCTTGAGGTTCTTATCCCTACACAAGAGCAAATTCAAATCAGATCAGGCAAGAAACACCAAGTAACGGAAAAAATCTTTCCGGGCTATATTTTAGTAAGAATGATTTTGGATGATAATTCCTGGTTGACCGTAAGAACCACCCAGGGCGTAACCGGATTTGTCGGCGTTGGCAACAAGCCTACCCCTATTTCTGATGAGGAAGTCGATACCATTCAAAAATTCATGAGCATGGAAGCCCCCAAGTACAGGGCTAAGTTTTCTACCGGTGAAGCAGTTAAGATTATTGACGGTCCTTTCAATGAATTTTTGGGTTCAATTGAATCAATTGATGAAGAAAGAGGCAAACTTAAAGTATTGGTTTCTATTTTCGGAAGAGAAACCCCGGTAGAGCTGGACCTTCTTCAGGTTAAAAAACTATAACTGTTATAATCTTTATAAAATATATAATATTTATTGAACATGGCAATAAAAAAAGTAAAAACAGTCATTAAACTAAATTTACCGGCAGGAGAAGCCAATCCTGCTCCTCCGGTTGGTCCGGCTTTAGGTCAGCATGGGCTTCCTATCATGGACTTTATCAAGGCTTACAATGAAAGGACCGCCCAACTTAAGGGCAATATTATCCCGGCAGTCATTACTGTGTATGAAGACAGAACTTTTTCTTTTGTTACCAAGCTCCCTCCCGTTGCGGCAATGATTAAAAAAACTTTAAACTTAAAAAGCGGCTCAGGAAAAACCGGCCTGGAAACAGTTGCCACCTTAAGCAAATCCATGGTTGAACAAATTGCCAAAGAAAAAATGGAAGATTTGAACACCAAGGACCTGGAAGCGGCCAAAAGAACGGTCATGGGCACGGCAAGGAGCATGGGAATCAAAATAGAGTAAATATAACAATTATAACGGTTATAAAACTTATAAATTTTATATATGGCTAAAGATAAAAAAACTAAAGAAAACCCATCCTCCGCCAAGGCTACGGAGGGCAAGAAGGTCAAATCCTCCGGCAAAGGAGAGCGTTTTGTTGACATGTCGGCAGAGAGTGTTGTTGTTGACGAATCCTCCTTTGCTGAAGCTACGGACGGACAAGTCGGCGCGGCGGAGCCGCGATTT
>Ga0180009_10007821_pt1 | contig 10802 bp, 8 predicted proteins | sample OS_PC_MetaG_FD_123537 | JGI IMG/M metagenome (GOLD analysis project Ga0180009, IMG submission 123537) | Groundwater microbial communities from the Aspo Hard Rock Laboratory (HRL) deep subsurface site, Sweden - OS_PC_MetaG | ecosystem: Environmental > Aquatic > Deep subsurface > Groundwater... | reverse complement strand
TATAAATAAGGAGGAAAAATGCCTAATAAACTTAAAATTAAAGATTTACCGTCAGTTAATAAAAATGCTGGGCATAGGGGACGACTACGAGACAGATTTTTACAATCAGGTCTTAATGGATTTCTTGATTATGAAATAGTGGAATTACTTTTAACTTTAGGTACGCCTCGCAAAGACTGCAAACAGATGGCCAAGGAAGTAATTAAGAAATTCAAAAGTTTAAGAGGATCACTTGATGCGGTACCCGAAGAGTTACAACGAATTAAGGGTATTGGGAAGATAAATATATTCGGTTTTAAACTTTTTCAAGAAATTTATAAACAATACGTAAAAGAGAAAATACCAGCTAAAACTATATTAGATTCACCAAAATTAGTTATTGATTATCTTCAAGAAAAATTAAAGAGAGAAAAGAAAGAGCATTTTGTGGTTTTATATCTTAATGCTATAAATCAGTTTATTCACGAAGAGACAATTTCTATTGGAATTTTGAATGCTAATTTAGTGCATCCAAGGGAAGTTTTCAAGCCTGCAATTGAGCATTTGGCTGCGAATATAATTATAGTTCACAATCATCCTTCAGGTGGAGCTGAACCATCTCAAGATGACATCGAAGTTACTAAGCGTATTGTTGAAGCAGGAGAGATAATGGGGATTGAAGTTTTAGACCATATTATCATCGCCAAAGGTAAGGTTTTTAGTTTTAAGGAGAGAAAATTAATTTAAAATTATGGTAAATAAACCTAAGAAAAATTTAGAAAGTAGGTTATGGGAGGCGGCGGATCATATGCGTGCTAATTCACCTTTGCGGCTCAATGAGTTTGCTGAGCCGGTTTTGGGTTTAATATTTCTTAAATTTGCAGATGTAAGATACAATAAAGTCGCAGAAGAAATAGCCAAAGAGAAAAAAAGTAAAGCCAAAAAACTTGGCGGTGCTTCAGTTTCGCGCGAACGACCGATTTCTTCTGCAGATTACCACGCACGTGGCGGTACTCTTTTTGTTCCTCTAAAAGCTCATTTTTCATACCTTATTAAATTACCAGAGGGAACAGATATGGGGAAAGCCGTAAATGACGCGATGAAAGCGATTGAAGGGGAGAATAAAGAGCTTGCCGGTATCTTGCCGAAAACATTTCAAAAACTGGATAACCGATCTATCATTGCGCTTCTTAAAAACTTTAATCAGATTCCTGATGATATTGAAGGTGATGCGTTTGGAAGAATCTACGAGTATTTTCTTGGAAAATTTGCTTTAGCTGATGGTACTCGCGGAGGCGAATTCTTCACTCCGATCAGTATCGTTAAACTTATTGTAGAAATCATTGAACCGTATCAGGGCAGAATTTACGATCCGGCTTGCGGTTCTGGTGGAATGTTTGTACAATCACACGAATTTATAAAGCGACATCTTGAAAACGGGCAAAAATCTAAGGCATCGCGTGAGATAGCGATTTACGGACAAGAGAAAACAGACCAAACTGTCCGCATCGCAAAAATGAACCTTGCAATTCACGGTCTTTCTGGAGAGATTCGCGAGGGCAACACCTATTACGAGGACCAACACAAGAGTTTAGGGAAATTTGATTTTACGATGGCTAATCCTCCTTTCAATGTAAAGGGGATTGATAAAGAACGCATTAAAGATGACCCGCGATTTTCACATGGTATACCGAGAGCAGACAACGGCAATTATCTTTGGATTCAAATCTTTTTAAATTCGCTTAATAATAAAGGGCGTGCAGGTTTTGTTATGGCTAATTCAGCAAGCGATGCTGGGCATAGCGAAAAGGAAATTCGCCAGAAGATGATAGAAGATGGTGTGGTAGATGTAGTAGTCGCTGTTGGCTCGAATATGTTTTATAATGTTACGCTTCCGGTAACGCTTTGGTTTTTAGATAAGGGTAAAAAGAAAACTAATCGTAAAAACAAGATCCTTTTTATTGACGCACGTAATATTTACACTCAGATTGACCGTGCACATCGCGATTGGACAGATAAACAAATAGAACAAATCTCAAATATTGTCTGTAGTTATCGCGGTGAAAAAAACGTAAAGAAATATAGTGATATTAAGGGCCTCTGCAAGGTGGTGACAATAGATGAAGTAAAAAAAGCTGGCTATTCACTTAATCCTGGTCGATATGTTGGCATTACTGATAATGGTGACGGAGACGACGGTAATTTTGAAGAAAAAATCGGAAATCTTCACAATGAATTAAAAAACTTAACTGGCGAAGCCCACCAATTGGAAAAGAGAATTTTTGATAATTTAAAGAAGCTTGGTGTATGACAGTAATTGATCACAAAACAGAACGCAAGAATGACATTGAGAGAATTAAAGGATCTGTACATCCGAGGAAGGTTATTGTTGCTGGTCCAGGGACAGGTAAGAGTTACTTGTTTAACGAGATCATTAAGCAAAAGCGTTCTGAGGGAAAAACAAATTTTTTGGCCATTACGTTTATCGGTAAACTAGGAGACGCCCTCGCAGACGATTTGTGCGGTCTTGCAAAAACTACGACAATGCATAGCTTTGCGAGAAGCTTTGTGTTTCAACATCTCAAGAAATGGAATTACTATCCTAGGATATACGAATTGATCGCGGAAGATTTAAAGGCTGAAGGAGTGAAAGAATTTGAAATCGGCGATAAAAACTATGTACAAAAAACGAAATATTTCAAAGCGGTCGGTGATGCTGATATTATTCACTATGCAGTCCAGATTTGTAAAAAAGACGAGGATAAAATTCCCGTTTTTGACTTAATACTAGTCGATGAATATCAAGATTTTAATGCGATAGAATCAGAATTTGTTGATTTACTTGTGAAAAAAAAACGAAATGGTTATTGTCGGTGATGACGATCAAGCACTTTACGCGTTTAAAGGGTCATCTCCAGACTTTATAAGAGCAAAATACAATCTATTGAATACGGAATATGAAAGTTACACACTTCGTTTTTGCTCGCGTTGTACGGAGGTGATTATCAAAAATTTCCATAATTTAGTAGCAAAATTCAATCTAAACGACCCTATAAAGAAAAGAATTCAAAAAGAGTATATCTGTTACATACCCGATAAAGCTGATGATTCAAAGTTAAATCAAAAAATTCACTTCATTAAGAATTGTCCTGTTGGCATGATTGCTTATAAAATTTCTGATGAGTTAAAAAAACTCATTGAGAGTCAGAAAATTAAAGAAGTACTAGTTATCGGGGAGGGTCGCAGTTGTGAAGCATTGCTCAAGACAATTTCGCGACAATTGAAGAATTATGGTTTCAAAAATGTGGACTATCGAGGAAACCCAGGCATTCTACCGATAAATCAAAATGTAGTCGATGCATATAAGTTTCTCGCGAAGGATAATATGTCTGTGCTTGGTTGGCGAATTCTCGGTGACCCTCAAGATGACACAGAAAAGAAACAGCATCTAGAGAATGCCAAGCTTCTCACTGAACTTATTAGCGGTACTCCGTCAAAGTTGGAGAAAATCAAACCAGTAAAAATCATACCAGTGGAGATAGCCATTGAAGACTGGGGAATTATCACTAATCAAGATGAAGCAGTTAGAAAAGAACTTCTTATCCGTGAACTTAAACAGACGAATCTTTATTATTTGCCACGGCCATTATCCAATCTCGATATTACGGTATGTAATATTCTAAACTCTAAAGGACTGGGTGCCGATATTGTATTTCTTATTGGATTTGATCAAGGTAAATTTCCCTCAAAGAAAGAGCCAACAGAAAGCGAAATCTATCAGATGCTCGTCGCTACTACAAGAACAAAGAAGCGATTATACCTTATTAACACCATAAACAGCAGAGTATCAAACTTTTTCAATTATCTGGATGTTACAGATCTTGCTGTCGAGGAAGTTAAAATATGAATATGATAGCTAAAGCAAAAACAACTTGGCAGGAAGATAAAATCGGAAATCTTCTCTTAAAATTAAAGCGACAAAAGAAAATAAAAAGAAGCGAATATTTAGACAGTGGTCTCTATTCGATTATTGATCAAGGCGATAACTTGATTGGAGGTTACACAAACGATGAATCATATCTTTTTGATGGTGATTTGCCGATGACAATTTTCGGCGACCATACTCGCAGATTTAAATACATAGATTTTCCGTTTGCTATTGGTACCGATGGTACACAGTTATTGGTCCCTAAAAAAGAAATGGATCGCCGGTTTTTCTATTATGCTCTCAATAACGCTTCGTTAAAGAATTATGGATACCAAAGACACTTCAAGTATTTGAAGGACACGAAAATATCTTTTCCTGCCGACAAAAAAACACAAAGGGAAATTTCTTATGTACTGGGTTCATACGATGACCTTATCGAAAATAACACAAAACGGATTAAGATTTTGGAAGAAATGGCACAGGCGATTTATATGGAAATGTTTACTTCGCAGGCATCGAAGAAGTGGGAAATTGTAGCTCTTCGAGATGTAATTGAGTCATATACAGGCGGCGGTTGGGGGAAAGAAGAGCCTGATGAGAATTATTCTGGCCCCGCATATGTTATCCGCGGAACAGATATCCCAAGAGCTACCAATGGCGATATTTCTATCTGTCCACTTAGATATCATACGCTCTCAAATTTGCGTGCCAGAGTGTTACAGGATGGAGATTTAGTATTTGAGGTATCCGGCGGCAGTAAGGGACAGCCCGTGGGGCGATCTTTGTTAATAACAAACAAACTTCTCGGTCAGTTTAAGCAAAATGTGATTTGCGCAAGTTTTTGTAAATTAATCCGGCCGAATCAAAATAAGATTTCGCCACTTCAACTGTACGAGCAGGTACTAAGTTGGTATACGAATGGAGTTATAGAAAAATATCAAGTTCAATCTACTGGTATTAGTAATTTTAAGTTCGAGTCGTTTATTGATGAAGAAAAAATTACATTGCCACAGGAGAAAGTAAGAGAAAAATTTGACCACTTGGTATCTCCTTTGTTTGATGAAATTTATTCACTTGGGAGTCAGAATCAAAACTTGTGCCAAGCGCGAGATTTGCTTTTGCCGAAATTAGTAACTGGAGAAATACAAATATGAAAAATAGCGATGAAATTTTTATACATGACAAACTTTTTCCTCAAATAAATTCTGAAGAACAGTTTCAGGGTTATGTTAAATCTCACCCAGAATTGGATCCGGAGTATATTTTAGAACATTGTTATATTGACAGACAAAATACTCGAAACTGGCTTGAGTCAATATGGGGAAAATATCATAATTATGCCGAGCCGAATTTTCTTAAGTGTCTCAAGAAGCCGGGTGATTTTCACTCATTTACGTGGCAAATGTATCTTGCGTCAGTTATTTTAGAAAAAAATTATCAACTTCAACCAAATAAAGGTTTTGGTCCGGACCTACAAATAAGAACTGGTAATAAAAATATTTGGATAGAAGCAGTAAGAACAACGCCCGGAGAAGATAAATCTACCGCAGGCCTTCCTCGAAGCGGATCTATATATGGAAATTTAGATCCAAGAGTAGTCCGAATTAGTAATGCGCTTACAAAGAAATACAAGAAGTATATGGGAAAATATTATAGTTCAATTTGTAAAGAAGACGAGCCATTTATCGTTGCGATTAATGGAAGCGAGACAAAGACTCTTAATGAAAGTCGGGCTGCAGAAGCTGTAGTATATGGCAGAGGTAACGATATATTAAAGAGAATGCCGGACAGAAGCATGAAAAGTGGATTTTATGAGTTGCGAGAAGCCGTTGTGGTCCAAAAAGAGAGTGGGCAGGTTACAATTCCAGCAAATTATTTCTGTAATGATTCTTATAAAGAAATTAGCGGAATCATTTATTGCGAACAACATGTTATTAACGCAAATAATTATGGTAGGACACCTGAGGGAAATCTCTATTTTTTGTTAAACCCATATGCTAAAAATCAGATTGATCTTAAAAAATTTAATATTGGCAAGTTGATTTCGATGAATAAAAATAGGCAAATAATAAGAGAATATGAACGAGTTTTCTGAAGACAAATTAATTGAACAAACAGCCATAAAGATTTTTGGTGAGCTTTGGGGTACCGAGAATTTTGCCAATGCGTATTCTGATGAAATGGACGTTGAATTTGGGCGGGAGAATCCGGGAGAGGTAGTTTTAATGAATTATCTCAAAATTGCTCTGACGAAGCTAAACCCGGATGCATCTACTGAAGCGCTCAATCTCGCAATTGACGAGATTATAAAAGATCGTTCAGCAATGAGTATGGTCAACGCGAATCATGAGATTTGGCAGCTACTTAAAAACGGTGTAAAAGTTGAAACGGAGAATAAAAAAGGAGAACAGCAAATAGAAACGGTAAAAATCATTGATTTTGAGAATCCGAAAGAAAATCATTTTATGCTTGTATCCCAATTTTGGATTACAGGTGAATTACACAAACGCCGGCCTGATTTGATTGGTTTTGTAAACGGCATACCTCTTGTATTAATAGAACTTAAAGCATCGCACAAGAATCTTCGTAATGCTTATCAGCAAAATATTAGGGATTATAAGGATACGATTCCGCAACTATTTTGGTATAACGCTTTTATCATTATTTCCAATGGCATTGAAAGTAAAGTTGGCACACTTACTGGCGCGTATGAACATTTCAGCGAATGGAAAAAAATTAAAGACGAAAAGGAGATTGGAAAAGTGAGTTTGGAAACAGTAATCAAAGGAACCTGTGAGCCGACGCAACTTTTAGATATTATTGAAAATTTTATTCTTTTTGATGATTCCCGCGGAGAACGCATCAAAGCAATCGCTCGCTACTTTCAATTCTTCGGAGTAAATCGCGCTTTTGAAGAAGTTGAGAATAGGGATAAAAACAAAGGCCGTCTTGGCGTTTTCTGGCACACACAGGGTTCTGGTAAATCGTATTCAATGGTCTTTTTGTCTCAAAAAGTATTTCGCAAATTAACCGGAAATTTTACTTTTGTTGTGGTTACAGACCGTAAGGAACTTGATCGTCAGATATATAAGACCTTTGCCGCTTGTGACGCTGTGTACGAAGATGAAGTACATGCTGATTCCGTAGATCATCTTCAGCAGCTGCTCAAAGAAGATCATCGTCATGTTTTTACGCTTATTCATAAGTTTGCCGAACCCAAAGAGCTGTCCAATAGAAGCGATGTGATTGTAATGGTTGATGAAGCGCATCGTACGCAATACGATCGTTTGGCAGCTAATATGCGTATTGCTCTGCTAAAAGCATCGTTTATCGGTTTTACTGGCACGCCATTGATGACGAGTGGTGAAGAGAAAACCCGGGAAGCTTTTGGTGATTATGTTTCAACATACAATTTCGCGCAGTCAGTAAAAGATGGGGCTACTGTTCCTCTTTATTACGAAAATCGTGTTCCAAAGCTTAAGAATGTAAATCCGGATATTCAGGAAGATTTGGAACGGGTAATGAATTTTTACGATCTTGCGCCGGAAGAGGAAGAAAAACTGGAACATGAATTTTCAACTTTTTATCACCTAGTTACCCGTGAAGATCGTTTGAATAAAGTCGCGGAGGATATTATTAAACACTTTACCGCTCGTGGATATAACGGAAAAGCGATGGTTGTTTCTATTGATAAAAAAACAGCCATTCGAATGCACTCTAAAGTTAAAGAGCAAATGCAACGTCATTTGGCTAAACTGAACATTGCTTTATCTAAAGCTGTTGATGAACACGAAAAAGAAAAAATCCGGCAAGTTATAGAACAATACGAGGGGATTGATATGGCGGTAGTGGTAAGTCAAAGCCAGAATGAAATTGCCGACATGGAAGAATTTGAGATTGATATGCGATCGTTGCGGGCTCGTATTCAAAATGAGGACTTGGAAACAAAATTTAAAGATCCCGATAGTAATCTGCGAATTGTCTTTGTTTGCGCAATGTGGATTACTGGTTTTGATGTTCTTAACCTTTCAACGCTCTATCTTGATAAACCGCTTAAGAATCACACGCTTATGCAGACTATTGCGCGCGCCAACCGTGTATATCCCGGCAAGACGAACGGTCTTATTGTCGATTATATCGGTGTATTTCGAAACCTTCAAAAAGCTCTCGCAATTTATGCTACTTCGGAAAGCGGTGCGTCAATCGACGATATTATTAAAGCAAAAGAAGAGCTTGTTGAATTGTTGGTTTTAACTGTCAAGCAAACGAGAGAATTTTTAAAAAAACTTGATCTAGATGTTGGTGAGTTACTAAAAGCAAAAGATATGGAAAAGATACGTCTTGTGGATGTATTTACAAACCGTATTCTACAAGATGAGCAGACGAAAAAGGGATTTCTTAATCTTGCATTAGATGTTTATCAACTTTACAAATCAGTTTTACCTGAGCCAAAGGCGGAAGATTATTACCAAGAAGTCACAGCTTTTAAGGTGATTGCATCTCGTATTAAAGAAGTCATTGAGGAAGAGGCGGATGTTAGTCAGGTTAAAAAAGACCTTGAAGATTTACTTGACCGTTCTATCAAGGCAGGAGAATTTGTAATCAAAGAGCCTAAAATAAAAGATTTAAGTCAAATTGATTTTGAGGCCCTCCGAAAGTTCTTTGATGATACTGAAAATAAAAATATTGCCGTTGAAAACTTAAGTGCTGAGCTTGAAGATAAGATTAAGGAAATGGTGCGGAAAAACAAGATCCGCAAACATTTTTTGGATCGCCTCAATTCGTTAATTTATGAATATAATTCCGGTTCTCGCGATCTTGATTCGTTTTTTGAAGAACTTCTTACTCTTGCCAAAGAATTAAGCGAGGAAGATGCCAGAACGATAAAAGAAAACCTCACAGAAGAGGAATTGGCGATTTTTGATCTCATCATTAAGGAAAATCTTAATCCAGATGAAGTAGAGAGGGTAAAAAAAATCGCGCATGAATTATTAGCTAAACTAAAAACGGAGAAGTTTGTCTTGGATTGGAAACGAAAAGAAGAAACACGCGCTGATGTAAAAGTGACCATTCGAGATATACTTTATGATAACCTTCCCGAGCCAACTTATTCCGAGAAAGATTGCGAAGACCGAACACAGAAAGTTTACTTTCATATCTACGACAATTATGTGGATGCAAAAGTTAATGTTTATGCTTTATAGTCTATAGTCGTTTTTGAGAAAAATTATTTGAAGAAAATTTGAAAATAAAAATATGTCAAAAATAAATTTATCTAAAATAGAAAAAGTTGATTTAAGGGAAGTATTTAGTAATGAAAGACAATTTAGTACTTGGTTGAAGAAAAACGTTAAGGAGTTATCCGATCTAATAGAAATTGATATAGGTGATTTAAAAAGAGAAGACAGAGTTGGGAATTTTAGCGCTGATTTAGTTGGTACTGAATTAAATTCAGAAGATCAAATTATCATTGAAAATCAGTTCGGTAAATCTAATCACGATCATCTTGGTAAAATAATAACTTATGCTTCGGGTAAAAACGCAAAATATGTTATTTGGATAGCAGAAAAAATGGGCGAAGAACATCAAAAAGCCTTAGAATGGTTAAATGAAAATTCTTCCGAAGATATATCTTTTTTTGGAATAGAAATAAGAACAATAAGAATTAGTAATTCTGATCCGGCAATGGATTTTAAATTAATTATCTCTCCTAATACATGGGGAAGAGAAGTAAGACGAAGAACTCAATCGCAAATGACAGACAAAAGAAAACAATCTTATATGAAATTTTTTACTAGATTAGTTGCGGAGTATAGTAAAACTAAACTAGATTGGAGTTCACTTAAACCTAGATATGCTGCATTTATTAATTTTGGAGCTGGTAAGGGAGGTTTTAATTTTAGGTGGTCTTTTCGGGGTAATAATCGTTTTAATACAGAATTATTTATTGATACAGGAAGTAAAGAAGAAAATAAGAATTATTTTAATGAATTAAAGAGATATCAAGAGCAGATTAATAAAATGATTCCTGGGATAGAATGGGAGGAATTGCCCGATAGGAAGGGTTCTCGTATAGCGGTTTATTATCAAATGCCAACTTCTGCTAAAAAATTAAACGACAAACAGATTGATAAATTAATAATCTGGTGTATAGAACAAATGGATTTATTTAAGAAAGCCTTTTCTAAATATATTAGGAAAATTAGTGATTGATAAAAATGTTTAAAATTACACCTAAATGGGTTATAGAGTGGAGCAAAAAATATCCTATTGAAGATGATATAATTCATTACGATCCTTATATCCAAAAAGCGAGAAAAGGAGATAAAAAAGCAATTAGAGAATTAACCAAATGGAAAAATCCAGGTAGCGATGGCAAACCGATGAATTTATCTAAAAATAAGAAAAAATCACTTAATTTTTTTCTTAAAAATTTAAATAGATATATCAATAAAGATGGAGAAATTAAATTAAGAGAAGATTTTAAGTATAGAGCACCTGTTTGGAGTATTTTTTGGTGTCATATTTTATATAAAACGCCAATTTTTGATAAATATACTCTTACTTCTTTTAAATATTTTAAATATCGAGTTAATCTTTCTAAGACAGAAGCAAAAATAGAGTGTCTAAATCACTGGGAATTATTTGATGATTATAAAAATTGGTTTGAAAAAAGATTATTAAAGCTAGTAAAAATCAACAATAAAATTAATGATAGAGTTTTAGATCGTGCATTATTTAAATTTGGAGAATATTTATTAAAACAAAAAACCATGCCAAAATCTAAACCAACTACAAAGAAAATTAAAAGAATGAGGCCGAGGGGAGTTAGATCGCTTAAACAAGTGGAGTTTTTAGAAATCATGGATAGATTGGAGTTAATAGATGAAGAGAT
>Ga0180009_10007820_pt1 | contig 10802 bp, 10 predicted proteins | sample OS_PC_MetaG_FD_123537 | JGI IMG/M metagenome (GOLD analysis project Ga0180009, IMG submission 123537) | Groundwater microbial communities from the Aspo Hard Rock Laboratory (HRL) deep subsurface site, Sweden - OS_PC_MetaG | ecosystem: Environmental > Aquatic > Deep subsurface > Groundwater... | reverse complement strand
TAATAAAATCGTTCGCTGGGCAGCTTGGCAGCTAGACGGCTAGGCAGCACAGCAGCTAAATTATCTCCATTTGATGAAACAGCGTAATTAAATCTTTTGCTAGACCGCTGGACAGCTAGACGGCTAGACAGCTCTACAACTAAGATGCAAAACTCCTTAAAAAGCTGTCCAGCCGCCCAGCCGCCTAGCTGCCCAGCTATCATTCATCCTGATTAATTTTAAGCAGCGACATAAAGGCTTCCTGCGGAATATCCACCGAACCCAGGGTCTTCATTTTCTTTTTGCCCTCTTTCTGCTTCTCCAGCAGTTTTCTTTTGCGGGTGATATCTCCGCCGTAGCATTTGGCGGTAACGTCCTTTCTCCTGGCGCCGATGGTTTCCCTGGCTATTATCCGGCCGCCCGCCTGGGCCTGCACCGCTATCTCGAACATATGCTTGGGAATAAGCTGTTTAAGTTTCTCGCAAAGCAGGCGCGAGCTGTGGAGCGCCTTGGAACGGTGAACGATAAACGACAGGGCGTCAACGACCTCGGAATGCAGCAGTATTTCAATCTTGACCATGTCCGAAGACTTGTATTCGTGCGGCTCATAATCAAACGAAGCGTAGCCCTTGGATACGGACTTAAGCTTGTCGTAAAAATCTATTATTATCTCGCTCAGCGGCAGGCAATATTTTATCAGGACCCTGGTCGTTGAGATATATTCTATTTCCACATGCTCGCCGCGCTTTTCCTTCAGCAGGTTCAGTGTTCCCTCCATATAGGCCAGCGGCGTTATTATGTCGGCGCGCACATACGGCTCCATGATATCGATGACGTCTCCGTAATGCGGGAAATCGGCGGGGTTGGTGACCTCGACGTAACCGCTATCGGCAGGTAGAGGTACAGGTAGAGGTAGAGTGGATATGACGTTGTCTGCTTTACCTATGCCTTTACCTCTGCCTGCTGTACCTGCGCCTTTACCTCTGCCTGCTGTTCCCTTGGCCGATACCTTATAGATGACGTTCGGGTTCGTGGCTATCAGCGGGATATTGAACTCTCGTTCAAGCCGTTCCCTGATGATATCAAGGTGCAGCAGCCCCATGAAACCGAGCCTGAAGCCGAAGCCCAGGGCTTTCGAAGTCTCGCCCTGATAATCAAAGGAGGAATCGGTAAGGCTGAGCTTCTCTATGGCGGCCTTAAGCGGGGTATAGTCCGAAGTGGCGACGGGATAAAAGCCCGCGAACACCACGGGATTGACGTCCTTATAGCCGGGGAGGGGTTCGGCGACCGGCCTTTCTTTTTCAAAGATCGTGTCGCCCATCTTTATCTCGTGTATGTCGCGGATGCCGGCCGTGATATAGCCCACCTCCCCGGTCCTGATGGATTGGGCTTTTACCAGCTTGGGCGTCAGGTAGCCCACCTCTTCCACTTTATATACGGCGTTGTTGGAGTAGAATGAGATCTGTTTGCCGGCGCCGAGCGTTCCGTCCACCACTTTAGTGAATATGACCACGCCCTTATAGACGTCGTAGAAAGAATCGAAAACAAGCGCTTTGAGCGGCTTGCGCGCGTCTCCTTCCGGGGCGGGGATCTCGTTAATCGCACGCTCTAATACCGTCTTCACGCCCCGGCCGTCCTTGGCGCTGATGCGCGAAGATTCGACGGGATTTTTAAGCACTTCCCAGATCTGTTCTTCGGTGGCGTCGGGATCGGCGTGCTCCAGATCTATCTTGTTTATAACCGGGATGATCTTCAGCCCCAGGGTCTGCGCCAGATGCGCGTGCGCCAGCGTCTGGGCTTCCACCCCCTGGGAAGCGTCCACCAGCAGGATGGCGCCTTCGCAGGCGGCAAGCGCGCGGGAGACTTCGTAGGAAAAATCAACATGCCCGGGCGTGTCTATCAGGTTCAGGATATAGTCTTTTCCGTCGGCCTCGGACCTGTAAAGCATCCTGACGGCCTTGGCTTTGATGGTGATGCCGCGTTCGCGTTCAAGCTCCATGCCGTCCAGGTACTGTTCCTTCATCATCCTCTCAGGGATTGTATGGGTTATCTCGATGAAGCGGTCGGCCAGCGTGGATTTGCCGTGGTCGATATGGGCGACAATAGAGAAATTGCGTATATTCATAAGGAGATTACAGCGATAACGACTTTAAGAGATTACAGCGATAACTATTTGAGAAATTATAACGATAAAATATCGCTGTCATCTCTCCCCTAATCGCCGTAATCTCTTCCCTACTTCACTTCCTCCTCTATTATTTTCCTGATCTCGACCGAGGTGGAAAGCCCCAGCAGATGCTGGGAGATCGCCGAGAACTTTTCGAAGCTCATTGAACGGACGGAGTATTTGGACCTTAAATACATCTTGATGGGAACCGAAAGCATGTCCACGCCCAGGCCGACCAGCACGGGTATGGCGTAGGGGTCGGAGGCCATCTCGCCGCAAACCGACACGGGTTTCCCCTTTTTATGCGCGGTTTGCACAACAAGATTGATGATGCGCAGCACCGCCGGGTGAAACGGCTCATAAAGCTCGGAGACATACTGATTTATGCGGTCCACGGCCAGGATATACTGCACCAGGTCGTTCGTGCCTATGGAGACAAAATCTATTTCGCTCAGGAGCGAGTCGAGTATTATGGCCGCCGCCGGGATCTCTATCATCACGCCGATCTCCGGAGGGTTCTTCATCGTATATCCCTCTTCGATCAGTTCCGTCCTGACGTCGTGCGCCATTTTTTTGACCGTGGCCAGTTCGTCCAGTGAAGACAGCATCGGGATCATTATCTTTATGTTGCTTTCGGTGTTGGCTTTATAGATGGCTTTAAGCTGGGTCTTCAGGAGGTCCGGGTATTTGATGAAAAGCCTGATACCCCGGAAACCCATGAAGGGATTGCGTTCGTCCTTAAGGCCTTTGATGCCCAGCTGTGTCGCCCTGTCGCCGCCTATGTCCGCGGTCCTGATGGTGAGCGGCAGGTTCGGTATCGCCCTGGCCACCGTCGAATAGGCCCGGACCTGCTCTTCTTCCGACGGCACCGCCTCCCGGTTCATGTACAGGAATTCCGTCCTGAAAAGCCCCACCCCTTCCGATTTGATCTCGGCCAGTTCCTGCGCGTCCGCGGAGGAATCCAGGTTGCACATAAGATTTATCTTGTGGCCGTCGCGGGTGGTTGCGGGAAGACCTTTAAGCCGATGGAAAAAATGCTCAGCCCTGTGGAGCTCCTCTTTGCGGACCTTGTATTTTTCTATTATCTCCGGCGTCGGAGAGATGATGACCATGCCCTGCTCGCCGTCCACTATTAAATTATCCCCGCTGGAGAGCTGGCGGCTGATATCGGAAAGCCCCACCACGGCGGGAATGCCCATGCTCTGGGCGAAGATCGCGGTGTGGCTGGACTTGGAGCCCAGGTCCATGCAGAACCCCAGGACCTTGTTGGACTCCCTGATATGCAGAGTGTCGGACGGGTAAAGGTTGTGCGCCACGATTATGACCGGCTCTTTAAGTTCTTTAAGCGCCACTTTTTCGCGGTTGACCAGGTTGGAAAGTATCTTCTTGCCCACGTCAAAGATGTCGTGCTTGCGCTCGTGAAAGAATTCGTCGTCTATCTTTTCAAAGTCTTCGGCGGCCTTGTCCAGGATCTCGGCGAGGGCGAACTCGGCGTTCACACCCTTGGAGGCTATGAGCCTGGGCACCTCCTTGGTAATGAGGGTGTCTCCGAGTATAAGATGGTGCGCGTCTATAAGCTTGGCGTGCTGTTTACCCAGAACATTAAGCACTTTGGACCTTATGGAGTCCAGGTCCAGCCTGGTCTTGTCCAGGGCTTCTTTAAAGCGTTTTATCTCGGATTTGAGCTTTTCCTTGGGAATCTCCTTCTGCTCAATGAGGATGTTTTCCTCTTTGAGTATGTGGGCTTTGCCTATGGCTATGCCCAGGCTCGCCGGAATACCTTTTTTTATAAGCATAAATAACTCCAAAAAAACAGCGTCTAGGGGCGAGGGGCGGGAGGCGAGGGTTGAGAGTTATATTCTTTTACCTCATCGCTCATATATGTTCCCATGCCGTCCCTTTCCTTAATTCTCCGGTCCCTATCCCCTAGCCCCTATCCTCTATACGCTGCTGTTGCTAGTCCTCGTCAAATTTCTTAACGAACAGCTCGTTTATGGCTCCGACAGCCTGGACCTCATCGTCGCCGCTGGCTACGACATGGATAGTACAGCCCTTTCCCGCCGCCAGCGTCATGATGCCCATGATGCTTTTCGCGTTGATTTCCAGCTTATCTTTGATTATCTTTATATCACAGCTGAAGCGCGAAGCAGTGTTGGCTATCATACCGGCGGGCCGGGCGTGGATGCCAAGTTCATTGGTTATCCTGATCTCCTTTTTGATCATAAGAGCAGGGTATAGGTTAGAGGGTAGAGGGTAGAGGACTTTTTAAATAAACATATCATAATTATTTTAAAAATCACTTTTCAGAACCTAAGTTTCCACACTCCACACCCTATACCCTCTACCCTAACCCCTCTACCCTATCCTATATCGAATCCTGGTAGTTTCAGCACGCTGAAAAGGACTATTGAAGCCGCCAGTATCAGGCCGATGGCGAAGAATATGGAACGCCCGAATTTTCTCGCCAGGCGATGCACGGCCAGAACGCTCAGAACAAGCCCGATCTTAAGAGCGAGGTCCCCCGCCGGGACCAGGCCGCGGTTAAACTCTATAAGGAGCGCAAAAGCGGCCAGCGCTATAATTAGCGAAAGAGAAAACCCGGCCAGGCTCAGGCGCCTTATAAGCTTCCTCCAGTCCATCGCGTCCAGACCGCAGTTGCCCCCTCCGCCGCAGGCATAGCCCTTTTTCAACCCAACCCACCGCAGGTAAACGGCAAACGCGCCGTAAACCGCCATGCCAAGCCCGGGCCCCGCGAAAAGGACGGCGACCGGAACCTCGGACATCGCGCCTGTGAAAAGCCAGCCGTAAAAACCGGCGCCCAGCCAGACCACGATGCAGAGCTGCGTGGTCAGAGGTTTAAGCCGCCCCCAGAAGACGCGGTCGCCTATTGAAGCGAAACTCGAAGCCAGCGCCTGCTTGATCCCCTGCATGTTCTTTTCCAGGACTTCGGAATTTTCGCGGCCGGCCTGCCCTGAGCGAAGTCGAAGGGCAAGTCCCTCTTCCATTTTGGCCACATTGCCGATCACGAACCCCGTCATATAGGGCTGGGTGTTAAAGACCGTTAAATGCCTTAAGACCGCGCTCTTAAACGCCTCCGGGGCTGCCTGCCCCACCATGCGGCGTGGGGGGGCGCCCTGAACCACGTCGGGTTCAGGGCTGCCATGCACCCCACGAGGTGCATCGGCGTATATCCTCCTGAGCGCCGGCATCAGCGAAAAAACAAAGCCCAGGTTCTGCAACCTTTCATAATTCCAGCCCGCCTGGATAAAGAACGACCGTAAGAACATTGAAAGCAGGGGCGAGGGGCGAGAGGTGAGGGGCGAGGGTAAGGAATTTTTATTTTTCACTTCATCACTCATAATATTTCCCCGGCTGTCTTCTTACTCTCCCCTAACCCCTCGCCCCTCTACCCTATTTTTTATACACCTGCGTCCTGAACCTGAAATAAAGCCCGCTCAGGCCCAGCCACGGCATCAGCGAATAAGCGAAATCCATCGCCGTATAAAGCCCGGACAGCCTTATAAAGACCGTCGGGATAAAGACCAACGCCGAAAAAACAAAGATATAGGCTCCGGTCACGGAACTTTCCATCAACAGCGATCCGGCGAGCCACCGCTCAATATTTATAACGCCGGCCGTTACTTCAGCCTCTATTTTCGCGTTCCAGCGCGACCTGGCGGCTCTCAGCCTGTATTCCACATCGCTGTAAAGGAAACCCGCAAAAATGCCGATAAAAAAAGCCAGGGATTCCGGAAGCCCGGCCCAGGTCCGGACAAGGACCGCCGTCGCGGCGGCAACCAGCCCGTTCGGAGGCACGACCCCGCCGATGGGAATGAAATCCATGTATATAAGTTCTGTCAAAAGGCCTATCCTGGCGCCTTCCAGAGGACAACCGTTAAGCCAGCCCAAAAGTGGTCCCGCGAAAGCGGGCCTTGACAACAGGCACTGCCCGACCTGCACATTATCCAGCTGAAGAAGCCCGGCGAACAGACTTGTGATCAAAGCGTTCAGCATATTATGAGAGTCTAAAGTAGATAGTCTAAAGTCTAAAGATTGATTCTCCCGTAAAAAGTCCCAAACGGTAGCCGCAGGCTTTAGCCTGCGAAAAACAGCAAGCCATCCGCCTAAGGCGGACGCAGGCTGCCCGCCAAACAGCCGGCGGGTCCGCCGAAGTTGTGTGGCGGAAAGCCTGCGGCTACAAAGACGATTTTTGAGCAAAATTGACTTTTTACGGGAGAATCAAGTATTGTCTTTTGCCTCATCCTTCATCCCTCATCCTTCATCCTTCATCCTTCCGAAAATTGCCGACCGCAATTTTCGACTTACCCTACAATAGCGCCTCTATCGGATTGATGGGCTTATCGTTCGGCACGCCCCGGCCTTCAAGCCCGACTCCCGCGCCGGCCAGGAATTTCAGGTAGCCGCAATCTTCATCGCTTAAAAATATGGCCCTCCCTATGGATATATTCTTGCCGGCGCAGTAATGCATGCCGCCGATATTGAGCGAAGGGATCTTTAAGCCCTTTGACAGAAGGTCCGCCGCCTCTTTAAGGCCCGGCAGAAGGACTAGTATATTCTGCGGTCCCGGCGCGCCGTTCAGGCAATCAAAAGCTTCCTGGACTTTTAAGATCTTCAGTTCCACGCCTTCGGGAGTGGAAAAGCGCATTATGGTGCGCCTTATATCGTCCGAAGCGATATCGTCCGAAACCACTACGATCTCCGCGATCTTCAGATACGGCACCCAGGATTCCACTACCTGGCCGTGGATAAGCCGGTCATCTATTCTGTATAAAGCAACGGGCATAATTTAAATCTTTTGCTAGACCGCTAGACTGCTGGACAGCTTGGCGGCTTTTTTAAGGTGTTCTACATCTTACTATCTGGCTGCCTAGCTGTCTCGCCGTCCAGCCGCCTAGCCGCCAAGCAGCAGGCTTTTGACTTCGCATATGGCTTTTTTGCCGTCTTCAAGTATCTTTTCGACGAGCGCGTCAAAACCGAGATTTTGCCGGTAGGCGAAAGCCGAAGTCAGCATGTTGATATTGACCCCGCAAACGACGGCGGTACCAGGGATGTCTTTGACCAGCGGCAGGACCACGTTCATGGGCGTGCCGCCGGGCATATCTATCATGAAAACGAGGCCGTCCGGGGATTGCATCTCTGTTATGCCGCTTTCTATGACGCTCTTTATTTTTTCAAGCGACATACGCTGGGAGATCGGGATGTTTTTCAGCCCCTCGTACTGGACGCCCACTATGCCCTCGGCCGCCTCTATCAGATAAGCGCCGAATTCCCCGTGAGTGATAACGATGATGTTGATCATAAATAAGTCAGGGGCTAGGGGTTAGAGATTAGGGGTTAGGGAATGATCTCTTTATTCTGCACGCTATCCTCTCGCCCCTATCCTCTATACCCTTTCCCTACTTCTTCCTGATATCCCTGTGATATTCAGAAACCGAAAAGCCGAATTTTGAGAGGTTTTCCGCTATGCTGTGCGCGATAAAAACGCTTCTGTGCTTGCCGCCGGTGCAGCCGATGGCGATGGTAAGATAAGACTTGCCCTCTTTGATATAAAGCGGCAGGAGGTCTTTTATCTGGTCCGTGTAGCTTTTCAGAAAGGTCTTGAAATGGGGTTTATTCCTGATATAGTCGCCCACCGGCCGGTCAAGCCCGGTCTTATTCTTCAGAGACGATATATAATTCGGGTTTGGGAGGAACCTCACGTCCATCACCAGGTCCGCGTCCAGCGGTATGCCGTACTTGTAGCCGAAAGAGATCACGGAAAGCTTCATTTCGGTGGAGCGTTTCAGTTCCAAAGCGCCGGAGAGTATTTCCTTAAGCTCGCCAAGCGTCAGCTTTGAGGTGTCTATGACTTTATTGGCCTTTTCTTTAAGTTCGGACAGGATCCTCCGCTCATCTTTGACCGCCCGGACGATGTTCTTGCCGAGCGGATGGCGATGGCGGGTTTCGGAGAAGCGCTGGAATATAACCGCGTCGGAGGAATCAAGGAAGATTACCTTGTAATCAAGACCGAGTTTCCTTAAAGTGTCCAGCGACTGGACGAAACCCTTGAAGAACCGGCCCTCCCTTATGTCTATGCCGAACGCGACGTGCCTGAAATGCCTGTGCTTTTTTATCAGCTCCGAAAATTTGGGTATAAGCGCCACCGGCAGGTTGTCCACGCAGTAAAACCCGAAATCCTCAAAGCATTTAAGCGCCTGGCTTTTGCCTGCGCCGGACATGCCGGTAATTATGAAAATTTTGCCCTTCGTTTTTTTAGACATGCTTGGTTTTTTTAACGCAAAGAGCGCAAAGAATTCACACAAAGAAACGCAAAGAATTATAATTTAACCACAAAGATCACAATACTTGCGTAGGTGCCGTATCAGGGGCTATGCCTATCGGACGGCCAAAGTTGATATTGTCTTTCCTTTTCGTTGTATCCTTTGTGCCCTTGGTGGTTTATTTTAGCCATAAACCTTTGCGTTCTTTGCGCTTTACTTCGCGTTCTTTGCGTGATATTCTTAATCGCTGAGCAGCTATCACTTCTTTCCCATCTCTTTTATCAGGCTTTCGTTGAACTTCTTGGCCACGAAATACCCCTGGTTCTTAAGCCGCTGGTTCAGGGCGGCGACCTCTATGAGGACCGCCAAATTCCTGCCGGGCGTGACCGGGAGCCTCAAGCTGGGTATCGGGACGTCCAGGATGGTCACTTCGCTGACGGCCAGCCCGGTGCGGTCGTAATTCGCCAGATTGACCCCTCCGGCGGCCACGCTTTCAAGTTTCACATGCATTTCTATAAGCGACTGGTTCATGATGGAACCGATGCCGAAAAGGAGTTCCACGTCTATAATACCCAGACCGCGCACTTCCATGTAATGCTTGATGTTTTTCGGGGAATTCCCCATCAGCATGTAACCGATCCTGCGCTTCACTTCCACCACGTCGTCCGCGATAAGGATATGGCCCCTTTTAAGGAGTTCCAGCGCGCATTCCGATTTTCCGACCCCGGAATCGCCCTGGATAAGCACGCCCAGGCCGTAGACATTGACCAGCACGCCGTGCGCGCAGGTAATGGCGGCGAGCTTGTCATCCAGATAAATAGTGAGCTCTCTTATGAAAGAGGAAGTGTCAAAGACGGTGGTAAGAAGCGGGACCCGTGCTTTGCGGCAGGCCTCTTTGAGGACAGGAAGCGGCTTTAAGCCGCCGGTCACTATGACGCAGGGGATATCGGGATAGGAGAACATCTCCCGGAGGCTGGCTTTGACCTTCCTGCTTTCTTCCTTTACGCAGAAAGCGTATTCTCCCTTCCCTATTATCTGTATGCGCTCGGAGCGGAACTGTTCCAGGTGCCCGGCTATGGCGAGGCCCGGGCGGTTTATCTCGCTGACCGCTATCTTCCTTGAAAGGTTCCGGGCGCCGACGGCCGTTTTAAGCCCCAGGATTTTGCCCCGGGATTTAAGCAATTCCCTTACGGTTATGGCTTTGGCGTTATGTCTTGCTTCCGGCATTTGATGGTTCCATTAGCGAATAAGACGAATAAAGAACGAATAACGCGAATCATTTTAAGGAATGAACGATTTGATTGGTAATTATTCGTGGCATTCGCATTTGTTATTCGCGGTATTCGCAACTATTTTCTTACCGGCTGCAGAAGGCCGTACGTGCTGTCCAGCCTTTTAAAAACCACCTGCATCTGCCTGGAATTTTTATCCATGAACAGCCAGAAGTTAAAACCCAGCTTTTCCATTTCCCCGACGGCCTCTTCCCTGGTCAGCGGCCTTAAGGGAACATCCTTGACCACGGAAAAGGTAACCTGAGGAGCGCCAAAGGAGAACTCGGTCATATCCACGGACTGGTGGCGGTGTTCGGAGAATTTTTCCTTATATTTCCTGACCTGCACCTCTATCTTGGACATAACCTTGTCTATGGCGGAATACAGATCGTCGGACTCGGCCGAGGCCTTCATGGTCTGATGGCCGGCGTGCACGATCACTTCGGCGGCGTGGATCTTCTTCTCGACGTTGATTATAACCTGCGCCCACACGATATTGTCGACGTACTCAGTCAATTTGGAAAGTTTGACTTCTATGAATTCCCTCAGGGGCTGGCTAAGTTTTATTTTTCTGGCTACCAGGTGAATCCTCATTTTTTCCTCCGGACGTAAGTAGTGTCTGCCCGCAAAGTCTTTCGCAGACACTTGATTACAGCGATTCCTGCATAGCTTACGGCGATTTTCCCGTTATGAGTATCTCTGTAATCGTGTTTATTATCGCTGTAATCATAGTTCCTGCGACTTTCCCAGCAGGAACTAGCCATATGATTAAACCACTTTATAAGTTCTTTTTCAAATGAAAAACCGGGATTTTACAAATATAGTTAATCAATAGTATTATTTAAGGGCTGCTGAAAAAGTCAGCAGCCCCTTGATTACGGTGATAGCAGAATGATGACAGCGATAAAATAATAGTTTGGGTAACCTGATATTTCTTTGCATTGCCACCATCTCTTTCCCATCACTGTAATCGCTCTTTAATCGTAACTACTCAGGTCGCTATGAGATGGCGGAATAGAATATAGAACGCTGATAACGCTGATTTTTAGTAATTACTCAGCCACTAAGACACCAAGGCACAAAGAAAGTTTATGGATCAAACGG
>Ga0180009_10007819_pt1 | contig 10803 bp, 9 predicted proteins | sample OS_PC_MetaG_FD_123537 | JGI IMG/M metagenome (GOLD analysis project Ga0180009, IMG submission 123537) | Groundwater microbial communities from the Aspo Hard Rock Laboratory (HRL) deep subsurface site, Sweden - OS_PC_MetaG | ecosystem: Environmental > Aquatic > Deep subsurface > Groundwater... | reverse complement strand
TCCCTGCTGTGCCGGGCGGGACTTCTATCGGTATCGTGTAATTGGCAGCGCCTGTGGAAGAAACACTCAATTTGCCAGGCAACGTCCCTACCGTTTCGTCGTTTTGTGACAGAGGCGTGGCAGGGGTCAAGACTCGAGGCAACGCAGAACTCTCGTGCTTCGAGCTGGAAAACACACTTCCCGCTTGCAGCACTGGGCTGCTTTGCGCAAACGCCACCCCTACAACTCGTTAGCAGTACGCTTATTTGTCGGTGGATTCGATTCATCTCACGTTCCTTGATTGAAATCCTGGCAGCAAAGCGCTTTGAAAAGGACCCTCTCTTTCGATCTGGGGGCTTCGCAACAGAAATATAGGGATATTCTCTCGGCTGTTGTTCTTATTGCGAATGAAAATACCAATAAGCAGGGAAAGGAAAAGGAGCCTTTTGCTCAAAACTCCTAGAGCCAACAGATTAAAACATCACTTCTACTTGTGAACGAGAGCGCTTGATAAATATGCGTTTTTAAAGAGACGCTTATGAAGATGCGGCACTACTGCCCGTCACTGGCTGGCGGAGGTGGAGGAGCTAAAACCTCTCTGGAGCCACTCCCAGACATCGTAGAAACAATACCAGCTTCTTCCATCATTTCTAACAAACGAGCAGCGCGGTTATAGCCAATCTTGAATCTGCGTTGAACATAGGAAATGGAGGCTCTACGAGATTCCGTCACAAGAAACACCGCTTGATCATAAAGCGGATCACTCTCCTCTCCTGAACTCATTTCACCATTTGATCCACCGCGTTCTTCAGCTTCTAAAACAGCATCTACATACTCCGGTTCACCGCGTTGACGCCAATCCGCAACGGCTCTGTGTACCTCTTCATCCGAAACAAAAGCTCCATGCACACGAATGGGATGCGCTGTTCCTGGAGGGAGATACAACATATCGCCATGACCTAATAATTGTTCAGCGCCTTGTTGATCCAAGATCGTTCGTGAATCAATCCGCGAAGACACCTGAAAAGAAATACGTGTTGGTATATTGGCTTTAATTAAACCCGTGATGACATCCACTGAAGGACGTTGTGTCGCAAGAATCATGTGAATCCCTGCGGCCCTCGCTTTCTGTGCAAGACGTGTGATCAATTCCTCTACCTTCTTCCCTACAAGCATCATCATGTCAGCTAATTCATCAACCACCACAACGATATAAGGCATTGGGTCGAGAGTACGTCTCTCTTCGCCATCAGGCGCTTTGCAGAACGGATCCAAAATCGGGTTGCCATCACGAATCGCCTGACGCACTTTCATGTTGTAACCGCTCAAATTACGCACGCCGAGGGATGCCATCAGGTGGTAACGACGATCCATTTCCGCCACACACCACCGAAAAGCATTCGCTGCTTCATTCATATTGGTCACTACAGGTGCCAATAAATGGGGGATCCCTTCGTATACTGATAACTCCAACATTTTTGGATCAATCAAAATCAGTCGCACTGCATCCGGTGTCACTCGAAATAACAAACTCAATAACATGACATTGATGCTGACAGACTTTCCGGAACCCGTTGTTCCAGCTACCAACAGATGAGGCATTTTGGAAAGATCCACAACGACCGGATATCCCGAAATGTCTTTTCCAAGCGAAAGACTGAGAGGAGATGCCGCCTCTTGATAATGCTTGGATTCAAAAATATCTCGTAAATACACTAATTCACGATGCTCATTCGGAATTTCCAAACCGATCACGGACTTACCAGGAATCACTTCTACGACACGTACACTGCTAACCGATAAAGCACGCGCTAAATCTTTAGCCAATGTCGAAATGCGACTCACTTTAATGCCAGGCGCTAATTCCAATTCAAAACGGGTAATCACAGGTCCAGGACGCGCAGCAACCACAGATACACCAATTCCAAAATCCAAGAGCCTCTTCTCCACCTCTTTAGAAAGAGCAGTCAACTGAGCTTCAGAAAAATGGAGTTGCTTGGACTGCTTCGGTTCATTCAGCAATGTAAAAGCCGGTAGACCTCCAACCGTTTCTTGTGCTTTTAAAAAAGGCTTTTTTTGGGGTTGTTGTTTTGTTTTTGCAGGCGCTGGTTCATCAAAACGAATTTCTTTATCTATCGCCTTTGGAATAACAATTCTTGTCTTTTTAGGCCGGTTTGGTGCGCTCACTGGTAAAGAAGCACGTCTTGCTTTTAGATATGCCAAACCGTTTCTAATCTGATTTTGAATCCAATTACCAAGCATCAAAGCAACGCCACCAACTACTTGCATCATCGATAACCAAGAAAAACCAATAAACAAAGTGACACCAATCAAAAACAGCGCAAGTAGCACCAAATCTGCACCCAGAGGATTCAGCACATGTGCAAAACTATAACCAATCAGTTCCCCTAACACTCCTCCCGCATTCAAAGGCAAGTGGGCATGCCATGTCACATTCAAAGTAATAAATCCACAACCGGCGCTTAAAGCCAACAGAAAACCAATGGATCGCAACAGCAATAGCCCTTTAGAGAAAACATCTTCCGCAGCACGTGTTCGAAAAAGCGAAATACTCAAAAACAAAAACATGAAAGGAAGGGCATAAGCAAACAAACCAAAGACATATAAAAAGATATCCGCCAACCACGCCCCAATCATGCCGCCGGCATTGGCAAAAAACACACGAGACCCTGTATCAGACCAACCGGGATCTCCTTGGTGATAAGTCATCAATGCCACTAAAAAAAACAAACCTGTAGCAAACAAAACAATCATAAGAGCTTCTTTGATATGCCTTTGAGTTTGTTGGAGATGCGCTTTGGATTCGGTTCTTTTTGAAGGTTTACGGCTCACAATCTTTCCTTATAAAAGCAAGTTCATTTGCGAACGAGATTACTATAAAAGCCCTCTCCTCTCTATTGATGCACCCCTAAAACCTGCCACAAGTTTTAATCGTTGCTCCGCAGCAACTGTATCGTCATATCCAGCTGCAGAAGAAATCCAGTCTTCGTCATTCCCGCGCAGGCGGGAATCCATCTTTGATCGACTCCGCTTCTAGATCCATGAAGTCGTCATTCCCGCGCAGGCGGGAATCCAGGCCGCTATGAATAAACAAGAAAGCAAGAGCAGCAGTCATTCCCGCGCAGGCGGGAATCCAGGAAAATAAATCTGGATCCCTGTTTTCACGGGGATGACGAAATAGATTGGATCCACACCGAAGCTGGGATGACAAAGACGCGACACATAAAAAAAGGGGGCTTAATGCCCCCTTTTTTAATAGCTAAAACTATTTAGCCATTTCTTTGAGTCTCTTTAATGCTCTTACTTTGATAATGTTGTGAGCAGGCTTTGCCTTGAAGACCATTGTCTCTCCTGTGAAAGGATTAACACCTTTGCGTTCTTTCTTAGCTGGTTTACGGATTTTTTCTATTTTCAATAACCCTTCTAATTTCAAAACGCCTACTGCGCCTGATTTGAGATGGCTATGCACCACTTCACCCAACATATCGAAGACTTCAGCAACCTGTTTCTTCGTAATGCCAACATGCGCGCCTATGGCACGATACAACTCACTTTTGGAATACATTTTTTTAGCAAGAGCGAGTTTCGGTAAGGCTTTTTTAGCCACTGTTTCGGTCGTCTTTTTCGTAGCAACCTTCCTTACTGATTTCTTAGCAACTTTCTTCACTGCCTTTTTTGCCACTTTTTTTACTGGCTTTTTAACAGCTTTCTTCGTTACTTTTTTTGTAGCCGCAACTGTTTTTGTTTTAGTTTTTAAAGACTTTTTGGCTGGTGTCGCCTTTTTAGCCTTTACAACTTTCTTTACAGACTTTTTCTTAGTAGCCATTCTAAATCCCTCTTATAACTAACTATAAAACTCTCGTTGAATCTATACATAATGAATAGATTAAACTTTGCCAAGATAACACAAAGAGTAAAGAAAGTAAGTTTTTCGTTGTCAAAACACTATAAAAATAGGGTTTTTTGCGTTTTTTATCTATTTTTTAATAAAAATCAGGGGCATATAAAGGAAATTTAAACGAATTTAAAAGGCTGTATTTATTAGGCTTTTAAAGCATTTTCGACCACTTGCGCAATTTCGTCTGCAAGCTGTTTTACAAAAAGGATATCACGGCCTTCCACCATGACTCGAATGACAGGTTCTGTTCCAGAAGGACGCAATAAGACACGGCCTTGTTGTTTCAAACTGGCTTCTGCGTATTTCAAAACGGCTTGTATTTCTGAACTTTGAGCTAAATCAACCTTCCTGCCACAAACAACATTCACGAGCACTTGAGGAAACTTTTGCATGCCCGATTTCAATGCATGCAAGGACTGCTGTTTTTCAATCATCGCGATTAATACTTGCAGCGCTGTAATAATTCCGTCGCCCGTTGTCATCAAATCTAACGCAATAATATGGCCCGAACTTTCTCCTCCTAAGGACCAGTTTTCAGAAAGCATCTTCTCTAAAACGTATCGATCGCCTACTTTGCTACGTATAAATGGAATCGATAAATCATTGAAAGCCAGCTCCAAACCGACATTGCTCATTAATGTCCCAACAACACCGCCTTGCAAAGCTCCTTTTTGCTGTCTATACCGAGCAAAAACAAACAACAGTTCGTCACCGTCCACAGCCTCGCCTTTATGGTCCACCATGATGATGCGGTCCCCATCGCCGTCGAGAGCAATACCCACATCCGCTTGCTCGGCAATGACTGTTTCTTGCAGCACTCTAGTATCTGTAGCACCACAACCCGCATTGATATTAAAGCCATCGGGACTAACACCGATTTCAATCACTTCAGCACCTAGCTCTTTAAAAATCGCAGGGGCTATTTCATAGGCCGCGCCGTGTGCACAATCCAAAACGATCTTTACACCCTGTAAAGATAGATGATTTGGAACACTGCTTTTACAAAACTCAATGTAACTTCTCTGCGCCTGATCAAGAACTTGCACTCTTCCAATTTGTTTTGAAGAAGCTGTCTCAATCGATTGATCAATGAATTGCTCAATTTTCCATTCCATGTCATCAGGCAATTTCATGCCATCTGGAGAGAAAAATTTAATACCGTTATCGTGGTACCGATTATGAGAAGCACTGATCACTACGCCGGCTGTAGCATGCATTGCTCGCGTTAAATAAGCGACGCCAGGTGTTGGAATAGCTCCTAACAAATAACTATTCATACCGGCAGCAGCAAAGCCAGCAACCAAAGAAGATTCGAACATGTCGCTCGAAATACGCGTGTCTTTTCCAATCAATACAGTGTGTTTTTCCGCATTCCCTGAAAAAACTTTTCCTGCTGCCCAACCTAACTTCAGAACAAAGTCAGGGGTAATAGGAGAAACACCAACCTTTCCGCGAATACCGTCTGTTCCAAAATACCTTCTCGTTTTATTCATATGCTTTTCACTATTTTTATAGGACATACAAAAAACCAAGGATGCGAGGAAGTGTTTTTCGAAAATAAAGCGCAGGAGGCCAAAGACCGACGAGCCATTTCAACAAACACTTCCTCGCATCCTTGTGCGCAATGTTCAAATTTATTCTTTTCGATTTTTAAGCACCAACCCGGACTACTTCTCTTCTTCTAATAAGTCTTTCTGTTTCTTTCTTGGGGTTGATGTTTTTCTTTTGGAAACAGCAGGTTCGGAAGCATTTTCTGCCGTTTGAGAAATTTTTTCCCATTCAGCAGGAGGCTGCGCCGGCTTTCCATCCATCAAATCATCGATCTGCCGCACATCGATCGTTTCATATTTCAACAATGCTCCAGACATGTGATCTAAAACGCTTCTTTTTTCAGCCAAAATTTGCTGCGCATGCTTATAACAACGATCCACAATATCTCTGATCTCCTCATCAATCTGCTGCGCCGTATGATCTGAAACCTCTTTTCTTTGTGTTACAAAAGACTGCCCTAAAAACACTTCACCTTCGTCCTCTGCATAAGTGAGAGGGCCTAATTTTTCGGACAATCCCCAACGCGTCACCATGTTGCGAGCTAATTCCGTTGCTCGCTTAATGTCATTGGACGCACCCGTTGTCATTTGATCTTTTCCAAACACCAACTCTTCTGCCACACGACCTCCAAATAAAGTTGTAATTTGACTGATGAGTCGTCGTTTAGACATGTTGTATCGATCCACTTCCGGCAAGAACATCGTGACACCCAATGCTCTTCCACGAGGAATAATGGTCGCTTTATAGACAGGATCGTGTTCAGGAACTGTACGCCCCACAATGGTGTGACCCGCTTCGTGCACAGCAGTCAATTGCTTCTCTTCTTCACTCATCACCATCGAACGTCGTTCCGCACCCATTAACACCTTATCTTTAGCGCTCTCTAATGCATGCATGTTGACATGATGTTGATTTGATCGAGCCGCAATCAAAGCAGCTTCATTCACAAGATTCGCTAAATCCGCACCTGAAAAACCAGGCGTTCCTCTAGCAATCGCAGAAGAATTCACGTCTTTTGCTAAAGGCACTTTTTTCAAATGCACCTGCAAAATTTGCTCGCGCCCGCGAATATCTGGCAAAGGCACCACCACTTGCCGATCAAATCGACCGGGTCGTAATAACGCTGGATCCAATACATCCGGACGGTTTGTAGCTGACAAGACAATGACTCCTTCATTGCCTTCAAAACCATCCATCTCTACCAACAACTGGTTTAATGTTTGTTCCCGTTCATCGTGACCGCCGCCTAAACCAGCCCCACGATGCCTGCCAACAGCGTCCAATTCATCAATAAAAATAATGCACGGCGCTTGTTTTTTCGCTTGTTCAAACATATCGCGCACACGAGACGCGCCGACACCCACAAACATCTCCACAAAATCAGAACCAGAAATACTAAAAAATGGAACTTTTGCTTCACCGGCAACCGCTTTCGCTAATAACGTTTTACCGGTTCCTGGTGCGCCAACCAGCAACACCCCTCTTGGAATTCTGCCGCCTAATTTTTGGAACTTCGCTGGAGCACGTAAAAAATCAACCAACTCTGAAACTTCCGCTTTTGCTTCGTCACAACCAGCCACATCTGCAAAGGTGACTTTTACTTTGCCTTCATTCAGCAAGCGCGCACGACTTCTTCCAAAAGAAAAAGCTCCCCCGCGCCCTGCCCCCATTTGCTGTCTCAACATAAAAATCCAAATCCCTATGAATAAAAACATGGGGAACCAAGAAACAAGCATCTGGAATAAAAAGCCCGGTTTTTCAGGCGGTTTGCCTGTGATATCGACACGAGCTTTAAAAAGTTCACTTAAGAGATTTTGATCGGCTAAAGGCAAGTAAGTACTAAAGGATTTATGGCTATGAGTGAGGCCTTTGATGTTCTGATCTGTAATGGTGACAGACGCAATGTTGCCTTCTTTAATTTCCCTCACGAACTGTGAATAACTGAGTTCACTTTTCGCTGGCTGACGCGGACCGAAGTTGTTAAAGACGGTAATTAGAATTAATGCAACTACCGTCCATAACAATAAATTCTTTATAAAATCAATTTTCAAAACAGACCTCTCAAAAAATAAATAACAACCCCTGAAAAATAAGCGCGCGATTATACTCATTTTCAACAACACGGCACCACAAGGAGAAATAAGCAAAGGGACGATAAAACAACACCTGCTTTAACACGTACGACATCGAAGCTACTAAAATAGGAATCCTCTACGAATGTAGATCACTGGCCAATACATAGAGTTCACGAGAACGATTTCGGGAGGCTTCTGGTTTTCGCATCACAATACGATCGAAATGTGATCGTAATAACTTAATAAACGCTTCAAATTCAGCCCCTTGGAAGACTTTTACCAAAAAACAGCCGTGCGGCTTTAATACGATTTTAACGAACTCGAAAGCCAGCTCTGCTAGATACATCGAGCGCGATTGATCCACATCGGACACTCCGCTCATGTTCGGAGCAATATCGGACAAAACAAGATCTACCTTCTGATCACCAATTCGTTCTTTCAACTGCTCTATTACTTCAGCATCACGGAAATCACCTAAAATAAAATCAACTCCGTCAATCGGATCGATGGGTAAAAGATCCATCGCAATAATTTTGCCGTTGCCTTTTAAGAGCTTCGCAACAACCTGAGACCAGCCGCCGGGTGCTGCCCCTAGATCTACAACGATCATCCCCGGTTTAATCAGATGATCTCTCTTTTGAATTTCAAGCAACTTATAAGCAGCTCGCCCACGATATCCTTCCTGATGCGCTCGTTGCACATAGACATCATCGAAATGTTCTTTCAGCCATTTTTGGCTGGTTTTGGAACGAGCCATGTTGTAAATCTCCTTAAATATTTTTCGTCATCCCCGCGAAAGCTGGGGATGACGACAAAATCTAACAATCTTGTATGATCTCGCGAAATTTTTTCATGGAGTCAAAAATGAATACTTTAACCACACAACAAAAATGCGCATTACGCAGTCAAGCACACCACCTAAAACCGATCGTTATTCTCGGAAATAACGGCTTCACCCCTGCAGTAAAAGCAGAAATGGAACGCGCATTAAACGACCACGAACTCATCAAAATAAAAGTAAACGCTGAAAACAAAGAAGATCGTCACGACCTCATTCAACAAATCTGCAAAACCTGCAATGCATCCCTCATCCAAACCATCGGCCACACCGCAGCGATCTACCGAAAAAAAGAGGAAGATTAATTGATTACGTGTGGCAATAATTTGTCGCCAAGAAATTTGCGAATATGCCTCGCGCGCACATTAAAATATCAACATCGCTTTCTTTTTTCGCCCTATCTCGCGCTGTTGAACCAAACAAAGCCAAAGTTGTAATCCAAAAACGAGTTTGCAGATCTCTCTTACTTCGCACCAACAAATCCAACACGTCTTGACGTTTTATAAATAACCGCCTCAATACTTTACCAAAGCAATTTCGTAAGAGATCTTTCCGCCAGGAGCTATGACTTCCACTTCTTCACCTTCTTCTTTGCCAATCAATGCACGGGCAATCGGGGAGTTAATTGAAATCTTGTTTTGAGAAATATCGGATTCGTCATCGCCGACGATTTTGTAAGTGATGCTGTCATTCGTTTCTAAATTCACTAGGTCAACCGTCGTGCCAAAAATCACTTTGCCAGTATTAGGCAGTTTGGATATATCAATCACCTGCGCTGCAGCTAATTTAGATTCAATGTCTGCAATCCGCCCTTCGACAAAGCTTTGTTGTTCGCGAGCCGCATGGTATTCGGCATTCTCTTTCAGATCGCCTAATTCTCTGGCCTCTGAAATCGCTTGAGTGATACGAGGACGTTCTTCATGTTTCAGCCGATGTAATTCCTCTTGTAATTGCTTTTCCCCTTCAACGGTCATAGGCACACGTTCCATAGCCCTTCCTCCTATATCAAATCTTCAAAGAATTTTTTCACTTTCTCGAACCACGACACTGACTGTGGGCTGTGATTGACCTTATCCTCTTTCAATGATTTGGCAAACGCTTCCAACGTCCCTTTTTGTTCACGATTCAAGTTCACCGGCGTTTCAATAATCACTCGACACAAAATATCGCCCACATTGCCGCCTCGAACGGAGCGCACCCCTTTGCCTCGCAAACGGAACAATTTGTTGGTTTGCGTCTCCGGAGGAATCTTGAGTTGCACTTTGCCTTCTAGTGTTGGCACTTGTAATTCATCGCCGATGGCCGCAGAAACAAAATTAATCGGCATTTCACAATACAAATCATTTCCATGCCTCTCAAAAATAGGATGCGGCTTGACTCTGATCTCGACATATAAATCGCCCGTAGGTCCGCCATGCATACCGGCTTCGCCTTCCCCTGACAAACGAATTCGATCGCCGTTATCAATCCCTGCTGGAACTTTGACAGATAACGTTTTGACTTTCTGTTGACGACCTTGCCCACGACAATCCGGACAAGGTTCTTTTATCACTTTCCCTACGCCTCGACACAAAGGACACGTTTGTTGAATGGAGAAAAATCCTTGTTGAATGCGCACTTGGCCCGTCCCACCGCACTCGCTACAAGAAATTGGTTTCGTTCCTTTTTTGGCGCCTGAACCTTTACAGGAATCGCAAACAATCCAGGTTGGAACTTTGATCTTTTTGGAACAGCCCTTTACCGCTTCTTCTAAGGTAATTTCCAAGCCCACTCGTAAATCAGCACCTGGATGGCCGTGAGCACGTTGTGATTTTCTTCCGCCCCCACCACCAAACATGCCATCAAAAATATTGCCGAAATCGCCAAACAGATCTTCGAAGCTAAATCCTGCACCACCGGCTCCGGCACCACCGAATCCTTGTTGTTCAACGCCTGCATGACCGAATTGATCGTAAGCTGCGCGCTTATTGGCGTCAGACAAAACGTCATACGCTTCTTTGCATTCTTTGAACTTTTCTTCCGCAGATTTGTCGTCTGGATTGCGGTCTGGGTGGTATTTCATCGCCAGCCGTCGAAAGGCTTTTTTTATTTCCGCTTCATCAGCCCCTTTTTGGAGGCCTAATACTTCGTAGTAATCTCGTTTCGTCATAATGTTTCCAATTTACGTTATGTCACTCCCGCGAAAACGCAGGATCGTCATTCCCGCGCAGGCGGGAATCCACTCCCTCGTCATTCCCGCGCAGGCGGGAATCCAGAAAAAAATCTATCAAATCTGGATCCCCGCCTTCGCGGGGATGACGTTTCCACACCGAAGCGGGGATGACGTTTTCGCGTCACCCAAAAATGCAAAAAGAGACGCGATGAATCGCGTCTCTACGTTGCGGGCATTCTTCACAGATACCCTTATTTTTTATCGTCGTCTTTGACTTCCTCGAACTCCG
>Ga0180009_10007818_pt1 | contig 10804 bp, 9 predicted proteins | sample OS_PC_MetaG_FD_123537 | JGI IMG/M metagenome (GOLD analysis project Ga0180009, IMG submission 123537) | Groundwater microbial communities from the Aspo Hard Rock Laboratory (HRL) deep subsurface site, Sweden - OS_PC_MetaG | ecosystem: Environmental > Aquatic > Deep subsurface > Groundwater... | reverse complement strand
TCGGAGGGCTAGGGATAGCCCTTCCGAAAACCCTCGGCAAAATCGTCAGCGCGCAGGATGCAGCGGCCTCCGGGTGTCTTTTCTTTTGGATACTTTTCTTTGGACAAGCAAAGACAAAATCGCACGGAGCGATTTTGAACAGCTTTAGCTGGCCCGCAGGGCGAAACCCAGGGATGGGTTTCGTAGCAGTATCGCGGCTGTCGGTCCGCGAACCGACGCCACATAAACGTCGCGATAGCGACACAAAACCTTGTCTGGACTTCAAATAGGCTGAAGCTTATACGTAATCAGGAAGAGTTTTAGCGGTATTGTCGAGCCATGAGTGACTTAGCCCATGTTTTGATGGCTTGGGAGAAAATTAAGTCTGTTTATTCGTCTGGTCTAAGGATTTCTTGATAAATGCCCAACATAGATCACAATTCGGTACCGGGGTGGTGCCCGTCAAAGACCCAACACCTAAAGCTACTCCCTTTTGATTAAAAAAACCGTCTAAGAATAAAAAGGCATGGGATATGTCTATCGAGGACCGCCGTGAACCCGTCCATGGGGGCTTGACGGCAGCGCTCGAACGCCAAGGATGGCGTGAATGCAGATTTTGCATGGAGCAAAAATCTGCCCTGCTGCCGACATCCTCGCTAGCCACACCCCATGCCTTCACAAAGTTAGCTAATTTTTGAGTATAAAGGGAGTAGTTGAGGGACTGGCATAGCCTTTTCCGACCCCCCCCCGTTACCTCAATATGCTAATGCTGATACTTGAAATGCGAAAGATATACCTATCGGAGATCAAAATTCGGCACCGGGGTGCCCGTCAAAGGACGCCGTGAATACGTCCATGTAGGCTCTATGCCAGCTCCATGCTGGCAAAGCCTTTGTCGAGCACCCCGGCGCCTCCTAAGACACTGCCGAAATTTGAAGTGCGAAAGGTATATAAAGATTATCGGCGCATGCACGGTAATTGCGGCGCTCTAGTGTTCTCGAGTGATGTAAAAAAGCAGGCATGGGAATTGCCTTAATAATGCCTGGGAAAACTGCCTGAAATCCATTTTAATTAAGAGGATTCTTTTTAGTGAAAAAGGGTCCAAAAAAAACGTGGATTCGATTCTCACGATTAATACGCATTTATTCAAGTCAATAACGGCTCATGAGTACGACAAACGAAACTTCCGCAAAACACTCGGCTATCACCGCAACAAAAAAAATTGTCTACATAATCATTGCTTTGTCGGGCATCGGCCTCATTTTATGGTTGGATAGTTGGTTCATGAATCACGCCGACATGCCGAAGCTTGGTAGAGATATGAGTTACGGCTTGTTGTTTATCGTCGGCTTTCTCACCAGCTTTCATTGTGTCGGCATGTGCGGGCCGTTGATCATCGGCTACACGGCCAAAAGCACCGCGAAAGGGCACAATGCGCACGGGCCGCATATTCTATATGGGATAGGTAAAACGTTGTCGTATACCTCGATCGGCGCTTTGTTCGGCGCGTTCGGAGCGGTTGTCGCCTTTACGCCTTACACGCAGGGGGCGGTCGGCGTCGCTGCCGGGATTTTTTTGATATTGTTCGGATTGCACATGCTGGATTGGTTTCCGTCGTTGAGTCATTTTCGTATCAAAACTCCCGGTTTTGTAATGCGTTTTATCGGCAAGGAATACCGCAAACACAGTAATCCGTTCATCATCGGTTTATTGAACGGTTTGATGATCATATGCGGTCCTTTGCAAGCGATGTATGTCATGGCAGCCGGCACCGGCAGTTGGACCGAAGGCGCGGTATTGTTGTTTTTTTTCGGCCTCGGCACGTTGCCATTGTTGATGGGATTCGGCTTTCTAACCAGTCTATTGTCGGTGAATTTAACGCCGAAATTATTGAAGGCATCCGGTGCGATCGTGATGGCATTGGGAGCGATCATGTTGAATCGAGGTTTGGCGGTCACCGGTACCGGCATGGATTTCAATACAATGCTGGCACGGGCGTCGCTGCATTTTTCACCGGTCGTTGCCGAGACTCAAGAATTTCCCTCCGAACAGATTATTCACATGGATGTGTTAAGAAGCGGTTATTCGCCGAATCAATTTACCTTGCGCAAAGGCATTCCGGTCAAATGGGTAATCGACAGTAAGGAGTTGACGCCATGCAACAACGCGATCGTCGTGCCTCAATACGGATTGGAAATCAAGCTGCAGCAAGGCGAGCAAACGATTGAGTTTACGCCGCCGGAAAGTGGGGTGGTCCCGTGGAGTTGTTGGATGGGCATGATCCCCGGAGCGTTTATCGTCGTGGATCAAGTCGCTACGACAGCAGAAGCCGGTCGAGGAAAGGTGACGGGAAATTATGAGTCGGTGCGTCAAAAAATGGCTTCGGTTTGGCATGAAGTAAAGCAAATGTTAGCGGCCGATGGACAAAATCAATAGATTAGGTGTAACAGATTTAATCAAAAAACGCAGTCGTTGCAGCAATTCTCAGTTTGAGCAGCCCCCTAATCTTAGGTGTGGGGTATACCTGTCGAGGAGCGCTGTAAGCCCATCCGTGAGGCTTGGTGGCAGCTCGATCGCCAGGGATGGCGTGAATGCAGATTTTGCATGGAGCAAAAATCTGCCCTGCTGCCGACATCCTCGCCAAGCACCCCGTCCCCACGCCCTTTTTGATACCCCAAATTGGAAATTGCTGCAGTTGTTGCGATTTTGACGTGGAGTTCATTTTTTGATGTGTGTGAAATGACCTATTGGTGTGTTAAATGCTCCATTAATAGGGGATATGCCCTATTGAATTATTTCGCTCTCCGCAGATAACTTTCAAAGTTAGAGATATTAAACATTAGCGGATAAAAATCGTTCAGCATGAAAGAGTAATGTAATTAAATTCCTAGTATCGATTGGCAGGATAACGGATGTCGGTTTGTCGTTAATTAATTGTGGCATGGATATTGTATAATTTCATGCGCCAGCTTTTGTTAAGTTTATTATTAAGTTATTTATTTCAAAAGCTATATTGTGCTTATCTTCTGAGGCTATTCGGCCTAACCCAATGTGTTGCGGGTTGTTCTTTGCAATCTATCAAATCTATGATCTTTCTATTGAAAAATTTTTCGTTGAATGCCCCATTTTTTATTGCGCTGATGTGTATTTAACAAGCCAACCTTTTGAGTCTTATGAAGTTTAAAAAATCTATTTCCGCAAATTTAATCGCCATACCCGTAACGCTTATGGTTTCTCAACCGTTAATTGCCCAGGATGCGGATAACGACGAAGAGACGCAGCCGAAAAAAGAAACCGTCGAACTGGAACGCATGGAAGTTCGCGGTGAAATCATTCGTCCGAATATGACGGGTGTTCTGCCCGAACAGGGGGGTATTAATGATGCTGCGCATTTGCTGATGCGTGTACCAGGTGCTAATGTCAACGGGCTCGGCCCCTTGTCCGGAATAGCCCAATATCGGGGGTTATTCGGCGACAGAGTCAATGTCGATTTTAAAGGCATGAACTATAAACCGGCTTGTACTAATTCCATGGATGCACCGTTGAGTCATGTGCCGGCGGGAATGACCAGTCTGTTGAAAGTGTACCGCGGTATCGCGCCGGTTAGCAGCGGCATCGAGACGATCGGGGGTGCGATCGTTCAGGAAACCAAGCGTCCCGAATTTACCGAGGAAGGAGAGCCGATTGACTGGACCGGCAAGTTTTCGGCCGGTTTCAACAGCGTCAACGACGGTTGGTATGGCGCCTTATATAACGGCTTGGCGAATGAAAATCATCGAATCCATGCCTACGGTAGCAAGGAATTCGGCAATCATTTCGAATTTCCCGGCGGCGCCAATATTCCTACTAAGCACGACCGTGAAGCGGCCGAGGTAGGCTACGGTTTCCGCTACGAAGACCATGTTTTCGATGTCGATTATAACTATAACTATACGCGGCCGACCGGTACACCTGCGTTGCCGATGGATATTACCGTTTCCGAAGGCGGCATCTTGACTGGAAGCTACGCCGGCAGAATCAACGATGTTGTTGGTATCAAAGCCAGTTACAACTATCAGGACATCCGGCACACGATGGATAACTTCAGTTTGCGAAGAGTTAGAGGCAATACGATCGCTCAGCAAAATCAGAACAAACGCGTTTCAGATAATTATTCGGACGGCTTCGGCTATAAATTGGCGATCGATTTTCCACTGTTGTCAGGTACGATGACGGTCGGAGCCGACGGCGACAATGCGAATCATGACGCGACAGTGACTAATCCGACTAACCCTAATTTCTCGATAAAAAATTTCAACGGGGCCGAGCGCGATCGTTACGGTTTTTTCTCCGAATGGATTGTCTCGCCGATACAGGATTGGACCGTCGAGCTCGGCGCGCGGGTCAATCATATCGAAATGAATTCAAGAACGGTTTCATCGACTGGAACGCCTCCCCCGCTAACCACGTTGGCTAACAATTTCAATAGTCAAAATCGTGAGAAAACCGATTTCAATTACGACCTGACCGGTATCATTCGTCATAATGTGACCGATGATCTGGAAGTGGAACTCGGTTTCGCGCGTAAGACTCGTTCGCCAAGTTATCAGGAGCGCTTCCTATGGGCGCCGTTTGAAGCGACCGGCGGTTTGGCAGACGGTTATCTCTATATAGGTAATCTGGATTTGCAACCGGAAAAATCTTACCAGGGTGAATTAGGCATTACTTGGCGACACGGTTCGTTTTATTTCGCTCCGCGTGCGTTTTATCGCTATGTCGACGATTATATTCAGGGAACTCCCGGGCCCTACGGCGTGGCAAAAACGATTGCAGCCAATCAAAATCCCAATCCCTTGCTGCAATATAACAATATCGATGCGATTCTATACGGTACAGACGTAGAAGCCGGTTTCCGGTTCATGGACAACTGGCGAGTCGACAGCATGATCAGTTACGTCAAAGGCGATCGGGCCGATGCCGATGACAATCTTTATCGTATCGCGCCTTTGAATGGCTTGATTTCGCTGTTTTATGATCACGAAAAGTGGACTTTAGGGACCGAAGTTGTCGGTTATTGGCGGCAAGGCGATGTATCGAAGTTCAATGCCGAACCGAAAACCTCGGGTTATGCGCTCTGGAACATTCGAGGCCAGGCTGAACTCTATAAGGGTCTGCAGCTTGGCGTAGGTGTCGAAAACCTGCTCGACAAAGATTACCGGGTGCATTTGAACGGTTTGAACCGCTCCCTCAATAATGAAGCCAGCGGGATAGCGGTTGGGGATCGCTTACCCGGCATTGGCCGCAATGTCTATGTGACGCTGAATTATGAATGGTAGGACCGACCGCTTTTAGGTTTTACCCGGCTATTTTTTTGGAGCTGGGAGAAGCTTAAATCCATTTTCATTCGTCGGGTGACGGAATAAAGATATTCGCAGCCAAGGACGGCAAGCCGGATAAGTCTTTCCCACTATCTGCCTCGGTTGACAATGTCAGTTGATAATAGTCAGTGTAACTCGATTTGTGGCTGGCTATTCCGACGGCAGGCATCGAATCTCTTTTCGTTTCGCAAGATCTGCGCTGTCTAAAAGTGCTAAAGATGCTTGCGTCACTGATCTGACAATTCTTTGTAAAACCGCTATCAAAAATCTCGCGGTGTTTTATGTTATTTTGTATCATTCCTCTGTATTTTCTTCTTGTGCAATAAAAACCATGAATCATTTTTTACGAAGTATGTTCGGGCTAGGCGCCATCGTCTTTAGTGCACAAGCTCCCGCGCAAAGAGCCGTCGATCTAGCCTTGCAGGAACAACTTTCCGCTCAGCAGCAAGGCGCTCAAGTTCAAAAACGCATCGATAAACTGGACGATCAGAATCAAGCCATGCTTGACGAATATCGCAGCGGAGCCGTCCGGCTGGAGGATTTATCGGCATACGTCACACAAATGGCGCGATTGGTCGACGATCAAAAAGCCGAAATGCATAGAAAAGAAACCCAAATGCGCGATATCGTCGAGATGCAGCAGCAGATCGTGCCGTTTCTACAACGCATGATCGATGTGCTGGATGAATTCGTTAGCCTGGATACGCCTTTTCTGCTTGATGAACGCTTGCAACGCCTGCAGCAATTAAAGCAAATGATGCACCGCTCCGACGTCTCCGTGACCGAAAAATATCGGCGCATCATGGAAGCCTATCGCGTCGAGGCCGAGTATGGGCATAACTTGGAATCCTATCAAGGCACCTTGAACGGCGAAGGCGAGCCTCGCTCGGTCGAATTTTTACGGCTGGGTCGGGTCGGTTTGTATTATCTGACGCTTAAGGGTGACGAAGGCGGTTTCTGGTTGCCGTCGGAACAAAAATGGATAGCGCTCGATGCGGCGCAACGGGATTCGCTCGAGAAGGCGATTCGCGTTGCGAAAAAACAAACGCCGCCCGATTTGCTGATGCTGCCTGTCGTAGCGCCGGAGGTTAAGCCATGAAGAGGCTGAATTGGTTTTTAGTTTTTCTTCTTTTGTGGGCGAATGGCTCGGTTCATGCTGCTTCGACCTTAGACGAATTGGTGAGCAAGGTTCGAAGAGAGGCTGCCAAGGATATTCGTTTCGATCAAGAACGCGAACTTCTTTTCATTCAGGAGCGCGATCGGCAGCAAGCCAAACTGAATAAACTGCGTAATGAATTGGCCGTCGCTGATCAAAAGGCGGAGAAACTGCGGAGTTCGTTTCAAGAAAACGAAAACAAGCTGGCCGAGATGGACGGGCAAATCGCTTCTCAAGCCGGCGAGTTGAACGAATTATTCGCGATGGTTCAGCAAAATGCGGCCGAAATCGGCTCGTTGCTGGACCGTTCGATGATTTCGGCGCAATATCGGGATCGAGGCGAGTTTCTGAATAAGATCATTCAACGCGAATCGGCGGTGTCGATGGAAACCTTGCAAAGCCTCTGGCTGGTTTTGATCGATGAAATGCATGAAACCGGCAAGGTCACGCGCTTTACCGGTCCGGTTATTACTTTGGACGGCGAGGAAAAACAGCAAACCGTGACGCGTATCGGTGCGTTCAATGCCGTGTCGGAAGGCAAGTTTCTGCGTTTCTTACCGGACGGGCATAAATTGGTCGAACTCGCCCGGCAGCCCGCGCCGCGACACCAGCGTATGGCTTTCGAATTGGAAGAGGCCCAGGACGGTTGGCGCATGATGGCGGTCGATCCGTCGAAAGGCGCGATTTTAGCCTTGTTGGTGGAATCGCCTGACTTGATCGAACGAATCAATCAGAGCGGTGCGATCGGTTATTTGATACTGGCGATCGGCGCCGCCGGCTTTTTAATCGTGTTATGGTGCGGTGCGGTTCTGTCGATGGCGTGGCTGCGTATCAAAGGCCAATTGCTTAAGGATGAGAATCTCGACAATAATCCTTTGGGCCGGCTCAGAAACAGCATCGTTTCGGTACAGGCTAGAAGTAGCGAGATTCTGGCCGCGCGTCTCGACGAGGCGGTCGGTCAGGAAAGCAGTCGTTTGTTTTTCGGATTGACGGCATTGACGGTATTTGCCGCGGTTACACCGTTGATGGGATTGCTCGGTACCGTGATCGGTATGATCGAGACCTTCCAGTCGATTTCGTTATTCGGTACCGGCGATCCGAAATTGATGGCCGGCGGCATTTCTTATGCTTTGGTGACGACGCAACTTGGTTTGGCCGTTGCGATACCGTTATTGCTGCTGCAAAGTTTCTTGCATGCCCAGGCCAACCGTATCGTCGAAATTCTCGATCAACAAAGCACTCGATTGTTCGAACAATACGAGCAACCGACAACCGAGCTTTAAATACTATGGAAAAGGTGCTGAGTTTTTTCGATCAAGGCGGCGGTTTGCTTTGGGAGATTCTCGTGGTATCGGTGTTGATGTGGACGTTGATATTGGAACGGTACTGGTTTTTTTATTTTCAATTGCCGCGTTTGCAGGCCGAATTATTGGATTATTGGCGAAATCGTTCGGCTTCGCGGCATTTTTGCCAGCAACGCTTGAAGGAAGGCTTGGCTTCGCAATATTTTTCGCAAGTGTTGCGCGGACTCAAGACGGTTGACATATTGACGCAAATTTTACCATTGCTCGGGCTGCTTGGGACCGTATCGGGGATGATCAAGGTCTTCGAAGTGATCAATGCGTTCGGCGCCGGCAATGCGCGGGGCATGGCCGCAGGCATATCGGAAGCGCTAATCACGACGATGGCGGGTTTAATTACGGCCTTATCGGGCTTGTTCTTCGCCGCCAATCTCGAATCCCGCGCCAGACGTGCGCGCGAAAAATTTACTTCGCAATTAACCGAATGATGAGATTACGTTAATGCAACGTCAACATACTCGCCCGCCGAGTTTCGGAGCCGGGCTCAATGTGACGCCGTTGATCGATATGGTGTTCATTTTATTGATATTTTTTGCGGTCAATTCGTCGTTCGTCAAGGAAACCGGCGTCGAGGTCGACCGCCCGACGGCGCAGACCGCCGAACGCCAGGATCAGGCCGGCATTCTGATTGCCGTGACCAGAGACGGCGAAGTTTGGATCGAGCAACAACAAGTCGACGTTCGCGCGGTACGCGGTCATGTCGAACGCTTGCATGCCGAAGCACCGGAGGCCTCGGCACTGATTCTGGCCGACAAACGTTCCGAAACCGGGCTCGTCATGCAAGTCTTGGATCAGGCGCGACTGGCCGGAATCGCCCGCGTCGCGGTGGCAGCGACTGAAGAGTTATGAGACTGGTGCTGACATTCACGGCTGCATCGGCGATCAACTTGCTGCTGTTTTGGGTCATGATCCAATTGGTTACCGCCGAACAGGGTAAGCAATGGATTCGAACCACTGATTCGGCGTTTTTCGACTTTATCCGGCAAAGGCCGGAGCCGGAGGCGATTTCGCGTTCGCCGAGAAAAACGCCACCGAAACCCGAGCCGCAAAAAACGGAAACCTTCTCCGAGCAGATGCCGCAACAACGTTCTCCGGCTGCCGATTTGCGAGCCTTACCCTTGCAAGTACCGGCTTTGAGAGTCGATGTGCCGGCAAGTCCTCGGATGAATATTTCGGGCCCAACATTGCCGTCCGTAATTAGTGGCGGACAAAGCAAGGCGGGCAAGTTTGGAACTGTCCCGGGATCCGGGCGAGGTTCCGCTCCGGCTGCACCGTCTTTCATCATGGCCGATGAGTTGACAGCCATATCGCGTATTCAACCTAACTATCCTGATCGATTACGCTTTCGCCGGGTCGAGGGCGAAGTCCTCATTGAATTTACGGTGACGACCGAAGGGACCGTGACCGATCCGGTCATAATCAACAGTAAGCCTTCCGGTGCTTTCGATCGTTCGGCATTGCGTGCCGTACGTCGCTGGCGTTTTCAGCCGCGTCGCGACGAACAAGGGAATCCAGTACCGGTGCGCGCTCGGCAAGTTTTTGCATTTACGTTGAATTAATGAATAAACAAACTTATTTTCGATTGCTTAGGACCGGTTTTTTAGTTGGGTTGACTCTGTTTGGCGCGCTGGCTGTTCACGCACAGGAAAAAGCCGTTAGCGAAGAAACTTTCAAGGTTCTCAAAGAAGCCGATGTAGCATTACGGAAAGGCCAATCCGAGCAAGCCTTGCGTCAATTGAGAACAATCCAAAGCAAGACTGCCGACAAATCCTACGATCATGCTGTCGTTCAGCAATATCTGGCTTATGCCTATTCCGGAGCGAACGATTTTAGGGGGGCCAGGCAAGCCGCTAACGAGGCTTTAAACAGTAAACTGCTCGACGCCGATGCGGAGCATGGATTGCGTAACATTGCCGGTCAAGCGGCTTTTCATTTGGAAGCTTACCGGGAGAGCGTGACGCATTTGGAGCGGTGGCTGCAAAGAGAACCGAAAGCCGATGCGGATAGTTATTATATGGTGGCCTATGCCGCCTATCGTGCGAACATGTCCCGTTCGGCAATCCGTCATTTGGAAAGAGCCGTGGCCCTAAAAAAGTCGCCTCCGTCCGAGTGGATTCAATTGTTATTGTCGCTTTATGTCGATCGCAAAGATTTTGCGAAAGCCGAGCCTCTCGTTAAACGCTTGATCGCCGATTCGCCTAACAAGCGTCAATGGTGGCGTTATCTAAGCGGTCTCTACACCCAGCAAAATCGCCATGACCGGGCTATATCCACGATGATGCTGGCTTATTATATCGGTGAAGTCCGGCAAGAAGACGTTTTGAATTTAGTGAAATTCCATGCGCAACAAGGTTATCCGTCTAAGGCAGCCCGATTGCTGGAAACGGAAATCGAGAATAAGCGGATGCCTCGCAATTATGAAAACTTGAAGCTCTTGTTCGGTTGCTGGCAATTGGCGCGAGAACACGATAGAGCCCGCCGGATTTTGACCGAGGCAGCGGCGCTGTCCCCTAACGGCGAGGATTATATGTTGTCCGGACGTATTGCAATGCAACGCGGCGATTGGGCGTTAGCCAAACAGGCGTTTCAAAAAAGCTTGCGCAAAGGCGGCTTGAAGCGCAAGGCGCATGTGCGTTTGTGGTTGGGTATTGCGGCCCTCAAGTCTCAAGATGAAGCGCTGGCTCGTCAGTCGTTGGAGGCGGTGCTGAATGTGGCCGATGTCAAACAAGAAGCAGCCTATTGGTTGAAGCGTATGGAGCGCGGAGAAAAACGGCATAAACATCATGGGCGGGGAGAGGGGTTGGGGGAGTCTTGAAATAGGTGAAAGGTGAAAGGGGAAAGGGGAAAGGGGAAAGGGGAAAGGGGAAAGGGGAAAGGGGAAAGGGGAAAGGGGCAAGGGGAATGGGGAGAATGCATTGGCCTTTCACCATTCACCGATAAACGAACAGCGT
>Ga0180009_10007817_pt1 | contig 10806 bp, 13 predicted proteins | sample OS_PC_MetaG_FD_123537 | JGI IMG/M metagenome (GOLD analysis project Ga0180009, IMG submission 123537) | Groundwater microbial communities from the Aspo Hard Rock Laboratory (HRL) deep subsurface site, Sweden - OS_PC_MetaG | ecosystem: Environmental > Aquatic > Deep subsurface > Groundwater... | reverse complement strand
CTTTAGAGCCTCCATCTCAGCGTCCCCGGTCACGCGAACGTTAAGTTCTGTATTCCCCGTGAAACCCGCTAGGGTAAAGTTGGAGGAGCCGACGATTGCCGAACCGGGGTCGACGGAACCTTCTGGGTACCAGCAGAGATATGCTTTGGCATGAAGGGTACTCTTCAAATACGCGTGTACCTGAACCTTGCCAGCGGTAACAAGATCGCGCAGCTTGGCTACTGCTTGCTCAGAACCCTCCGTCTGTGGTAGCTGGCTCACGCCCTTGCCGATGTCCTGAATTACCTGTCCTGCCGCCCGCTGCAACTCACTCCGGCGCATTGTCTGGTCAAGCTCAAGTTGGGCCTTCAATGCTTCTGCCTGCTGGAGGCCCAACGCGACTTCCTCTAGTACTTTACGGTCGGCGCGCCCAACCAGGATGCGGATCTTGTCAAGTTGCGACAGATCTTCGGCCACAGCCTCAAAGCCTGAAATGAAGAAGAAACCTACTGCGATGTCCGCACGAGCAGACCCTCCCAACATTTCTTTGAAGCGTTGTATTAAGGTAGGATCAGTATTGGCGTGAAGTATGTTCATGAGTAGATGCTCAGTATGAGCTCTTCAATCTCCTCTATGATTGTTTCTCTGATGTCATCACAATCTGGATTATCGAGTTTGTCTGCGAGGTCGCAAATGCGGGCTACCATGCTATCGGACGGAGTGGCTATAGGTAGCACGCGAATCTGCGGAGGCCCGAATCTCAGATATCCGCCGGCAAGCGACAGCGAGCCAAACAAGGCAAGATACAACTGACGCATTATTTCCGAATTAATGACACAAGCCAAATACCGACCGTCTACCCCGTCGTTTGGGAGAACAATGACCGTCGACTTTCCCGCGGCAATACCAATATGATCCCATACGCTCGTCGGCCTCTTGGACATCCCTGAGACGATCACCTTGGGGCTCTCGATCTGGCGCCGTCGAATGGGTGAGATTGCCCGATGATTCTTGTCTAGGACTGGGTGCTGATAGGTATCCTTGATGTAGCGCACTTTCTCCGTTTCCCACGTGTGCCTGAAAGGCCTTATGTTTCCGCTGACTATGAAGGGCGCATAGCGTTGCACAGTCAGAGCAAGTTCTTTCCCGTTATCTAGTATTGCTTTCTTCCATTCATAGGCTTCACTTACAGTGCATGCGCCATGAACTGATGCCAGGTCTGATATGGTCTTGAGTGTCCCCGTACGTATGAGTAGCGCCGCGCTTGAATTGATTGCCAGCAAAGGAGACCAAGTCCCACCCTTACTTCTCACGATACTCAGCGCTACATTATCAAGAGACTCTATGTCCAAGCGCTCGGCTGAATCGCCAATAGCCCGATATCCACTAACAGTATGGTTAGGAGCCACTATTTCTGTCTTTGCGGCAACAATGACAACAGGATAAACAGAGGCTTCGAAGATAGGGACTGAAGATATGTCTACAAGAGCCTTTGGTGGAGCAGCCTTCATAAAAAGGCTCCTGATTTGTCTGGCGTATTCCGCGCTCAATACTTTGTTAGGGACTATAAAGACGAGCATTCCGCCCGTTTTTAGCATTTGGAGACCACGTTCCATGAAAGGGACGTACAAGTCGAAACCGCCCCTGGCTGAAGTAAAGCAATCTTTCAGAATGCCGCGGTATGTCGAGTTTGTTGCGTCCATTTCAACCATGTTTACATATGGCGGATTGGCTATGGCGACATCAAAGCCAGTGTTTTCATCAAAGACCTCAGCGAAGACCACTCGCCAATCCACCGCATCTTCTGGAGCAGGAGAGGCGGCAAGAGCTGCCCTCAGATTGGCCATCTCATTCTGAATCTCTTTCGCCAATCGACGCTTTTCAGCGTCCACGGCGGTCATGTGCTGGTGCTTAAGATCGGCTATTCTCCCTGATGCCGCATGCACCTGTGCGCGAAACATTTGGTAACGCGCACCGTAGATTGACGGGTTGGGGTCAGGGGCAGTCAGACTGTCGCCACACATAATCTTGAAATCTAAGTTTGGCAGCGGCGGTGGTGGGAATGACTCGTATTCGATGGCAAGGGAAAGCCATAGCCGAAGCATGGCAATGTTCACCGCAAACTGGTCAATGTCCGCTCCGAACACGTTTTCCTCAATAATACGAAGCTTCAGATCGAATAGACTCTTGGGGTCCCTTGCGAGCTTCTCGTTGTAGAGAGCCGTTTCCAGTTCAACGAGTTCGTGCATCATTCCAAGCAGGTAAGCGCCAGATCCACAGGCCGGGTCCACTACCTTAATCTGTTCCAGCGCCTTCAGGACAGTTTCAGCGATGGCTAGGTTCAATCCCGATACGTCGTACTGGTCTACGAATTTTTCAATTGCTTGCGCTGATAGACTAGGCACTGTCCCTTGAAGGTACCCTTTGAGTGCTTCCCGGCACATGAAAGAGACAACAGTACGAGGAGTATAGTATGAGCCAGTCTCGTGACGACCAGTAACGAGTTCCTCGAAGACCTTTCCTAGCATCTCGGGGTCGACGGCTACTTCCTGGTCTAGAGGCGTGGATTCTGTAACTGTGAAGTTGTAGTGCTCAAAAAGGTCATGGAGTATCGCCGAAATCGCTTCATCGCGGACAATTATGCCTGCTCCCTTATCTTGCTCTTCCTCGGTGAACAGGCCACCGTTTAGGAAAGGCACGTCACTTATCAGGGCATGAAGAGGCGCATTCTCCTTGACCAAATCAGCCGAGCGGGGATTGTTGAGTCCGGTAAAGAACAGAAGCTTCAGGCGTTCCTCATAGAAGTTCTTTGCATCCTTGTCCTTCTGGTAGTCTTTCCATAGAGCTGCTAAATAGTCCAAGTCGCCTTTGAACTTCAGCCAGCCTTTACGGGAAAGGAAGTAGATGAACATAAGCCGGTTGAAGAGGGTCTGGACGAAGAGCTTCTGCGCTTCGTGGCCTTCCTCCGTCCCTGGGAAACCTCTGACCAGTCCCTGAACGCGCTTAAAGACCTCATGATATTGTTTAAAAAATGCCTTGGTGACAGCTTCAACGTTGAAGGCATCTTCCAGTGCCAAGCGTAGGTCCCTTTTCCGCTGCCATTGGTGATAGATGTTGGAGAGTTGCTGTAGGGCGGTCCGCCTGGGCAGATCCCGCTCGATGACCATGCGGCGCAAAGCGGGGGTGGAGCCTACGAAGGTTGGGAGGATGACGTGTAGCTGTGAGGCTCCGTCCCCAGCCTGTTCGTTGGTCATGAGTAGGAGCATATCGTCGCCCAATTGGTTGGCGACAAGTTTGGCAGATGCCACGGCTTCAGCCTTGCGGACACGGGTTGTACCGGGTATCTGAAGTGGCACGTAGACAACATTGATTCCCTCGGTCGAGGCAATGCGTTCAGCGTCGAAAGGAAGCGACACGTTCTGAGGTGCTTTCGCCAAGTTAATTTTACCGGTGGCGGAGTTGAAATCGAATTTCTCGGTGAAGAGTTGGCGGAGTCGATGGGGACGCTCGGCAGGAGTAGCATCAAAGAAGCTTTGAAGGTGGCTATCCAAGTCTCGGGCGTCTTTTGTGTCGATGATGGGCACTCTACCCCTCCTTACCCCTTGGTGGGAGTTATGCTAGACTTGCTACGAAAAGAAGCCTTTTCATTTATGGCAATTATACACCCATCAGTATTCGTCAACAAGACATACCCTTTTGGAGCATGCGACCGTTATTGAATGCTTGTAGAAGGGCGTCACAATACGTCAGATTGTGCAGCCTAAGGAACCATTTTGCCGACAACTCTAACTTAAAAGATGATATCCTTTATGGGGGCAGGCCAAATTTAGTAAGTGTGACAAATCTGTGTCGTGTCTTATTTTGCTGAATTGAGTGTCATTTGTACTAGTCTACTGTGACGCTGATAAATGGTTTTCCATCAGTGTTTTTACCTAAATCAACCTCTATCACGCCGTCATTCCGTGTTGTGACACATTTTCTCTGAGCGTCTCCCCCACCTCTTCGGTGTACGGTCCATCCTTTAGTCACTGCGGCGTAACGGTCAGTTGCACTTGTATCTGAGAAACGTCCATCCGAAATCACTGTAAGCCTGGGCTTGAAATATTCGAACAAGTCGACACAGAAGCCGGAGTCTCTTCCGTGATGGGGCGCTATTAAAATATCGGTATTGGAAATCGCTGACCTAAAGGATGAAATACCTATCAATTCCTTCCAAGATGCTGGTTCATTATCGCCAGGAATGATGATTTTTGACTCAGCATAGGATATTACCATCACCATGCTGTGGTTATTCAGATTGCTTCTAGCACAGTCGCTGGAAGTGAAGGTCTGTATTTCCACGCCACCGTTATTTCCTGATTCTAAAGGACTTGAACCTGGTGTCAACGGATTTGAGTACCTGTCATTTATATCAAGGTATTTTTGTATCATCCTTCTGGCCTCGGCATTAGCATTTTGGTTCGCAGACCAAATATCTGAAGCGCTCAAGTGTTTCGGGCGACTTAATACGCTTGGTGACAGAAGGTCGAAATTAAAAATATCAGCAATATGATCCGTGTGTGGATGCGTTATCATCACATAATCTAGTTGCTTCACGCCCCATTTATGTCTCAAGTGTAAAAGGGGGCTAAATGATACATCTCGACCTTTATAGGAACCTATTCCCAAGTCCACTACGAAGTGTTTTCCATTGGGTGTTTTGATGTAGGAGGAGCTTCCATGTTGTACGTCCCAAATAATACACTTAAGCATTTTCTTCTCCTTTCACTACAGGCATTCTTGTCTTAGTCGGAAGCTCGGCAATGTTGGCAAACAACTCTCTGGCATAACGTATTGCAAAGCGATGCATACGAGCAACAGACAGTATCAAGGTAACTCCCAAGATGCCATAAACAAAAACAAGGTTATAGTGACTCTGCCATGCGAACACCATGAGCAGCAGTTCTGTCGTTACGAGCCCCCGAAACATTCCGTAATTGCCGTTAAAAATGTGCAACCGTGTTGCCCTATTAGCAGCGTAGATCGTGGATCGAACTTGTCCAATTATATGGTGCCACTCTTTTGTTTCCCCAGTTTTGTATAACTCGCCAAAATACGACTCAATTATCTTCTTCCAATCTTCTGATTCAACATATTCCGGCCTGGTGATTGGCCAGTCGGTTGGCATGCCCCTCCACACCTTCCAGTAGATATTTTCAAACCAGTTACCTAGGGCTTGAAGTAGATGACCAGTAACGTATGCAAGCACGAGATATGCGACAGCATTTCCAACGCCGGTCGGGAGAAGGAATTCCTTAGCAGCTCCGACATCTACGAGATAGCCAGTGGCTACAAGCAGTATTGCTCCTGGAACAATAACGCCCACAAATTCATAGAAATCAACGGACCTCATAAATTCCCTCCATTACGGTGCTCTTCTCTCATCTTACAATTCCAAACAACCGTGTTGCTAGATGGGATTCTCAGCTTATATATTGGTCGCATGTCATCGACTGGATTTTACCCTTTTTCCTTGTATATTACACCTCGGGTCTAATGCCTTTATCAAATCCCGCTCCAAGCTCAGCCGCTCTTTACCGCTAATGACTGGAATCTGTAGTACACGCTTGGTCTTACCTATACAGTTTGCATGCTCTTTCCTGACCCGTGAGACCCGAGTCTCCATGCAGCTCGATTGACCGATACGAACCCCTCTTTCGCCAATAACGAGATAGACGCCGGGAGTGCACTTCTGCTTATCCATATCGTCCTCCATATTAACTAGTCATCATCGGCCAAAACAAGATCAAAGCTAGCGTTTTTCTTCTGCGCTGCACTCCTCCGGAATGTGGAAGCCTGTTCCCTGTGACTATTGACTGTGCTGGGAGTCTCTACCTCAATGAGCTTGTTGCGCCCTAATTTCGTTGCTTGGATGTCAGGAATCCTGCCTTTCTTGCCGATAGGGTCAGGTTGTTTTCTGTTTGGCAAGTCGGCTTTCACCTGCCAGCCATCCTGTTTGAGTTGACCAGCTAGTTTCTTTACCACCTGGTCATGGCCACCATTCATGTGCTTCGGTATTCTAGCCATTCTGTTCTCCTTTCGACTCTGCGTCTATTTTGATTATTAATTCCATCTTCTATACACCTTCCGGGGTTTCTGACTCATGAGCTTGGTCCAGGACTTAGGGAGGGTTTTAAATCTCTCATAAACGAAGGCAACTATGATCCCCAAGACTGCCAATTGAATCAAGCCTCCCGAGATATCGCCACTGGCTATGCTTTTCAAAACTTGCCATAGCACCGGGAGGAGAGCAAATAAGATTGAACCTCGAAAATAGTCCCAGACTTTTCCCAATAATGCTTCTATTTTCCCCACGGATCGAAATCCTGTCTGTTTCATGACCCAGCCCAATAGACTCACACTGATCAGTAGCGATAGCCAAGCCCCTGGGCCCCAAATTAATATTACAATCTGGCCTACTGTAATTGGTACAAGCCAGGACGTTATTCTGCGACGCCACTTCAGGGGTATATTATGCCAATAACTCGCCAAGTTACCAGTGAGCGCTCGAAATACGCTCGTATATCTCTCAAATAGATGGACTAACGACATTCTGTCAGAGTTCATAGGCTGATTCCTGACCTCAAGTATCTCTGCACGTCAGCGGCGTCCCCTTTTCCCCGAAGCCCCACACAGTAGTAACAATCTGGCTCTGGGTCATCGGTCTTCACACTCACTCCGCCAGTGTGAGCACGATACGTGATTAGTCTCTTTGGTATGGTCCGAACGCCAGTCACAAGTAGCATGAATTCTGTGACAGCGAGAGATGCAATAACTCCATTGATAGAAACCACAGACGGCCCTGCTTCGCCAAGAAGTTCGCGAGGGACACCGTAAATAGTATCCCGATCCTGCCTGACTTTAGGATTCATCAGGTCGGTCTGCGCCTCTGCAACGTCTAACTCCCTGTAGCAGACAATACAACCACGGCCATCCCAGGCAACACATAATCGCCCGCCATACTGTGGAGGATTGCCCGAAAATATCTCGGAGGCGAGGTCAAAATAGGGTTTGGAGTATGCCGAACACAGCTCATTCAGAATCAGTCTTGCTCCCTCCCGGTCGAGACAGCCAAAGATATAATCTGAAGCAATTACGGCTTTGAAGGCTCTTTGACTTAGGAGGGAATCGGGAATCCTGACTACTCTGGTTTCCGGATTCATTTTCTTCACAATCCGGCTGCCTATATCGACCTTAAGCGTCCCTGGAACCGGATCATCATAGGAAACTCCGATGTATCTGTTAAAATTGGTACGGTCCAAATCTTGCGGGTCTATTAGAACAAGTTGACCTACACCAAGAAGGGCAAGCTGCTGAACAACGTGTGTTCCGAGCCCGCCGATTCCTACGACAGCGACTTTGGCGGCACCCAGGCGCTCCTGCCCTTCTTTGCCAAAGAATCTTATGTTTCGGTCATACCTTTCATTGTCCATATGCGTTATACCTGAGCGGAGAAAGTTTAGTCGGTACAAAAATATTCTCGCCCACAACGATTCCGTCCAGTCTTTGAGGAGTGTCTGGTCCGACTAGCCAGGCCAGACCGTCAAAACTTTTGCGTGCAACGACTACCGCAAAGTAGGGTTTCCCTTGAAGTCTCCACCAAACGTGAGGCACGAATTCAGCGAAACCAATCAGGTCGCTGTGCGAGAATGCTGCTGGGAATGAGCCGCTGTGAGAGTGCATTTCAACAAGAGACGCGCCGAGGTCGTGGGCACGCTTGATGACTCTTGCGCGTGATTCATCTGTTAGCTCAAAATTGTAGCGAGAACGCACCAGAAAGCCATGCGGTGGAATAAGGTCCCAATCCACAAATTCAAAGCTGTTGCCGTCTTTTCCAGACGTTGGACGAACGTACATGAAGCCCGCTTCTTCATTTCGTAAGCGGGAAGGCAAAAGGTGTGCCAACACGACGCGATATATTTTCAGTGGGATGTGGATCATAACTCGATTCATCACAATCCTTCCCTGAACCGGTCGGCAAAGCCGACTACCCAATTGAGCAGATTAGACCCCTTCCTGATATCAGTAGTGGGTCGCCACTGACCATCACCTGGTGCCCATGAGAAAACTCCCCACGCGCCTGCAAAAGGTGGTAGGCTTCCAGCAGGCTCTGTATAGTTGTTCGGCCTCGCTCCGTTGAACTGTAGACCAGCCGGGACGTAAATTCCATAGGGTGGAGTGCCCGGATAGCTGCTGGGAATTTGAAAGGCCACTTCAGTAGACGAATTGTTCCAGCCCTCAGGCAATGAATATGAAGGAATGCGAACCCATTGACCATCTTCTCGATATTCAGCCTCGGGGATCTTCCAACGGATAAGTGCTAGTTCTTCCTCAATGCGTTCTTGCAAACTAAACAGCCTCTCTTAAATCTCACTTTCTTAGAAAATCCCATCCCAGGCTTAAGTTCAACGATCTCTCCAGGATTAAGCGTACGCTCTGTGTTGTCTTTCTTATCGATTAAGATTACGCCCAGAGAAACGTCCCATCCTCCCAGGGCGGCAATCTCTTCCGTGGTTATGGTGTCTTTGTCCCACGGTTTCTCTTCCCCCTCAATATCGAGGTAGAACTTGGGTCCCTTTGCTTTAGTATCACTCATAATTTCCTCCTTGTTCCCTGACTACGCTGTTGTGCGTGTCAGTTATTGTAAGCTTACTTTGTTAACATTATAACAAAAAAAATTTACAGTGTCAACTGTTGTTCGCTAGACAGCGGGAACATCCCATCCAAACGTATCCTACCCACAATTGGATTTACATCAAACACATCAACCAGAATTCGCACTGCTTCTTCACGACGCGTAGACTCAAGAACCTTAGTTCCTAACATTCCCCGTTCCATAAGGACAGACCTTAAAGCCTCATGAACTAAGGTCTGTGGCAGCAATAAAGCACCTATTACTCGGTTTGCATGATATTCCCACCAGCGTCCGTCATATCCAGTGGTTCCCTCGCTCTCTCGAACGCCTTGTACACCGCCTGTCCGGCAGAGGAGTTTCATCTGTTTTCGGTCTACACTATCTCCGAAAAGCGATAGAGCTTTAGTCTGTTTTCCAAGTGCGAACAGATAAGCATGAAGGAGTCCATGCCCAGCCTCATGCGCAAGTGTTGTATTGATACGACGCTCTGCAGGCTTGCTCCCCTCTTCGGCAAGGAGTCTGGAGACTGAAATTGCCTCCACACCTTTGAGTCCGAACTTGGTGAATCCGAGCAAACCTTCTGGCAGGTCCTCGTAGACAGGTGTAATTCCAAAGCGCTTTTCCACGAAACGCTCAATACGTATCGGTTGGGGTGAGGATGGGAAAAGGTCTACCTTGCGCAGTTCGTCGGCACAGGTCGTCTCAATTTCTTGGTCTTTGTAGTATGGCCTCTCCTTAAACGGACCAGCCTGCGTCTTAAAAGTCTTCATTCCTTTTCCTTGTCCTTATTCTGTTCCCCGATAAAATCTAACAATTCCTGAGGTGTGATTTTCTTGTCAATTAGTTGACGAAAAGCAAAGCCAAACTGAGGGTCTGAGATAGTCATCCGCCGAAGGTCGCGCATGGTTGGACGTGTGTCATATTGTTTAAGTTCATCAAGTGGGGTTTCCAGAGCCCTTGCGATTGCACTCAAGTACTTGTCCGACGGATTTCGACGACCAAGTTCGATATCGGATAAGAATGCCGCAGATACACCCACTTTTTTGGCCAATTCCCGCAATGACATGTCCTTCTTTTCTCGTAATTGACGGATTCTCTCGCCTAACGTCAATCTTGTATTCACAATGTTAGCTTATCTTGTTTACACGCGTTTGTCAAGCCGTTACTGGATTAATATCTATAGTAAACGCCCTCCTAAAGGCTACGATTTTGCAGCAACAATCCATCTTTTAATTACTTTTGGAGATTGATTCACTTCACCCGCTGCTGATAAGTCCCGACCATCTATTCTATTCAGTCTATACTAACTATTCAATCAACCAATCTATCTATACGTTCGAACAAGAACAATGCAGCCCCGGAATACAGGTTATTTTTACCTTGCACAATATTGCCCTTCAGGGTGACCCGGGGCAGGTAAAAAATGAAGGGAAATAGAGCCTATATGGTCACCCCCCTCCCCCCTTGATACGTAGGGGTAATCCGGCGGAGTGCAAAGCTGGCGGTGCAAAGGTGAGATGCCTGCCGATATCGCCGTAGACTCAATTAGCGACCATCAGGTCGGTGAGCTGAACCGCCTGAAAGCATGGCTGTATCGGCAGCGTATGAAAGCCAGGACGGAGAAGGACAGTGCGGAGCGAAGGGAGAAAAAGGAGGAACAAGAGACGAAGAAGAAGGAAGAACAGCCAGCATTGTTTAAGTTTTAATGCATCCAATCTCTAACGAAATAGGCCGGGGAACTACCCCGGCCTATTTTTTTGGGCTCACGACCGAATATTGACATGCGTGGGTCGAATAAGCTAGCCTCTATACAAAGAATCATGAAGGAGGTAATAAATGCAGGCTTATTGTGTAAAGTGTCGCACTAAGAGGGAGATGAGGAACGCCAAGAGTATAACCATGAAAAACGGCAGGCCGGCGACCCAGGGCACATGCCCGGTATGCGGCACCAAGATGTTCAGAATCGGCAAGAGCTAGGTTTACTCTGGATTAGCCAAAAGAATTAAGGGGGGCTGGATGGTCCCAGTATCGGGATGTCCAGCCCCCCTTTTTGTTCTCCGAAGGTAAATAAGCTATTCAAAAGGAGTAACTATTCAAGCTTCTGTTACCCCAACAGCACTTTCTGGACAATTCTGCAAGACGAAGGCAAAGTT
>Ga0180009_10007816_pt1 | contig 10806 bp, 10 predicted proteins | sample OS_PC_MetaG_FD_123537 | JGI IMG/M metagenome (GOLD analysis project Ga0180009, IMG submission 123537) | Groundwater microbial communities from the Aspo Hard Rock Laboratory (HRL) deep subsurface site, Sweden - OS_PC_MetaG | ecosystem: Environmental > Aquatic > Deep subsurface > Groundwater... | reverse complement strand
CGGCGAGGCCCTGGACGGAACCGCGACCCCGGTGGACGCCGATCCCATCGTCTGCCGCTGCGAGCGGGTGCGAAAGTCAGAGATTGTGGACGCCATTCGAAGCGGCATCCGGGACGTGAACGTGCTCAAGGCCGTAGCCCGTCCGTCCATGGGGGGGTGCGGCGGCAACACATGTGGCGAGCTGCTCCTGCGCATCTTCCGGGAGGAGGGCATCGCGCCGTCGGAGATCACGCCGGGCACGGTGCGTCCCCTGGTGGCGGAGGTGCCTGCGGGAGTGTTGGCCGGGCTCGTGCCCCAAGACGGTGAGGAGCCATGAGCACCTATGATGCCATCGTCATAGGCGCGGGCAGCGTGGGTTTGCCCACGGCGGTCAGCCTCGGCGAGCGGGGGTTGCGGGTGCTGGTGATCGAGGAGCTCTCCGCCCCGGGGCAGGGGCAGCACAAGTCCGCCATCGGCGGCGTGCGGGCCACTCACTCGGATCCGGCGAAGATCCTGCTGTGCCGGGACAGCCTCGAGATTTTCAAGGGCTGGAAAGAGAAACACGGCTTCGACGTGGGTTGGAAGCCCGGCGGGTACGCATTCCCCATCTATGACGAGCCGGGCGAGCAGACCCTGCGGGGCTTATTGCCCACGCAGAAATCCTACGGCCTGAACATCGACTGGATTGACGCCGATGCCATGGCTGAGCTGATTCCGGGGATCCGGCGGGAGGGGCTACGCGGCGGCACGCATTCCCCCGAGGATGGTCAGGTCTCGCCGCTCCTGGCGGCCGAAGGGTACCGACGCGCTGCCGTGGCGCTCGGCGTGCACTTTCGTTTTTACAGCCCGGTCACGGCCATCCGCACCGCGGGTGGCAAGGTGTTGGGCGTAGACACGCCGGACGCCCATTTCGACGCGCCGCTGGTGCTCAACGCCTCGGGCGCGCACGCCCGCCAGATCGGCAGGCTCACGGGGCTCGATATTCCGGTGACCCCGGACAGCCACGAGGCCGGCATCACCGCACCCCTGGAGCACTTCCTGGGGCCGCTGGTGGTGGACATCCGCCCGGGCCGCGAGGGAAAGACCGCCAATTTCTACTTCGGCCAGAACCACGAGGGCCAGATCATTTTCTGCTACACGCCCCGGGCGCTCATTGTGGGCGAGGCGCGCGAGTCGACCGCCGAGTTTTTGCCCGTCGTGACCCGCCGGCTCATCGAGCTCGTGCCGCGTCTCAGAAACATGCTCATCCGCCGGGTGTGGCGGGGGCTCTACCCCATGACCCCCGACGGTGTGGCCATCGTGGATCGCGCTCCGGAGCCAGAGGGAATGTTCCTCGCCGTGGGCATGTGCGGGCAGGGCTTCATGATGGGACCCGGCGTGGGACGAGCCATGGCGGCCCTCATGGTGGACGGCGCGCTGCCCCTGGCCGAAGAGGCCGCTACCATGCTGCGCTACGATCGCGACTATCACGCCGGCAAGACCGAGGCGCTCAAGTAATGTCGACGTCCTCGACTCCGGCCCGGAACAATACATCCACCCGACCCGCGCGGTTCGTGGTGCTCGCCATTGGACATTTCGTCTTTGCCGGGGTCGCGCTGCTTTGGACCGTGGCCCTGGTGGGCGGCCTGGCCTACGCCAGCGCGGCGGGGAGCTCGGCCGCCGGTGTGGCCACCGTGTGGGCCGTGGCGCTGCTCAACGTTGCCAAGCTCCCACTCCTGGTCTCGGGCGCCCTGGGGTTGCTGCGCTGCTCGCGCTGGGGCTGGTACGCCACTGTGAGCTATGGCGTCGTCGCCGTGGGCGAGGCGGTAATTCTCTATTCCACCGGCGCCTCGCTGCTGCTGGTCACGATCCTGCTCATGTACCCCGTTGCCGTCCTGATCCTCGTCACCGCTCCGGTCGCCCGCAAGGCCGCTGGTTTGCGCTGAACCCCATCCCTAAGCTCTGCGACTTCTGCTACTGTGGGTCGGGTGATTTGCAACCAGACAGCATCTCGCGGCGCGGCCGCCTGGACCGCGGGCCTTTTGTGCCTGGTGGCGGCGGGCAGCGCGCCGGCCCCGGTGAGGGCTTCGGCGCCGGACCTCTTCGGCTTCGGCATGCGGACGTCGGCCATGGGGGCCACGGGCGCCGCCCACGCCAACGGCTACGAGTCCACCTACGCGAACCCGGCGGGGCTACCTGACGCCTACAACAAGCGGCTCTCGGTGGGTTACCTCTTTGGCAGCTTCGACCTGGGCATGTCCCAGAACCTGAGGCGCATCCGGGAGCCCCGGGCGGATCTCACCTCGGGACTGATTATCGGGGCGAACATTCCCCTGAACTTCACAGGCTGGCTCAAGAACAAGATGTGGATCGGCATGGGGTTTTACCTGCCCACGGGCGTGGTGACCCGGGCCCGGGTGCCCCTGCCGGGGCAGCCTCACTTCTCTGTGCTCGAGAGCCGCACCCAGGTGGTTGGCGTGATGGTTGCCGGCGCGGTGGAGCCCTATCCCGGGTTGCGCATTGGCGCGGGGGTCCTCGCCCTGGCGGCGCTCACCGGCACGGTGTGGATCAGCGCTGACGCGGCGGGGAGCATCGGCTCGGTGGTGGAGCAGCAGCTCATCGTGGACTACGCCCCCATCTTCGGCGTGATGTGGACACCCGAGTGGATCAAACGCTTCACCTTTGGGCTCACTTACCGCGGCGAGTCCGTCGCCCAGTTCGACGTCGTGCTGGAAAACGACCTCGGATCCGCGCTGCCTTTGGGGATCCCGAAAATGACCGTTTCGGGCATCGCCCAGTTCGATCCCCAGCAGGTGGCCGTCGAGGTGGCCTACCGTCCTGTGCGGGGCATGGTGGTGGCGGCGCAGCTCTGCTGGAAGGACTGGTCCCGATACCCGCTGCCCACCCAGAACGTCACCGTCGCGTCCCCCCCGCAACCCAGGCCCGATTTTCACGACACTTTTGTGGGGCGGGTTGGGCTGGAGCAGGTGTTTCGGCACAGACGCTGGCGCTTCGCCGCGCGGGGTGGTTATTGGTTCGAGCCCACGCCCATCAAGGAGCAAACGGGCCTCACCAATCTGCTGGACAACCACCGCCACATCTTCTCCCTCGGGTTTGGCACGTCCTATCACCGGGGGCTCGTGGTGCCCTTCTCGGTGGACCTGTTTTTTCAGTACCACTACCTCATGCCCCGGCGCCACACCAAGGACCAGTCGGTCGTCGCCAACCCCGCGGCCGATCCCATGCTCACGCGGTTCGCCCGGGCGCGTTACGAGACCTGGGGTCGGCTGTTGGTGACGGGCATCCAGGTGGGGGTGGAGTGGTGAGACGCGGGTCACTCCAGGTGACGGCCGCGCTCGCGGTGCTGCTCGCCCTGGGCGGCGACGCCCAGGCGAACCCCATGGACGCTTTTGGCATCGGATCCCGGGCCATCGCCATGGGCGGCGCGTACACGGCCCTGGCCAACGACGCCTCGGCCAATTACTACAACCCCGCGGGTATCGTGGCACGCAAGGACCTATCCCTGGACATCGGCTATCAGATCGCGGTGCCCATCCTCCGGCTCAACGGCCACAACGTCGGCGTGGACCACACCCGGGGGCTCACCGCGGGCCTTGTGGCACCCGGCTCCATCGGGCCCTTCCGGTTCGCCTTTGGCGTGGTCATGTTTTTGCCCGACGAGCGCATCAGCCGGGTGCGCGCGCAGCCTCGGGTGCAGCCACGCTTTGTCTACTACGACAACCGCACGCAGCGCATCTATCTGTCCACCAACCTCGCGGTGCAGATCGTCAAGGGGCTGTACGTGGGCGCCGGGGTCACCTTCATGTCCCGCACCCAGGGCGACCTGGAGCTGTCCGGGCGCATCTCCTTCCCCGACGCCGAGGCGGAGTCGGACATGCGATTGGATCTGGACGTGGACTTAAAGGCCCTGCGTTATCCCCAGGCGGGCATCCTGTGGGAGCCGACGAAGTACCTCTCGGTGGGGCTCGTATTCCGGGACGAGTTCGTATTGGAGATGGAGCAGGGCTTCCGCATTACCGGCGACGTGGTGGGCGAGGGCGGCGGCGGCACCATCCTGCACAACGGCTTCTTCGGGCTGAAGAGCTTGTCCACCAACCTGTATCAGCCGCGCCAACTGGCCCTTGGAGTGGCCGTGATGCCCAACACGCGCTGGACCATCAGCATGGATCTCGTTTGGGCGCAGTGGTCCCGCTTCATCAACCCGGGCTCGCGGCTGGAGATGGAGGTGGAGTTGGGCTCCTTCAACGACCTGGTGGACATCGGCTCTCAGCCGAACCCGCCGCCGGCCCGCTTTCGGGACACCTGGAGCCCGCGCCTGGGCGTGGAGTATCTGGCGTACCAAACCACCCACGCCACCATCGCCGTGCGGGGCGGCTACGCCTTTGAGCCGTCCCCGGCGCCGGAGCAGACGAGCCGCACCATGAACCTGGTGGACAACCACAAGCACCACCTCTCGGCGGGCGTGGGGTTCTCCCTGTCCAAGCTCATGGCCCTCATGGATCGGCCGCTGGATGTGGACTTCCACTTCGTCTACCTGCACCAGCAGCGGCGGCGCCACCGAAAGTTCGATCTCGCGGACCCTGTGGGGGACTACACCGCGACGGGCTATGTGCTCTCGGCGGGGGTTACCCTGAAGCTGAGGTTCCGATGAGGCACTGCCGCAACCCTTCTGTTTTTGCTCAGGGGCTGGCCTTGGCGGCCCTTGGGTTGGGGCTGGCCTGTGGCGCCGGGGCCGAGGACGGTGGTGGTGATCACAATCTCCCGACCCGGTTGGCCGGCCCCTACGAGAAGCTGCCCCAAGACCAGAACACGCCCATCGATGAGCCCATCGTCCTTGAGGATCCTGCCGGAGAGCTTGCCTACTACGGCCCCTCGGCCCTGCGCGCTGACGACGGCAGCTACACGGTGTATTTCACCGCCGAGGCCGCCGATGGCGCGGCGCAGATCCGTCGGGCGGTGGGCGTGGATCTGGCAAACGTGCCCCGCGACGTGTCGGTGGTGCTCGAGGCCGATGCGGCCTGGGAGGCCACCCGGTTGGCGCACCCGGCGGTACTGAAGCCGGGGTTGGCCGGGGCCGCCTACGGGCTGTTTTACGAGGCCGGGGCCGGGGAGCTGGGCTACGCGGACTCGCCGGACGGCGTCACCTTTACGCGTCACCCGGACAACCCGTTGTTGAGCCCCACAGGTCCCGAGGAGGGGACGTGGCTGGGCCACCCCACGGTGGCCTGGCACGGGGACGCGGTGCTGCTGTACTACACCGCCGGTCCGCCGGGCGCGCTCTTTGCGGCGTCCCTCACGGCGGGGGGCGGTGGCGCCATCGCGGTGGAGCGGTTGGACGCGGACGCCCTGAGCTCCGGCCGGACCCCGGTGCTCGGGCCGAACCCGCTGTTGGGGCTGTTCGATGAAACCGCGGTGGGCGGCGCCTCCATCGCCATCAGCAATGAGGCCGGTCGAGCGGTGTTTGACCTGTGGTACGCAGGGCGTCGCGCCGACGGGGATTGGAGCATCGGCTTTGCCGGATCCTACGATGGGCTGCTTTTTAAGCGGTTCGAGGAGAACCCCGTACTGAAGTCGGGTGTGCCGGTGGAGACCGACCCCTGTGTTGTCGTGCAGTCCGTTTCGGCGGTGATGTTCTACACCCACGGCGAGGGTGAGCGGCGGACCATCGGGGCCGCGCGGTACTAAAGTCAACCGCGCGTCGAGGAGCCGAACTATGCAGAGCCCCTATGGATTTTTGCCTCTGCGTGTGATAATAACGGGGACGTCCGGTGTATGGGTACAGGTGCCCGGGCGACCCTGAATTAGACATGAGACGGTCACCGAAGGATTGGCGGTTGGTGGCGTTGGGAATCACGTGCGCGGTGATCCTCTGTGCGGTCGCGGTGGTAATACCGCGGCGTCGGATGGGTGCCGATGGCGTGATGGATCATGTGACAAAAGACATCTACCGTGCGGTGGTTGACGATGACGCGCGGGCCCTGGATCAGGCCCGGGAGCGCGTGCGGCGGGTGGTGCACAAGGACCTGTTGGCGCGGTCTGTGCCGGGATGGCTGCGGGTCATCGATACCCTGGCACGCACTCGGCGAACCTGCGACGTCCGCGCGAGAGAATCCTTCCGGCGCGGGGTCTGTCACCTTCGTCGGCAGCAGTTCGATCAAGCGTTGCTCTCCTTTGCCCAGGTGCCCCAGCGGCAGGGGGGCGCGGTGTATCGGGATGTGGTGGTGCGACTCATGGCGGAGCGGCGCGCCCGCCTGAGGCGGATGCGCTCGTCGCCGGCGAGGAGCCAGCGCCCATGAGAATCAAGTTCTGGGGCGTGCGCGGCTCGATCCCTGTGCCCGGCAAGACCACGATCCGGTACGGCGGGAACACGTCCTGTATGCAGGTTCTACCCCAGGACGGTACGATCCTGATCGTCGACGCCGGCACGGGCATTCGCAAGTTGGGCAAGGAGCTCATGCAAGGCCGCTGCGGCCGCGGCGAGGGGGACATTCACCTGCTCATCAGCCACACCCATTGGGACCACATTCAGGGGCTGCCCTTTTTTGCGCCTTCCTACCGCGAGGGCAACAAGATTACCGTGTACGCGCGCGGGCGGGACGACGCGCATCTGAATGTGGTGTTGAAGTCCGCCACGCAGGACCCCTATTTCCCGATCCCCTTCGATGATGTTCAGGCGGAGGCGGCCTATCGGGAGCTCACCGAGGGGGAGTCTTTTGACATCGGCGCCTGCCGGGTGCAGTGCACACGATTGAACCATCCGTGGATCGCGCTGGGCTACCGCATCCAGGAGGGCGACAAGGCCGTGATGTACGTGAGCGATACGGCCCCCTTCTCAGACGTGCTGCTGGAGCACGACTTCATTTCGTCGCCGCCTCAGCCCGGGGACCTGCCGCTCCCCGACCAAGCCCAGAAGCTGGTTCAGATGGAGGAGGATCTGGTGGCTTTGTGCAGGGGGGGCGACGTCCTGGTCTATGACACGATGTTCACCGAAGACGAGTATCGACAGCGACCGCACTGGGGGCACTCGGCGCCCGCGCACGCGGTGGACATTGCGCGGCGGGCAGGGGTGGGGCGGCTGGTGCTGTTCCACCACGCACCCAATCGGAACGATGAAGAAGTGGACGAAATCCTGGCCGACATCCGGAAACGGGCGCCGGACCTGGAGATCACCGCCGCCGCCGAGATGGCGGAGCTGGAAATCTGAGGGGCCCTACGATGAAGATTACCTTCTGGGGCGTACGAGGTTCGATTCCAGCACCGGGGCCGGAGACGGTGCGGTACGGGGGCAACACGCTGTGCATCGAGCTGCGCACAGCCAACGAGGAGCTGGTGATCATCGACGCGGGTACGGGCCTGGCCCAGCTCGGCAATGCGCTGCTGCCCTCGGGATTTGGCAAGGGGCAGGGCAAGGCGGCGATGATGCTGTCCCATGCCCACATGGATCATATCCAGGGGTTTCCGTTCTTCGCGCCCATCTATATTCCGGGCAACCAGTTCACGATTTACGGCCGCGAGAAGGCCCCCGGGCGGCTGGAGGCTATTTTCGAAGGACAGATGAATCCGCACTTCTCGCCCGTGCACAGTCTCAAGAACCTCGGCGCCGATTTTGAGTTCGAGTCGTTGCATCAGCAGACCTCCAATGAGGCCTGTGGTCTGACGGTCCGGTGTCTCACCGTGCCCCACGGCTCCACCACCGCGCTGGCGTTCCGATTCACCGAGGCGGGGCGCACGCTGTGTGTCGCCACGGACGCGGGTTACCCGGAGGCGGCGATTGCTGACGAGGTTATCGAGTTTTTCCGTGGGGCAGATGTATTGGTTCACGACTGCACGTACACGCCTGAGGATCAGGCCGAGCGCCGGAACCGCGGCTTCTCCTCCATCGCCGAGGCGGCCCAGGTCGCGACCCGGGCCGGAGTCGGGCACCTGGTGATGATCCACTACGACCAGGACTACTCCGACGATCAGGTGGACTCCCTCCGCGACCGTTGCCGCGAAATGCTCGACCAGGCCGGCGGCAAAGACATCCTGCTCACCGCCTCCCAAGAGGGCATGACCCTCGAAGTCTAACGGCCCCTCGCCGACCAACCCCCGAGCCCCTGATCCGGTCGCTTCGCCCGGGCGAAGGCGCTTCACTCTGCCGCTCCAGCAGGACGCTGAGAGAGCGGCTGCCGTGAAGCACCTCCGCCCGGGCTACGCTCCCTACTACAGTGCCATAACCACGAGAGCGAGTTGTGGGTACCTGGATCGGCACAGTAGTAGTGAGCGTAGCTCCCGTGGAGTAGTTCGCCGTAGCCGCTATCAGAGCGCGTCCTCGCGCTCCTAGCGGCCCAGGCGAAGCTGCTTCACGGGGGCGAAGCGAGCGGATCAGGGGCTCAATGCCAACTGTTCGACGGTTGCGTTAGTAGAGGAGAGCTAGCTTAGCTGGGTGATGTAGAGGAGCTTTTTGAGCTTGATGATGGTGGCGATGGTGTCCACGTCGCTTTTTTCGGACTTGTCCAGAATGGTCTGAACCTGACCGAAGTTGTGCACGAGCTGCAGGGTGTCGATCTCGGCGGGATCGAGGTCCTTGATGGGGGGACCGATGGGGTTGGACAGGCCGTACATCTCGTTGAAGCCGGGCGCTTCGGGCTGAATGCGGTTGAACTCGTCCAGCAGACGCATGCCCTCCATGAGGATGCCCTCGGTGGGCCGCTCGATCTCCTCGAGGAACGACTTGTCATCCGGGGGCTGGAGCTCGAAGGCGCCGGTGGACCAGGTGAGCACCCGGTACATGGCCTTTAAAGGCTTGAGGTCATAGTCGTCATCGATGGAGCAGAAGTAGATCTGACCGCCGCGGAGGTAGATCTTGCCGAAGCCCCCCTTGCTGCGGATGGCGAGCACGCCGGATTTGCGGCTCGACGACAGCAGCTGCAGCAGGTCGGGCAGGGGAATCTCTTCGATGGTGCCGGACATGGGGCGGCCCGAGGAGGTCGGGTGCCGGGACGCCTGCTGGAAGGTCGAGGACTTCGAGCGCTGCGCAAACTTGGCCTGCATGGCGTCGTCCACGGCCACCAGCTTGATGATGGACGTGCCGATTAGGATCCGGTCACCCTCCTTGAGCTTGCTTTGCTTGATGCGCTCGCCGTTGACGAAGGTCCCGTTGGTGCTGCCGAGGTCCTGGATGGACAGGTCGCCCTCACCGGTGGAGATCCGGGAGTGCTTCCGGGAAACCATGTCCTCCACGAGCACCATATCGAGCTCGCTGGACCGACCGATGACGATCTCCCGATTGTCGTGCAGCGGGAACTCGCCGCCCTGGTACTTCCCAGAGATGAACCTGAGCGCGAAGCGGATCATGGCATTCCTGTGGTGCGCGGTTCTCCGTAACGGGTGGCCCATTCGAGCCTAACGACAGAATATCCGGCGCCTTTCCCTGCGTCAAGATCTCTGGGCGCCCGATTGGCACCCCAGAGCTAGAACTCCGTGGCTGCCTGGATCATGACCATGTGCACAGCGGAATTCACCATGGGCCCCAGGACGGTGTCCGAGCGATCGATCTCAGTCCACTGGGGCATTCCCGTGTAGCCCAGGGACATGTAGTGGAAGATGTAGTTGATCTTCAGGTGCGAGTGGATCTGGTGCAGGTACACGTTCATCCCGGCGGTGATGCGGGTGGCCGAGTCCGTGGGCCAGTCGGGATCCGCGGGGTTGTTTTTGCCGTGGGAGGTGGTCATCCACTCGATGCGGGCCATGGGCTCGATGTACTTGCCGATGCGGACCCCGGCGTGGGCCCAGAAGCCACCGCCGATGGTGTCTTTGAAACCGGCGCCGGAGGTGGCCCGGGGCGTGTATTTACGGAGGAAGCCCTCGACCATGATGTGCGGGGTGATCAGGCCGAATTTGCGCTGGAACTCGGCAAAGAGACCGAATCGCAGGTCGGTGTCGAATTTCTTCTCGAGCTGCTCGGCCGGGATGCAGGTGTCATCGCTGGGCGTTCCGGCCACGCAGGATGGGAAGCCCAGCCAACCCCAGGCCCCCGCGGCGATGCCCTTGAGGGAGCCCTTGCCCTGGAAGTCCGCGCGCAGGAGGAAGTCCTTCATGTCGTTGGAGTCGGACCACGCATTGGGCTCGCCGTTGAACACGCCGAGGTAGGCGTTGAGCACGCCGATCTTGCCGATGGTCAGAGCGTATTTGATCTGCACGCCGAGGTCCCGCCAGGGGGCGTAGCCGCCCTCGGTGAGGAACATCGGGTACTGGGTCGTCTCCAACCGCGTGATCATGCGCGGCATCATGAGCGAGAACGCCGGGCGGAAGCGGCCGAAGGTGATGGAGAGCCCGCGTACCCAGGGGAGGTGGTAGGTGAGCTCCACGTCCGGGATGAAGTTCTCCGCGGTGAGGTCGGCCAGGAAGGTGTAGGTCAGGTTCTTGGTCAAAAAGTGACCGTGCAGCGCGATCTCAGCGGCCTGGAACTGGAAGGCGATGTTCTGCTCCCTGTTCTCGGCGAGGGGGGTGGTGTCGAATCTCCCGTGGTAGGTCTGCCATTTGGAGCTGAAGGCGCGCACGGGGATGTAGAGCCCCGCGGTGACCATGGTGAGCACCTTCACTGAGCCGAAGGAGGCCTGGAGGTACGGGATGATTCCGGGAGGGGCTTCGGCCCCGGGGCCCACCTGGAGGCCGCCGTGATCGTGCATGCCGACGGGGCGGGTGGGTTTTTTGCGCTCCACGGGACGCTCGGGCTCCACGGGACGCTCGGGCTTCACGGGCTCGGCGCGTCGGGCGCCGGGTTGGGCGCCGGGCCGGGCGCCAGGCTGGGCGCCAGGCTGGGCACCGGGCTGGGCGCCAGGCTGG
>Ga0180009_10007815_pt1 | contig 10807 bp, 16 predicted proteins | sample OS_PC_MetaG_FD_123537 | JGI IMG/M metagenome (GOLD analysis project Ga0180009, IMG submission 123537) | Groundwater microbial communities from the Aspo Hard Rock Laboratory (HRL) deep subsurface site, Sweden - OS_PC_MetaG | ecosystem: Environmental > Aquatic > Deep subsurface > Groundwater... | reverse complement strand
TGAGAATGCTGACCCTAACTTGTGTGATGACATTCTTGGGGTTTTGAAGGAAATTGTTCCTGAGCATAATGATTACAAGCACGATAGGATAGACAATAATGCAGCTGCTCATATCAGGGCTGTACTGCTTGGGTCTGGGAAATTTGTTCCTTTTGAAAGAAGAGAGCTGATGCTTGGGAAGTGGCAGAACATATTTTTTGTTGAGCTTGATGGCCCAAGAGAAAGAGAGATTATAATTACTATTTTGGAGAATCAAAAAGCTTAAATATTTTTGAGTATCATAAAGATTAACTCAAATTAACGAGTAACTTGGTTTGTTAATGCTCTGCATTAACTTTTGATTTTTCGGAATTATGCCAAGCTTTGAGTTGGTGTTGAGTTGTTGGTGATGAAAAGTTATTTTTTGAATTATCGTTGGTCTTTTTTGTTAACATCTTGTTATCTTGGTTTTAGACATCTTGTTATCTTGGTTTTAGGATAGTATTATCCTTATCTTATGAGATTTAATTAGTATATACTTGTATGTATAAGTATGTATAAAATCTAGTTAAAGGCAAATGGATTGATTAGCTTTATATAGAAGTTTTTATTCTATTTTCTTGGTGATTAGAAGAGATGATTACAAAAAAAAGAGGTATGGGGGGGCAGGTAGCAACAGAGTATTTGGTAATTGTTGGCATTGCCCTGGCTTTTGTGATTCCCATAACTTATGTTTATTTTAAGTCTTCTGGTGAAGGGACTGATTCAGTTCTCTTAAACAAGGTGGACAGCCTGGCTGATGACTTGAGCATGGCAGTTAACACTGTTTATTCTTATGGAGAAGATAGTGAGACTGTTATCCTCGTAAAGATACCAAACGCAGTCAAGGAGATTAAATTCTATGGCAGGGAAGTCGTGTTTAAGGTTAAGATGTCTAATGACAACATGATTGAGATAGTGAAGGTTGTTGCGGCGAATATGGTTGATTGTTGCTTTAAACCCACGCCAGGAACTCATAAGATAGGGATTAAGAAAATTTATAATGAAGTGTTTGGTGGTGAGTTGATAAATTTTGAGATTGATAATGCGGCTTGTGCAAATGTTTGTGAATAAGAAGATGAAAAGCAGTGAGATGGGAATCGCAGATGTATAAGGGGACCAAGAATGTGTTGGGTAAAAAAGAAAGGGGTAAAAGGGCAGGACAGGTATCAATAGAGTTCATGATTTTCATAGGAATGGCAATAATGATTCTCGCTGTTTTTACAATTATGGTTGTTATGTACATTGACTCCATTTATTTGGAAAGAGAGAAGCTGATTTCTGAAAGATTTGTTGATACTATAAAATATGAGATTGATGTTGCCTCAAGAATGGGTGATGGGTATGTAAGAATAATCAAACTTCCATCTTCTGTTGGCGGATGGAGCTATGACTTGTTTTTTGACAGAAGATACGTGTTCATGAGAGTTGAGTCTGAATCTGAACAAGGAGACATCATCTCTGGTCTTTCTGCTGATATTGAAAATTTTAAAGCTCATAGATGCCCTGTTTTTCACATTGAGTATAATGATGAAGGCGGGAGAGAGATTGTTGTTGAGAAGAATGATGATGAGATTTATGTTTGTGGCCTGGATTGGTATGATGAAAAAGGAAGTTGTGTTGAGTATGAGGTTGATAAGAATAATTGCTGACTAGTTAAGAGAGTTGATTAGTTGAGAGAATTTCTGACTTATTCTACGGTTCCTGAATATTTCAAGATTACTGCGTGTTGGAATGTCCCACCTTCTTTTTTGTAGCTTAAGGAGAGCTTTCCTGAATACTTGTTACCTTTTTTTAATTCTTGAGCGCAGCTGGTAAGAATTATTGTGCTAATTTGGTTTGGATTGGGAGGCTGTTCCCATATGGCGCTGGTGCATGACGAACTGGTTAAAGCTTCTAATTCTTCTGATATTTCTTCTACTTCTCTTTCTGCTGTTATTGATATTTTTCCTGATACCTGCTTGTCTGGGTTTTGTTTTAATGCGACATCACAGGAAAAAGGAGGGTCAACTATGCACGCTGATACTGTTTTTGGGCTGAAGACACCGAGATAAAAAAGAGTGGCAAGAACAATGAGGATTATCATAAGAGCCCAGCCGTAGGTCATCAAGAATTCCATAGCTGATTGTGATTTTCTGTTCATTTGTGAAATAAAAGAAATAAAAGGGATTTTTCCCTTTTTTGTGATATCTTTGTTTATTCTACTGCCCCTGTTGTTTATTCCACTACCCCTGAAAACTGGATTGTTGAATCGTGGGTAATAGTGCTTCCTTCCATGATGTATGTTATCTTTGCTGTTCCTGCGAACTTAGCGTCTTTCTTGATGTTGGCATGTGTAAATGTTGTCGTGATTGCTGCTGGATTACTTCCCAACGCAGTATTAGGCGTCATAGTAATTGATGCAGGAGATGTTAATGTTATCGTGCTCATTGTTGCAGAAGAACCTACTGCACCCGCAACGACAGTAAATGTTCCAGCAGAATCTAATTTCACGTCTGTGCACATTAGTGGTGCAGCAGCGATACACGCGTTGCTTGTCCTTGGCTTAAAAACTCCCAGATAAAATAAAGCACCAAGAGCTATTAAAACAATCAGAATTGCCCAGCCGTAGGTCATAAGATATTCCATGGCTGCTTGTGCTTTCCTCTTTTTTTTCAGATACATTTAATCATCACCTCGTTAGTTTATAATTAAAATAATACTAGTTCCTTATATATAAACTTAACTATTTGCTGGTGGAGTGTGTAGTGGAGTGTGTAGTGGAGTGATGTATGTCATGAAGTTACACACTATTTGCTCTTGTTGTTAATGGATGAGGGGTTTAGAACCATATTTCATTTTTTCCATTATTATCTGCCTAAGGGTTGGTGCCCTTATCCTAAGAGAGTTGAGATAATTTCCTATTCCCCCTGAATCTGGTTCAGTTGAAGAGGTTGAAGCATTGCATATGCTATTTATGGATGAGGGTACTTCTTTTGTGAATTGGTATATTTCTTTTGTGAATTGAAATACAGCAACCAGATGGTTAGAGAGAACAGGGTCTTTTAGCTCCTGATAATCAGAGGTTTGTTGAAATTCTCTTGCTTTTTCTAAAAGTGATGTGGCTCTTTCTAAGTCTGAAAGAAGGCAAGCACCTTTATTTTTTACAGAAGCATTTTTTACAGAAACCTTAGAGTGAGGAATATAATTATTCATCAAGAAGTTGGTTGCTGTTAATATGTGGTCATAGAAATCTTTTGGTGTTTTGATTTGTTCATCTGATGTGGTGATTTCTTTTGATGTGTTGATTTGTTCATCTGATGTGTTGATTTGTTCATCTGATGTGGTGATTTCTTTTGATGTGGTGATTTGGTGCATAGGAAATTATGGACTCCAGACTATTTATAGTTTTGTGTGGTGTGGTGGTAGTTTTCAGGAGGAGAGTGAATGAAAAAAGAGTTATATCCGATCCCTGCTCAAATTAAAAAGGTGACAGCTTTCCTAGGTTCCCGCGCATAAACGCAGTACAGCTAGGAACGGAGGCTTGCTTGACTTCCGAGTTCGAAATGGGATCGGGTAGGACCAAGCCCCTATGGCCGTCTGGATTTTGTGGGTTTTGGGAAGTTTATAAAGATTATGGTAACACTTTTAAAGCTTTAAGAACAATGTAGATCACAAACAAAATAAGCCCAATCTTAATAATCTGGATGACCCCTTCTTCAAAGTCTCTTTCTTTTCTAGCCATTTTTATTTTCAATAAGATTCTCCACTCTTTTAATCCTTGAATTATGTTCTTCTAAGGATTTATATATTTTTACCTTTTCATTTAATTTCTTTATTTCTTGAGATTGTGTACTTAATGTTCTCCTTATTTCTTCTATGTTTGAAGAAAAATATGAAATGGTTAATATTAAAATCCCTGCGGAGATTGAGATAACTTTTTGAATTGGATCTTCTATTTTAATAGTTACTAAGATAGCTACAAATCCCGCAATAAGTTCATAAAGTTTCATCTTACCTATACTTTTTTAAGTAGGAAAAACATATAAACTTTTAGTAAACATGCCAAGAAAGAAGACAAAAAAAGAAATTAAGCAAGAAGCATTAACGAGAGTCAGGAAATTGTTCAGTGAGGCGTGGGAGAGAGCCAAGGAAGGAGAGTTTGGACTTGCTGACAGGTATGTCAAACTTGCTCGTGAGATGGCTATGAGAGTTAATTTAAGACTGCCGAGTGAGCTGAAAAGAAAGTTCTGCAAGCATTGTTATTGTTATCTTATTCCTGGGAAAAACTGCAGGGTTAGGATTGCAAAGAAGAGGGTGATTTATTATTGTGAAAAATGCAGGAAGTTCGCGAGATTTGGAATTTTAAAAGAGAAGAAAGCAAAAGGAGTAAGAAATGGATGAGAAGGTAAGAAGGAGGTGAGAAAAATGAGTTGTGGTAAATGTGGTAAAAAGAAAAAGTCCAAGAAGAAGAAATGAGATATTGTAAGGGGTGAGAGATTGTTAAGATAAGAGAATAATCATCTTTTATGAGTGGTAACAATTAGGAAGATTTATAAACTTCTTATGTTGGTTTATATGTATGAAAGATAAATTTCAAATTCTAAGAGGAACCCCAGTAGTAAATGAAACTATCTTTGTTGATTGGGATGAATGCGGGGTTGGAGAGGAGAAAGATATAATCAGAACAGATTCTGTTGGTCCTTGTTTGGCAATAACCTTATATGACAGGATTAGTAAGAAAGGTATATTGACTCATATTACCGGAGATGATTTTTATAGGGAAGGATTAAGCCCTGAGAATGTAATCAATACTTTGCTTAAAAAGATGAATAAAAATAGTAAAATTAAATCTGGGTGTTTGGAGATAAGTCTTGCTGGAGAAGATATGGACTTTTCAAGTGGTTTTAAATCTGGTTTAGTTAAAGAGAAAATTGAACATTACAAAATCCCAATACTTGGAGGGGATTTAGGTCCTTCTTATGGGTGTGGCAGACAGGTTGTCTTATATTGTGACACCGGAAGTGTTGAAGTTTATAGAATGATTCCTCTAATGTTGCGATAGATTTAGTTAATGTAGCACATAACATACTTTTTTTATTTTTTCTGTTTGTTTTTTATTTTTGTGAGGCGTAGCCGAACCATAAGCGCACCAAAAAACGAAACTCCATTTTGCTGAAGCTTTTCCTAAAAGCTTCATTTGCGGAGTTTTTCTAAAGCTTCATTTTCTTTATGAAAACCTTTATATAGTAGTTATAATTGCTATATAATATGGAAAAGACAACTATTCAATTAAATGTTGGAACATTAGAGAAATTAAAAATGCTTAAAAAATATGAAAGAGAGACTTATGATGAAATAGTTTGTAATCTGGTAGACGATGCCCTTGAAGAATCCCTGACAGATAAGGAGATTTTAGAAATACAAGAAGCTTTAGAAGAAGTGAAAAAAGGCCAGGTTTATTCCATAGAAGAAGTTGCAAAAGAACTTGGGGTTTTATTAAAGTAAAATGTATTCTATTGAACTAACAAAAAAAGCCAAAACATTTCTTAAAAAGATTCCAAAAAAAGATGCAGAAATCATATTAAAAAAGTTATATTCGTTGAGAATTAATCCTTTTCCTTTTCTTAAAAGATTGCAAGGCTACAAATTATGGAGGTTGAGAGTTTTAAAATACAGGGTAGTCTTAGACATTGTTATCTCCGGACAAAAGATAATTGTTTTAAGAATTGGACATAGAAAGAATATCTATGATAAATAAACCATAAAAGACCAGAAGGGTTCCATAGAGGAAAGTCGATGGTTATAATATTTTTTAATTAAGTTTTAGTCCAAGCGAAAGCTTTATATACACTTTCATACACTCTTTTTTTACTTTATACACTATTATACAATCGTAAAGAGAAGTGTATAAGGTGGTAAAGAGAAGTGTATAAGATGGCAAAAAGCATTGCAAGGAGTGTCAGAAGAGTTAGAAAAGATATTAACATAGACCCAAAATTAATTAAATGGGTTGGAGGCAGGATTGATGAGGGGGTTTATTGGAACTTTAGTCATTGTGTTGAATCATTGATAAAAGAGAATATGTTGATGAAAGATAAGATGAAAGAGAAGGTAAAGAAAAGGTGAGAGAGATGATAAAGAATAAGGTGAAAAAAAGAAGGTAAAAGGAGGTTATGGCTGCAAATGAGTGTGTTGATAAAATTAGAAGGTGTTGAGAAGACTTACCATGTGGGTAATGTAGAGGTTTGTGCATTGAGGGGTGTTAATTTAAGCATTAACAAAGGGGAATTTTTGTCTATTCTTGGACCTTCTGGTTCTGGCAAGTCAACCTTGCTTAATAGTATCGGATGCCTTGATGTTCCGACAAGGGGGAAGATACACCTTGGAGAATTTGATATTGGAGAATTAGGAGAATCTGAATTAGCACAGATAAGGGGCAAGAAAATAGGCTTTGTGTTCCAGTCATTTAACCTGATTCCCAGTTTAACTGCACTCAGGAATGTGATGCTTCCAATGATATTTCAAAAAGAAGATCCTCAGGAAAGGATTAAGAGAGCTCATCATCTTTTGGGTCTTGTTGGTCTTTCGGAAAGAATCAGTCACAGGCCTTCTGAATTAAGCGGGGGGCAAATGCAGAGGGTTGCAATCGCGAGAGCACTTGCCAATGACCCAGAGGTCATTCTTGCTGATGAACCAACAGGAAACCTTGATTCAAAAACAGAAAAAGAGATAATAGAACTTTTTAGGAACATTCACAAGAAAGAGAAAAAAACAGTTGTCATGATAACTCACAATTTGGGCCTGACAAAATATGCCCAGAGAGTAGTTCATTTAAAAGACGGGAGGATTGAAAAATGAAGAAACTGATGTGGCCTTTGATTGCCTGTATTTGGTTATTGGTTGTTGGGAGCTTATTATTGATGTTAGGTGATGCAGCCAGGGCGGAATCAAATTCTGTCATCTTTCCTGGAAATAACCTGAAGCTGACCATACAAAAGTATGAACCAGATCCAGTTGAATCAGGAGGAGTTTTTGATTTGTATCTGAGAGCAGAGGCACTTTACAGTGCTCCGTTTAAGAATGACATAAAAAATCTTAAGATTGAGCTTGTGGAGAATTTTCCTTTTTCAGGTTATTCAACCAAGGTAAAGGAACTTGGAACATTAAAAGAAGGAAATGTGATTGATTTCAGGTACAGGATAAAAGTTGATGCTCAAGCTGCTGAAGGTTATAATGAGATTTATTTTAAATATTATTCTGGGGATACCCTAATGTACACAAGTCCGTTGTTGGAGATTAAAATCGCCCCTCTTGACACCAGTCTGGCAGTTAGTGAAATTTCAACAGAACCAGAGAGAATAGAACAGGGAGTTGCGTCCAAGATTGGAATCAAGATAAAGAACACTGCTGACAGTGTCATGAAAGATGTCAAAGTAAAGATAGAACTTGGAAGCATAGCCATAACAACACTTAACTCTGTAAATGAAAAGAAAATAAGGATTTTAGAGAAAGGAGAAACAAGCGAGGTGTTCTTTGATGTAATTACTGATGCAGATGCTGATTCCGGAGTTTATAACATCCCATTGAATCTTACATATCACGATGAAGAGGGGAATTTAATAAACAAAAATTATGAATTCGGCCTGCTTGTTGGGGGCGAACCAGAATACCTGCTGAATGCAGAAGATAGTGATGGATTAGTCAAAGGAAAAAGCGGGAAAGTTGTAATCAGTTTGTCTAACACAGGTGTCGGGGATATAAAGTTTGCTATTATTACTCTTTTAGGTGGGAAAGATTATGATGTTGTCTCAAAAGACAAGGTTTATCTTGGAAACTTGGAGAGTGATGATTATGAAACTGCAGAGTTTACAATTTATCCCAAGAAGTCAGGGAATATTGGATTGGATGTTCTTATTGAATACAAAGATGCCTTTAACAAAGAAATAAACAAGGTAGAGAAAGTTGGCGTGATGGTTTATACCAAAGGACAGGCAACCAAGTATGGACTGATGAAGAAAAGTGGCGGAGTCCTCACACTCGTGTTTTATCTGGTTATCATCCTGCTTGTGATTAGCGGATACAGAAACTGGAAAAAATGCAGAAATGTTGACAAAGCCTGCAAGATAACATTGAAAAATGCTGCGCTTGTGCTGAAAAAAATCATCAGGAGCATCAGCATAAGAAAGTTTTTTGCATTAGTGAAAAAGGTGATAAAATTCTTTAGGGAACCATGAGAAAGGATTTTTTTTCTATTGCCCTTAGTAATCTCAGATATAGAAAGTTGAGGACCTGGCTCACTGTGCTCGGAATCGTGATTGGCATAGCTGCTATTGTCACCCTTATTAGTGTTTCTTCTGGATTAGAAAATTCAATTAATGACCAGTTTGAGAAAATGGGTGCCAACAGGATTTTTGTCTATGCAAAAGGAGTGTTTAGCAATATTGCTGGCGGGGGAATCACAGACAGGGATGTAAGAACCTTAGAAAGAGTCTCTGAGATAGAATGGACAAGCCCTTATTTATATGGGAGCAGGGAGGCGGAGTATGGAAGAAAGAAATCTTTTGTCCAGAATCTTTTTGGAATGGTTGTTGACGAGGATATTAGAGACAAGTTTGAGTCTTTTGATGTCTATGCTATAAAGGGGAGGTTGTTCAAGAAAGGAGAGACTGGTGTTGCTGTTTTTGGTTACATGGCTGCCAAGGAACTTTTTGGCAAGGATGTAAGTGTTGGAGAGAAAATAAGTTTTAGTGGCAGTGATTTCAAGATTATTGGTGTTCTTAGTGAAATAGGAAACCCTGAGGATGATTTTAATGTTTACATTCCAATGGATGATGCAAGAGAACTTTTCAATGAACCTGATAAAATTACTATGATAGACATAAAGTTAAAAGACGGGGTTGACATAAACTTTGCTGCTGGAAAAATCAAGAAAGAATTAGAGAGGGCAAGAGGTGATGAAAATTTTGAGGTCGTGACTCCTGAGCAATTATTGAAGCAGTTTGGCAGTATCTTGGATATTCTTAGCGTGGTTTTAGGAGGAATTGCAGCAATATCCATTGTTGTTGGCGGTGTCGGGATAATGAATTCCACTTATACCAGTGTTCTTGAGAGGACAAAAGAGATAGGGATTATGAAATCCATTGGTGCGAAGAACAATGACATATTCAGCCTTGTCCTGATAGAGTCTGGATTTATTGGTGTTGTCGGTGGGTTGGTTGGTGTCTTAGTCGGAGTGTTATTATCTGTTGGGGTGAGTGGAGTTTTGAAAGAAGTTGGATTTGGGATGGTCAAGATTAGCTTAGACTGGAGACTAATGCTTTTTTGCCTGATTTTTGGGGTTGGGATTGGAGTATTGTCTGGTTATTTCCCTGCAAGAAAAGCTTCAAAATTAAAGCCAGCAGAAGCAATGAGGTATTAAGATGTTAAGAGAAAGCGTGGATTTTGCAATTGAAAGCATGAGTCATAGAAAGACGAGGGCTTTTCTTACTATGCTCGGAATCGTGATTGGCATAGCTGCTATTGTCACTCTTGTTTCTCTTGGTGATGGTTTGGAGAATGCAATTACTGAAGAGTTTTCCAAGATGGGTTCTGATATAATAAGGGTTGTTCCAAAAGGATTGAGAGGTCCTCCTACTGGCTCTCAAGGATTAACTGTTGATGATGCGAGTGTTGTTAAAAAAGTAAGGGGTGTTGAATATGCCTCTCCTATGTTTGGCTCAAATGCCAAAGTTGAGTTTGGTCGGGAAGAGAATTTTGAGCAGGTTTTTTGTTATGAAGGCAGCAAGGTAGATGAGATTTTTGAAGACTTGGGAAGGGAGATGCTTGATGGCAGGAGATTTGGTGCTGGTGAAAGAGGGAGTATTTTTATTGAGGAGAAACTGGCAAAAGATGGTTTTGGCAGTGAGGTGATGGTTAAGAGCAGTATTTACATTGAGGATAGGAAGTTCAGGGTTGTTGGGATTGAGAAGAATATGGGGGCTCCTGGAAGAGGAATGATTACTATGGAAATGGAAGACTGTAGAGAGTTGTTTGAGGAAGAGGATGCTGTCAGTTTGATTATCGTGAAAGTCATGAGTGGTTTTGATACTGGTTTTGTTGCTGGAGTCATTGAAGACAAGTTGGAAAGGGCGAGAGATGATGAAAATTTTGAGGTTTATACTCCTGAGCAACTTTTGGGACAGCTGACTTCCATACTCGGAGTTGTGAGTGCTATCTTAAGTGCCATTGCTGCTATTTCTCTTGTTGTCGGAGGAATGGGAATCATGAATTCCATGTACACTAATGTGCTTGAGAGAACAAGAGACATAGGTGTCATGAAAGCTGTTGGTGCAAAGAACAGGCAAATCCTGAGCATATTCTTGGTTGAGTCAGGAATTTATGGTTTTGTTGGAGGGGTGGTTGGTGTGGTGGTTGGAGTTGGTTTGAGTAAGCTGGCTGAGGTCATTGCTGTTTATGGTTTTGGATTTGGGCTGTTGAAAATAAAAATTGATTTGATGCTTGTACTGGGAGTTCTTGTTTTTTCATTTTTTACTGGCTGCTTGTCTGGTGTTTTTCCTTCTTTAAGAGCTGCGAAACTGAAACCTGTTGATGCGTTGAGGTATGAGTAGACCTAATCTTAAAATCGAAAGGTTTAAATACGATAAAGGATGGGTTATTAGTAGGCATTACCAGAAGAATTTTTTGATTGAACTTCGGTTTTTTCAATAAACTTCGGTTGTGTAATGTCTGAGTTGCAGGTGGTGGAGCAACTTGATTAGGTCTTCGGATTTAATTAAGCTTTGACACCATATCTGCTTTTGTTTTTCTT
>Ga0180009_10007814_pt1 | contig 10807 bp, 11 predicted proteins | sample OS_PC_MetaG_FD_123537 | JGI IMG/M metagenome (GOLD analysis project Ga0180009, IMG submission 123537) | Groundwater microbial communities from the Aspo Hard Rock Laboratory (HRL) deep subsurface site, Sweden - OS_PC_MetaG | ecosystem: Environmental > Aquatic > Deep subsurface > Groundwater... | reverse complement strand
TTGCCGCCTCCGCCTGATGATGAGCTGGAGCTTGAACTAGAGGATGAGGATGACGAACTTGAGCTTGAGCTACTTGATGATGAGGAAGAACCGCCTGATGAGGAACTAGAAGAACTTGAGCTTGACGATGAGGAACTGCTACCCGTGGTGATGTTGAGGTCTAGGTTGATTAGAGATTGGATGACGTCGATACCTGGATGATTCATGGCGGAAGCTTCGGTTAGATCTTGGTTGAAAGAAACAGATGTGTCTCCCTCTTGGATGGGGGTAAATGACAACAAGGCTAAGTTGCCACTGGTTAGAGCCGGTTGATTGGGGGTGGCTAGGATGGTGAAGGAGACAACGCCTTCTGGAGTAATAGTTGGAGGCCAAAAGAAGTCGGTGACTCCGGGGAAGAGGTCCCCGATGTCAATATTGGTTAGCTCTAGGTAGCTGGGGTTATATTGCAAATGAATTTCAACACCTGCTAGTTGATTTGTTTGGGTAGTGGCGGTTAGGTTAACAGTAAAGGGTTGCCCAAGGGCTGGTTGGGGGGTGGAGCTAGTTAATATGAGTTCTGTGTGGGCGTCTGGGTGGGTTGGGTTGTAGGCACGTTGGCGGATGTCTTGGTTTTGTTTAAGGCCAAAGAGAAGAGCGATGGTGACTAATATAAAGGCAGTGACGATGAGTAGTTTGCTCCAGTGGTGTTTATTTAATTTTGGCATGTTGGTCCTTGGTTGAAGTTAGTTAAAAATATACCATAGTCAAAGATGTCTATTAAGCCAGCTGGGTCGTTGTCGATGTTGGCTAGTGGGTTGTAGTTTGGGTCGCCAGGTAACGTATTGAAGCTAGATAAAAATATACCATAGTCGAAGATGTCTACGCAACCGTTTTGATCGATGTCTCCGGGGATGGGGGTGGTACCGCCAGACGAGCTGGAACTAGATGATGATGAGGATGAGGATGAACTGGACGAGGACGATGAGCTGGAACTACTTGATGATGATGAGGATGAACTGGACGAGGACGATGAGCTTGAGCTACTTGATGATGATGAGGATGAACTGGACGAGGACGATGAGCTTGAGCTACTTGATGATGAGGATGAACTGGACGAGGACGATGAGCTTGAGCTACTTGATGATGATGAGGATGAACTTGATCCGCCACTAATAGTTAGAGTTAGTGGAGTGATGTCAAAATTCTGGATTTCGGTGGCAGCGAGAGAAACAACTTGAATTGGAGAGGATTTAACAGTGATTTCTGTGGCGCCAGAGGCGGTGCTTGGAACAACAAAATGAAGTTCGGCTAACCCAAAAATTGTGTTGGGTGGTTGGTTGCGGTTGTCTGGGTGAAGACCCACGGCAAGGGTAACTTGACCAGTTTGGTTGGCTTGGTTTTTGGTAGTTTTGGCGATGCAGGGATCGGTGGGGGCACAAAAATGGATGTCGCCATAGTCTGGAATTGAGGTAGGATTGCGCATATGCAGATCGTTAGAAATGGTAACTTCTTGAGATAATTGAAGTTGGTCTTTGTTGAAGGTGATTTGAAAATACATGAAACCAATTTGGTGATCATAGGGGTTAACTTTAAGGGTAACTAAAAAATCATCACCAGGCTGGGGTTGATTATTGTTTGAAGTAAAGAAAAACCCAATTGGTTGGCTTGGGTCGTAGGCACGTTGGCGGATGTCTTGGTTTTGTTTAAGGCCAAAGAGAAGGGCGATGGTGACTAGTATAAAGGCAGTGACGATGAGTAGTTTGCTCCAGTGGTGTTTATTTAATTTTGGCATGTTGGTGTATTTTATTTTACATGAAGTGTAAATAAAGTATAGCAGGAATTATTGATTGTTAAGTTGTGGAGTAAAGGCTGAGGTGAACTGAAGGGAGAAATGATCAAAGTAAGCGGTGCCCGTTTGGTTGAAAAAGGCGGTGATGGTAATTTGTTTTGCGGGGTATTTAAGTTGTAGATCAACCGAGATGGGTTGCCAGGTTGTTATAGTTGGGTCGGGGAAACCAGTAAATTCGCTGGTTTGATTATTGATATAGTGAACTTGAATGTGGATGCCGGATGTATTTTTATTTTGAGTTAGGTTGTCTGCCTTAATCCAGCCGGTGAAGTTTAGCTTGGTGTTTTCTGGCCAGAGGAAATTGATTGTTTGCCAAAGGTTGGTTTGGTTGGTAAAAGTTATGTCGCTTTTGGTTTGAATGGCCAAGTGTTGATCGTGACTGTCTTGATTGGTTAGGGTAATGTTGGTGCCATGCCAGTGATCTGGAAAATTGTCGTTGTTTGTGTCTATTTCAAAAGAAGGATTTTTGATAAAGTTTTTATAACGATTCCAGTTGGATATTTTGTTGGTTAATTGGTCGAGCTTGGCCAAGAAATAGGGCTGTTTTTCACCAGTCACGGCTTGTATAAGGAGGAATAATAGGCTGATACCAATTAAGGTGCTAAAAAAATGAAATATTGCTGATGGTTTTGTGTTCATGGTGGTTGCCTATTATTATTTTATTATTTTAACAACGAACTCTATCTCTAACATCATTGCTGTGTTGGGATCCATGTACTCTATTGTTTGAAAGGTAGCAGAGGTTGTGGCCACCTTGGTTGACCTAGACTCGCCCATAAAATCCTGTCGTTTATATATAAAATCGCCTTTAGGCAGGTTCTCAAAACTAATTGGTACACTTTCTACGTGCTTTCCACTGGAGTCGTAATTTACTACCAGTACCTTTAGATTACCTGCTTCATTCATTGAAGCTATTCCTTTTACCCAACTGCCTTCGCCGGCCAAACTTACTCTGAAAGGAAGTAAATGGTTCAAAAACACCAGTGCCTGATAACGGGGTTTCATTTCTGGTTTACCAAACTTTTCGTGTGTCATTAAGCCCCATCTTCCCCAATATTTTTCTTGCCCAGGACCATCTTTGATCTCAAACACAAAAGCTCTGTCTACCCTACCCATCATTACTCTTGTAACAGCCAAGGCATGAATAGCAGACAGTTTATCGTCATAGGCCAAGTTATTCTGGCTATCAATCCCCCACTCTGTTACATAAAACTTTAAGTCTAAAAACGCTGGTATGTTTTCCGACCACTCATCGGCTTGTTTTGCGTCTTGTTCAAACACCTCAATATTTTGATCATATCTATGCCAGCTTAAAAAATCTAATGGTAATTTTTTTTCACTAGCAAATTTTATTAATTTTTCTAGCCAGTTTTTATATAAAGCCGTCATGGCTGGTCCACCAATCTCAAAATGGTTGGTATTCTCTGCCCTTATGGCCGCTCTAGCTGAAACCTCATACATAGTTAGGTAATTTTTTTCTCCGTACGTCTTAAAATCTCCAAACAAGTCTGGTTCGTTCCAAACCTCGTAAATCACCTGGTCGATATTTCTGTTACTTTTACCACTGAAGTGTTCTACTGTTGCTTGCACCACCTGCCCCCACTCACCCCAGTCGTTTGGCAGGCTAACAATATCAGAAGAAGCTATTGCCGTTGGCATGTATGATAACGATAAAAACGGCTTTGCTCCGGTGGCCAAAATCTCATCTACGGCTACATCTAGCCCGCTCCAGTCATAGGTCAATCGACCGTCAACTTTACTTACCACCCCAAATGCGTCATAAATGTGGTCTAGTCGAATATATTCTGGTTTCAACGCCTTTACTTCTGCCAGCACCGGCCCCAACATTGCTTTTGATTCTTCCCCACCTTGGGCTAGGTTTCGCCAAACTTGTGGCATCATTCCAATCACCCCTTCGTAATTAACCACTAAATTTGCCGATGTTCCCGACGCCTTGCCAAAATACTGAACCGTTTTAGGAATGGCTACGCCAAGTAACACCGCGATCATTACCAGCCCAAGTAGTAGCGGAATTAATCCCTTTTTCATTCTAACTTAATCGTATCATGAACCTGTTGATTTAATTGTTGGGCTGTACTTTTGAAAGGGATGACAAAAATCAAGGTATAATCAAATTATGCACCAATTATCTATTGCCAATCAGATCAAAAGAAACTTGTCCCGTTACTTAAATTGTGTCAAGAACAAAGAACGTTATTCCATTAAAGGTTGGTTGGAGACCCTAGAGATTCTAAGTAATAAGAGCCTAACTGCTAGTATTAAAGCTGGTTTAAAAGACATCAAAGAAAAAAATATTGTTTCTCAAGAGCAAGCCTACAGGTAAAGTCTACCCTACCAATCTACCTACGCGATCGCGTCACTAGATTGGTAATTTGACAAATCTGCACCACTTTCTGCCTGGGATGACGGGGGGGGATGTCATTCTGGTAAGTGAGTCCTCGAACGCATCCAGAATCGATTCTGGAGTCCTCATCAGAATTCGTCCCCAGAATGACGGGGAGGGGTGGGTGTGGGATGACGGGAGGAGAAGACTTGGTTGAGGTGACAGGGACAGTCCTTGTCATTCCGACCGGAGTCTGAGATTCTGATTGAAGATGTAGTGGAGGAATCCCTGTCAACAGAATAAACTTTAGGGTAAATGAAAAAGTCATATTGGCTGTATATTCTTTCAAGTAAGTCTGGAACTTTATATATTGGAGTAACTGGCAATCTAGCAAAGAGAATATATCAACATAAAGAGGAAGGAAAAGATAATTAGAAAACTTAACCCTTCGTGGAGAGACCTAAGTTAAGCATAAATTGAATCTCACGTTTTTGAAAGGGATCCCTCGACTACCCCCGCCCGATGGCGGGGTTCGCTCCCAGCCAAAAGCTTCGCATTTAGGCGGGCAGGCGGGGTGACACTCGTCGTCATTCTGGTAAGTGAGTCTTCGAACGCATCCAGAATCGATTCTGGAGTCCTCGCCGACTCGTCCCCAGAATGACGTTTCTCCTCAGCCTCAACCCCGCGGGTCACGCCTACAAGTAAGACCTCCCCTACCAACTCACAGTCGCGATCGCGTCACTAGATTGGTAATTTGACAAATCTGCACCACTTTCTGCCTGGGATGACGGGGAATCTGTCTGACTGGATTCTGGATGCGTTCGAAGACTCACTTACCAGAATGACGACGAGCGATCACCACCCCTGGTCATTCTGAAGGAGTCTTAGATTGAAGAATCTAGTTGTTTTAGACTCGCATGCGCGAGAGATCCCTCTATTTCGTCCTCAATCAGAATCTTGAACTCCAATCGGGATGACAAAGCTGCTCCCCCAACGTCATTCCCGCGCAGGCGGGAATCCAGTTTTACGCACAAGGAAATCCGAGACCGTTGAATAAGTCTCCCACCTCCGTCATCCTGAGCGTAACGCAGTGAAGTCGAAGGATCTAGCGAAGCGTAAAAATGCGACACTTTGTGCCTAGATTCTTCGTTTCACTCAGAATGACTAGAGTTATTCAGCAGTCTCATATTTTGGGTATTGACATAAGTGTAGTAAGGTGTCTAAACTTAATTTAAGTTATTTTAAAATGTAATGAGTATGGAAGATAATAATCCACAAAACGTGACAACAGAAGCATTGAGTGCACGCGACAGAATCTTATCTGCTGCCGAAGCTAAAGGTGGAGAAAGGCGCGAAAAAATAATGCAAAATCTTGATCGACTCCTAGGTATAGATGCCGCTATAAGGAAACAGGTGTAATAGTTAAAGAAAAAGCCTTATCTATAAAAGAAAGAGTTCAAGGACGTTTAACAGAAGCAAAAAATAGGGCTGTTGAAAAGGTTACTGACGCAAGAGATAGAACTGTAAATAGGTATAACGAAATTAAGGATAAAAGTATTAGCAAAGCAAATGAAATCAAAGACAAAGCTATTAAAGCGGGTTTGAGCGCAGGTCTTAACATTGAAAATAGAATTGTTGAGATTACCACCGGGGCTTTAACCAACGGGCTTGAGAAAAAAGCATCTAAGTCTGCTCAGACAGCAGAATCAACTGAAAGCTGGTTGTCTGACAGGGTATCTGAGTTTGCTCTCGAGAAGCTAGGTCTTGATCAGGATCAAACAGATCAATTAAAAGCATTTTTAGAAAGTCAAGCTGTAGAAAAAGCTCAACTTGAACAATCTCAAGAAGAAGAATCCCAGTCTTTAGAAGATGAAATTAAGCAAGCTCGCGAAAAAGCTTTTGAACTTAGTGAAAAAGCCACAGAGAGACGAAAAGCCATAGAGTCTAAGCGAGTATTTAAGGGGTTATTAGAAAAAATTACTAGCTAATTATATAAAACATGACACTACAAGACCTAAAAAACCAGTTAAGCCAAGCAAATTTTTCAGAAGAGGTTTCTGACAAGCTAAATATAATTCTGGATCAAGCAATCATGCAAAACAGTTTGACTCAAGATGATAAACAAAAAATGCTTGAACTAATCGATCTTGATATAGAAGCTGGCAATTTAGAGGCAGACACCTTAGACAAATTGTCTCTTGCTCTCAATTCTTACGCTGATGAAACCGAACACATCAACAAACAAAGTCAAGCCGAAGGAGAAAAAATCCTTTCAGATGCAGAAAAAGAAATAGACGAACTTGAAAAAGAAGCCGGCCAATCTCAATCAGATGGTCAAACCAGTCAAAAAATTGATACAGTAAGACAACAGCTAGACGACATCACTCCAGCAAAATAATATCCACCCAACCCATTGACAGGGAATTATCACTCGTGGTAATATACTGCTAATGGATCTAACAGATAGACAAATTGCCATAATCAAAGCTGCGGTAGAAGAATTTACTGAAACTGCTAAACCAGTGGGTAGCGTTACCCTAGAAAAAAAATATAAACTAGGTGTTTCCCCGGCTACTTTAAGAAACGAGATGGCTGATTTAGAAGAAAAAGGTTTCTTAAGTCAAGGCCACACATCCGCTGGTCGCACCCCCACCCCTACCGCCATAAAATTTTATATAAAACAACTAATGAAAGAGCAAGACCTGTCTGTTGCAGAAGAGGTTTCTGTTAAAGAAAAAGTCTGGGATCACAGATTTGACGCTGACTCTTTGCTAAGAGAAGCCTGCCAAGTTTTGGCCAGGAGATCCAACTCTCTTTCTGTGGCCACCACATCTTCTGGTAAAACTTATCACGCCGGTTATTCTAATCTTTTAAGTTTTCCAGAATTTTTTAATATTGACGTTACCAGAAAAGTGTTAGAATTACTTGACGGGACAGATCTTCTCTCTGAAGTTTTTGGTCGTGCTATAGGCAATCAACCTATCCATGTCCTTATTGGTCATGAACTTGGACCAGACTTTTTTGAACCGGTAAGTTTAATTTTTGCCGATTTACAAATAGGAGATAATAAAGGCAGTTTGGGAGTTATTTCTTCCTATCGTCAGCAATATCAAAAAAATATACCATTAGTCAGATACGTAGCCAACTTAATTAATCAAATCAGCCAAGACTGGTAAAAAACATGAGCAAAAAAATAAAAAACAGCAAACTAGAACAAGAAATAAAAGACTTAGAAAATAAGTTTAAGCGTGCTTTGGCCGACTATCAAAACCAAACCAAACGTCATCAGTCCCGCCAAACAGAAATTATTAAGTTTGCCAACGCAAGCCTTTTAGACAAACTTTTACCCGTGCTCGACTCTTTAGAGTTGGCCCAACACCACCTAAATGACTTGGGGCTAAAAATGATTCTTGATCAATTTATCAAGATAATTAACCTAGAGGGGGTTAAAGAAATTTCTAGTACTAATCAAAAATTTGACCCTGAAACTATGGATTGTGCCAGTTTGGTTAAGGGATCTAAAGACATTGCCATTACTACCTTGGTTAAGGGGTATACTTATTATGATAAGATTTTACGCCCTGCTAAAGTTGAGGTTGGCAGTGGAGTTATTAAAAATTATAAAAAATAAAATGAGCAAAATAATTGGAATCGATCTAGGTACCACCAACAGCGCCACAGCTGTAATGGAAGGTGGAAAAGCAGTAATTATTTCTTCTGCAGAAGGCAAAAATACTTTTCCTTCAGTAGTTGAGCCAGAAAAAAACTTAGTAGGTGAGGTAGCCAAGCGTCAAATGATCTTAAATCCAGACAGAACAATTTCTTCTGTTAAAAGACTCATGGGTCAAAAATTTTCTTCTGCTGGGGTTACCAAAGCTAAAAAACACGCCGCTTACAAAATAGTAGAAGGCAAGCAGGGTATGTCTGCCGTAGAGGCTGGTGGAAAAACCTATACTCCCCAAGAAATCTCTGCCAAGATTTTATCTAAAGCCAAAGCAGATGCAGAAAGCTACTTAGGTGACAAGGTCACGGAAGCGGTTATTACCGTTCCCGCCTATTTTGACGATTCTCAACGCCAGGCTACTAAACAAGCTGGAGAAATTGCTGGACTAAAGGTAAAAAGAATAATCAACGAACCTACCGCCGCTGCTCTAGCCTACGGACTAGATAAGAAAAAAAGTGAAACGATTGCTGTTTACGACCTTGGTGGTGGCACTTTTGACGTTTCTATTTTAGAGCTAGGTGACGGTGTTTTTGAGGTTAAATCAACCGCTGGTGATACCTTTTTGGGTGGAGATGATTTTGACCAAAAAATTATAGAGTATGTTATTTCTGAGTTTAAAAAAGAAAACGGCATTGACTTGGAAAAAGACAAACAGGCACTTCAGCGAATTAAAGATTCTGCTGAAAAAGCCAAAATTGAACTTTCTAGTTCAACGGAGACAGAGATTAACCAACCCTTTATCACCCAAGGAACAGACGGTCAACCGGTGCACTTAAATCTAAAACTAACCCGTGCTAAGTTGGAAGAATTGGTAGACGATTTGGTTAAAAAAACCATTCCTCCCTGTGAACAAGCCTTGAAAGACGCTAAGTTAGACAAGAAAGACATTAACGAAGTCATTTTGGTTGGTGGCATGACCAGAATGCCCAAGATCCAAAAAGCAGTTAAGGACTTCTTTGCTAAGGAGCCTAACAAAAGCATAAACCCAGACGAGGCCGTAGCTTTAGGCGCCGCCATTCAGGGTGGAGTCTTAGCTGGTGACGTTAAAGACGTTTTGTTATTAGACGTAACTCCGCTTACCTTAGGAATAGAGACTATGGGCAGTGTTAGAACTGCTCTAATAGAACGAAATACCACCGTTCCTACCAGCAAGTCTCAAGTTTTTTCTACCGCCTCGGACAATCAACCCCAAGTAGAAATCAACATTCTTCAGGGAGAACGCCCCATGGCTCAAGACAACAAATCCTTGGGTCGCTTTGTTCTTGATGGTATTCCCCCAGCTTCTAGAGGCATCCCTCAAATAGAGGTGACCTTTGATATTGACGCCGATGGTATTTTAAACGTTTCTGCTAAAGACAAAGCCACGGGCAAGGAGCAAAACATCTCTATTAAAAACGCTACCAATTTGTCTGAAGAAGAAGTGGAAAAAATGAAACAAGAGGCAGAAAAACACGCCGACGAAGACAAGAAGAAAAAGGAATTGGTCGACAAGAAAAACGAGGCCGAAACCTTTACCTTTGCTACCAGAAAAGCTTTGGAGTCAGCTGGTGACAAGTTTGACGAAAAAGCCAAAGAAGAAATAGAGACAGAGCTCAAGGCTTTAGAGGAAGAAAAAAACAAAGATGACGCTACTTCCGAGTCTCTGGCTGAAAAGTTAGAAAAAGCCACTAAGGTTGCTCAAACTCACGGCGAGGCTTTATACAAAGCTGCCCAAGAAGCAGAGGGTAAAACAGAGGAAAAACCTAAAGAAAAAGGTCAGAAGGAGGAGAAGGAGGAGTCTGGTAAATCTAAGGGGGGCAGTGCCGAGGAGGGTGAGGTAGTAGAGGAGTAAAATATAAATATTTATGACGTCTAAACGTGATTACTACGATATCCTTGGCGTCAACAAACAGGCTACTGCCCCAGAAATTAAGTCTGCTTACAGAAAGTTAGCCATAAAATGGCATCCAGACAAAAACCAAGATAAACAGGAGGCGGAAAAAAAATTCAAAGAAATAAACGAGGCCTACGAAATCTTATCTAATACAGAAAAGAAAAAGACTTACGATCAATTTGGCCACGCCGCCTTTGACCCTTCTATGGGGGGAAATCCTTACAGCCAGGCTGGCCGTCAATCTGGTCCTTTTACCTATTCTTATTCTTCTGGTGGTCAAGGGGTAAATGTTGAAGATCTGTTTGGCGGTTCTGGTTACTCTGATCCTTTTCAGGTTTTTCAAGACTTTTTTGGTGGCAGACGGCAGGCTAAACCCCACTACTCTATGAAAATAGAGTTTATGGATGCCGTTAATGGGGTGGAAAAAACTATTGTTCATCAAGGGAAACAACACACCATTAAGGTTCCGCCTGGCGCCGACGATGGTACCAGAATAAGGTTCAACGAATTTGATATTTCTATAAATGTAAAAACTCACCCAGACTTCAAACGCAACAACTACGACATCTATCTAGAAAAAGAAATCCCTTTTACCACCGCCATCTTGGGTGGAAACATTACCGTTCCCACCTTAGACAAAGATCTAAAGTTGAAAATAAGACCAGGTACCCAGCCAAATACTTCCATTAGACTTTCTGGCAAAGGCATAAAACACTTGCGATCTAATCGTCACGGCGATTTCTACATCCGCCTCATCATCACCCTACCCACCAGACTCACCCGCGCCCAAAAACAAGCCCTGCAATGCTTCAATTAAATTTCTCACATTCGTGAGAGATTCTTCGACTCCGTCCTCGACTTTCAGTCGGGACCTCGCTCAGAATGACACTCTCCCCATGTCGTTCCCACCTCCCTCTTCCTGTCTTCCGCACTTTTCTCAAAGACAAGCCTTTGTCCTTAAAAGTGTGCCTGAATAACTAGGCTTTTTCGCAAACTGGGTGTCCCGTTGGTAGAATTTAAGAATGTTTGTAAGGAGAA
>Ga0180009_10007813_pt1 | contig 10808 bp, 9 predicted proteins | sample OS_PC_MetaG_FD_123537 | JGI IMG/M metagenome (GOLD analysis project Ga0180009, IMG submission 123537) | Groundwater microbial communities from the Aspo Hard Rock Laboratory (HRL) deep subsurface site, Sweden - OS_PC_MetaG | ecosystem: Environmental > Aquatic > Deep subsurface > Groundwater... | reverse complement strand
CCTTTTTTATAAAAAGGAAAGAATTCCACAACTTTAGGCATTTTAGGCACTTTTAATTTTAGGCACTTCTTTGAGCAGTTTATTATTGCATTCAAAAATATTCTGCCAGAAAAAGCACAAAAATAATTATTAAGGCACTAATCAACGCGCGCTTAATATTACGCAGCCATCTTTTCGATCACCCCGTATGCCTTCTCGAGCGCTTCATCCAACTTCTCCGGCCGGCTCCCGCCGGCCTGCGCCATATCAGGCCTGCCTCCACCGCTTCCGCCGACAACTGCCGCAATTTCCTTGACGATCTTTCCGGCATGAAAACGACCCACAAGATCCTGGCTCACGATGGTGATCATCAGCGCCTTATTTCCAGATGCACTTCCAAGAACCACAACACCGGATGAAATCTTCTCCTTAAACTTGTCGGCAAGATTTCGCATGGCTCCCGGAGAATCGACAGCAACTTTTTTTACCAGCACATCAATGCCATTTATGGATTTAACCTCATCATCGGTGCTTTCTGCCGATATAGCCGCCAATTTAGCCTTCAACGATTCTACTTCTTTCTCAAGTGCCTTCTGCTGAGACAATATATTTTGAATCCGAGCCGGAAGCGCCTCGGGTTTATCTCTAACCAGAAGTGCCGCCTCATGGAGAAGGCTTCTAATGGTTTGGGTATATTCCAAAGCTGCTTTTCCGGTTATCGCCTCTATCCTTCGCACACCTGCCGCAATGCCCGATTCATCGACAATTTTAAATAAACCGATATCGCCGGTATGGCGGGTGTGTGTTCCGCCGCACAGTTCCATACTGAAATCGCCCAAGGAGATCACCCGGACCCGATCACCGTATTTTTCTTCAAACAGCGCCATGGCCCCGGTTTTGAAAGCTTCGTCTGCAGCCATTTCTTCAATTTGAACGGCAGCGTTTTCCTGTATCCGCTCGTTTACCATATCTTCAATGGTATTCAGGGTGTCCGTATCCACCCGAGAAAAATGTGTGAAATCAAACCGCAACCGATCAGGGGCAACCAACGATCCGGCTTGCTTCACATGGTCTCCGAGTACCCTTCTAAGGACGGAATGGAGAATATGGGTTGCCGTATGGTTGCGGGCAGTGGCATATCTTGAGGATTTATCCACCGTGAGGGTTGCCGTATCCCCTTTCTTAATCTCACCGGATTGAACGATTCCTTTGTGAATGATCAAGCCGGTGGGGTCCTTAAGGGTATCAGAGATGATAATTTCAAGATCTCTGATTGATGAAACGCCTTCTATTTTCCCGATATCACCCACCTGCCCGCCTGCCCCACCGTAAAACGGTGTCGCATCGGTTACGATTTCGACTTCACTTCCTTTGACGGCTTTTTCTACTTCTTCACCATCCTTGACAAGGGTCAAGACTCTGCCTTGCCCGGATATTGAATTGTATCCGACAAACTCGGGTTGTATACCTTCGGCCGAAAGACGCTTGTATGCTTCGACGACCTTTGTAAAAGCGGTAACGGATCTGGATTGCTCCCGCTGCTTTTCCATTTCAGTTTTAAAACCGTCCATATCAAGGGTAAAGTTTTCATCCCGAACAACATCCCGGACAATATCCACCGGAAATCCATAGGTATCATAAAGCTTGAACACCAATTCGCCCGGCACCTCGTTAATGCTTTTCTCTCTGAGTTCTGCCAGGGAATCGTTTAACAGCTTAAGCCCGTGATCCAATGTCTCAGAAAATCGAACCTCTTCGTTTTCAATCACATTTTGAATAAAAGCAGATGCTTCCTTAAGTTCAGGATACGCCGGTTCCATGAGGTCGAACACGAGATTCGATGTTTCATGAAGAAACGGCCGGGACAGTCCGATATTTCGTCCGTATCGAATGGCCCTTCTCAGAATACGGCGGAGGACGTATCCCCGTCCTTCATTGGAAGGGAGCACTCCGTCTCCCACCAGAAATGCCGCGGCCCGACTGTGGTCGGCAATGACCTTCATGGCAACATCCGCTTCAGGCGACGTACCCAGCTGTTTACCGGAAAGCGCTTCAACTTTTCGCATGATCGGCAAGAAAAGATCTGTTTCGTAATTGGTTGGGGCATCCTGCAACAGAGAAACCATTCGCTCAAGACCGAGTCCCGTGTCGATACTTGGTTTGGGAAGCGATGTCATACTACCGTCTGCATCTCGATTAAACTGCATGAACACCAGATTCCAGATCTCAAGATACCGATCGCATTCACACCCCACTTTGCAGTCCGGCCGATCACAGCCGAACGCTTCGCCGCGATCGTAATGGATTTCGGAGCAAGGCCCGCAGGGCCCGGTATCCCCCATGGACCAGAAGTTGTCTTCTTCGCCGAATCGAACGATTCGGTCTTCAGACACACCGATATTCCGGTGCCAAATCCGATGGGCTTCATCGTCATCCAGGTAGATGGAGACCCACAGTTTATCCGAAGACAATCCGTAACCGTTGGTGATTAAATCCCAAGCAAATTCAGTCGCTTTTTCTTTGAAATAATCTCCAAATGAAAAATTGCCCAGCATTTCAAAAAACGTATGATGTCGGGCCGTGTAGCCGACATTTTCCAAATCATTGTGTTTTCCGCCGGCACGAACACACTTTTGAGAAGTGGTGGCCCGCACGTAATTACGCTTCTCCTCCCCAAGAAAGATCCGTTTGAACTGCACCATTCCTGCGTTGGTAAACAGCAGCGTTGGATCATCCTTCGGGACAAGAGAAGAACTCTTCACGATCCGGTGGTGATGCTTTTCGAAATATTCTAAGAAAACTTTTCTTACTTCATTACCCGTCATGAAACTCTCCATTCAACCGTTATCTTCTGTTTCCGCTGCATCCTCTTTAGCTTGTTTTTTTGAAAGACCCATTGCTTCTCGTACGCTGACAAACAGATTGTCGCACATATCGGCATTATCCGAGAGAAACCGTTTGGCGTTTTCCCTTCCTTGCCCGATCCTTTCTCCTGCATAGGAATACCAGGCGCCGCTTTTCTCGATGATACCCGCTTCTACCCCCATATCCAGGAGATCGCCCGTCCGGGAGATACCTTCACCGTACATAATATCGAATTCAGCCTCTTTAAACGGCGGCGCCATTTTATTTTTAACCACCCGAACCCTGGTTCTGTTTCCGACCATTTCCTGACCGTCTTTAATGGCGTTCATCCTTCTAATATCCAGCCTTACCGATGAATAAAACTTAAGGGCATTACCACCGGTGGTCGTTTCGGGATTGCCGAATACAATTCCGATTTTCATCCGTATCTGATTGATAAAGACAACACTGGTCATGGTCTTGCCAATGGTCCCCGTCAGTTTTCTCAACGCCTGGGACATGAGTCGGGCCTGTAGCCCCATGTGGGAATCACCCATTTCTCCTTCGATTTCAGCCCGGGGTACCAGTGCGGCTACGGAGTCGATTACAAGGATGTCGATGGCCCCGCTCCTCACCAGCATATCGGTAATTTCAAGGGCTTGCTCGCCGGTATCCGGCTGAGATACCAGCAAATCATCACAATTCACCCCCATCTTTTTTGCATACGCCGTGTCCAGGGCGTGCTCAGCATCCACAAAAGCGGCTATACCGCCCTGACGTTGAGCCTCTGCAACCGCCTGAAGGGCCAGGGTTGTTTTTCCGGATGATTCCGGTCCGAATATTTCGATCACGCGCCCACGGGGCAGCCCCCCGATTCCAAGGGCTCTGTCTAAAGCTATTGAACCGGTAGAAATTACCGGAACTTCGATGACAGGACGGCTCCCCAGTTTCATGATGGAGCCTTTGCCGAATTGACGCTCTATCTGCACCATTGCGGTTTCTACCGCTTTTTTTTTGTCCGGCGAAATACTCATGGAATCCTCCTTTTATATTGAATATTTAATATTGAATATCTAAGGACTCAGTTCATATTCTTCAATAATTCTTCAAATTAAAACTGGGGAGCGAGCCGACTTCGCCATAGTAGCCTAAGGCTACGACGGCTGAAAGCGACTTCCACAAATTGTCAATAATCAATATTCAATTTTCAATCTACGCGATATTCAATTTAACTCCCCGATAATTCTAAATTTCTGCTTTATTCCGGTCGATCTGTACTGGCCAGGGGTATGTGAATCAACTTCATATACTCGGCTCCACCCGGTTTCAGCACACTGCGAAACATAAAAAACTCATTAACAGTAAACGGTGGTGATTCAAATCCTCGAAATGAATCCACCGCTTCCTTAAGTTTTTTTTCATCGACATATCCCTTTGCACGGCCGATGGTGAGGTGTCCTCTAAACGGGCGCCTCTCTTTAGAATATCCGATTCGGTGGAGTCGTTCTTCAATGGATTCTTGAAGACCGGTCAATCCCGTTTCATGATCATGGATTCCCACCCATAAAACCCGGGGACGGCTGATTCCCGGAAAAACACCCACTCCTTTTGCTGATAGCGTCAAAGGGGCTTGCTTTTTCACAGAATCTTGCAGTGAAGATTCGATATTTTCTATTTCAATTTCGTCGATGTCACCCAGAAACTTCATTGTCAGGTGAATGTTTTCCAATCGTACCCACCGCAAGGGCAAATCCAACGACTTCAAGCGGTTCTGAATCATCTCAATGGAAGATCTTACGGCTTCCGGAAGTTCGATGGCAATAAAAGCCCTGATGGTATTTGACATGGAAATAGGCAACTCCGGAGATCATTCCGCCGGCAGGGTGAATTGGGGCTCACCAAGGGCAAATTCACCATTGGAAATCCAATCCTTCAATACAAAACATTCAATTTAACCTGCTCCTGCATCCCTGATCTTGGACGATACGTTATTCTCAATCCATACAGAATCCCACCATTCAACAGGATTGACGAATGTTCCATGGACAAGCAAACTGAAATGGAGGTGGTCTCCACCGGCCAGTCCGGTACTGCCGGTCCTGGCGATGGTATCCCCCATAGAAACCATTTGACCCGATTGGACGTCCATCTCACTCAAATGAGAATACATGCTGAAAAGTCCAAAGCCATGGTCAATGATGACGGTATTTCCATAAATACCCAGATTATCGGAAAAAACCACCTTGCCCGTATTGGCTGCAGGCACCTGGGAACGCGCAAGGGAAGCCAAATCGATTCCCAAATGAACCTGCTGGTCTATCATTTTTCCCTTATACTGGTACTCTCGATGATCTGCAAAGGCTGCTTTTCGCGCCGATTTCGGTAGTCTTAAAAAACTGCCGGACCAGTGTAAGATTTTTTCAGGATTCTGAACCACTTCCACGATTTTCAGATAATTGGCTTTCCTGAGATCTCGATTGACCTTAAGGAACGTTTGAACCAATGAGTTATCGCCATTCCGCTTGATGAGATTTTCAAACTCCGGCATCTTGGATGATAAAAACCCGTCAGTTATATTCAGGACGTCCTTTTTAAAGACCTTGTTCTTGATGTAATGGTGAAATCCGGATTTGGATCGATTCCCCGCATGATCTACCGCATCAACAAACATCTCCGATTTCGTGGTATCCTCGTAATCCAGGGCAAAAAAAGCCATGGCGGTCTGTTTGTCTTTGAAATATCCGGTATAACCCGGGTAGAAAGTATCCCCAACGTAAATGCCGGTCTTCTGACACGGCTCGGAAAGTTTGTAAATGATTAAACCTGACCCGCCTTTGGAAATGTTATGGAATCGGGTGAGCACATCGATTCCGGGTGGCTGGGTATCCACAACCAGGTTCTTTTCAAATAGGGTTAAATTTCCGCGCAACCGCCCACGCCATGAAAAATCCCGGACCTTGATCTGAAGCGTTGCATTGCCGTCGGAAATTCCAAGCTTCTTGGGTTCGACATTGAGACGAAAGGATTCTCTTCTGACATCCCCGCCGCTGATAAAACCGGAACCCGGAAACTTTTTTTCCAATAGAACCAATTCTTTGCCGTCTTTTATCAGACCGATCCACACCATTCTTAAACCGCTTTTGTTATCGGTCACAGAAAACGACAATTCTTGGGACAATCCCAAAAAATCAGATGACAGGTCTATATCAACCACCGGTTCTTCACCCTCCAAGCGAATCACCAAAACCCATACAATTACTACGACCACCAAAACAATGACGGTGGAAATGGAGAACGATTTAAAATTTTTTATTTTAGTTTTCAATAAGTTATACCTATTCTTCGAGATTTGACCTGATTCAATCCCATACCAACAAAAGGGGGGCTAATCAAGGCTTGTTTTTTCGTTTCTTGACTTTTTGAGGGGCTGAAGATAAATACTCCAAGGGGACTAAGACTCGTCTCCCATTTTTTTTGTTCGGCATTTCGTCGCTCATTTGATACGTGCGCCTGTAGAGTCTTAATTGTTATTTTTTTTTATTTTATGCAAAAATCAATATCCAATGACCAAAACAGTTTTGATAGGTTCGTTTTTCGATATCCTGAGCATGTTTGGAATTTTGAATTTTGGTCATTGTGATTTGTTTGGTACTTGATATTTGTGATTTGGAATTTCCGGTGTAACACAGATGCCTAAACATAGACTTGAGATAAACGGTGTGGCGATCGGGCGCGGTGCACCCCTCTTTTTAATTGCCGGCCCGTGTGTTTTGGAAGATGAAGAAACAGTATTTGATATTGCTAAATTCTTAAAAGACCTCACGGATGCAATCGGAATTCCATTTATTTTCAAGGCGTCCTATGACAAGGCGAATCGAACCTCCATCGATTCTTTCCGCGGCCCCGGCTTGATCAAGGGTTTGCGAATGCTTAGCAGAATCAAGGAAAAATTCGATGTCAATATACTCTCCGACGTTCATCGCATAAAAGAAGTCGGTGAAGCGGCAAAGGTTTTGGATATCATTCAAATACCCGCATTCTTATGCAGACAAACCGATCTCCTGCTGTCTGTGGCTGAAACCGGCAAACCCATTAATATAAAAAAGGGCCAGTTTCTTGCGCCGTGGGACATGATTCATGTTGTGGAAAAAGTCTCTTCAGCCGGCAATGATCAGATCTTTATTACCGAGAGGGGTACCATGTTCGGATACAACAACCTGGTTTCCGACCTTCGAAGCATCAGACTCATTCAGGACATGGGATATCCGGTTGTTTTCGATGCAACCCACAGTGTTCAGCTTCCAGGCGGAGCAGGCAAGAGTTCCGGGGGTCAAAGGAAATTTGCACCGCTGCTTGCCAGGGCTGCCGTGGCCGCCGGCGCGGATGGCATTTTTATAGAAGTTCACAAGAACCCTGACAAAGCATTATGTGACGGGCCCAACTCTTTGAAATTCGAAGAAGTCAGCGAACTGCTTCCACAACTTAAAGCCATACGGAATTGCATTTAAAACATCCTGGTTATGCAGTTCGCTCCAGTGATTTTATGAGTCATGGAAGCAATTGAAAGGATTTAAACCATTTGAGGGTTTCAGGTGTCAGGTGTCAGTAACATCTGGCTGAAACCTGACACCTGAAACCTGCTACCAGGATCGCGGTCAAAGCCAAACAGTAATGGTCACACTTTTTCACTGGACCGAAGTGGATAACCAGATAAAACATATTTGCAGAAATACCGATGAACACCCATAAACTGAAAAATATCAAGGCCCTATTCCTTGATGTGGATGGGGTTTTAACCGACGGCAGCATCATCTACAGCAACGGCGGGTCAGAAACCAAGGCGTTCAATGTACGGGATGGGCTCGGGATCCGGTGGCTTATAGAATCGGGCATTATGGTGGGCATCGTGACCGGCCGAAAATCTGATGCGTTGCACCATCGATGTAAAAATCTCGGCATCGATCTCATTTTTGACGGCATAAAGGATAAAGCATCCGCTCTTGAAAAGATTCTGGCTCGAACAGGAATAAAACCGGAAGAAATCGCATATATGGGGGATGACATCGTTGATGTTCCGCTCATGAAACGGGTGGGCGTTTCCATTGCCGTTGCCGATGCGCATGAGATTGTTATTAAAACAGCAGATATGGTTACGGCAGCAAAGGGGGGTGCGGGCGCAGTCAGAGAAGTTTGCGAACTGATGCTCAAGGCCCACCGCCGCTGGGAAGCCGTATTGGAGGAAATTCTTTAGCATTGTGGTTAAAAGGTACAAAACAGAAGAAGATAAGATTGGCTCTGCTTGCAGTTGTCCTGCTTATGTTCGGTATTATCATTGCCGTTTTTGTCGGGTACCGCAAGGAGTCGGGAAACGATGAACCGAAGCCTTCCATCACACAGGAAGAAGCCAGTGTCGCCATCGGGAAGGTTCATCAAACCGCAACCCGCGATGGTAAAACCGAATGGCGGCTGTATGCCGGTTCTGTTCGATTTGTTGAAGATCAAAAAAAAGCCTTCTTCAAGGATATATCCATCGTCTTTTTTCTTGAGACAGGTGAAGAGATTTACCTCTCCGCAAATGAAGGGATCTTGAAGACCGACTCCAATGACATTGAAGTTAACGGCGATGTTGTGATAAGAAATGCAGACTACCGGTTAAAAACGGAGACTATTTTCTACCGGCACGAGGAACGTATTATTACATCGAAGGTTCCGGTTGAGATTTCCGGTGAATCTTTCAGTCTTTCAGCCGATACCATGCAGATTGATTTGAAGAAGAAAAGCGCCTTGTTGAAGGGAAACATAAGGGGAAATATCGATGAAAGCACACGGTTTTAAAGGATGCCGCCTCATAGTTGCTGTTATTTCAGCTGCTGTTTTTCTTTTTATCACACCCATCGTCCAGGATTTCGGATGGGCTCAAGAAAAGCCCGCCCCATCACTCGGAAGCAATGAAAAGATACGGATTTCATCCGACTCACTTACAATTGAACACGAATCCCGCTATGCAGAATTTGTCGGAAATGTGAAAGTAAACCAGGGAGATGCGGAAATCAAAGCAGACAGTATCAGGATATATTATAAAGAGGGATTGAAAGAAGAAATGAAACCCGCACAGGGCGAGGATGCCATCGAAAAAATTGTTGCAAAAGGAAATGTAAAAATTAGATTTGAGAATAGGGTTGCAGTAACTGAAGAGGCGGTATACATAACAAAGACAAAAGTATTGATGCTGAGCGGAGACAACTCAAAGGTTACCAGTGGGAACGATTCCATCTCCGGTGCAAGGATAACCGTTTACCGAGATAGCAATCGCATCATGATCGAGAGCAGCAAGGCCCAGAGGGTTGAAGCCGTGTTTTATCCCGGAGGTAAAAAACAGTAGGAAATTCTATGGCAACCCTCTCCCTTCAAAATCTAGTTAAAATATATAACGGCAAACCGGTGGTTAATGAGGTTAGCCTGAATGTTGACTCCGGTGGTGTTGTAGGGTTGTTGGGCCCAAATGGTGCAGGAAAAACGACAACATTCTATATGACCATCGGGATCATCCGCCCGGAACGGGGAAACGTTTTTCTGGACGAAGAAGACATCACCGATTATCCCATGTATTTACGCGCGCGAAGAGGTGTGGGATATCTGCCCCAAGAACCGTCGGTATTCAGAAAACTGACGGTAAAGCAGAATATCATGGCGATCCTGGAAACGCTGCCGCTGACCAAATCCGAACAGGAACAACGGGCTGTAAATCTATTGGATGAATTGGGGATTGAACACCTATCGGATCGGAAGGCAAGCTTTCTGTCCGGAGGGGAGCGTCGTCGGCTTGAAATCAGTCGCTCCCTTGCGACCAACCCTTCATTTATCCTTTTGGATGAGCCGTTTGCCGGAATCGACCCCCTGGCCGTAATCGACCTGAAGGGGATCATCGCTCATCTCAAAAACCGCGGTATCGGGGTCCTCATTTCCGATCACAATGTTAGGGAGACGTTAGAAACCTGCGATACGGCCTTTATACTCAATGACGGCATCATCATCGAAGACGGTCCGCCGGAAAAAATCGCATCGAGCGAAAAGGCTCGGCAATGCTATTTAGGAAACGATTTCTGTTTGTAGTATGGCTATCGAATTAAGACAACAGCTTAAACTGACACAGCAACTGATCATGACGCCGCAGCTGCAGATGGCGATCAAGCTGTTGCAACTGTCTCGTTTGGAGCTCATGGAAACCATCCGGCAGGAAATGGAGGAAAATCCCGCTCTTGAGGAAATGATTGAAAGCGCAGCCGAAGAGCCCACCGGCGAACTCACGAATACTTCTTCAACAGATGATATCTCCACCACTAAGGAGTTGACTTCAGAAGAAAAAGTCAATGAAGACATTGACTGGAGCAATTACATCGAAGAATACAATACACCCTACCGCGTCCATTTTGAAACTGAAGGTCGAGACCATCCGAGCTTCGAAGCCTTTACAGCCGACAAACGATCTCTGAGTGACCATCTGCTCTGGCAACTGTTAATGTCTTCGCCGTCAGAAGCAGAGGAAAGGATCGGAAGTCTTATCGTCGGCAATCTTGATGACGACGGATATCTAGACATTACTCTGGAAGAGTTGTCTCAACAGAACGGATATCCGCTTGAAGACGTGGAAGATTTGTTATTCCACATGCAATCCTTTGACCCCGTGGGAGTCTGTGCCCGGGACCTCAGAGAATGCTTGCAGATTCAAGCCAGATATTTCAACCTCGATGACACCATCATCAATGACATCATCCTGAATCATTTGAGCCACTTGGAGAATAAGAACTACAAAGCCATTGCCAGAGCGTTGAAGAAAAGCATGGATGAAATCATTGCAGCTATAAAAATTATTCAAGGACTCGAGCCAAAACCCGCCCGTCAATTCACGAATGAAGAACCGCAGTATATCACCCCCGACATTTATGTGTACAAGTTTGAGGATGAGTTCGTCATCATGCTGAATG
>Ga0180009_10007812_pt1 | contig 10808 bp, 10 predicted proteins | sample OS_PC_MetaG_FD_123537 | JGI IMG/M metagenome (GOLD analysis project Ga0180009, IMG submission 123537) | Groundwater microbial communities from the Aspo Hard Rock Laboratory (HRL) deep subsurface site, Sweden - OS_PC_MetaG | ecosystem: Environmental > Aquatic > Deep subsurface > Groundwater... | reverse complement strand
ATGGTCACCTTTGAGTCCATCATCGTTGCCAAATCATTCGGCCGAAAACCGGAAATGGAGGTGCTCACCCCGCTGGCCAGATTCATGCCGCTGTTCATGGGGACCTACCTGGCGTTTAAAATCGGGGATATGCTGGTCCGCGGCACCTATGTCTATCTGCTGGACGGCACCTATCAGACCAATTCATTTCTGGTTGAAGTCCTTGTGGGCGTTGTGCTTCCCTTTGTCTTGCTGTTATACAGAAAGGTCCGACAATCGCCGGGCTGGCTGTTTTTCGCTTCGATTGTATTTGTTCTGGGCATCCTGCTGAACCGCATCAATGTCTTTGTGGTCAGCTTTACCCCGCCCTACAAGCTGGTTTCCTATTTCCCATCCGTGGGCGAGATGTTTATCACGGTGGGATTGATTGCCGGACTGATGTTCCTGTACCGCGTGTGTGTATTTATCTTTCCGGTCCTGGGCGCCGTTCCCAAGAAAATTTCAACGGCGGTCCTGATCCTGATCGCCGCATCCATTTTCTTTGCACCGGCGGTCCCGGTCCAGGCGACCGGCACCCGCTCGACAGCTAAAACCCCGATTGCACCCATAACCGAACCCACGCCATCTATTGCCGACGCGCCCAAGCTGCAGATCCTCAACAGCCCGATCATCAGCCAATACAGCGACATCTACGAACCGGTCCGGTTTATGCACAGCAAGCATGCCAATGTTCTACAGGACTGCTCCATCTGCCACCACCGCATTCCCCGGGAAAAAGGAGATACATACGGGGAGCCGGTCACCCTGGCAAAACTGCGCGAAAAGAGAGCAATCCCGACGTCCTGCTCGGCCTGCCATGACCACCCGTTTAACCCTAAACAGCTGCATACCCCCGGTTTGAAAGGTGCCTATCATCAACTCTGCATGGACTGCCATCAGGAGTCGGAGCAGGTGCCGCATATTCGCGGACCTATTCTCTACAGCGCCATGGTCCGCGGACCGATTGCGCGAACGCTGGATACCCGGGCGCCCACAGACTGTCTGGCCTGTCACCCCAAGAGGGTCCCCGACCATAAAACCATGGTAAAGCTGGAAGCGGGCGTTGACGCCATCACGGTGACAAAAAACTGTCTTTCCTGCCACGAAAATGAAGGCAAGGCCATCCTGAAGACCGCTCACTGGAACTGGCAGGGGCCTTCGCCCTATACCGTCGGACATGAAAAACGGATTGATCTCGGTAAGCGGCACAACACCATCAACAACTTCTGTATCAATCTCAACGGCAACTGGCCGCGCTGCACCAGCTGCCATATCGGTTACGGCTGGGAAGATGAAAAATTTGACTTTAATGATATGACGCGCATCGATTGCCTGGTCTGCCACGACACCACCGGAACATACCAGAAGGCGCCGCCGGCAGCGGGATTCCCTGCCAAAGACGTCGACCTGGTCGCGGTTGCCCGCAATGTGGGCCGTCCCAGCCGGGACACCTGCGGGTCCAATTGCCACTTCCAGGGAGGCGGCGGCGATGCGGTCAAGCATGGCGATTTAAACTCCTCCTTGGCAAAACCCGCCCGGGCGCTCGACATTCATATGGGCACGGATGAAGGCGGTCTGAATTTCAAATGCCAGACCTGTCATAAAACCCGCAACCATATGATTTCGGGGCGCAGTATTTCGGTTGCCGCGTCAGAGGGCGACCTGTCCTGTGAATACTGTCATACCGACAAGCCCCATATCGAAAGCCAGATGGTTGATCTTCATCTGAATAAACACACGGCGCACGTCGCCTGCCAGACTTGCCATATTCCGCTGTACTCCAAGGGAAAGCCCACCAAGGTCAACTGGGACTGGTCCACCGCCGGTCAGGATATTGAGCAGCCCAAAGACCAGTACGGCAAGCCGGTCTATGCAAAAATGAAAGGAAGCTTCAGCTGGAAACAGGCGGCCAAGCCTGCCTATTACTGGTATAACGGGACGGTCAAACGGTATCTGCTGGGCGACCGCATCAACGAATCCGGCGTTATTGAACTGACCAAACCCATGGGAAGTGTCGCAGACACCGCTTCCCGCATATACCCGTTTAAGCAGCACACCGGCCGGCAGATCAGCGACTCGGTCTATAAATACCTGATCGCGCCCAAGCTCTGGCAAGGTTACTGGAAAGACTGGGACTGGGACAAGGCCGCCAGGGAAGGGATGCAATCGGCCGGTCTGGCCTATAGCGGCAAGTATGAATTTGTGGACACGGTGATGTACTGGGGGCTGACCCACGAGGTTGTGCCCAAAGAGCAGGCGCTTTCCTGCGCCCAGTGCCACCCCTCTCTTGCCAAAGCACCTTACTGCGGCAGCTGCCATCAGGAAAGAACCGGCGTCGATTTTAAGGCGCTGGCAAATAAGGGAATCAATCTTAAAACGCTACTGGTCAAAAGCCCGGAAATTGCCGCGCAGGTCGGAAAAAGCAATTACATTGATTTTAAATCCCTGGGATACCGCGGCGACCCGGTGGAAACCGGCGGCAGATTCAAAAAGCTGTCTCTGGGAAAATCGCACCCTTAAGCGCCTGCTGATGCCTGCCGCGACAGGCAGTCAGGTTTAATGCGATCATTAAAAAAACGCAGATTTTAAAACATTTTATACGACATTCTAAGGGGTAAACACGATGATTCGACGATTGGGTTCTGCTTTAATTCTTTTGGTCTTTTTAATCGGCGCTGTCGGGCTTGCCCTGGCCGCCGGTGACGGCAATGCCCGCAAGGGGAAATACCTTTATCGCAAAAACTGCCGGACCTGCCACATCGACGGTGGATCCGCCAAGTCCCTCAGCCCCATCGACAAGACCCAGGCAAAGTGGGACGAGGCATTTAAAAACATTGAAAAGATGCCCTGCAAGGACAAGTGGAGCGCTCTGTCGGAAAAGGACATTCAGGATATGTATGCGTATCTCTGGGGTCATGCGTTTGACTCCCCATCGCCGGCAAAATGCGAGTAAATTTGGAGTATTGAAAATGCCACTAAAAACCAAAAGTGCAATCACCCGGCGCAGGTTCATGAAGCTTACCGGAGCGGCTGCAGCCGGAGCGGCTGTCGGCGGCCAATCCCGTATTTTGCATGCGCTGGTATCCAAAACAGCAGGGAATTCCAAAGCGCGCATTGAAAGGAAATTCTCCGTCTGCGACATGTGCTTTAACAAGTGCGGCCTGATTGCAAAGGTTGATCCATACGGTGTGGTCAAAAAACTGGACCCCAATCCAAAGTTCTTAAAATCCCGGGGTATGCTGTGCGCCCGCGGCAATGCCGGCATCAAGCAGCTCTATGACCCCGACCGCCTGAAATACCCCCTGCTCAGGCAAGGGGAACGGGGCCAGGGCCGCTGGCAGAGACTCACCTGGGACCAGGCCCTGGACCACGCCGCCGAAAAGCTGCAGCGCATCGCCGAAAAATACACCCGCTGCGGCGTTCTGTTTATGGCCGGAACCGATCTGCAATCCACATTTGTTCACCGCTTTGCAAATGTCTTTGGCTCGTACAATGTCATATCGCATGAGTCCAACTGCCTCTTGAGCCTCAACCGGGCATTTCTGGACACATTTGGTGAAATCCCGATTCCCGACATGCTCAACTGCAAATATGTCATCATGGCCGGCGCCAACCGCTTTGAGGCTTTGGTGACGCCGGACAGCATCGATCTGATGACGGCCATGCAGAACGGCTGCAAGCTGGTGGTCCTTGACCCCCGCTTCACCAAAACAGCGGCCCTGGCGAATGAATGGTTTCCGATCCGACCGGGGACCGACATGGCCTTTTTCCTGGCCGTTGCCCACGTACTGGTCGCCGAAAAACTGTACGACCCCAGGTTCGTTGCCGAAAAAACGTTCGGCATCGAACAGCTCAGCGCCCATGTCAACCCATACACACCGGAATGGGCTGAAAAAGAATGCGAAATCCCGGCCGGCGACATTCGCCGTCTGGCACGTGAGCTGGCTGCAGCCGCCCCCACGGCCATGGTTTATCCGGGACGCAGAAGCTCCGATTACGAAAACTCCACCCAGATCCGCCGCGCTTTCGCCATTGTCAATGCGCTCCTGGGCAACTGGGACCGCCCGGGGGGCCTGACGGCGGCCAGAAAAATCGGCATCAAATCAGTGCCCTATGATCCGCCCTTTTATGAGAAAAACCCTGAAAAAAGAATCGATGCCGACCGGTCTTTGATGATGTTCGAGGAGGAGGGCTCCTTTAAGCACGCCCGGGATGCCGTTATAGAAGGAAAACCGTATCCGGTGAAAGGTTTTTTCACCTATAAGACCAATCCCATGCAGACCGGCGCCAACCGCAGCAAAACAATCGAAATGATCCACACGCTCGATTTCATGCTGACCGTTGATATCGCCATGAGCGACACCGCCTGGATGGCGGACATAGTCTTGCCAGCCCCCAGCAATTTCGAAAGAGAGGACCCGGTTTCGGCGCTGCAGGGTTCTTCGGCCTGCGCCTGTATGGTCATGCGCGATCCGGTTGTTCCGGCGATGTTTGAATCAAGACCGGTTTTCTGGATTGTCACTGAACTTTCCAAGCGCCTGGGACTGGGGGAGTATTTCAACTACAGCATGGCGGACTACCGCAAAAAACAACTGGAAGAGCTGCCCGATGCCATGGATGCCCTGCTGAAAGACGGCGTTTATTACAACCCCGGCAAGCTCTATGGTGTCTATGAGGGTAAGGTTTTTAAAACCCTTTCAAAAAAAATCGAACTATACAACCAGCGCTATGCCGACGCCGGCATCGATCCGCTGCCGGTATATGAGCCCCCCAAGCAGGTCCCTGAAGGAAAGTTTCGCATCGTGGTGGGCCGCAACGCATATATCACCCAGGGCTCTTCCACCAACAATGAACTGCTGCACGAACTGCTTCCTGAAAATGCCCTGTGGATACACCCCAAACCGGCCGGCCGGCTGGGGATCAAGCCGGGCGATACCGTCGCGGTTGCAAGCAAGGTGGGCAAAGGCATTCTCAAGGCCCATGTCACGCAGGAAACCCGCCCCGATACGGTTTATATGGATTCCGGGTACGGCGCCCTGTCAAAGGGCCTGACCCTTGTATACGCCCGGGGGGCTTGTATTGCGGACATCCTTGAGGACTACAGCGACAAAATTTCAGGGAACATGGCCATGCATCAAACCATGGTCACGGTCAGAAAGATAACATAGAAGGAACTTGCCCATGAGCCAGGACCGATTGAAAAGATATGCCATTGTGATTGACACCTTTAAATGTTTTGACTGCAAGGCCTGCATGGTTGCCTGCAAGGTTGAGAACGACGTTCCCAAAGGTTTCTGGCGAAACTGGGTCCGGCACACCGGCGGAATCGGCGGCCGCAGAACCCAGTACCAGCCCGGTCAGTGCATGCAGTGCGACAAACCGTCCTGTGTAGCGGCCTGCCCGGTAAACGCCACTTACAAGCAGTGCAACGGTATTGTGGCAATCGATCCGGCCAAATGTATCGGCTGCGGCAATTGCGTCACGGCCTGCCCCTACGGTGCCCGCTATCGCAACCCTGCCAGCCGCTTCGCCGATAAATGCGATTTTTGTGAACACCGCTTAAACCGGGGGGAAGAACCGGCCTGCGTGGAGACCTGCCCCACCCGGGCCCGCATTTTCGGGGATCTGAATGATCCCACCAGCAGAATCAGCGAACTGGTCAGGCAGAAAAAACTGGTACAGGTGATCAACCCCAAAATAGATACCAATCCGGGAATCTTTTATTTTTCAGGGACGCTGCCGCTGGACTGGCCGGTGGAACCGACCCTGCCGGGCGGTGTCCACATGCCGGAAAAATTCTGGAAAATGCCAGAATAATTTCTGGTCGGGAAGGGTCCGGCTGAAAAGCCCCGATCCTGAAAATTGTGTCAACTATTATTTCAACAACAAAAGGAGGTAAAGAATGAAGAGTAACAGCAGAATGAACTGGCTTCCCATGCTCATAGCGATCGTGCTGGCTATGGGGCTTGGGAACGCCGCCACCGCCGCTGCTTCCGCGGAAGCCGGCAGTGTAAAGACCGAAGCTTGGATGTTCCATGACATTGTGTCGGTTGAATTTGTGCAGCCGTTTGTGAAGGTGCCCCCGCCCGAAAACGTCCTGATCATCGATTCCAGGCCGAAACGGGCAAAATATGACAAGGGGCACATCCCCATGGCCATTAATATCCCCGACAGCCAGTTTGAAAAAATGACCGACAAACTGCCCCAGGATAAAGACACCCTTCTGATTTTCTATTGTGAAGGCTTGAAGTGAAAGCTGAGCCACAACTCAGCCTGGAAGGCTGAAAAGCTTGGATATAAAAACGTCAAAGTCTTTGCCGAAGGATTTCCCGCATGGGAGAAAGTTCAAGGCAACTATCCGGCGATATCAACAGATTACATGAAAAAACTGATCGACAACAAGGCCGATATGCTCCTGGTGGATTCACGGCCCAAACGTTCAATGTATGACAAGGGCCATATCCCCACGGCCATCAGCATCCCCGACAGCGAGTTCGACAAGTCAAAAGACCAGCTGCCGCAGGACAGGGAAAAACTGCTAATATTTTACTGTGAAGGGTTTAAGTGCAAATTGAGCCATAATTCCGCCGCCAAGGCCCTTGGGCTCGGCTACAAGAACGTGGCCGTCTATGCGGCCGGTTACCCTGCCTGGAAAACGCTTGATGCCGATTCTGCTGAAGAAGCAAAAAAAATGGTCGCTTCGATCAAACCCGGCAAGGAGGAAGGCAGCATCGATCTCAAGGTATTCGAAACTATCATCGCAGAAAAACCGGAAAGCATCCTCCTGATCGATGTCCGCGACCCGGATGAATTTAAAGTCGGCAGTTTCGAAACCGCCGTCAACATCCCCACCAACAAACTGGAAGAAAAGATAAAAACCCTGTCGGAAGAAAAGCCGGTCGTCTTCATCTGTTCAACCGGTGCCAGAAGCGGCGAGGCCTATTATATGGTCAAGGACCTGCGCCCGAAATTCAAGGATGTGTATTATCTGGAAGCAGAGCTGACTTTCAACAAAGACGGCTCATACAAAATTACTAAAAAATAATAACCTCATATCCTTGCTCCGGCATATTCGCCAGCATGCTGCCGGAGCAAGGCCCTGTCAATTGTTAACAAAATGAAATTGCTGCAGACCCTGGGGGTTTTTTTTGTCCTGATCGTTCTTGGCGGTTGTGTTCCCGAAGCCGAGGCCGCTGAAAACACCGTGTGGTGGGAAAGCGCCGAAATTGTCGCGCGCCAGGAAGGTTATCGTCTCGTTACGCCGGAACAGCTGCGGGCGCTCTATCGTTCAAACAAAAACTTCCTGATTGTCGATGTCCGGCCGGACTACCAGTTCAGGTCGGGCCATCTTCCAAAGGCCGTCCAAATGGAGTTTGATCCCGGTGACCGGTACAGTCTGAAACCCGACAAGCGTACCCGCTTTGAGCGCGTTCTCGGTCCGGATAAAAACCGCGAGATAATTATTTACTGCCTGAACTACAACTGAGTCCGGAGCGAAATTGCCGCCTACTGGGCCGTGCGCCTGGGTTATAAAGATGTCGGCAGGTTTGTCGCCGGTTACCAGGGGTGGATGTCAATTTCGCCCCCCTGACTTCCCGCCTCCGAAACCGGCAACCCGATCCAATATCAAGACCAGCAGGTGGGATGCGAGCAGGTAGAAACGACAGGCGGTTTCCTGCTGCAGCCGACCGGCGAATGCAGAAACCCACGGCAGCATTGTTCCGCCGGCAAAAGATCCGGCTTCATCTAAAACAGACCCCTTTTGTCTGCGCCCGCTTTTGTCCAGCAGGAAATAAAGGTATTCCAGCTCAATGCACAAGTGGTCCGGCGGCTCGGTTATGTTTTCCGCTAGGATTAAACCGCTGGCTTCAAACCTTTTTATCATGTTAACGGCAGATGCACCCATCAGGGGTGCGTTTTCGTATTCATAGCAGGACTGATAAAGCGGCGCCTGTATGCCTCCTCTGGCGTTGATAAATAGCCGGACGAAAGTTTCTTCCAGTCGGCGACAAAGCGAATCGGCATCGCTCAAATCGTCTAAAAAGGCCTTTATCTCCTCCAGCAGATCTGCGAACTCACCGGTCATGGCCGGTTTAAGATTTTCAAACGGAAGGAGAAAGGAGCCCGTTTTCAGCGCCGCGCAATCGGCGGGATCCGGCCCCCAGAATATGCGGCAGATCCCTTTGATGGCGGACAGAAGGTCCTTTTGATGACGCTGGGATAAAGCGGATGCTGTTTTCATTAAACCGTTCAGTTTCAGTTATTTTGGATCAGGGGTTTGAATTTTACATCATATCTTAGTATACATGGGATTAAAATGCCGGCACATGAAAAAAATCGACACCTGCAAAGAATCTTCTTATGGATGCTGATATGTCTTCTCTTACTATCTGCGGCCGCTCACCGCAAGAATTTTTAGATGCCATCGAAAACTTCCACGGATGGAAAGCCCCTGGTATCGTCCTGGGCGGGTTTATGGTTGACTGGGCCCGGGAACTTATCGGACCGGACATTGAGACCGACGCCATCGTGGAAACCACCCACTGCCTGCCGGATGCCGTCCAGCTGTTTACGCCTTGTACCTTCGGCAACGGCTGGCTGAAGGTTCTCGATTGGGACAAGTTTGCCTTAAGCCTGTATGACAGACACAGCCTGAGCGGGTATCGGGTCTGGCTGGATCTTGAAAAAACCCGCACGGTTCCCGACCTTTATGACTGGTATATGCGTCGGAAACCTAAAAAAGACCTGCCCCTGGATGTACTGCTCAACGCTATTTTCACAGCGCGACGATCAATTTTGTCATCCCGGGCCATCCGGATGAAACGACTTTACCAGCGTAAGAAGAAGGGACAAATTGAGATCTGCTCCGGTTGCGGGGAAGCATACCCAGCCGCCCAGGGCCCGCAATGCGCTGCCTGTCAGGGCGAGGGATACTTTGAGTAAACCCTGCTGAAAACCATCACAGCAACCGTATCAAACAAGGAGGGGTTATGTATCTGCCGAAGATATATGAAAATTTTTCAAAAAATTTTCCGGAAGTTTTCAAAGACTACAAGCAGTTGGGCATCTCCTGCCGGGATGCCGGCCCCCTGGACCCCAAAACTCAAAATCTTATCAAGCTTGGGATTTCCATCGGTGCAAATTCCAGAGGCGCCATCATGTCTCACACCCGAAAAGCGCTGTCATCCGGGGCTACCGCTGAAGAAATTATCCACAGCGTTCTGCTGGCGCTCACCACCACCGGTTTTCCGAACATGATTGCCGCCATGGGATATGTGAATGAAGTGCTAAAAGAAAATCCCTGAGCAGATTTAAGGGCCGCCCCTATTTTCCTAAACCGGAGGCCGCCACGACGACATTCCAGGGAAAAAACAGCCGTGGGGAGGGCGGAGGAAATCACGATGCTGATGAAAAAGTCATCCCTGCCGTTTCGCAAGCCCTGTCGCCCTTGACCCTCGGATTTATCTGTTGCCGATCCTGTTTAAACTTTTTGTACGTTCTTTGCCGACGGACCCCGCTCACCCTTTTCGACGTCAAAGGTGACCCGGTCCCCTTCAGCTAGTGTTTTGAATCCGGTCATGTTTATGGCGGAATGGTGAACAAATATATCACCGCCTTCTTCCTGCTCGATAAAACCGAAACCTTTTTTGTTACTAAACCACTTTACCACACCAGTTGCCATTTTGTTTCCTCCTCTTGATAAATACACCTTCGGATTGAAGCTGTTCATAAACAGCTTCAATCGGGCCACAACGCTGGTCGATCCATCAGGCGGACACTAGTGCCTGATCTTTGATCCAGACCATGACTAAATTAACAATAAAGTCAATTTCAGGTTTTTTCAATGCTCTGCCTTTTGGAATCCGGTGCCATTTTAATATGCAGCTCCGGCAACATGTTGCTGTTGCATGCTGCGCAATAAAAACAGGGTGATTTTTCATCGGTGTTTGTTTGCCGTCATTTTCGGGAAACGCTGGGACAATGCGTGCGGTGATAAAATCGAAAGCGTGCCTGCGGATGGTTTCAATTCCTTTGTCATGAAGATATAGAAGGTCTTTGGCGGAAAGTTTAAATTTAGCCCTGAAAGCGGAGCACTTCAGGGATAACAACGCCGCCTTTACCTGTTCATCCATTATGTTCTTTTATGCCCTAACAGTTTGTTACGTTGCAATCAGGTGCCGGAACCTCATAAAACCGATTCCAATAACGCTCTCTTTATATCATCACAACACCTGAAATCAACATTTTTTATAACACCGCACCGTAAAGCATATAACTTCCCGCTTTTAGTTCCGAAACATTGACTTTTCCGGTTTCCGTTTGACTCTTTTGGCGCTTTCCCATATAGAGCTTGCCAAAAACATATTTTATTTCAATTCGGGAATTAAAATGCTCTTTGTTGAAAATCTTATAAAGGGGTTTGTCACCCAGTTGCTCTTTGAGGATGCAAGTTTTACCATCGCACCCAAGGAACGCATCGGGCTTGTGGGTCGAAACGGGCACGGCAAGACGACACTGTTTCACCTCATCGTCGGTGAAGAGCAGCCCGATAGCGGCAGCATCACCTATCCTAAAAATTATCGCATCGGCTATGTTCGTCAACATATCGAGTTTACGGAAGATACCGTCCTAAAGGAAGGGATAAGGGGGTTGCCCCCGACGGAACAGGATCAGCACTGGAAAGTCGAAAAAATTCTGGCGGGTCTCGGGTTTTCAGACAGCGATATGCAGCGGCACCCCGCTGAATTTTCAGGCGGGTTTCAGGTGCGCCTGAACCTGGTGAAAGCCCT
>Ga0180009_10007811_pt1 | contig 10810 bp, 13 predicted proteins | sample OS_PC_MetaG_FD_123537 | JGI IMG/M metagenome (GOLD analysis project Ga0180009, IMG submission 123537) | Groundwater microbial communities from the Aspo Hard Rock Laboratory (HRL) deep subsurface site, Sweden - OS_PC_MetaG | ecosystem: Environmental > Aquatic > Deep subsurface > Groundwater... | reverse complement strand
GCTTTGGCAGACCCTGATTACATGGCGTCCCTGGGGCTGGGTGGACAAGAAGGAGTAGAAGGTCGCCACCCCGTACACTTCGCCCAACGGCAGGCTGAAGGATTGGGTCAGGTGCTCCATGGCCTCGCGGGAGACGTGCCCCTGGCTGTCCTGTTGCTCCTTGATCATCCCCAGCAGGGCGTCCCGCGCCTTTGTCTTTTGCTTCTTCACCATCTCACGCCACCTCTTCAACCGGCTTGCTCAAAGCGCTGGTCGGGCAAAACTCGATGCAGACGCCGCAGTCCTTGCACTGCTCGCTGTTCAAAGGATCGTCGGCCCCGAAAACCACCTTGGACTGAAAGCCCCGGTAGGCCATGGACAAGATGCCCTTCTTGGCCACCTCGCGACAGGCACGCACACAGCGCCGACATAGGATGCAGCGCGACATATCCCGCCTTACATAAGGGCTGTCGTGCTCAACCGGATAGAATCGCGGCGCCTGGACCTGGAAGCGGGGCGGCCCCACCTCCAGCTCGGCCGCCAGCTTGTGCAGCTCACAAGCGGAGGCCCGGCTGTCGTTCACGCAGGGGCCGGTGTGGGCGGTGAGCAGCAATTCCACAACCGCCCTTCGCGCGGCCAAGACCTTGTCGGAATGGGTCTGGATGACCATCCCCTCGCTCAAGGGGGTGTGGCAGGAGGCCACCAGGCGGGGCGACCCCTCCACCTCCACCACGCATATGCGGCAGTTGCCGCTGGGGGTCAACTCGGGATGGTGGCACAGGGTGGGCACCTCAAAGCCCGCCTGCCTGGCCGCCTCAAGAATGGTGGTTCCCGCCTTAACTTTGATTTCGATGCCGTTGATCACGGCCTTTGTTGCGCTCATCTCACCTTCCACCCGTATAAATTCGCGCCTTGGCCAGCGGATTTTCGGCATGGTCCCCGCGCGCCATCGGCCATATTCCCCTGCTTCAGCCAGTCTTGGGCCACCTCCAACCGGAAGCGGCCGTCCTGGTTTTCACCGTCTTGGAACCATTTAAGTTTTTTCATATGGTAAAATCCGGTTTTATTATTAAAAATACCCCGGCAGCCTGTCAAGTGTTTTCCCAGCCATTTGGCGGGCCACCTGCCCATGCGCGTCCGGCCATAAAACCGTGCGCGATTCCAGCAAGGCCTGTGCCCCAAAAAGGAGCATCCGTCGCGGTGGGCGCCGCTTACATGCTCGGATAATCCGCTATGGGGCAGAGGGTTCATTCTATTCCTGGGCGTACTTGGCCATGTCCTGCTCCAGCATGGCGGCCAGGGCCTCGGGGCCGTGCACCAACTCGGACAAGGGGCTCTTGTCATCGGGGCGAATCCTGTACATCCACCCCTGGCCGTAGCAGTCCTGGTTAATCAGCTCGGGCCGGGTCTCCAGCTCTTCGTTGACTCCGGCCAGTTCGCCGTCAACCGGGGAGAGCACCTTTCCCAGCCATTTGCCGGATTCCACCTTGGCCAGCTTTTTGCCGGCCTTTAGCTTCTTGCCGTCGTCAGGCAACTGCACGTACACGATCTCCCCGGCCATGCGCTGGGCGAAGTCGTCCATGCCCATCACCAAAAACTCGCCATCGTCCCGCACCCAAAAATGGTTGGCGTCGTAGTAGAGATCATCGGGCAGGTTGTAGCCATGCAGTTCCAAGTAAAACCTCCTGAATCGCTCGCCGGCTCGCGGCTCCGGCCTCCGCCTTATGAGGCCTCGTCCAGCAACAGGCCGATGTATTCGGCCAGGGTGTAAATCTCAATTTTCTGTTTGCGCAGCTTGGCGTTGCGCAAGTTGTGCACGCAGGAGTTGCAGTCGGTAAGCAGGACCTCGGCCCCGGCCTGCTCCACCTCCTCCAGCCTGCGCCGGGCCATGGCCAGGGAGTTCTTGGGGTAGGCCCCGCGCATGCCCCCTCCCGCCCCGCAGCACAGGGCCTGGTCGCGGTTGTGGGCCAGTTCCACGAAATCGGGCGCTATCTTGGCGATGACCTGGCGAGGCTCCTCATAGATGCCGCAGTGCCGCCCAAGATCGCAGGGGTCGTGGTAAGTGACCCGTTGGTCCGTGGTCACCGGCAGCTCGAGTTGGGCCAGGAGCTGACTGAGCACCAACACCTGAATCCCCTGGTCGCGCAAGGGCTGGTATTCCGGCCGCTCCAAAAAGGTGCGGGCGCAGTAGGGGCAACCGGTGATAACGGTGCGGGCCCCGGTGGCCAGGATGCGCTCAAGGTTGGCCTGGGCCAAAGCCGCCACCGGCTCCAGCCCCAGGTCTCCCAGCACCCCTCCGCAACAAGCTTCTTCTATAAGGGTGTAGTTGAGTTCCAACCGCTCCAGTAGATCCAGGACCGTTTCGCTGGCCTCTTCCTCGCGGTAGTTGCCTACGCACCCGGCGAAATAGACGTATTCGGCTGGCTGGTTGAGGGGGCGCTGGAACTCGGGCGGGTCCTCCTCGGCGTAGATGTTGCCGTGCTGAGCCAACACCTGGGCCAAGCCGGTGAAGGCCGGGTGGCAGGAGCCGGCCTGGGACATCTCCCGGCGGGCTGCCTTGACGATGCCCGGCACATCCACCCCGGAGGGGCAGTGATGGCTGCAGTTGGCGCAGGCGGTGCACTGGAAAATGCTGTCCAGCACCTGCTCGTCCAGGTCCAGCTTGCCGCGCAAGGCATCCTTGAGCACCATCATCTTGCCCCTGGCGTTAAAGGCCGGACGCAGGGAAACCGCGAACAAGGGGCATACGGCCCGGCAAAAGCCGCACTGGGAGCACTGCAATATCCGCTCCTCGAAATTTTCCCTGAATTCGCTGCTAAGCTGCATGTCCAGGCCCTCCGGGGCCGTCCGTCCTTGTGGTGCCACCTACAACCCCATCTTTCCGGGGTTGAGAATGCCGTGCGGGTCAAAGGTTCGTTTGATCTGGCGCATCATGCGCATGGCCGTCTCGTCATGCTCCAGGGGCATGAAGGGAGCCTTGGCCAAGCCGATGCCGTGCTCTCCGGTGAGGGTGCCTCCCAGCTCAACGGCCAGGGCGAACAGTTCGGCAGCCGCCCGGTGGGCCCGCGCCAGCTGGTCGGGATCGGGCCATCGATGATCAGGTTGGGGTGCAGGTTGCCGTCGCCCAGGTGGCCCAGGGTGGCGATCAGCACCCCGTTGCGCCGGGCCGTCTCGCCGATGCCCACCAACATGTCGGTCACCTTGCTCAGGGGCACGGTTACGTCCTCGGCCAGCATGGTGTTGTTCAGGCTGAACAGGGTGCCGCCGATGGCCTTGCGGGCGGCCCAGAACTCCCGGGCCTCCTCGGGCGATTCGGCCAGGGCGATGTTTTGGGCCTCGTGCTCGGCAAAGGCCTGGGTAACCTGCCTGATCTGATAACCGGCCTCCTCCTCGGTGTGACCGTCGGCCTCGGCCAGGACCATGGCCGCCGCCTCGGGCAGGTTCTGCCCCGCGTGGCGATTGAGCACCTTGATGCACTCTGCGTCCAGTATCTCCAAGACGCTGGGCGTGAAGCGTGAGCTCATTATCTGGCGGATGGCGTCGCCCGCCTGGCGCAGGTCGCCGAAGGAGGCCGAGGCCGTGGCGCTCAGCGGCGGCTTGGGCACCACCTTGAGGGTTATCTCGGTGACCACCCCCAGGGTTCCCTCCGAGCCCACCATGAGGCCGGTGAGGTCGTAGCCGGATACGCTCTTCATACAGCGGGAGCCGGTGCGCATCAGCGAACCGTCGGCCAGGGCCACCTCCAGGCCCAGGACGTAATTCCTGGTCACGCCGTACTTGGCCCCTTGCAAACCGCCTGCGTTGGTGGCCACGTTGCCGCCCAGGGTGGCAACCTTGCCCGAGGCGGGGTCCGGCGGAAAGCTGAAACCGCTGGGGGCAAGGGCTGCCTGGAGTTGGGCGAATACCACCCCCGGCTCCACCACCACCAAGCGGTCGGCCAGGCTTATCTCCCGGATGCGGTTCATGCGGGCCAGGTCCATGACCAAGCCCCCCCGCACCGGCACCACCGCCCCGGCCAGGCCGGTGCCCGCCCCGCGCGGCACCACCGGCAGGCGCTCCCGGTTGGCCAGGCGCAGAATATCAGCCACTTGCCGGGCGCTCTGGGGCCACACCGCCGCCTGGGGCCGGTGGCTGTGCTCCGAGGCGTCGCCGCTGTAGCTGACCATATCGATGAGCGCCTCGGAGAAACCCTCCGGCCCCACGATGGCCAGCAAGGCCTCTTTGAGCTTATGTCCCAAGCCTGGCGTCATTTTTTATGACCAAACTCCCAGAAAGTGAAAAGCCGAAGCAGACTCAAAGGCTCATCCAGCCGCCATCCACCGTGAACACCGAGCCGTTCACATAGTCCGAAGCGGGCGAGGCCAAAAACAGGGCCAGACCGGCGATGTCCGGCCCCTTGCCCCAGCGCTGAGCCGGTATGCGCTCCAGGATGGCCTGGTAACGCTCGGGGTCTTGCCAAAGGTCGCTGGTCAGCTCGGTGGAGAAATACCCGGGGGCGATGGCGTTGACGTTGACTCCCTTGGCGGCCCAGTCGTTGGCGAATGATTTGGTAAGCCCCAGCAGGCCGTGCTTGGCCGCCGCATAGGCGGGCACGTTTCGGCCTCCCTGGAAGGCCAGCACCGAAGCCACGTTTATGACCTTGCCCCAGCCACGCGAAAGCATGTCCGCCCCGGCCTGCTGGGTGAGCACGAAGGAAGCGGTCAGGTCGATCTCCAGGGTGGCGTCCCAGTCGGCCTCGGGAAAGTTGAGCACCTCGGTGCGGGGGCAGATGCCCGCGCAGTTGACCAGGATGTCGATGTGGCCCATCTGTTGCAGCACCGCCGGGACCACCGTCCTGGTCTGGTCGCGGTGGGTCAGGTCGGCGGGAAAGTGCCCATAGGCCCGGCCCAGGGCGGTCACCTCCCGCTCAAACTCCGGATCGGGGCGGCGGCTCACCGTGGCCAGGTCCGCCCCCGCCTGGGCCAGGCTGGCGGCCACCGCCCGGCCGATGCCCTTGGTGCCGCCGGTGACCAGAGCCACCTTTCCGCTCAACTCGAAACTATCTAAAACCGACATATGAACTTCCGTTCCCTTGTGGCCGGGCCGACGGTTAATCCTTGCCTTGGTCCTTGCGCATGGGTATGCGGGCCAGCTTCTTGGCCAGGGCCACCTTGTTGCCCAGGCCGCATTCGCGGAAAATCATGATGCGCTGGGCCTGGGGCGAGCCCGCACCGTGCATGGACTCCACCAGGGCGGTGCCCCCGGTCATGGCCTCGATGAGCCGCCCCAGCTTGATGCGGTCCTTGGTGGGGATGCCATCCACCCCGCTCAGGTACTTCTCCACCAGGTGGCCCACTTCCGGGCTGGCCAGATCCTTCTCCCCGGGCAAGGTGGCGATGAAGCCGCCCGCCAGATCCAGGGCCAGGCGGGCCACCTCGAAGTGGAAGCGGGTGACGTTTTGCTTGCACACGTTGGCCAGCATGGTGTCCACCATGTAGGCCCCCGAGGCGGTGGGCCAGCCCTCGCAGGCGCAGGCCAGGGAGGAGCTGTAGAGCGTCTCGCACAGGTGCACCATCTCCGTGACCTTGTCGCGCACGTGCGATCCCTTGGCCGTGCCCTGGATCAGGGTGAGATAGCTCACCGCGCCGATCAGTACGTCCATAAGCCCGGTCTTGCAGGCCCCGTAGTTGGCCCGGTGATGGGCCGCGAAACGGTACACCACCTCGCCGGCGAACTTGGTTTCGCCGTCCATGAACACCCGGTCCCAGGGCACCAGCACGTCCTCGAAGGCGATGAGCGCTTCGCCGCCCACCGTGCCGAAAGAAGGCTTGCCCACGTCCAGGCACTGGCACAGGTCCCGGCGGGTGTCGTTGGCCTGGCGTCCGAAGACCATGGTCACGCCGGGAGCGTCCACCGGCAGGGCGCAGATCACCGCATAGTCCCCCGCGTCCTCGCCAAGGGCGGTGGTGGGCATGAGCAAAATCTCGTGGGAGTTCACCGCGCCGGTCATGTGCAGCTTGGCCCCGCGGATCACGATGCCCTCGGGACGGCGCTCCACGATGCGCAGGAACTGGTCCGGGTCCGCCTGCTGGGCCGGTCCCTTGGAGCGGTCGCCCTTGGGGTCGGTCATGGCCCCCACCACCATCAGGTTCTCGTCCTGGATGTAGGTGAGCCATTTCTTGAAGCGCTCATGATAGTCGGTGCCCAAGGCCTGGTCCATGTCGTAGGTCACCGAGTACACCGCGTTGATGCCGTCGAAACCCACGCAGCGCTGGAAGCAGGTGCCGGTCTTTTGGCCCAGCACCCTGAGCAGCTTGGCCTTCTTGATGAGGTCGCCGGCGTTCTGGTGAACGTGGGTGAAGCGGCCGATGGCGCGGCCGGTCAGATGGCTGGTGGCCGTGGCCAGGTCCTTGTACTTGGGGTCCTTGGCCAGGGAATAGGTCATGGCCGCGGCGCGCACATGGGCCGCGGTGGCCGGGTGGCGCACCACGTCGTGAATGCGCTCACCTTGGTAGTAGATGACCGGTTTCAGCTTTCGGAGGCTTTGCATATATTGCGAGCCGGTGGCTATCTTCATGACTTGACTCCCTGGCAAACCGGTTATTGACCGTCGCCTTGGCCGCTAAGGCCGTACTTGGCGATGTTGGCGTCGGCCATCTGCTGCAGCTTGGCCACCAACTCCGCTCCCTGCTCCCCGGCGAAAAGGTGCCGGAAGCGCTTTTGCCCGCGCAGATACTTGTCCACGGTTATTGGCTTGATCTTGCGCACCTTGGTCACCTGGCCGTATTCCATCTCGAACAGGGGCACCAGGCCCGAAGCCACCCCCAGTCGCCCCACCTCCAGGGTTTGGTCCGAAGGAAAGCCCCACACTGAGGGACAGGGGGTGTCTATTTGCAGATAGCGGGCCCCGTGAAACTCCATGGCCCGCTTGACCTTCTTTTGCAGGTCCTTGCGATAGGCCACCGAGGCGGTGGCTACGTAGGCCGCGCCATGGGCGGCCACGATGGCGGGCAGGTCCTTTTTGCGCTGGAGCTTGCCGGGCCGCAGCTTGCCCACCGGGTCGGTGGTGGTGGCGGCGTAGGTGGGCGTGGCCCCGCTGCGCTGGCCGCCGGTGTTCATGTAGGCGCCGTTGTCCACGCAGATGTAGAGCACGTCGTCGTCGCGTTCGAACATGCCCGACAAGGCGGCAAAACCGATGTCAAAGGTGCTGCCGTCGCCGCCGATGGCCACCACCCGCACCTTTTCCCGGCCTTGCGCCTCCAGGGCGGCGGCCACTCCGGCGGCCACCGAGGGGCCGTTCTCGAACAGGTGATGAATCCAGGGCACCCGCCAGGGCGAGTAGCCGTAGGGGGAGGAGAAGGTCTCCAGGCAACCGGTGGGAGTAACCACCACCACCTGGTTGCCCGTGGCTTTCAAGATATGGCGCACCGACAGGGCCATGCCGCAACCGTGACAGGCGCGATGGCCGGGCGCGAAAAGTTCCATGCGATTTTCGTGGGCTGATGCGTTCATGGCGGTCTCCCTAAGCAACGATGGAAGCGTCCAGGCCCACCCAGATGGGAGCCCAGGGCGGGGCCGGGGCCTGGGCGGCCTCCAGCGCCTGGTCCACGATGTTCTCGGCCACCAGGGGGTTGATCTCCCTGCCGCCCAGCCCGGCGATGAAGTCCACCACCAACGGGCCGCCTGGACGGCCGCACAGCTTGGACTTGAGGTCCAGGCCCAAGGCCCCCTCGCTGCCCAAAGAGACGTTGGCGTCCAACACCGCCACCACCTTGGCCCCTTGCACCGCCTGCCATATTTGGCGGGCCGGGAAGGGACGGAAACAACGGATCTTGACCAGTCCCACCTTGCGCCCGGCCGCGCGCATCCCGTCCACCGCGTCCTTCAGGGTGCCGGTCACCGAGCCCATGGCCACCAGGATCACCTCGGCGTCCTCGGTGCCGTAGGCTTCGATTAGCCCGCCGTATTCGCGCCCGGTTAGGGAGGCCAGCTCGTCCATGATCTGGGGAATCCGCTCCTGGGCGTAGTCCATGCTTTTTTGCAGGGCGTAGCGGAACTCCATGAGCACGTTTTCCTCGGAGTAGCTACCCCAGGTCTTGGGGTCTTCCACGTCCATGAAGTTGAGCGGCTTGAAGGCGGGCAGGAAGCGGTCCACCGCATCCTGCTCCAGGAAATCGATGCGCTCGTAGGAGTGGGTGAGAATCCAGCCGTCCATGCACACCATCACCGGCAGCATGATGCCGGGGTCTTCGGCGATCTTGAAGGCGGCCAGATGCAGGTCGTAGGCCTCCTGGCTGCTCTCGGCGTAGAGCTGGATCAGGCCGGTGTCGCGCAGGGAGATGGTGTCCTGCTGGTCCACCTGGATGGTGATGGGCGCGGAGATGGAGCGGTTCACCCCGGTGATGACAAAGGGCAGGCGCATGCCCGCGCTGGCGTAGAGCACCTCGGTCATGAGCAGGAGCCCTTGAGAAGAGCTGGCGGTGTAGCATCGGCTGCCCGCGCAGGAGGCCCCGGCCAACACGCTGGCCGCCGAGAACTCGCTCTCCACCCGCAGGTAACGGGAACCCAGGTCGCCGTCGGCCACCATCTGGGCCAGGGTTTCCACGATATGGGTCTGGGGGCTGATGGGATAGGCGCTGATCACCTGGGGCCGGCAGGCCCTGACCGCCTCGGCCACCGCTTGGGAGCCTTCCACGACTTTGACCACGCCCATGCTCACTTCTCCTCGAGAATCATTGCAATGGCCTTGGCGGGGCACTCGTAGGCGCAGAGCCCGCAGCCTTTGCAGAAGTCGTAATCTATGTAGTAGACGCCATCTTCCACGAACACCGAGGAGTCGGGGCACACATCGCGGCAGGTGTCGCAGGCCTTGCATGCCTCATGGTCGATGACCGGGCGTTGATCGCGCCAGGCTCCGGTGGGGTAGAGCACCGAGGTGCCCCCCTTCACCACCGCTCCCAGGGTGATTTTCATAGTTCACCTTCCTTGAGCATGGCGTAGCTCTCCCGCACCACCTGGGCGTTCTTTTGGCCAAGTTCGCCGGGGAACTTGCTCTGCACCGCATTCAGGCAGGCCTCCAGGGACAGGTCGCCGGTAAGCCCAGCAAAGGCGCCCAGAAGCACGGTGTTGATTATGGGACGGCCCAGGATGCGCCGGGCCAAATCGTCGGCCGAGATGCATAGGGTGGTGTAGTCGGCGCTCTCCAGGCCCAGCTCGGTGGGGTCCTGGTCGGTGTTGATCAAGACCGTTCCTCCGGGCTTGACGCCCTCGGCCACGTCCACCTCGGCCACAATGGTGGGGTCCTGGACTATCACGTAGTCGTGTTGGTAGGAGCGGCAACGCAGGCGCACCGGCTTGTCGTCCAAACGGCAAAAGGCCATGATGGGCTTGCCCCTGCGCTCGCCGCCGCCCCCCAGGAAGGGGAAGGCCAGGCCGAACTTATCGTCCTCCAAGGCTGCAATGGCCATGAACTGGGCCAAGACCAGGGAGCCCTGCCCCCCACGTCCATGTATTCGAACCTCTTTCATGCGATGCCCCTTATTTCAACCCATGAAAACTGATTCCATGGGTAGCTCAAAAAAATTTGCCTACCCCAGATCCTCGGAGATCTCCTGGGCGGTTTGCTTGACCAGGCCGGTCAGCTCTTTCTGGATGCGCTCCGGAGTCATGGTGAACACCGATCCAGTGATACTCAGTGCCGCCACTACCTTTCCGGCCACCCGCACCGGAGCCGCCACGCACCGCACGCCCTCGTAATATTCCTCGTCGTCCAGGGCGTAGCCTTGTTCGCGGATCTTGTGCAACTCCCCCAGGAGGTCTTTGACGGTCTTGATGGTTTTGGCGCCGTATTTCTTAAGCCGGCCGGTGGGGTACATGGCCTTGACCTCTTCGTCGCTGAGGTCGGCGAGCATTACCTTGCCGCCCGAGGCCGCGTGGGGGTCGGTGGAAAAGCCGATGTAAGTGACAAGGGACAGTCCGGAACTGGCCCCACTCTTTTCCACGTAGATGACTTTCTTGTCGCGCAGCACCGCCAAGTGCACCGTCTCGCCGGTCAAATCATGAAGCTTGCGCAGGTGCTTTTTACTGACCGCGCCCAGGTCCAGGTTGTCCATTACGCTACGGGCCAGGGTCACCACCTTCATACCCAAGGAATACTTTTTAGTCTCCGGATCTTGGGTGACGTACTCCCGGGGCAGCAGGGTGCTCAAAATGTGGTGGATGCTGCTCTGGGGCAAATCCAACTGACGGTTGATATCCAAAATACGCATGCCGCCGGGGTTTTTACCCAGCAATTCCAATATATTCAGGCACTTTTCAACTGAACTGATTTTCATCGGCCTTCTCGACCCCCCCAAGATTTCATCTCACGAAATCAATTTTTATTAAATTAAATTGTGCGCCACCACCTTGTCAAGATGAATTTTATCAAAGGACTCTTTACCGTAAAAGAGACCAGCCGCGCAAAGGGCATCGCCGTCCGGGGGCCGGGGCGCGGGGGAGGGGTTTACGCCCGCCCCGGACGGCGACGCCGAAAACATCGTGCCTAGTCCAAGACCGCGCCCGTGGCCCTCAGGCCCTGGGCCGCGCTGAGTATCTTCAGCTTCACCGCGGCGGGCAGGCGCAGCTTGTTTTCCCTGGTGCAGGGCACCGCCGCCCCGCCCATGGGGCTGGTCACCTCCCCCCAGTCCAGCAGCACGTAGTCCAGCACCTCGTCGTTGAGGCTGCCCTCCTGGCCCCGGCAACGGCGCTCCAGGGCCACCATGGTGGCCGAATCGATGCGCCGCAGGCTGAAGGACGATCCCTCCACCTCCAGGCTGAAGCGTTCCTGTGGGTCGATGATCTGCACTCCCTG
>Ga0180009_10007810_pt1 | contig 10811 bp, 7 predicted proteins | sample OS_PC_MetaG_FD_123537 | JGI IMG/M metagenome (GOLD analysis project Ga0180009, IMG submission 123537) | Groundwater microbial communities from the Aspo Hard Rock Laboratory (HRL) deep subsurface site, Sweden - OS_PC_MetaG | ecosystem: Environmental > Aquatic > Deep subsurface > Groundwater... | reverse complement strand
TTTGAGAGAATGCGAAAAATCACCTACAAAGGGCAATATGACCGGGAAGAGATTTATCTTATGTATCTGCAAGTTAAGCGTCTTTCTGCGACGCGATATCGACTGAGGGCGGTTTCAGCGGCAGGGTCATGATGAATGCAGCACCCTTATCGGGTTTGCTGTTGACTTCGATGGTTCCTCTGTGATCGACGATATTCTGGTGGGCGATAAACAGTCCCAAGCCGGTGCCGTTATGGATGGTGCTTTTGTGCTTGGTGGTGAAATACGGGTCGAAAATTTCATTGATAGCGCCGGCAGGGATCCCCGGCCCGTTGTCCTTGATTTCGATCTGGATGTCGGTGACATTTCTTCTGGTGAAAACCTGCCGGGTCGCTATCTGGATCATGCCGTTTTCATAACTGAAATCGATGGCATTTGAAAGAATGTTCAACACGGCTTCCTTCATTTTTTCCGTGTCCATCCATACCGGCGGAATATCGGGACTGAACTGCCGAAGAATTTGTATCTTTTTGGAATTGCTCTGGGGCGAAACCAGCAGAATCATTTTGTCTATGAGCGCATGCAGATCGCCTAATTCGAAATTGGTTTCACGCGTTTTGACCAGGTCCAGCAGCTCCGTTATCAGGTTGTTGACACGGCGGGTCTCTTCGGATGCTATTTCATAAAATCCTTTTCTGAATTCTTCATCATCGTATTTTTTGGGGAGCATCTGGATGAAGGTGCCGATGGCCGTCATCGGGTTTTTTATTTCGTGGGCCAGCCGGGCTGCCAGGTTTCCCAGAAAAGAAAATTTTTCTGCCCGGCTCAACAGGGCCTGGGAGCGTTTCAATTCGGTCATCTGGGATTGCAGGCGGGTATAGAGCCTGGCGTTTTCAATGGCAATGGCGATCTGGGAGGCAAAGATCTCCAGCGTATCCCGCGATTCTATGGCAATTCCGGTGCTTTCATCCGCATCCGTTGCAATGACCCCGATGACCCTGGATCGGGCGATCAGCGGGACCACAAAGACGGATACGGGCTTGCCGTGGCTCAATATGATATTTTCTTTTCGCAGGGTGGAGTCATTTACATTGGGAACATACTCGGGTTTGCCGGTATGCGTAACCCGAACCAGGATATTACTGACCCGGGTCAGCGGCACTTTGTAGTTGCGAAGGACTTCACGAACGTCGTCGCCGAAACCCACGCCATGAGTATATTCGAGAAACTTCCCCTCTTCATCCACCAGCATGACAATGGCCCGGCTGATGCGGCAGACATTATAGAGGATATTCATGATGACGCTAAGGAGTTCTTTGATATCCAGAACGGACAGAATGGCCTTGCCGGTTTCCTGAATAGCCATGACCTGCTTGATTTTCTGGTTTAGGCTGATATTGAGCCGGTTGACCTCCTCATATTTCTGTTCAATGATCCGCTTGTCCTGCTCCATTTCCCTGATGGTGTCCATCAGGACGGACCGCGATGTGAAAAACCTAGAATAGATCTCGTGCAGGCGATTCCTCTTGGGCCATCTTAAATGATATTCACAGTAAGGGGCGTTGGTAAAATAACAGCAGCTTTCTTTCAGACTCAGCGGCATGCCCTCCCAAACCAGGGGCATGAAGGTATAGGCCCCCTGATTGTAGAGACAAATTTCTTTACTTACTTCCATGTCCGGATCCCAGTGTAAACGTAGAACTGCATCGTTACGATGTACTTCAATCACTTCTATTGTCTTGCTGCGGTTCCATTTGTCATTAATTTTCTGTATGTGTTTCAACCCGGTTTTGTATGACCAGAAGGTTTTTATAAAAATTCGCAAACCGTAACCCAGAGAGGCAGTTTCAATGGCATATTTTGCTATTTTATAAGGGACGAACTCATCATTTAAAATGGAACAGACCCTTTTGAAAAGTTTTGTGATGACCGAGCAGGGAACCCAATTGTTCGGATCTCTAAGAAATTTTTCAGGATCGGCAAGATGATCAATTTCAGGATGGAGGTCTTGTATCAGATCGGAAATTTCACCTTTATGTTGGGCGTAGAAATAGTCCAAAATTGTGATGGCATTGATACAGCTTGTTTCTCTCTTCATCTCTGTCAATCAAATTCTTAATTGGCGCGAGCTTCTCGCTCCTGACATTTCGTCTTTATATTTTCGGGCCAACTCGGGCAAACATCGCTTCAGTTGAGAAAGGCTTACCCCCTTTACGTCCAAGATCGATCTGCCCTTGCCGACGTAACAGCTATTCGGAACCGTTTCGTCAGAAAGTGCCGCCACCGGCATCCGAAACAAAGGCATCATATTCAGAAAAGTTTTTTGCAGCTTTGGCGTCAGATTGGAAAGATTAAAGATCTCTTTATTGTAAGAAAGTACAGTTTCAAAATTTAATCCTTTTGACGGCTGTCTGACGACATTTTGTCCGAAAACACCGTCATCGTCAAAGACCACGCCGTTCAAAGAAACAGCCAGTTGATAAATCTTTGTCTTGGGGTAAACATGGCATTCACCTATCTTGAATACATGTCCGCCGGAGCCCTTATATTCCGACAGTTTTTTCGCGAATGCAAGGCTTTCCTGTAAATCACCCTCTGTGTCTCCGGGATATCCGCCGATCATAAATACCATTATGGGGATCTCATTTTCTGTCACCTGCTTAAAAATGGAGAGCGTGTTGGCAATATATTTTTCATAATGATTTCGGTCCCTGACTTTATTCATTCGCCGGAGGGTATTGTAACTGGCGGATTCAAAACCTAAAACCAGCATACCGCAACATGCCGCGATCCGGGGGATCAGGTTCGGGTTCATGACGTCGCAGCGGGTTTCAAAATTTACCTTCAGACCCAGTTGTTCAAAAAAGGGAAATAAATCAAAAGATTTAAACAGCGCATCGCTGATCAGAAGCGTGTGAGTTTTGCTCCTGGAGACTAGCGCTTGCAAGTCCTGTTTAACGATTTCCTGGGGAACTTCCCGGCGATGCGGCCTGATGTAGTCTTCCATACAAAAGTTGCATTTATAAGGACAGCCCCGGCTGAAGGCATAAGGGAGGATATCATATTCTCCGGGGTGTTTTAACAGGTCCAAATTCAAGGGCGATTTTTTCCGTAGGTTGAACCGGACAGGCGCTCGACTCTGTTCTATGTGTTGATTTTTTTTCCAGACCAGCCCGGGGATTTGTGACAGTTTGGGGTGCCGGTTTTTTTCTAACTCTTGTATAAGCTGAAGCGTGGGGATTTCACCCTCTCCCCTTACAATGGCATCAATTGCGGACGTCCGTGAAAATATTTCCTCATAGTATATCGTTGGGAAATACCCGCCGACAAAAACAAACATGTCGGAATCAATCGATTTAATTCTTTCACACAGGTGGATGACTTCCTCGGCTTGTGCGATGGCCGTGCAAGAAAGGCCCACGCCTTTTGGTTTTCGAGCAAATATGTCTTCAAGCAGTTTCTTGTAAATTTCCCCTTTGCCGGTTTGGTTCAATGGGAGGCCGTAGTCTACCGGGACGGAAATGATCTCAATTTCTATTCCCGGCTGGTTTTGTTTGGCAAAGCTTGCAATTTCAAGAAGCGGCAACGGGTAAGCGGGAACGTACATCCCTATGTTCTTTGAAATCGGTTCAATCAAAATAATCAACGTCGTTCTCCTCTCAACCTTAAACGGTTCCAGAATTCAGGGCCTGATGTTCCATCAGCAACGCATTCCTGCCGATTGTCAGAATACTTCCAGGGGAAGATCGCAGATGCCTGTTTTCAGAATGCCGTTATTCAAAATTCGTAAGCCTGATTTAAGGAAGGTTCGAATACCGGTATGTTTGAAACTTCGTTAACGGCGGCGTTGAAAGACGGCACTGTTTCGATATTCGGATATTTTTTCCATTGATACCATTCATTCGGGTAAGAAAGGATGTAACGTTCAATAAACTTCAGCACGACAGCCCCGATTGATGTATCAACCGTGCGTTCGAATCGTTTTGCCATTTCTTCCCAGGACGTTGCAATAAAATTATATTGATGATTGCTCTCCCGATGCATAACCCCGAAAACGATGGGGGCCGCCATTCTTTTGGACATGATATTAATGGTTCTATCGAGGTAAGTTTCCTTACCCAGAAAGAATATTTTATCTTTGCGGGAAAAGCGCCACTCATCAATCTCGTCACACTGCATGATGACAATTCTATTTTCTTTCAAATGCTCGGAAATCGCTTTCATAATATTAGGGGTCGAATCCACGTCAATGATTTTAACTCCAAAATGTTCAGCCTGCACATAAGACATCGACCTTAAATGCTGGGAGGAAAACCGGACTACTATGGTCGCCGGATAATTTATTGAGCCTAGATAGGGTGGGATATATTCAACGCCCCCGATGTGTCCGGTAATCAAAAGAACGCCTTTACCCTTCTGCAGCGCATCATCCAAGGCCTTCAATCCACTGCTTTTCATATGGGTTTCAAAAAAGGATCGCAACTTTTTTGCAGGGGAAAAGGCATTAAAAATCTTTTCATAGTAATGTGAAAATATGCCTTCGAGAACCGCCTTGCTGAGCGATTTTATTTCCGATTTGTCTTTAAACTGGCTAAATACCACAGCGATGGAATTTTCTATCAAACGTCTTTCTTTTCTTTTGAAGAAAAAATATAATTTTCCTAACAGGTAGATGTAAACGTAAGCTAGGTCCCATCCCAGTTTCCGGATCAAATAAAAGTTGAACCGCATCTGCAAAAAAGAGCTTAAATTGAAACGCATGCGCCACCTCCTGATAGATTCAAAGTACCACCTCATGATTATTTGTTACTCTCAATTTGTATGCCAGAAATCAATTTATTTGGAAAAAATTTTCATGAATCTTCGTATTTTCTGAAAAAACCGGGGGTTTGTTCTAAACCGACATGATATAAAGGGCTTTAGCGGGGAAGGGAGCCATTGTTGGCCGCTTAAGTTTGCGGTCGGGAGGGATGTTGAAAGTCGCATCGATCATCCCTCGAAAGGGAAATGCACAGAAAAATGTGCATGAATGCACATTTTTCTGTGCACGGGAATTTAGGTTATTCTGTTTGGTGGGACAAACTGATAGCTTGACCCGATGCTTAAGATATGGCAGTTTTAAAGCCTTACTGAGTTTTTTTCCGGTATTTGACCGGAACAGAAATGAAATAATGGATTGTAGTTATTATGAATACGATTTTGGTTGTTGACGACGAGCACGGCGTAAGAGAGTCCTTCAACATGGTATTAAAGGACCACTATCAGGTGTTGATGGCCCAGACCGGGAAAGAAGCCATCGATATTTTTTCAAAAAATTATGTCGATCTGGTCCTGCTGGATATCCGCCTGCCCGATGTAAACGGTGTGGATCTGTTGCGGAAGCTGAAAGAGACGGACCCCGGCGTGGAAATTATCATGGTGACTGCGGTGAAATCGATTCAAACCGCCGTCCAGGCTATTAAATCCGGCGCTTATGAATATATTATCAAGCCCTTTGATGTGGAAGAGGTCCTGACGGTCATCAACCGGGCGTTGGAAAAAAGACGACTGGTTAAAGAAGTTACCTATCTCAGGGATGAGCTGCAACGGGTTCAGCCTTTTGAAAAAATGGTGGGAAACGATAAAAAAATGAGCGCGGTTTTTGAATTGATTACCACCATATCACGTGGCGACGGTGCGGTTTTGATTCAGGGGGAGAGCGGGACCGGCAAAGAGTTGGTGGCCCGGGCGATTCACAACCGCAGTCCGCGGAAAAATCAGCCGTTTGTGGTCATCAACTGCGCCGCCATACCGGCATCGCTGATGGAGCGTGAGCTTTTCGGCCATATCCGGGGGGCCTTTACCGGGGCCGTCGATTCGCGCATGGGCAAACTGGAGATCGCCAACAATGGAACGGTTTTTCTGGATGATATCGATTCCCTCGATATTGGTATGCAGGCCAATCTCCTCCGGGTTATCCAGGAAAAAGAATTTGAGCGCCTGGGAAGCACGAAAGTCATCAAAGTCGATATCAGATTTGTGGCAGCTTCCAATAGAGACATCCATAAGCTGATTGAAAAACGAGAATTCAGAGAGGACCTTTTCTACCGGCTCAATGTTTTTCCGATCAAATTGCCTCCCTTAAGAGAACGTCGCAGCGACATCCCCCTGCTGCTTGATCATTTTCTGGAACTGCAGGCCCAGCATACCGGTAGACCCGAAAAGAAGTTTTCCGACAAGGCCTTGCGTTCCCTGGTAAAATATGATTGGCCCGGGAATGTGAGGGAGCTTCAAAATCTGGTCGAGCGGCTGGTGACCATTACACCGGATCCGGTAATCCGGCTGAGGGATATTTCCGTCATCAATATCACAAAAAGAGGGGTCGGGAATATGAACCTGAAGGATGCCGTGACGGCGTTTGAAAGACAATACATCAATGAATTCATTGATTTTTATGAAGGCAACCGAAAAGCTGTAGCCGACAAGCTTGGGGTCCATCGCAATACGCTCCTGGCTAAATTAAAAGAATTTGAAATAAAATAGACGGCGATATCACGCCCGATTTCCACCCTGTCAACCATCCTTCCGTCATTGGCAGTATTCTTAAAACCTGCTGTTTTCTCAGAACTTATCACCTATTCGGATTTTGAATTTCGCCAATGGTAGTTGCGGAAATAATGCCCTCCGGGCTTAGACCAAAACCGGGCCCTCTGGACAAGGATTTATACTTCAGACGGCGGCATGCACATAAAATTGTGCATCAAAGTTAAATCTCGAACCGAAAAGAGGTGCTTTTTGCGGCAAAATAGCCATCCACGAGGGGTATTGCGGTGGCATGGATATTGCTGTGAATAATTTGGACAGACCTGTCTGAATGGGCTGGTTGAACCGATCGTCCCGGTTTCGTACCTCGGTATAAGTATGAAGCCACGCAAGATCTTTAAAAAGAAACGTTTTGCAAAGGTCTCTTGCAAGCGTGCACCCATGAAAGGATACGTATAAGCAACATGAAATCGTTAGATCGTATGGATTTGCAGAAGCAGGTGGAAGTGCTTAATCTGGAGATCCGCAGCCTCAACGCCAAAATTATCAGCCAGCAGCAACTGGAGGAGCAGCTGCTGCTGGCTGATAAAATGAAAGCGCTGGCTTCGCTTGCCGGCGGTATTGCCCATGATTTTAACAACATCCTCCAGGCCATCCTCGGGTATACCCAGCTGGCTCTGTTAAACAAGACGGAATTGGACCCTGATTACAAGACCTTTACTGAAATCGAGGAGATTATCAAAAAGGGGAGTGAACTGACCGGCCAATTCCTGGCAATCGGACGCAAAATTCGTCCCCAATTGATACCGCTGGACTTGAATGAAAGCATTGAGGGAACCCAGAAACTGCTGGGCCGCACGTTTCCGAAAATGATTGAAATCAAGCTTCAACTGGCCGACGACCTCAACCGGATAAACGCAGATAAAGGTCAGATCGAACAGATCCTGATTAACTTATGCATCAATGCCCGGGACGCGATGGTCAATGGGGGCCTGCTGAAGATCACCACCGAAAATGTCACCGGCCCCAGCCGTTTATCGGTTTTAGAAAGGATTGCTTCAGCCGGACATGTCTGTCTGACGGTTTCAGATACCGGCTGCGGAATTTCTCCGGAAATAAAGGAACGAATTTTTGAGCCGTATTTTACAGCCAAGTCGACAGGAAACGGGACCGGCCTGGGGCTGTCGATGGTCCGCGCCATTGTCAAAAACCATGGCGGTACAATTGAATGCGCCAGTGAAATGGGTGTCGGAACCGAATTCAAGGTCTTTTTCCCGGCATTAGCGCAGGAAAAGGTCTCCCCAAACAAAACGGTTCAGCCGCGAAGGGGCGGAAAGAGCAGCAGGGGTAAAGAAACGATTTTGATGGTGGATGACGAGGTTGAAATCTTACATATCGGCGAGGCCGTACTGCGGAAATACGGCTATCAGGTTATTACTGCGCAAAGCGGCGAGGACGCATTAAACCTGTATTCAGATAAAACCGTCGATTCCGTTATTCTGGATGTGGGGATGCCGGGGATGGGCGGCATCACCTGCCTAAAGGAACTGCTCGCTAAAAACAGATCCGCCAAGATCCTCATCAGCAGCGGGTATGTTTCCGATGATCATGTGACAGAAGCCTTGAAAGTGGGGGCCAAAGCTTTTTTGTCAAAACCCTACCACATCGACAACCTCCTGGAAACGGTACGCCGGGTGCTGGATGAATAGGTTGTTCCAAAGCAGAAAACTTGGTACGTAGAGTCAGGCCAGAGCTTGGTGGCTCTGCCGCATGAAGTACAAAGACTCTAAATCCGAAGCACGAAATTCGAAATCCGAAACAATATTGAATGACCAAAATTCGAATGATCCAAACAATGGACGTATCTGACATGATGGTTTTGTTTTTGTCATTAGGGCATTTGATATTTGAATTTGTTTCGATTTTCGATATTCGGATTTTGAATTTCGCCAGTGAATTTTGCGTAAACCATGCCCTCTGGGCTTAGACCAAAGCAGTGCCCTCTGGATTCGGATTTTTTTAAGTCAGCATCAGTCGAAAGGTTCGGGTGTCATATCGATCAACTCCCCCCGCCTGGGTTGGAAAGGTTCGCTCGGCAACAGTCATGCGTCCCGACCTGTTGATGATGAGGGCTGTAGCCGAGCGGGTGCCGTAGATTCGGCTGGTGATAAAAACCGGCGAAAGCAGCCGTTCCCATTCCGGGCCGACGCCGGTATCCGGAAGGAGTTTTGCCGGCGGAAAGGACCGGTCTGTGAGAATGCCGAAGATATCTTCCGGTGAAACCCTCTTTTTAGTTTTTATGAGAGCCTCCAGAGAATCCTTGCCTTTCCGCACTTTCGGCCAGGGTGTGTCCAACAGATGATTGCTGAGTCCATAAAGGCCGGATTCCAATTGCCGGATTTCATCGTTGCGGTTTGAATAGTAATACAAGCCAGACCGGTCGCCCAGCAGCAAGTTGAAAGGGTTATATCGGTGGGCGCTCGTTCGGATTCGTTTCAGATAGTTTTGGGGCGAATCCGTCCCTGCTAAAAAATTTCTCACAAGCAATCCCCTTGAGGGCGCATCTCCCCTTATTGCCGACGGATCCCTAAAGTTGGTGAGGGCGGCGATGCGGCCTTTGCAGGTGACGCCCAACCAGGTACCTCCCCCCCGTATATCCCGGCCGGCCAGGACATGCGGCGCCTCGCGCCAGAATGCCAGCGGGCTTGCCGGCCGATCGTAATATTCATCACGGTTTGCCGCCACTATCAGCGAACCATCGGTATGCGTGTCAAAAGACAAAAGAATCAGGCACATGGAAACTCCATTGACCGGTCGCGTGAAAGTATGTTAAAAATGACTTTTCTAAAATCGATACCCCATATTGTCCGATATGTGACTCTTTTTCAAACCTTTTTTCGGGATAAAGCAGACAGCTTGAATATATAAATAATATCGTACAGGAGGACCTAAAATGAGAGACGTGGTTATTGTTAGCGGCGCAAGGACGGCGATCGGCAATTTTGGAGGCGGCCTTAAGGACGTCCCGGTGGTTCAACTCGGTTCCATTGTCATCAAGGCGGTATTGCAACGCGCCGGCCTCAGACCGGTTGCAGGGGAAACAATGCTTGCAACCTGTCCGGACAAACTAAAAAACCAGGGCTTGGTTGAACCCGAAAAAAAAGGGTATGTCTGGGACGATGCAGCAGCGCCCATCACCATCGATGAGGTGATTATGGGAAACGTGCTGCAGGCGGCCCAGGGGCAGAACCCGGCCCGGCAGGCGATGATAACGGCCGGTATTCCCAAGGAAACCCCCGCCTTTAGCATTAATAAGGTGTGCGGATCCGGCCTGAAAGCGATTGCTCTGGGGGCCACCGCGATCATGGCGGGACAGGCCGATGTTATCCTGGCGGGGGGGCAGGAAAGCATGAGTTCGGTTCCGCTGGCCCTGCCCAAGGCACGCTGGGGCCATCGCATGGAATTGAGCGGTATCGGTGAAGTATACGATCTGATGGTCTTTGACGGATTGTATGAAATTTTTTATGGTTATCATATGGGCGTAACAGCAGAGAATATCGCCCAATTGTATGGGATCAGCAGAGAGGAGCAGGATGAACTGGGAGTTTTAAGTCACACCCGGGCCCGCAAGGCGATAACAGATGGAATTTTTGCCGGCGAGATCGTTCCCGTCAAAATAAAGACGCGCCAGGGAGAAATCGCCTTTGATATGGATGAGCGTCCCATGGATACGAATATGGAAAAGATGGCGAAACTCAGACCGGCTTTTAAAAAAGACGGCACTGTGACCGCCGGCAATGCCTCCGGCATCAATGATGCCGCCGCCGCCGTCTTGCTGATGAGTGCGGCAAAAGCCAAGGAGATGAATCTGGAGCCCATCGTCAAGATTAAGGCGTTTGCTTCCGGCGGGCTGGACCCGGCCTATATGGGACTGGGTCCGGTTCCGGCCATCCGAAAAGTGTTAAAAACAACCGGCATGACCATCGCGGATATTGATTTAATTGAATTAAATGAAGCTTTCGCCTCCCAGGCAATCGGCTGTATGCGTGAACTCGGCATAGAGACCGACCGCCCCAATGAACTCGGCAGCGGCATTTCCCTGGGGCATCCGATCGGGTGCACCGGTGCGCGCCAGATGGTATCGGGAATGTATCAGATGCAGCGCAAGGGGTACGCAACGGGCCTGATCAGTATGTGCATCGGCGGCGGGATGGGTATGGCCATGATTGTTGAACGCTAAGTGCTTCGATTCGCAATTACAGTGACGTTTTTTCTTTACTTGATGGGCAGGAATTGCTATTTGTCAAAAG
>Ga0180009_10007809_pt1 | contig 10813 bp, 8 predicted proteins | sample OS_PC_MetaG_FD_123537 | JGI IMG/M metagenome (GOLD analysis project Ga0180009, IMG submission 123537) | Groundwater microbial communities from the Aspo Hard Rock Laboratory (HRL) deep subsurface site, Sweden - OS_PC_MetaG | ecosystem: Environmental > Aquatic > Deep subsurface > Groundwater... | reverse complement strand
TCAAACGGCTTAAACGGATGGCTTACGGATACAAGGACGCTGATTACTTTAGGCTGAAGATTCACCAACATTGTGGCTTGTTAAATCCTAGGAGATATTCACAATAATTACGAAAGAACCAAAGTATTACTGTTGATGATAAGCCCAAGAAACTGCTCCACGAAATATCTGAAGATTTACTGCAAGCCTTCTCCAACTTAAAGCTGATTGATAAATATGATGTGTACCAGCACCTTATGGTTTACTGGGGTGAAACCATGCAGGACGATGTATATAGCCTTGTAGTCGACGGGTGGCAGGCAGGCAGGGAGATTGAAAGAGCGGAGGGCCGCCTTATACCCAAAGAGCTTATCATTGCCAGCTATTTTGCGGCAGAGCAAGAAGCCATTGAAAACTTAAAATCCGACCGTGATGCAATTGCCCGACAAATGGAAGAGATGGAGGAAGAGCACGGCGGTGAAGAAGGGTTAATGTGTGATGCGAAAAACGATAAGGACAAAATTACAAAAGCCAGTGTGCAGAAACGGGTTAAAGAATTGACAATGGATAATGGAAATTTGACAATTGAGGATAAGGAAGAGATAAAAGTATTGAAGGACTACCTGAAGCTGGTGGAGCAGGAAGCAGAAGCAGGGAAAAAGATAAAAGATAGCCTGACCGCTCTGGATAAAAAGGTGCTGGATAAATATAACGCCTTGAGTGATGAGGAGATTAAAAGCCTCGTAGTGGAAGACAAATGGCTGGCATGGTTAGAAAATGATGTGCAGACAGAAATGCAAAGAATCAGCCAGCGGCTTACCGAACGAATTAAAGAACTGGTAGAACGCTATGCGATACCTATGCCTGCTTTGACCTTCGAAGTGGAAGCATTAGAGAAAAAGGTTCAATCACACCTGAGTAAAATGGGGTTTGTATGGAAGTAAGAAATAATAAAACCAGCCTTGTTTTTTATAGCAATTTATTGAGCGATATTAAAAGCCGCATTCGTCAAGCACAGGTTAAGGCAACGCTGTCCGCAAATGCCGAGATGATAACAATGTATTGGGATGTAGGCAGGATGATCTATGAAAAACAGCAATATGAAGGATGGGGGGCTGGAGTAATTCCCCGATTAGCAAAAGATATCCAAAATCAATTGCCTGAACTAAAAGGGTTTTCCGAGAGAAATATAAAGTTCATGGTACAACTTTATAAAGAATATGAAGGAGATACTTCAATTGGGAAACAGCCTGTTTCCCAATTTGAAAATATGAAACGATTTGTTTCCCAAATGCCATGGGGGCATAATATCCTGCTTATGCAGAGGATAAAAGAGCCTTCTGTTCGTTTCTGGTATATGGAGCAAACCATTCAAAACGGCTGGAGCAGGGACACTCTTGGGTTAATGATTAAAAATGATGCACACAAAAGGCAGGGAAAGGCTATTACAAACTTTGATGTTCATCTACCAGCACAGCAATCCGATCTTGCCCGACAGTCATTAAAAGATCCCTATATTTTTGACTTCTTGACGCTAACCGACCCCTTTAATGAACGCGAGTTGGAAACGGAACTGATAAAACACCTCGAAAAATTCCTGATAGAGTTGGGGGCAGGCTTCGCCTTTGTGGGCAGGCAATACCATTTGGAAGTCAGCGATAAAGACTTTTATATTGACTTGTTGTTTTATCATTTGAAACTGCGATGCTTTATCGTGATTGAACTTAAAAAAGGGGACTTTAAGCCGGAATACGCAGGCAAGATGAACTTTTACTGTTCCGTAGTTGATGACCTTCTCAGGCATCCAACTGACCAGCAGACAATCGGGCTTATTTTGTGTCAGACCAAAGACAAAATTCTTGCCGAGTATGCCTTGCGGGATGTGCATAAGCCCATCGGCGTTTCCGAGTACGAACTGACCCGCGCCCTGCCGGAAAACCTCAAGTCCAGTTTGCCAAGTATTGAAGAGATTGAAGCGGAATTTTCGGGAGGTAGTAATGAGTAATATTCCGAAAGGATATAAGCAGACTGAGGTGGGGGTGATTCCAGAGGATTGGGAGGTGAAAACACTTAATGAAGTTGTTTATTGCTTAGACAATTTGCGTGTGCCACTAAACGATTCTCAAAGATTAACGATGAAAGGAGATTATCCCTATTGTGGTGCAAATGGGATTCTCGATTTTATCAACGAATACATGATTGATGATAACATTATCTTGATAGCTGAAGACGGTGGATATTTTGATGAATATCATTTTAGACCAATAGCTTACAGAATGAAGGGTAAATGTTGGGTCAACAATCATGCACATATTTTAAAAGCGAAAGAGAGATACAATCAGGACTTCATTTTCTACTCTTTGGTTCATAAAAATATCTTGAGATTCCTTGCAAGTGGAACAAGAGCAAAGCTTAACAAATCGGAAATGTATAAAATTGAGATAAATATACCATCAACAATCGAAGAACAAACCGCCATTGCTGTCGTCCTTAGCGACATGAACGCAGAGATTGAGCAGTTAGATCAAAAGCTGGAGAAATACAAAATGCTCAAGCAAGGCATGATGCAGGAACTGCTGACAGGGAAAAGGAGGTTGATATGACTAATGATATTGCCATTAAACAGGATTTTTTTAATGAGATAAAAAGTCTTATCGAGCAGGTGCGTTCTGATGTTGCCGCTTCAGTTAATGCACAGCTTACCCTCTTATATTGGCAAATAGGAAAACGCGTCCGTGATGAAATACTGAAGGGTGAGCGGGCTGAGTACGGTGAGCAAATTGTCGTATCACTGGCACGACAATTGGAGCAGGAGTATGGCCGGGGTTTTAGCCATAAGAATCTGCGTCATATGTTGCGTTTTGCCGAGGTATTTCCCGATGGCAACATTGTCTCGACACTGTCGAGACAATTGGCGTGGAGTCATTTCCTCGAAATTATTTATCTCAAAGAACACCTGTCGCGTGATTTTTACGCCAAAATGTGCCGAATAGAACACTGGAGCGTGCGTACTCTGCGGAATAAAGTTGGGTCAATGCTCTTCGAGCGGACAGCCCTGTCGAAAAAGCCTGATGAATTGATCCTGCAAGAAATTGCAGCATTACGCGACAAAGATTTGCTTACGCCTGACCTCATTTTGAAAGACCCGTACATCCTCGATTTTCTTGGACTTAGGGATCGCTATCTGGAAAAGGATTTGGAGGATGCTATTCTGCGTGAAATAGAAAACTTTCTTTTGGAACTGGGTGTAGGCTTTACCTTTGTGGCTCGGCAGAAACGATTACAGATTGACCATGATGATTACTACATAGACTTGTTATTCTACAACCGTAAGTTGAAACGACTGGTTGCCATTGATCTTAAACTCGGCGAGTTTCGCCCGGAATACAAGGGGCAAATGGAACTATACCTGCGATGGCTGGTAAAATACGAGCAGGAGCTGGACGAAACGCCGCCGCTTGGCATAATTCTTTGTACAGGTAAAAAACACGAACAGATCGAGCTCTTGGAACTTGATCAGAGCGGCATTCATGTGGCCGAATACCTGACCGTACTGCCGCCAAGGGAAATTCTTCAGTCCAAACTCCATAAAGCCATAGAAATCGCCCGAAATCGTTTTATCACGGAGGCTTCCAAATGAATGTGGGACAATTAGAACGGAAAACACAGGATCGTGTTGTCGAACTCTTTCACAAAAAACTGCAATACACCTATTTCGGCAATTGGGAAGAGCGACTGGGCAACAGCAATATCGAAGAAGAGATTGTCAGAACATACTTGAGCCAAAAGGGATACAGCGAAATACTGATAAATAAGGCTCTGGATAAACTGCGCATCGCTGCCAACAATTACAACGAAAGCTTATACACAAACAATAAAAATGTATACGAGCTACTGCGGTATGGTATCAAGGTAAAAGCGGATATTGGAGAGAACTACGAAACCGTAGAGCTGATTGACTGGGAGCATCCGCTTAAAAACGACTTTGCTATAGCCGAAGAGGTTACCATCAGCGGAAACCACGACAAGCGTCCTGATATTGTGCTGTATGTGAACGGTATAGCCCTCGGTGTGCTTGAACTTAAACGAAGCATTGTTTCCATCGGCGAAGGCATCAGGCAGAGCATCACAAACCAGCAAAAGGAATTTATTCAATCCTTCTTTTCTACCATTCAATTTGTGTTTGCCGGAAATGATACCGAAGGACTGCGATACGGCACCATCGGCACGGAAGAGAAGTATTTCCTTAAATGGAAAGAAGAGGGCGAAGTAGAAAACCTGCTGGATAAATATCTGCTTAAGCTGTGCGACAAGAAGCAGTTTCTCGAAATCATTTATAACTTTACGCTATTTGATGGAGGGAGAAAAAAGCTACCCCGACATCACCAATATTTCGGCATCAAAGCTGCACAGGAACATATGAGAAGACGAGAGGGCGGTATCATCTGGCACACACAGGGCAGCGGCAAAAGCATGGTTATGGTATGGCTGGCAAAATGGATTCTGGAGAACAATCCGAATGCCCGTGTGGTTATCCTTACTGACCGTGATGAGCTGGACAAACAGATTGAACGGGTCTTTAACGATTCTGGCGAAAGTATGGTGCGAACCACAAGTGGTAAAGATTTAATGAGTCAGTTGGGGCAAGCGAAGCCCCGTTTGTTGTGTTCGTTGGTGCATAAGTTTGGCAGGAGAGATGTTGAAAATTTTGATGAGTTTATTGAAGAGTTAAAGAGATGCCCGACAAATACTGTGGGCGAAATATTTGTTTTTGTGGATGAATGCCACCGCACTCAGTCGGGCAAGCTGCATAAAGTAATGAAAGTCGTGCTGCAGAATGCAGTGTTTATTGGCTTTACAGGAACCCCTCTCTTAAAGCAGGACAAACAGACCAGTCTGGAGGTGTTTGGCAAATACATCCATACCTATAAATTCAACGAAGCAGTAGAGGATGAAGTGGTGCGGGATTTGGTTTATGAAGCCCGTGATATTGACCAGAAGATTTCTTCACAAGCCAGAATAGACGAGTGGTTTGAAGCAAAAACAAAAGGGTTAAACGACTTTCAAAAATCCGAACTGAAGAGAAAATGGGGCACAATGCAGAGGGTGCTCAGTTCCCGTTCACGATTAGAGAAAATTGTCAGCGACATTGTTTTTGATTTTAATGTGAAACCTCGGTTAAGTTCAGGCATGGGTAATGCTATTCTGATAGCGTGCAGCATTTACGAAGCCTGCCGCTATTTTGAACTCTTTCAAAGCACCGAGCTGAAAGGGAGATGCGCGGTCATTACCTCATACAATCCCTCAACTCGTGATATAACTACCGAGGATACCGGAGCAAACACAGAAACGGAAAAGGAATATATATACAACATCTACAAAACCCTGCTGGGAGAAAAATCCACAGAGAAATACGAAGACGAAGCCAAAGCCAAGTTCATAAAAGAGCCTGCAAACATGAAACTGCTTGTTGTAGTAGATAAACTTCTTGTCGGCTTTGATGCGCCCCCCTGCTCTTATCTCTATATAGATAAAAGTATGCAGGATCATGGCTTGTTTCAGGCAATCTGCCGGGTTAATCGTCTGGATAGTGATGATAAGGAATTCGGATACATTGTTGACTACAAAGACCTGTTCAGAAAAGTAGAAAATGCCGTAGCCGTTTACACATCTGAATTGGATTATGATAATTTCCAGAAAGAGGATGTGGATGTGCTATTGAAAGACCGTTTGGAAAAAGGCAGAGAAAGGTTAGACGATGCGTTGGAAGAAATAGCCTTATTGTGTGAACCTGTTGCTCCGCCAAAAGATTCATTGGCATATATTCGCTACTTCTGCGGCAAGTCCGAAAATGAAGACGATCTCAAAGCCAATGAGGTGAAAAGAATATTTCTCTATAAGCAAGCAGTAGCCTTGATACGGGCTTATGCTAACATTGCCGGAGAAATGGAAGAAGCTGGATATTCGGACAAAGAGATAGAAGGCATCAAAAAGCAGCTTAATTTCTATTTGAATCTGAGGGAAGAAATCAGGAAGGCAAGTGGTGAAACGCTTGATCTAAAAACCTACGAAGCCGATATGCGGCACCTGATTGATAACTTCATTCAGGCGGATGAAAGCAAAAGAATAGACCCGTTTGGAGACCAGACACTGCTTGATATCATTGTGAAAAGTGGCATTGCCGATGCAATCAATAGTTTGCCGCAAGGTATAAGGAGCAATAAAGAAGCAATTGCTGAAACCATAGAAAACAATGTCCGGCGGAAAATTATCAAAGAACATTTGATAGACCCGGCTTACTTTGAGGAGATGTCTAAGCTCTTGAATGAAATAATAAAGGAAAGAAAAGCAAATGCCACAAGTTATGAAGAATACTTAAAAAGAATAGCTGAATTGGCAAAAAGGGTAAACAACCTTACCCGTGATGATTTACCGGCACACATTCAAACCCCTGCTCAACGGGCTTTATACAACAACCTTGGTAAAAACGAAGCACTGGCAATTGCAACGGATGAAGCTATAAAGCGGGTAAAAAAGGCGGACTGGCGGGGCAATCCGCCAAAAGAGCAGGAAATTAAAGCAGAAATATATAAAATCCTAAAGGATGTAAACGAAGTGGAAAGAATCTTTCCCATCATAAAACAGCAAAATGAGTATTGATATGCAGCAAATAATATTGGGTGATATATGTATTGATGTGGTGCATAAAGATATCAAGAACCTGCACCTTAGTGTTTATCCACCATCTGGTAAAGTACGCATTTCTGCACCATTGCGGATGGATATGGATACCATCAGGATATTTACTGTGTCAAAACTTGGCTGGATAAGAAAACAACAAATAAAATTGCGTGAGCAGGAAAGGGAAACACCACGCGAATACATTAACCGTGAGAGCCATTACTACTTAGGAAAAAGATATCTACTAAAAGTTGTTGAGCATAATGCTTCTCCAAAAGTTGTTTTGAAGCATGATACCATTGAGCTTTATGTTCGAGAGAATACATCTGTGGATAAAAACAAGGCTGTTTTAGATGGTTGGTATCGTCAAAAACTGAAAGAAATAATTCCCGAGTACATAACAAAATGGGAAAACTTATTGAAGGTGAAAGTAGAAGAATTCGCTATAAAAAAAATGAAAACAAAATGGGGTTCTTGCAACCGAAAAGCAGGAAGGATCTGGCTCAATCTTGAACTTGCCAAGAAAACCCTGCATTTCATAGAATATATAATTGTTCATGAGATGGTACATTTATTGGAAAGAAAGCACAATGAAATTTTCATTGCATACATGGACAAGTTTTTGCCAAAGTGGAGATTTTATAAGGAAGAATTGAATAAAAGTTCTTTGTGTCATGAAAGTTGGAATTATTAACTTTTTCGAATAACCTTCTCCGTCGTCATATATCTGGCGGTGAAGAGGGGAGGGGTTAAGAAATGAACAAAACCGAAGACATACGTTCTGCCCAACACATAACAAGCGGGTACCTAGCTCGCTCCTGCCGTCGCTCGACCCATGTTTTGCTTCGCTATCGCCGACTTCAGATATCCGCTGTTATGTGAATAGAAAAAGAATTTGCCGCAAAGTATTGCGAAGCAGTGACGTTTTTATAATAAATGATGTATTATAAAACTGCAAAACTTGAAATAGTCCAATCCGAAAAGGTCGCACGGCAATTGGGCGGCGATTGCCGCCGTCCAATTGCCGCCCATTATTGATGGAAATCGGTTCGAATATTTTCGTATAAGTTCCGCCAAGACTTAATTTTGGCTGCTTTTGATAAGATTAGTTATGATCCAAGATTCCAAAGCTAATTACTGACACTCAAATCCAATGGCACTTGAGGAGTAAAGGACTATTTTATTCCCAATTCATTTCTTGTTCTAAGTTTTTCACCTGGGCCTACCAAGTTTCCTGTTTTTAAATAATATTCAAGATTGCCGTAGAAAAACAAGACAAAGAAAGCTATAATTAGTAAAAGAAATATAAATTTGAAAATCATCCGAAAAGTTATTCTTTTGCCCCCGATATGATCATAAATTCTTCTTTTTTCCTCTGGGGTGAGATCCATTTTTTTCTCCTTTTCTCTCTTTTTATTTTAATACTTCATACCCATTGCTTCCTGTCTTAATATTTACCTTAAGAGGAACTAAAAGTTTAACTACATTTTCCATAATTTCTTTCACTATGTCTTTGGTCAAGGACAACTCTTCTTTAGGCCCTTCTAAGATAAGCTCATCATGAATCTGAAGAATTAACTTACTTTTTAAATTTTTGCGATGTATTTCCTGATGAAGATTAATCATCGCTAATTTTATTAAGTCTGCGGCTGTGCCTTGAATAGGGGTATTAATGCTAATTCTTATTGCTTGTTCTCTAATCTGTTTATTTAGAGAGATTATTTCCGGAAGGAAACGTTTTCTTCCCCAAAGCGTGGTCACAAATCCTTCCTTAGAAGCTTTATCGATAATTTCTTCCATATATCTTTTTATTTTAGGGTATTTACTAAAATAAGTTTCAATATAATCCTGGGCTTGCAAAGGAGTAATGTTTAATTCCTTGCTTAATCCAAAAGGACTTATTCCATAGATAATACCAAAATTTATCATTTTAGCCACCCGACGCATCTCTGGAGTAACTTTATCCAAAGGAAGACTAAATATATGACTAGCCGTTTCTTGATGAATATCTCTCTCATTCTTAAAAGCCTCTATTAACTCTTCATCTTGAGATAGATGGGCTAAGATTCGCAATTCTATCTGGGAATAATCAGCAGAGATCAATAAATTACCAGCTTCAGAAGTAAAGGCAGATCTAACTTTTCTGCCTAATTCAGTCTTTATCGGAATGTTTTGAAGATTAGGATTACTGCTGCTTAGCCTGCCCGTTAAAGTACCTATCTGATGGTAGGAAGTATGTAATCTTCCCGTGTTTTGGTTTACTAATTTAGGCAAAGCTTCAACATAAGTAGATAAAAGTTTTGATAATTCGCGGTATCTTAAGATAAGTAAAGGTAGTTGATGATATCGACTTAATTTTATTAAGACTTCTTCGTCTGTAGAATATCCTGTTTTAGTCTTCTTTTGAACAGGAAGTTTCAATTTTTTAAAGAGAATCTCACTTAGTTGCTTAGAAGAATTAAGATTAAATTCTTCTTGGGAAAAAGTATAAATTTCTTTAGAAATATTCTCTATCTGGTGTTGTAAAATATAAGAAAATTCTTTTAAGAATAAAGAGTCAATCTTTATTCCTTCGTATTCTATTTCACTTAATACCTTGATTAAAGGTATTTCTATGTGGTAAAAGACTTCTTCTAAAGATTCTTCTTTAAGTTTATTAATAAAGATTTCTTTTAATTGCCTAATTAAGTCAAGCTCTTGACAAATATAATCCTTGATCTCTTTTGACTCTACATCAAGATTAAGCACTTCTTCTTTTTTTTCTAAGTAGTAACGGTAGCTTGTTACATTTCGATTAAGATAAAGAGAAGCTATATTTTCTAAGTTATGTTTTAAAGTAGAAGGGTTTAATAAATAAGCAGCTATCATAATATCAAAATAGTTGTTTATCTGGACCTGGTATCTTCTTAGAAGAATCATACTTTCTTTTAGGTGATAACCATATTTTATGATCTCTTCACTCGCAAATATCTCTTTAATAATATCTATTCCTTCTTTAAAAGCCAAATCAAAAGAAATTAAGAAGGTTGTTTTATCTTCTAAGGAGACAGAAATACCTAATATCTCAGCTTTCATTGTTTCAATCTTAGAAGCTAAGATTGAAAAAGCAAATTTTTTTCTCTTAATTATTTTCTCTTTTAAATCTAAAAGCTCTGATCTTTGGGTTATTTTTTGAAGATTAAATAACTCTTCTGTTGTCTTTTCTTTAAATCTTTCTAAAAAGCTATAAAATTCTAAATAAGAAAAGACGCTAGTAAGTTTTTGATAATTGATACTCTTTCTTTTTAAGTCCAAAATATCTATCTTAAGAGGAACATTAATGTTTAAAGTAACCAGCTCTTTACTAAGAAGAGCTTCTTTAGTATTAACTTTTATCTTTTCTCTTAATCCCAAAGGAGAGATTTCTTCAAGATGTTGAATCAGGTTTTCCAAATTATTAAAGTCTTGAATTAATTTAATAGCGCTCTTTTCTCCAATTCCCTTAACTCCTGGAATATTATCGGAACTATCCCCCATCAAGCTTAAGACATCTTTAATTTGGAGAGGAGTAACCCCATATCTCTTCTTTATTTCTTCTTCGTCATAGACGGTAATTTCAGAAAAGCCCTTTTTGGTAGAATAAACCCTTACTTTTTCGCTAACTAATTGTAAAATATCTTTATCGTTAGCTAATAAGATAATTTCACTAAAGTTATGGTAATATTTTTCGACTAAAGTAGCTATTATATCATCGGCTTCGTAACCATCCTCGCTATAATAATTTATCCCTAAGCTGGAAAGAACTTCCATAATTAAAGGTAATTGAGTTTTTAATTCCAAAGGCATTTTTTGGCGATGGGCTTTATATTCTTTATACTTTTCATGTCTAAAGGTTGGAGTCTTTGAATCAAATGCTACTAATAAAAATTCTGGCTTTTGTTCAAAGAGTAATTTTAAAATCATACTTGTAAAGCCATAGACTGCATTTGTCTGTTCTCCCTTAGAATTAGAAAGAAATTTTATGGCATAAAAAGCCTTATAAATTAAGTTTTGACCATCAATAATAAATAGTTTATGGGTATCACTCATGCCATTACCTTTAACAAGATTAAATAAAAAGCCTGTAATCTATATGACCATCAATAATAAATAGTTTATGGGTATCACTCATGCC
>Ga0180009_10007808_pt1 | contig 10814 bp, 5 predicted proteins | sample OS_PC_MetaG_FD_123537 | JGI IMG/M metagenome (GOLD analysis project Ga0180009, IMG submission 123537) | Groundwater microbial communities from the Aspo Hard Rock Laboratory (HRL) deep subsurface site, Sweden - OS_PC_MetaG | ecosystem: Environmental > Aquatic > Deep subsurface > Groundwater... | reverse complement strand
TTTATCCTGGTTTCAAGAATATATTCTTTTTCATAGGAAAGTTTTTCCGCATATATGCGAAGTTTTAGAACGCTATCACCCCATCTCGAAAACCACCAATTTCCTTCAGAAACAAGGCCGATCCAAACTTCATACGTCTGCCCCGCAGGAACAGCGGGGCGTTTCAACTTCACTTGCAACTCAATGGATTCATTGATAAATAGGGTTTTAGGCAGGGGCTGGTATTCCTCGTATATCTTTTGTTCCATTTGGCCCGCCTGATTTTCATAAAACCATATAATACCGAGATTGACCGCAAGCGCTCCGGTATCCTGCCAAAAAAGCGGAAGGCTGGCCGGATGTTTGATGCGAATCGGCACAGTGATTTCATCAGTGTATGATGGAAATATTAACTCATTGACTTCAGGTTTAGAAAGGCTTATCTCAGACCTGTACTGCGGATTGCCGTTTACCGTACGAGCCATATCTTTCCAGTAAAGACTCTTTGCCGCATACGTTAATGCAAGAATGATCATGAGCACGATCAGGTACAGTATTTTGTTCCGGGTAAATAGATGTTGAAATAATTTAGTCCATATCTTCCTGTCCACAAGGACTGCATAGATTGCACGCGACGAATCCTTCAAAACAGTAAGAAGACGGCTTTCTCGTTCAATGCCCCATTTAACTTCCATTATTTGCAGAGCAACAGCAATTATCAATAAATAATAGACATAGACGGCTATATTTTCCGCAATATCGGTTTTTTTAAAAATTAAAAGCATTGGCAAGGAGATAAGCAGCAGCAATGCGAACAGCGCCGGCGTTTGGCTCTCACTTTGGAAGAGTACCGATATAATACGATTTTTTTCAAAAGAGCGATTGAAGAATAAAATTGAATAAAAGGCATACAAGAATATAATAAACTCCAGTGCATGGAATTTAAAATAAATTCCAATCAATGCCATAAACAGGAATATGGTAAACCGGAAGTTATCGGTCTTTATAACAGACAGAATGATATCGCGTCGGGAATAGAAAAGGTTTCCTACTGTTGCGGCAAATGATGCGTAGAATATAAACAGTAACAATGATATATTAATATAGTGGTCTGTGAACATCTTCAAACTTGGCGCCCGTTCACGTAAAATTATCAAAACAAATGCAACAATTGCGAGATACGATAAAAGGATGGCGGTGACATGCATCAGTATTTTTGACTCTTTATTAAAGTCCATGCCGTATTTTCCGCATTATAATTTCGATGAACCTTTAGAGATTGACATCTTCAACGGGAGGAAGGAAAACAGTGATCGAAACCGTTGTGCTTCTGTACCAGTATCATGGATTGAAGAAGGCATATTAATTTTTGGCGGTCCGCATGCCGGTGGCTATCCAGACTGAAGAAGGAATGTGTTTTCTTTTTCTTTCAGTATTATGAGTTCTTCTGTTATGTCTTCACCACTCTGAGAAAAGGATGAACCTCATTTTTCGATCCTATAAAATGTTCATCAAATTTAATTAATACTTTTTAATTCAGGCTTTTTAATCATAAAATATAATGACCGGTTATCATTTGGCGCGTATACCTGTTTAGCTTCGCTATGGAGCTTAATAATTTTTTTTGAGTGTTTTTTTAAATGAACATGTTTTTTATACACTGTAGGGTTTGAATTAACTAAAATTGTTTCATAATCATTATTTACAGAAATTGACAATTCTGATTTTTCTTTATATGCGGTAGTAATTTCAAAAGATATTTCAATAGTCACGTCTACCGGTGATTTATTAATAATAAAAATTTCACTATTTTTATCGCTCCATCGATGAGAAATTTCATCCTGATATATACCATTCATATATTGAATCACTAAACCGTTATCTGTATATTTGATATCTGTATAGTTCGATACTCCTACCGAGTCGGCAATCATTTTTGGAAATTCAATTTTTGCTGATATCAATCCATTATGGTTATTATTCCTATTGATAATTTCAGCAAAATTTGAATTATAATTAATTTTTACTATGGAGTCGTCTATTTTTAAAGTTTTAAACTTCAATTCGCTATCGCTTGTTCCAAATACTAAAAATTCCCGATACTTTGAAAGCTGGAATAAATACAGCGTATCCGCATAAAGGTCAATGTCATTACCATAATCATTGTAACCGTTCACTTTACCAAATAAAATATATTGATTGGGATCTTTTTTTTCCTGAGAATATTTAATGTAATACAGCCGTTTATTATTGTCCTTTAATAATTTCTTTAAATCATCATAATTACCTATAATCTTTATATTCCTTTTTTTTGTATGATTGAAGACAATAAGTTGGTTTTTAATGTATTCTGGAATCAACCGCCCATTGTCGAGTATATTAATCCAATCACCCTGTCTGTATGCTGTATAATTTGTCCAGTATGGCTTAAAGTTAGCAACAATTCCTATCGGCTTAAAAAGGGACGGCGCAAAAACCAAACTGTTCTCAGGGATTGACATAAATTCTTTTGTTAGAACAAACTTATCATATAATATCCATTTATAATTTGATTGTATCTGGGATCTTGTAAAAGCATCGTTTGAATAATCAGTAATTAAACTAATTATGCCCACAAATAAGGATATAATGATAATTGTTGTGTTTTGTGTATATTTTTTAATAATATCGATATTGATTTTATTAATATAATAAAAGATATGGTATATAATAACAGTTATTAGAATAATCATCCCGTAGTAGGCATGATATGTATTAAGAAAAGCTAAACTGCCATTTCTTACCCATTCTTGGTATTTAAATATAACTGCAGTTGGAAATGCTGGTGCAAATAACAGATATAGTGAAATAATAGTTCCTTTTATTAAGAAATATCTGCTGCAAATATTTTTTATGTTGTGTAACAAGTAATGAATGAAAAATGTCCCGAAAATTGCCTTTACTAACCAGATTAATTGTATGGATTTCAAAAGCGATATAATGTTAGATGTATGACCACTATAACTTCCGGAATATTCATTCAAGAAGGTACGTGAATGAAAAAATATATATGTTGGTAATGATGATATCGCGTATTGATATGTTGTAAGTATTATGTATTTCCATCTTTCGAAGCCAATTGCAATATAATATGCGAAAGATATTCCATTTGATGATTCTTTTTCATAACCAAGTGCTACCATAGAAGAAAAATTAACTTCTTTATTAATTTCTAATCTAACGAAAATATAAACAATCAGATATATTAAAATGAATATAATATGATATTTACAATCATTTAATATGTTTACTAAAATACTCTTATAAGAATTAATACTATCCTTTTTTTGATAAAAGATATACGATAACACGATAAATAAAGGAAAATAAATAAGATTGACTTCATAGGAATATGAACAAAATAACAGTATACTGCTTATTATAAGATGGATTTTACTTCTATATTTCAGATAATAAATAAACAACAAAACAGACAGCAATAATAGTGTTACAAGATATAATTGACCTGTATATGCAACAAGTAAATTATGTTCCCAACTATTTTGAATAAATAAAATGAATAAAATCGAAGAAATAAAGCCTATTTTTTTGGATTCAAAAATTTTATAAATAATGTTATAAAATATAATTATATTGATCAAATGAATGAAAATTGACAATAACCTCATAAGAAGTGGACTATTATAGGTTGATGAAATGATGTTTGATACCGGGGAATTAATCAAATTTGTGATGGCTGGTCTTGTAGCATTAAACATCTGATATAGAGTGAGCTTAATAGAATTAAAATATTGGATGGGAAAATTATTTGAAAAGAAATGATAATTAAAATAAATATGAGTTTCATCATTAGTAGTATAACCAACATATAATAATGGGTAAAATGTAATCAAAAACAACAAAATAAACATAAACTTATTATAATTTTTAATTTCCATAAAAAGTTATGCCAGACAAAAATAGATTATTTAAAATCATGCTACCATCGGCTTTAAAATTTGACAGTGGCAGTTCCTCGCTTTTTCTAAAAAATCGACAAAAATTATAAAACCGATATCCAACCAGTTTTTCAAAGGTTTCGCTTACAGACTATATCAGTGATTAAATTTATAATTTATTCAACAGTTAATCGGACAACGTTGATTTATCGTATAAGATCTTTAGGGTAATAGCTGAAGACCACCCATAGTTGGTCTTCGCGATACCGGTGAGGCCATTCAAAGCATTAGGAGATAAGGGGTTCGAGTTATACCGCTCAAAAAACACAAAATTATTGTGCTGGTGTAAATTAATCAGAAATTCTCGCATATCATGAAGTACTTCATCATATTGATGGTAGGTATTATAGTTCTGCACTCCCACATACACAAAATAATACACTTGCAACCACGTAGGCCCATAGAAAGATCCCGATTCGCTGTAACCTTTTTGGTTAAACGCCACGGTCGGAATCGTCGGCCAAAAGAGCCTGTCGTTTTTTAAATACTTCAAAATTAGAATTTCTGCTGTTTTATCATCCGCAATGCGAGCAAACATCGGAAAGAAAATATGCGGCGTAAGGTACTTGATTTTTTCTCCGGTTTTTATGGAAATATCCTGATATATTCCCGTTTCAGGATTCTTCATGAGGGTATCCATTTTCTGTTTTAGGTTGTGAGCAAGCAGTAGATATTTATTGTGATCACTTTTTTTACCCAAAATTTGTGCCATTTTTGAAAGAGAAATGTATTCTTTGTAAAGTAAACTGTTGAGCTCAACGGGCTCGATTTCATAAGCTAAAAATCCTCCATTAAACTCAGGTAAAAATTTCCTATTGTCATCCCATGCCGATTCATACATAGTGAGCCGCTGTCGCCCAGCAACATCCATTGGTCTGGTTTCATTAGTATCATATTCAAGCAGGCCATTTTTGTTCTTATCCCGGTTAATTTGCCAAAAATCAATCGTATTTACTAGTTTAGGATAGGCAAACTCCAAAAAATACTTATCCTGATATTTTTTGTATATTTCATAAACCGTGTAAGAAAGCATAGGTGGGTTGGAAACCGCACAGGTATTTTTTACGCGATCTTCAAATATTACGTTTGGCATTAAAAAATTATCACACTCGTTATCTAGAATAGTCATCATGATACTTTGGGGTATCGACGGATCATTTAAGAAAACAGAAAAGCCAAGAGCATTAAACGCACTATCCCACGGGATCATAAGTGGGTAGCCATATTTGGTAGACACACTGGTAAAACTTCCCGACTGATTTTTATAGTTTTCTAATGGCGCCCAAAGAGTATTTTCCAAAGTATGAATACTGTTTTTCAAAATCATATCTTTTGAATCAGATACCATTTTTTCAAAGTTATCACGAACAGAAAATTCTTTATTATAACGTTTACTGTATTGTTCACGACCAAAGTATGGCAAAGTCAAGATATTTGCAATTTTTACAGAATCACCAGTTTTAAGCAAAAATGATTTTTTGGTAAAAACTGAATTATTAATAATTTGAGGAGCGGGAAAGGATGCATCAAGGCTGATACTTATTGAGTGTTTTACATCAACTTTCGGCGTCATGGATACCGTAGTACCTTCAATCGAATATCTATTTTCCTGATTCTCAAATCCATTTACCACAAGTTCAATATCAATTAACGTGTTATCTTCTGCAGGCCGTATTATTTCGAGGGTGTTTTTTAGTTCATCTGTACCGGTAAACTGTATGGTATTTTCTATAGTAAAGAAAGGGTGTTCAATATATTTTTTATAACCGCGGTCAATGTATTCGAGCCGAAATTTGTCAAATGAAAGAAGCTTTCCGTCTTTACTGATTTGCGTGATAAGGGGACTTTTGAGAATAGCAAGCGGCCTACTCTGAGTTGTAAATATAGCGATTTCATCTATCCCAATTGTTTTGATATTCGCTACCGTTATACCAAAATGGCTCCCAAATGAAGAAAGCAATGAAGCATCATATTTATATTCTACTTCCCCTTGCGGGAGTGACTGGGAAGAAACAAAGGGGAGCCCATCAAGACTCATTCCATAAGCAATAGTCATATTTAAGCTTGTTGCAACCATCAGAACAACTAACCTTAATAGCATATTGGTTCTCCCATTATCACTTTTTTATGTAACTAAATGGTGAAATTGCTAAGCGTCGTAATGCATCTTCCAGCTTTGATGGTTCTCCCAAATTATAGGTGTTGCGAGTATTAATACCAACAGCAGCGGGAATATTTACAGAAGACATAATGGTTTCACGCGGACTCAGCCTTGACAGGGCTTCATAAATTTGCAGTGCGTCGGCGTTTGATTGCGCTCGGTGCTTATGCGAGTTTATTGCGATCTGAAAACCATTTATGTTCAGCAGTAATACAATGAGAAGTGCAAATAGCCCATGATTATTCGGCAATCCGTCGGCGTTCTTTTCCGTGATTTGATGGATCACAAATGCGGAAGAAATACTGGCGACAGCTAAGAATGGGAATAGATAATGGAAGCCGTGAAAATCTAACCCCTTGGATCGATATAGAAATATACCCACAGTTAAAGCACTGTAAATACCCATAGCAACAAAAACTTTGTTCTTCCGTATCGACGCCCAGAAAAATGATACGATGAATAGCAACCCTGTCGCAGATCCAAAAGCAAATGAGATGCGCTTATGGTCGGCTATCGGAAGCGTATTCTCGACAGAGATATTGCCAATGGAATCAAAAATTAATTTTGCGACAGCAAGGGTCGTACGATAGTAGTTGCGCCATGCCGGGATGTTTGCATCCATGGATAGGCCATGCGGCATCCACATGATGTGAAAAGAAGGCCAGTCCATGTATGGCTCAAGAAACAGCCATGAGGAAACAAATCCCAACAGACAGAAGCTCATCATAGTCAAATAATGTCGCCAGCTTGAGGTTTGGAAATAAAATAGGACAAAGCAGGCGAAGGCAAAGAACGGTAGCGGACCCATCAGTTGAATCTTCGAGTAGAATGCGAACATGGAAGCAAAACAAGCTAAAAAAGAATACATTAAGACAAGATTGGACTTGTCAATATGTTTGCAGGCAAGTATGACAAACAGGAATGTAAGAAGAAAGAACAACATCGTAAAACCTTCTGTACTGACCCGAGTCATAATGTAAACAGAGAAAAACGAAGTAGAAAAGAGAAGGGATGCCATCATTCCGATAAACCTGTTATTAAACAGTAGCGTAGCGACTTTGCGCAGCACCAGCGACGCAGCAATAAAAGCAAGCATACACATTGCCCTAGAAAGCACCTGAACATAAAAGATGTTTGCGGCCACGGCTTCCGAATACGTGAATGCGCTGTCGGCGAAAATCGACACGGTTCGTTGGATCAGCGATAATCCGATCTGCAATGGGATTGCCGGGTGTCCAGCAAATACAACCGGTTTTCTTCCAAGTTCGTGCGCCGAGGCTATGTACCAGCCACCCGGATCATCGTCTTGCCACATGTCTACACTACCACCATAGGAATTTATAAAACTCCCTCCTGGCGCCTTAAGCGTGCTCCATAGAAGACTGGAAAATAGCGCTATGAGGATAAGGTCATGAATAAGTACCCATCGGTCTATCCCCTTCCCCTTGGCTTGGAACCGAAAGACTGCTGCTGCGGTCAGCAGGACAAACACTGCCCAGGCCGTAACTGACCATTTCGGCTGTAAAGGCCGTTCGAATCGGTATCTGGCATCATTCAGTCGCGGATCGGCATCATCACTGACTGTAAAATACAATGCCTCCTGCGTAACAAAGAATCTATTACCTGGTTTTTCTATCAAGGCCTCGCGAGTGGCGCTTTTTGCAAATAATCGACTTTTACCGTCATAAAATTTTGCCCACCCGCCCGGGAATGACAACATGCTTTTCTTCTCAAGCAAACTATTACCGGTGAGTGGGTATCGGTAAGTAGCGAGATCACCCGTGGCTTCAATTAAGTTAGGTTCCAGATCCAACGAAGCGCGGAAAAGCCCAAGGTTGACATACAGTGAGGCGAATAAGACCAACAATGCACCAACAGCAACAATGGACGCTTGCAATGGGGTATGGGTATGTAGCTTCTTGAAAATATGCATAGCCAGACCCATCGCCGATGAAAACAACTGCGACCTTTCCAAGCATGACGATCGGGGGCGCTCAAACGTGGTCGTTTCTAGTTTTTCCTCCGGACGAGTTTCTAATTCAGTCATGGATATTTCCAGTTTTATAGATATAGACACAAAAGTAACATGAAACATCAGACATGGATATCCACGTTTTTTAATTGGCATTAAACGGGCAGCTCTTATAGCGCTCCGCAATGCCCAACCAAACCGCCTTCAGGGCTATCGGCAGAAGGGAAAAGGGTTCAACCAGCAAATTGGTGCTCACATAGCACCCATGGAAGCATTGGCATTTGTTGTTATATATCCAGCGCCGAATATCCTCAGCTTCGGGCGAGCACCAGATCGCCCTAAAATCAAAACCCACATCATACAGGTTACCGTACTTCTTTTCTAAGAGCTCACAGGGGTAAACGTCTCCGTTGGGTAGGATGACCGCCGTGCTTCGACCAGCATGACAACGAGAGAGAAATCGCCCACCTTCATATGCCCTAACCAGCCTGTTGTAGAATGCCTCATAGTATGGCAAGAAAAACATCACTCTCCCCTTGTCATATCCGATGCGGCGAGTGCGATAGGCCGACAGGATTCGGCGGACACCTTCTACAAAATTATTAATATTATACTCCTTGGCCTTTGGCTCGGCGGTGTCCCCTCGAGTCAGGTTCAAACTGATGCTATCGGTTCTCAGTTCATTAAGAACCCAGTCCAATGTTTCTAATACACTCTCGTGATTGTATCCAGAATAGGTTATGGTTGTAGAAAGCCTGAAATTTGGGTACTGTACGCGCAAACTCTCTAGAGCCCACCGCGTGTCAACCAGTTTGTCAAAGCTACCTGCCCTTCGCGTGATGGAGTCATGTACGGCACCCAGCCCCAAAACGCTAAGATTGACATTGAAGAAAACGTTCGGATTGTCCACCAACATACGCGTCGTTTGATCAACAATGCTCTCCTGCAGACCACCATTCGTCGGAAGTGAGATATTCCTAACCGACGTGTGTCGTGCAAACACCGAAGCAATTGAGCTAAGATCCTTGCGCACATATGGTTCGCCGCCTGAGAAGATGAGCCACAATAGTGGCCTCATTGAACGGGCAATCGATTCGTACTCCTCAACTCGCATTTCGTCGGTCATAATATTGAGAGCCTTATAATTCAGACACATGCGGCAGTTGAGATTACAGCGATTCGTTACAAACAACGTCAGGAGGATTGGATCCTTTTTCCGGAACATCTGAAATAATAGAGGAAAGTATCGTAAATACCTCATGCATTGTCTCCATCGCCAGATTGACCATACAGATACATAACCAGCCCCAATATGCCTGCCAGGGCACTGATGTTAGACAAGGCGAATGACGTTAAGAGGCTCTTCATTGCGAAGATTGCTCCATGGGTCCGCCACGCAAGTGCTATGCTATCTTTCAGACTCAAAACGAATATAAGAAGAAGGAAGGGTGCGGCAAGAGCACAGTATATGCCGATCCACCGCGGCAAAATAGCATCGAATGATAAAATAGCTATCAACAGATCTAAGAGCAACAGCACACTGAATGGCACAGACAACTTTTCGTGATTTTGTAAAAACTGTCCGGCGCATCGTAAGCGCCTGATTATGACGCGATTGTGAATGAGGAGTTTCATATAGTCTGCGACTCGTTTCCAGTCATTCTTTATAAGTGATTTCAAATTGTAGTGATGCTTATGGGTGACTTCTATTAGATCGGTATTGATGATACGATACCCCAGCGAAGATAGGCTAAGCCCCATCTCTACGTCTTCCCATCCGGCATACTTATAGTGGGTCGCAAAGCCGCCAGCCCGGTGAAACGCATTTGTTTGTATTGCAGCAAAGGATGTCCAGATGTAACAGACGTTCCTCGGTGTACGGTTGAAAAGGTTGTAGGAGAAAAGACACTTGTATGCATTGAAAAAACCAGGGATACCGTTGTCAATTGCTGGCCGTGCAGAAAGTGCAGTCAACTGTAAATCATTGTCGAAATGATCGAGAACCTGCTTGAATGAATTGGGTGGAACAACGACGTCGTAGTCAATGAATAGCAGGATACTGCCAGTCGCTAATTGAGCGCCATGATTACGAGTGGCGCCCGCGCCGGAACGTTGCAGCATTCGTACGTAATGAAATCCGTGGGATTCCACCCGGTTGATAAATGGTTCTTTAGAACAGTCGTCAATGACATAGACCTCAACTTGATCAGGCAGCTCACGACAAGCAATGGCTACGGATGCCAAGCATTCGTCAAACACCACAGTGGGGTTGTACGAGGGGATGATGACACTGAGAAAGGGTGACTCATGATAATTTTTCGATGTAATTGTTTCGAGCATTTTTTCATCCAAATTATTTTCAAAAACCTTAAGACTATTACCGCGGAAATTCCGCAATACAGTTCTGCGGGACTTCTGCAAAACTCCGGATGATTTTTCTATGATGCCGACAATCCCGTTCAGAATTATGCGTCAAACAAAGACAATTCATATTCGATCCTTCAAGGATTTGCTTAGTGCGAATTTCCGAAAAATAACGGCATATAAAACCGCTTAATGTTAACCCTAATGTTGCATAAAAAGCATGGCGAATTAAGTATGTGCAGTTTTGATAATAGGCGTCCTGGCCAGGAATTAACCGCTGGTGAATTCAAGGATCTTGGCCGATTTTCGCCATGTTTTTTACCCTTCGGGAAAGCCGGAG
>Ga0180009_10007807_pt1 | contig 10815 bp, 7 predicted proteins | sample OS_PC_MetaG_FD_123537 | JGI IMG/M metagenome (GOLD analysis project Ga0180009, IMG submission 123537) | Groundwater microbial communities from the Aspo Hard Rock Laboratory (HRL) deep subsurface site, Sweden - OS_PC_MetaG | ecosystem: Environmental > Aquatic > Deep subsurface > Groundwater... | reverse complement strand
GATCTCGTCGGCCATCGATGCCGTCGTGTCGACCAGGAAGTAGACGTCGATGGTCTTGACCTTGGCCTGAACGGCGAGGGGGTCAGGGGCCGATGCCGTTCCGGGGGGAAGCTCGTGGTAAATGTACCCTGTGCCGGGCATCGAGCCCGCGTCTTGCAGCGTCTGCTGAACCGACGTGGGCATGGGACCGTCGGGCTTGACGGTCCAAGGCGTCCCGGCGCCCCCCGCCTCGATGCTCAAGCCGCCGTCCACATAGAGAAGACCCGAGTCTGCTGCCATCGCCGGGTCGGCTGTGTCGTAGAGCTGCCGGCACGCGGGGTCGCATGGGTTGCCGGTGCAGATCGTCGGAGAACCTAGGGAGCGCGTCTGCATCACGGGTGCGGATGCTGAGCCCGCGTCGGCTTCCACGTCGCACTCACTCCAGCTCCCCTGGGAACAGATCCGCTGTCCATAGCGACAGGTGATGGGTGCACCAGAAGAGTCCTGTACGATGCCGCATTCAATGGCCTCGCCCTCCTCGGAACAGGGGCAACCGGCTTGACGGGTCGCGCATCGGTAGCACTCGTCCGTTACGGCGGGGTTGCCGTCGTCGCAGTCCGCCCCCTTGAAGCAGCGCTCACCGAAGCCGTCACCATCGCCGTCGACACATGACTCGCCGTTCGCACTTTGAGCAGCGGCGGGGTCACTTTCCGCACAACCTGTGAGGAGTGATATTGCCATCGCGCCAAGGCAGCAAACACGCCGGAGCCCGCCGATGGAGAAGAGCGCAGGGATGAATTGCCCGAGGACCTTGACTGAAACACGCTCTCGCATGGTGACTCCGTCAGGGCTTGGGGTTGTTGTAGGCGACTTGCTGCGCTGCTCCGGAAAGCTCGACCCGCCAAGCTTGCTCACCTCCTCCGTAGGTCGCCGTGGGCGTCCCAAGGAGTGCGGAAAGCGATGTTCCGTCGAAGAGCACGTTGCCCGCCGTCGTGGGGATGAGCAGGGTAAGGTGGGAGACAGTCATGTTGGCGCACTCGTTGTCGAGCACGCCGTCGAGCGAGACGGCCGCGACCGGGATCGTGGCTTGGGTGCTTGACGTGTCGAAGATCAGGTCGAAAGCGCCTTCCGCCATGGCGACGTTAACCTGGAGGTTGGCGTTGAAGTCCATGCCAACGGTCATGGGGGGCGCGGCGAAGTCGGCGGCCATTCCGCCTGCGAAGGTGAGCGGCCCGAAGCTTGCGAACCATTGACCCTGGGTGGACAGTCCGCTGAGCACGATGAGCAGCGGCCCACCAGCGACATTGGGGGCCAGAGCGTTGTAGGCGTTTGCGAACGCGACCGGAGTCGCGCCCCCCGCGGTCAGTCCGTGCGTGCCCACAGCGTCTATGTCAGGGCAACTGCCGCCGTCCCAGCTTCCGGTGTCATCCGGAAGAGCGCCGTCTTTGTAGATGGGGCCATCGGGTTCGAGGCTCGCGTCCAGATCTTCGCCGGAGCCCCCGGTCCCCGCGGTCGCACCAGCCCCGGCGGACCCGGATTCACCAGCGGAGCCTCCCGCACCGGAACCGGCGGCGCTACTACCATCCTGCGGTTCCGCGTCCGGCTGTCCTGTGGCGCCCGTACCACCGGTCCCACCACCGGACCCGCCGAAGAACGAATCAATGCTGGCGGGGTGGGGGTCGTCCTTACGCGAACAACCCGTTGCCAGCAAAACAAAGCAACCCAGCCCCGTTGCCAGCAGCCAATCCAACCGCTCCATGATACCTCCGCACTAGCTACCGGGCCGTCGCAACATGCGACGTCCGTCGGAGCTTCGTCGCCCGTCACCGCGAAGTCGCGGGCGGGTCAAGGGGTTTGCAGGCACGATGGATGCAACGGATGTGCCGCGGGGGCTCAGGGGAGAGGCGAAGTTCGGCGAGGGCAGAGAGCGGAACAATGCGGGGGAACGTCCGAACGGGCCCAATGTGTGTGCGTTACAGACAAAGAATGTGTTGGGGACATTCGCCCCACCTGGGGCAGTCTGCCCGTGGCCGCTCTCACGAGCGGTCGTCGTCGATGCCGTAACGTTGCAGTTTGCGGTAGAGAGTCTTCCGGTCGAGCTTCAGGATCTTGGCGGTCAGCGATCGGTTGCCACCGGCGCTCTTGAGGACGCGCAGGATGTAGCGCCGCTCCACCTCCTCCATCGGGGGCAGTTCGGATGGATCGTTGCCCGCGACGATGAGGTGGGCGCTCTTGTAGCTGCGGATCTTGTCCGGCAGATCGTCGACGCCGATTTGATCGAATCGCGCGAGAGCCACGGCTCTTTCAATGCAGTTCTGAAGCTCGCGCACGTTCCCGGGCCACTCGTACGCGAGAATATGCTGTGCCGCGGCGGGTGCGATTCCTCTTATCGGCTTGCCGGTCTTGGACGCGAACTGGTCGAGAAAGTGTTGCGCGAGAAGAAGGGCATCCCCCCCACGGGATCGCAGTGGGGGCAGGGTGATCTGCACTACGTTGAGTCGATAGAATAGATCCTCCCGAAACCGTCGTTCGTCGACGGCCGTTTCCAGATCGCGGTTGGTCACCGCGATAATGCGAACATCGAAGGCGACCTCGCGCGCCGCCCCAATCGGACGAACGGATCTCTCCTGCAATGCCCGCAAGAGTTTGGGCTGCAATGCCAGCGGCAGTTCGGCCACCTCGTCGAGGAGAAGCGTTCCGTGGTCGGCTTCGAGGAAGAGTCCGACCCGATCCTCACGGGCGTCCGTGAACGCACCGCGCACATGCCCAAAGAGCACGGCCTCGAGCAGGGGTTCGGGGAATGCCGCACAGTTCACCGCCACGAACGGACCATCCTGCCGTCGGCTGCGATTGTGGATCGCTCGCGCTGCGACCTCTTTGCCGGTTCCGGTCTCTCCCGAGATCAACACGGTCGCACCGGAATCCGCCACGCGCTCGATCATATCGGTGACGGCGCCCATGGCCTGACTGTCGCCGATCATCCCCCCGATAGCGACCGAATCTCCCGCCGCGCGTCGTAGCCTCTTCACCTCTTCGCGGAGCTCTCTGTGATGACCTGCTCGTCGTAGCGAGAATGCGAGCTCCTCCATGTCGAGCGGCTTGTTGATGAAGTCGTAGGCGCCCGACCGAATCGCCCCTATCGCGGTGTCCATGCTCCCGAACGCGGTCATCACGACCACAGGAACATCTGGGCGATTCGCCGCTATACGCTCGCACAGCTCCGTGCCCGAAACACCCGGCATGCGAATGTCCGAAAGAACGACGTCGAAGTCGCTCAGCTCGATCGCGCGTAGCGCGTCTTCCGCGCTCGTGACGAACGAAACGGAGAATCCCCGCCGGTCGAGCCCCGCCTTGATCATCTCGCAGAGTGCCGAGTCGTCGTCGACAACGAGCGCTTTGATCGTCATTCCTCCTCCTCGACCGGAATCCAGAGCGTGACGCAAGAGCCTTTCTCAGGAATGGATTCGATATCGATCCAGCCTCCACACTCTTGCATGATTCCATAGGACACAGAAAGCCCGAGACCGGTTCCTGCCCCCGTCGGCTTCGTGGTGAAGAACGGGTCGAACACGCGGGGCAGCACGTCGGGCTCGATGCCGGTGCCCGCGTCGCGCACACACATTCCCAAGAAGTCTCGCTCAACCTTGGGTCCGCCCGGCGGAGCTCGGCGCCCGGTTACGATGCTGACGGTGAGCTCGCCTCCCGCGGGCATCGCTTGGATGCCGTTCATCACGACGTTCGTGAGCGCTTGCTGCAGCTGGGCGGCCCCTGCCTTCGCGAATGCCGCGGCATCGCCGGTTTTCACGACAATGCAGACGCCCGACTTTCCGGCGATCGGCTGGAGCAGGCTCGCGGTCTGCTCAACCACGTACTGCAAGTTCACGCGCGTCGGATTGGCGCGCCTGCGCCGGGCGAAGTCGAGGAGGCTTCCGATGATCTTCGCCATTCGCTCTCCCTGCTCGGCCACGACCCGGGCGCTCTCCAAGGCTTGGTCGCCGAGAACCTCTCCGTTTTCTATCATTCTCGCCCGGCCTATCATCACGGTCAGCGGGGTGCCCAGCTCGTGAGCGATCCCCGAAGCCAGGACACCGACCGTACCGAGCCTGTCCGCGTGGCGCAGCTGGTCCATGGTGGCCCGGTGGGAGAGCGTCTCGTCGGCGAGTCCCGTGACAGCGCCTTGAAGACGCTCCGTCATTCGATTGATGTCTCTTGCAAGCAGGCCGAGCTCGTCGCGGCGCCGCAATTCGACCCGCGTCGTCAGGTCCCCCTCTCCCACGCGCGAAGCGGCGGCTCGCAGCATGCTCACCGGATGGCCGACCAGCCAGAACCCGAGCACCACCGCAAGCACCGCGGACAGGAGCGTGACCGACAGCACGTTCGCAGCGATGCGACGGGTCGACTCGCGGAGATACGCCTGCTTGGGGGCCAAGGACTCCGAGATCTTCACCGAACCTACGTGCGTTTCCCCGACGAAGACGGCCAGCGCAGTGACCAGTCGCTGCTCTCCGGGATGTAGATCCACCACCTGGTATGTCGGGTCCCGCAGGCTCACGGCGCCGCTAGCGGGCTTCGTGCCGCTGCGAGCTGCCTTCTCCCATGAGACGTCGACAGCGGTGAGCGCGGCATTGGATTCCTTGACGAGATCGGTGACGGCGTCCGTCCCCTCGTCAATCCACAGCCGGCCGGCAGCGGAAGCGACAGTCCGTGCGAGCGCCGCGTGGTCTCTCCGCATGTCTTGCTCGAAGAGCTGCGCCTCTCGCTGCACGCGTGCGTACCCAAAAAGTACCTGAACGATGAGCATGCCGAGCATCAGCGCTGTGGTGAGCTTGAGGGTCAGGTTCATGGTCGTGGTTCGTCTTGCGGCGTAGGAATTCCAGACATCGATGATGTCACAAGCGCGACCCGCCTGCGCGCACCAAGCCCTACGTCCTCCGGAAACGCACCCTACTGCATCGACAACGCGAGCCACGTCGTCCCGACGCCCGCCACAAACCCCAACACCAAACACACCAGCGCGATGACGGCCACGAATACCGGCTTCACACCCTGGGAGATCTGGATCGGGGGCACCTGACCGGACTTCAACGTCGAGCTCAGGGACCCTTCGCCGACCACTTGCACGACCTCGCTCGGCGGTGGACGCGATGGGGTAGGGATGCCGCCCGGCATCTGGGCCGATACGTGCGTGCCTTCCCGGCCTACCGAGGGTTGCTGGCTCGCCTGCATCGCCGCCGCTTCCTTGGCGACCTCGACGGAGCGGAATTCCGCGGTTGGCAACGGAGCCGCCCCGGCCAACGCCCGAGCCGTCGCCAGCAGGACGCGCGCCATGTCGTCGGCGGTCGCGAATCTGCCGTCGGGTTCTCGTGCCATCGCACGGTTGAAGAAGTCCTGCCAGCCGACGAGATGAGGCGCGACCATGCCGATCGGTTTGGGATCCTGCGTCAGGACCGCCGTGAGCTTGGCGAAGTCCGTGGCCGCCTCGAAGGCTTCGCTGCCGGTTACCATCTCGTAGAACATGACGCCCACGGACCACAGGTCGCTGCGTGGGTCGACGGCCTTGGCGTTCTTGATCTGCTCGGGGCTCATGTAGCCGGGCGTGCCGAGCATCATGCCCGTTCGCGTCTTGGAGCCCATGCCCCCAGCGGCGTCCATGACCTTGGCAATGCCGAAGTCGAGCACCTTGACCGTATAGCGACCCGCTGCATCCTGAACGAGATAGATGTTGTCTGGCTTTAGATCGCGATGGACGATGTTTCGTGAATGCGCTGCCACCAGCGCTTGCAGCACGCCGTAGACGATAGGTGCTGCTTGGGCGACAGGGATCGCCTGGCCGGGCTGCACATATTCGGACAGCGGAATGCCCTCGAGCAACTCCATCACAAGGTAGGGGGAGCCGTCTTCCGCTTGGGCGTGCTCGTAGACCTTTGCGACGTTCGGGTGTTCCAGTTGCTGCGCGGCGTACGCTTCGGCGAAGAAGCGCTGAAGGATTTGCGGCTCGTTGACGTACTCGGGATGCAGGATCTTGATCGCCCGCTGTCCCTCGCCATTCAAGCCTTCCGCGGCGAACACGGCACCCATTCCACCCTCACCAAGAGGCCTGGTGAGCTTCCACTTGCCGTTGAGAACGGCCCCGATCATGGAATCAGCGCCCGACATAGATGGGCGACTGTAGCGCCGCCCGCGCCGCCACGCGAGTGGGAAGTGCGTTGCTCATAGGTCGAGTTGCTCCGGCAACTGCAGGGCCGAGGCGAGCTCGTTCGGGTAATACAGGTAGGCGTACACCGCCATCGTCGACAACACCCGCTTCGTGTACCCCCGCGTTTCGTCGTACGTGATGTTCTCCACCCAAAGGTCGAAGTCATCCGAGGTGCGACTGCCGAGCCAGCGTTTCGTCGCTCCCGCCCCAGCGTTGTAGGACGGAATCGCCATCACCGGCGCCATGGGAAACATGCCTCTCAGGCTGCCGAGCAGCGTGCAGCCGAGTTTGATGTTCACCTCCGGCCGTATCAGCGATTGCTCGTCCACCTTCATCTTCAACTTGCCGGCTACCCCGCGGGCGGTCGGCATGATCAGCTGCATCAGGCCATATGCGTCCGCCCAGGAAACGACGTCGGCGTCGAACGCCGACTCTTCCCGCATGATCCCGTAGGCGAGCGGCACCGGAATGCCCGCGGCTTCCGTTTCCCGCTGAACGATCTCTGGGTACATCTGGGGGTAGGCCAGTCGCCATGCCTCGCGCCAACGTCCCTCAGGATAGGAGGTGCACCACTCCTCGCTCCGCGTTCGGGCGACCTGATGGGCCAACCGCTCGTCTCCCCCACGCGCATACAGCGACGCGACGATCCAGAGCGCGTCGCCGTCCGAGGACTGCAGCCCGAGCTCTCGGATTTCGGCGCGACCGGCGTCGACGTCGCCGATGCGGAGCAGCTCGACGGCCCGTTCGAAAGCAGGGCCGGACAGTTTCTTGGGCAGGGGTCCGGGGGCGGGAGCCGGGGGCACCGACGTTTCTCCGCGTTTCATTGCTTCGGCGGCGGCATCGGGGGCGCGAGCCCGGAGGCGCCCGTACGCCAGCGCCATGTAATAAGACAGCGGGTGTTCGAGCACCACCTGCTCGTAGTTTTCCTTCGCGAGGTCCGGCTTGCCGGTGACCTCGTGCGCTCGGGCCAGGAAGTACCGAGCGCGGCCGGCTTCCCAGTATTTCTTCTCGCGCGGCCGAGCCTCGACGCTCTTCTCGAGGGGCGCGATCGCCTTGTCCCACGCCCCTTTGCCGATGTGGTGAAACGCTAGTTCGAAGAGCCCGTCCTCCACCATGTCTCCGTCGGGGTAGTCGGCGGCCATCGTCGAGAGCATCTTCTCGAACTTGGGCTCGTTGCGCATGAGCAGCGCCACCTTCGCTCCTCGCAGGCGCGCATCGTCCGCGAAGCGGTGGGTGGCAAACTCCTTCTCCACCCTCTCGAACATCGTGAGCGCCTGCTTCGGTCGCCCCACCCGCGCGTTCATCTTCGCCCCTGCATACAGCGCGTTGATCAAATCTCCTTTGTGCCGTTCACAGCGTCGTACTGCTTCGGCATACATGTCGGCGGAAGCTGGGCGCTTCTTTCGGTCCGACTCCAGCAGCTTCGCCTGCAGGTACGTCGCCGAACATCCCACGCTGCCGTGTCGTTGCTCTGCGCTCAACGATTCGACCAGATCTTCAAGCGCGTCGAGCGCCCGGGTGCGCTGACCTCGATCCGCCAACGATTGCGCGCGAAGCAGCTGCAGCTCCACCGGCCAGTCCTCGTACTTCCGTCGGTCTTCCACGGAGAGACGTCCCAGCGCGGCGGCCTCCAGCTCCTTGGCCTCCCGCGCCGGCTTCGAGGTCGGCGCTTCGCTGAGGACGCGACGCACCAGGTGAAGTGCATCCACCGCTCGATTGGTGTCCGCTGTGCCTTCGAGCAGCGCCTGCGCCACCCTGACGGCCCCTTCCGCCCACCGCGTGCCCGTTGGATGGGCGGCCAGATGCTCGTGCCAGATTTGCACGGCCTCTTCCTTCGACCCCATCGCGTCCAGCGCATCAGCCCTCGCCAGGCGAGCCCCTTCGGCGATGGGTACGTCCGGGCGCACCGCACCCGCGCGGGTCGCTGCTTCGTCGTACTTGCCGACCGCGGCGTATGCCTCCGCGGCCCCCATCAACGCATAGTCCCGAAGTATCCAGGTCGTTGCGGTCGCCGCGTCGTCGAACGCCACGGCTGCACCTGCCGGATCTCCGGCGTCAGTAAGAATTTTTCCGAGCAGGAAGGTCCACCGCGAGCGCTCGTCGCCCTGCGGTTGGTATTGGGTCAGGGCAGCGCGTAGCGCCTGCGCCGCCGCGGGGCGCTCTCCCGCTCGCAAGGCCGCGCGAACTGCGGCCAGGCGGACGTCGTCCAGCAGCGGCCTCATGTCGCGTGGGTCTTGGGGCTCCGCGGCCAAGGCCGGCGCGCTCAATGCTGCGGCCGCCGGTGTCGATGCCGCGGGCTGTCCCGACAGAAACGTCGGCGGTCCCCGCCGATCTTGCGGAGCTCCGCATCCACAGCCGAGGGTTTGCGTCATGTCCAGGACCATCAGCCAGAACGCTGATGTCGCCACCGTTTCCCGCCACCTTCCTCGTCTCAATCTCTCCTCCTGGACGCTCTCGCGTTGACCCCGTCTTCGATCTCCTCCTCCAAACGCCGCTCCTCATCTTTTCGTTCCTCGACGTAGAAGCGTTGTTGGTGATTCTCGATGACCTTGGCCTGTGCCCGCGCGTCAGCAAGCTGCTGGCGCGCCTGGGATTCTTGCTGTTGTGCTTCGCGCGCCCGCTCGTGGGCCGCCCGCTCCCGCTCGGCAAGCGCTTCGGCGTGCTGCGCCTGAACGACTCGCCACGCGTGCAGGCGCATCATGTCCTGTGCGGCGGCCTGTCCCGCGTCGAATCGCTCGGCTTCCGCCTCCGTTTCCCGACGCGTTCTTGCCGCATGCTCCTCTTTTTCGCGTTCGGCGCGCAGCCGGGTCTGATCGGCTCGACGTGTTTGGTCCGCGGCCTGCTGAAGCTCGTCCGCGCGCACGTCCACCTGCTCCTCGCGCTGCTGGAGGAGAACTTCGAGCGGGTATCGTTTCTTCGAAGGCACGATTCGGGCTCGCGAAGGAAAGAGCTACGTGTTGGCAACCCGAGGGCCGGGGGCGTCAGCACACAATACGTTTCCCCGGGGGGATGGCAAGTTCGCGCCCCCTTTCGTCAAGTGAGGCTCGCATTGTCATGTGCGAAGCACCTCGATACGATGCGCGATCCAGTCTGAATCAGGAGCGGGACACGTGACGAACTACACGAGGATGATCCTGGTGGCGGTGGTTGGCCTGGCGTTGTGCAACGGGGTCGCCGCGTGTGGAAGCGACGACGAAGCAACCCCCAACAACGCGGGGAGCTCAGGCAACGGCGGGACCAGCGGAACCGGTGGCAGCAGCGGCAGCGCGGGGGGAACCGCTGGAGCTAGCGGCAGCAGCGGAGCCAGCGGCAGCAGCGGGAGTGCCGGATCCGGTGGAACGAGCGGAACCGGTGGAACGGGTGGCAACGCGGGCGCCGGTGGCAGCGCAGGCAGCGGGGGATCCGGCGGGAGTCCGGTTGGACCCGGAACGCCGTCGATCACGCCCCAAGACTGCGGTGGCAGTCAGGTCCATTGCGTCGACGACACGCCCGGCGCTACGCAGGAATACGACACAATTCAGGAGGCCGTGGACGTGGCGTTGCCTGGAGATATCGTCGCGGTGTTTGACGGCGAGTACGCCGGCTTTCGAGCCGAGCAAAGCGGCAGCGCGAGCGAACCCATCCGGATCATGGCGGCGGAAAGTGATGTGCGGCTGACGAGCCCGGAGGCCCAGACGGAAAACCTGATTCGCATCGAGGCGGCGAGCTATCTGATTATCGACGGCTTCCACCTCGTGGGTAGCGGGACCGCCCTGGACTATGACTACGACAACGCTTGTCTGGCGGCGCGCGGTACGACCGCGAACGATCCGATGCATGGGATCGTGATACAGAACATGGACGTGACCGGATGTTCGCCCGCCGGTATGTACCTTTCACAGACCGAGGGATTGGGGCTGTACAACAACCTGATCCACAACACGTTCAAGGATACGGGGGATGGCAACGGGCAAGCGATCTACCTATCCAACGCTGGTACGGACAACGTGACCGCCATCGGCAACCGATTCGTCGACAACGCGGGCCCGGGCATCCACTTCAATGGCGATTCCAGCGTTGGCGGCGATGGTATCCAAACTGGCCATCGGTTCGAGGGAAACCTCGTTGCCAACAACGGGCACAACGGCTTCAACATGGATGGCGTCCGACAATCTGTGTTGGTGAACAACATCTTCGCGAACAACGGTCGTCACGGCGTCCGGGACTATGCGATCGACGCGAGCGCGGGCGCCGAGGGAATGGTCATCATCAACAACACCTTCGTCGGCAATGTGGAGTCTGCGGTCAAGTTCACCGAGGACGACGGTGGGCATGTACTGTTCAACAACCTCCTGGTTGCGAACGGGGACAACGGATTTGTCATCGAAGAGAGCACCCCCACGCTTGATGCCAACCTGATGGAATCGGAGTCCGCTACCGTGTTCCTGGACGCGTCATCCGGCGACTACCGTTTGCTCGATGCCTCTTCGGCGGTCGATCAGGGAGTAGGCAGCCTGAGCGGGCACGATGCTCCGGGATTCGACTTCAACCGATTCCCCCGTAGCGGCGCACCGGATGTTGGCGCGCTCGAGCTCGGAAGTCAGCCCTAATTTTCAGCGTTACCCCAGTCCGTAACGAGACATCTTGTTGAGCAAGCCCTG
>Ga0180009_10007806_pt1 | contig 10817 bp, 9 predicted proteins | sample OS_PC_MetaG_FD_123537 | JGI IMG/M metagenome (GOLD analysis project Ga0180009, IMG submission 123537) | Groundwater microbial communities from the Aspo Hard Rock Laboratory (HRL) deep subsurface site, Sweden - OS_PC_MetaG | ecosystem: Environmental > Aquatic > Deep subsurface > Groundwater... | reverse complement strand
CCGACCCACTCCATGGCCGGTCTTGAACCGGCCATCCAGGGGCGGCATCCGTGACGGCCTGCGAAATTCGCCCTGGATGGCCGCCCTCGTGCCGGAGGCGCGGCTTCGCCACGACGGGCGGCCATGGAGTTGTTTGCTCAATTGCGCAGGACAACCAAGATGCGATGCGGCGGCTTCATCTGCTCCCTGGCCCTGAGATTTATCTTCCTGGCCACGGACGGGGACCGGAGGAAACGCTTACCGCGATAGCAGCAGTGTTTGCCCGTCACAGCGATTGGGACGATTTCCAGCCCGCGCTCAGTGCCGCCTTTTCCTCAACTGGGGTGAGATTTTGCTTTGCACCGAGCATATTCATCAAGCCATCGATGGCGGTGGCCTCGTCGATCCCGCTGGCGGGTGCGAAGCCGGTCCCGTTTGAGGGGGCAGGCTGCCGCTCGGCAAAGTGCAACGCGCCCTCCACCGTCCAGTTCCCGCCGGATGCGCGGCAGGCGACAGCGAGGTCAACTGGAATGCCTGGAGCAATCGCAAGGGACGTCTCGACTTCACGGCAGAAGCGACCGTACTTGTCCTTGAAGGTTGCAACTACGACCATCTCTTTATGCGCACCGTCCGGTGTCGCAAGACTTTCCGGTTCGCCTGTCGGACGGCTTTCGAGCAGGCGTCGCATCGGACTGCCATCGGCTACGGGTCCAACCTGGATGGCCGTGGTGACGATATCTCCTCCGGTCCGCGTTGCCAGAGCGTATCCGAGGATTGCGCCGGCAATAATCGACAGGCTCGCCGCCATCGGCAGCAGCCAGCGCGTCATCGGTCTGCTGACCTCTGTTGCCTGCGATTTGCGGAACGGCACGACGGTTTCTGGCGCATCAGCCGGGGTGTCCGCCTTGCCGTTCAAAATGAGTTCGACGAGGCCGGCGGGGAGTTCAGTCTTGTCGATGTCGGCAAATGCGCGGGCAGCAAGGCTGGCGGTGCGCTTGAAATCCTCGACCAGCGCGCGCGCATCCGCATCGCCCGCGAGGTACTCAGCGACGCGTGCGTGCTCATCGGGTGCAAGCTTGCCATCCGCGTAGGCCATCAATGTTTCGTCGCTTGGTCGTTTCATCTTGTTTGCCTGTCGACCTCTAATCCCGTTGAACGCTGATCTGCACCGATCATCGCAATAATTCCATTTGCGGCTTCGCGCGCCGCGGCGGCGTCGGTCACGTAAGCGTCCGCTGCTTTGTGCAAACGCGTGGGCTTGGTGAGCAATGCACCTACGATGTCCCAATCCTGATGGCCGCGCCGACAGGCCACGACAACGGCAGCCGGGGGCATCGCCGTGTTAGCGGTCGTAATCTCGAGTTCCTGGCAGAGATCGCCGAATTTGTCCTCGAACCGCTGCACGCCGACCAAGCGATAGCCGCCGATTTCGACGCGTTCAGAATTAAAGCTGCGTTCGAATGCGGCGGCGAGCAAACTCGCCTCTCCGACTTTGCCGAGCGCGAAGTTGGCATCCGCCGGCAGTCCGTCGATCATGGGTTGGTCGACGATCACCCCGGCCCAAATCACGACCGCAGCCAGAATGATCGACGCCGCCGCTAACTGAAGCAGGTTCTTCGGCCACCATAAGTGGCGCCGATCAGACTTCGAAACGTGCGTATCGAACAATTCGACGAGTCGCTCGGGGATGACCTTGAAATTGACGTCACCGGTTGCCTCATCGACGATAAGGGCTGTCCAACGGAACATCCGCACCTTGCGCCTCGCCAACTCATCGTTCCGCAAGAACATGCGCACGGACCTGGTTTCGGCGCCATTGAGTTCGCCGTCTGCGTAAGCCATCAGGATCTCATCGCTCGGTCTTTTCATCACTAGGGCCTCCCGTTCTGCTTGGGCGCATTGCCAGATCCGTTCTCCAGCGCTGCTGCAAGCTTCTTTCTTGCCCTAGCCAATCTGCTCATGACTGTTCCGATGGGAACATCAAGCGTCTCGGCGGCTTCCTGGTAGCTCATGCCGTCGACCGTAACGAGCGCCAGCACCATCTGCTGCTCCTCGGGCAGCCTTGAAATCTCTGCGCGGACCAGCGCCAATTCAAGCCGCGCTTCCGTCCCCTCGTGGATCCGCGCGTCGTATTCGACCGCCTCGAAGGCTTCGGGATCATTCACTTCATTGCGACGCTTTTTCTTGCGCATACGGTCAATCGAAATGTTCTGGACGATCCTGAACATCCAGCTGTCGAGGCGTGAGCCAGGCTTGAACTGATGCAGGCGCGACAGCGCCCGCTCGCAGGCGGACTGCACCACGTCGTCGGCTTCCTCGATCGAGCCGGTCAGCGTGTACGCAAACCGCCTCATCCGTGGAAGTAGATCGACCATCTCCCGTTGCAGTTCGACTGCCATCCGTCCCTGCTCGCTTCGTGTGCCGTCAGTGAGTACAACGCCGGTGCCGCCGGCCTATTCCCAGGCCGGTCACTCTAAATGGTGCGAATTTCGCGAAAAAGTCCGATGCCATCGATATATAGAGTAACCAGCCGCGACGCTTATTGTCACACTTGTGGCATCACAGTTAGCGGGCAGGAGAGAGGCTGCAAGCAATCGCAACTCCCGAAGATTTATGGGATTTTTTCCCGCCCCGGAGTTGCATATGTCCAATGGGTGGAATTGCGTGTCGTCTACGACACTGTGGGCGCGAATAGCGAATGGCGGTTTCCGGAATTTCGGAATAAGGAATCTGCGATTGCGTTATCGTGATTCGAACCATCGACATACGAACTATCGACCTCCCTGTCAGCAAATGAGATTGACGCGAGACCAGCATGGCAATTGTTAACAGAAATTGCGGCAGCAGTGTCCGTAATGCTGTCTGGCTCGCCGCCATTCTGCTGGGGTTGCCGTGGGCACTTGCGATTCTGGATGTTGGGCTTGAGGGAAAGCTGCAACTCACGACGTCCGCGCTGGCTCAAGACGCCGATGATGACGATGGGGACGGCGACGATGACGATGATGGCGGCGGCGGCGGCGGCGGCGGCGGCGGCCCCGGCGGTGGTGGCGGTGGCGGTCCCGGTGGTGGTGGTGGCGGCGGCGGCGGCCCCGGCGCGGGGCCCGGCGGTGCCGATGAAGTCACCGATTTCGACGACGGCGAGAACATCGATCCGCGCGACTGCTTTGAAGAGAACATGCTGTTGCCTTCGTGGCTGCGCGACTGCGAGCGTCGGCGCGTGGTAAGGCAAAGGGCAGCCCAGCAGCCCGCCATCGCAAAACCGCCCCGGCAACCCGCGACCGCAGCGCCGACTCGAACTCTTTCTCCGGCCGGCGGTACCCGCGAAGCTGCATTCTCGCCCGGACAAATCGACATTTCACCGGCGCAAGACGAGCCCGATGCTCTCAGACGCGAACTCGTCCTGCTTGACGTCAGCGAACAGGAAATCGCTGCCCTTGAAGCGCGAGGGTTCGTCATCCTGCAACGTGCGCCGCAACGGGTGCTGGGCGGAACCTTGATCCGGGTCCGCGTTCCAGCCGATACGACAACACCTCAAGGGCTCAGCATTGCCCGTCAGATCGCGCCTGGAGCCTTGGCGGATTTGAACCACATTTACCGGCCAGGGCAGGGCGCCTGCAACTCGCCGGCCTGCCGTCAGCGCGAACTCGTGGGATGGCCAAAGGCGCCTGAGGCTTGCTTGCTGGAGGCGCAGCTCGGCGTCATCGACACGTCGATCGACAGGGCGCATCCAGCACTGGCCGGGCAAAACATCGAGATCATTAACGGCATCAGCGGCAACCGTCGCGCGTCGTCCACCGCGCATGGGACTGCCATCGCGGCGCTGTTGGCGGGCCGGGCGGATGGCCAGGTGCCGGGACTTCTGCCGCGGGCGACTGTCGTCGCCATCGAAGCCTTCCACCAGGCGGCCAGCGGAGACGACATCGCCGATACCTACGACATCGTTCGTGCGCTCGACACGCTCTTCACCCGCGGTCTGTCGACCATCAATCTCAGCCTGACCGGTCCGGACAATCAGCTTCTGGCCCGTGCTGTTGACGTTGCAAGAGGCAAAGACATCGTGCTTGTCGCATCTGCGGGCAACCAAGGGCCGACTGCCGAACCCGCTTTCCCAGCGGCTTACGATGGGGCAGTGGCGGTGACGGCAGTCGGCGCAGATCTCAGGGTCTATCGCCGCGCCAACAGAGGCAACTATATCGATCTTGCCGGTCCCGGAGTCGGCGTCGAAGTCGTCTCTGCAGGGCGCGCAACGCGCTTTGAGACAGGGACCTCGTTTGCGACGCCCTTCATTACGGTGGCTGTTGTCGGTTTGCGTAAGAGGCTTCCGCAAGCATCTTCGAGCGATATCTTGGCCGAACTCCAGCGCCGCGCATCCGACCTGGGGCGGCCCGGCCGCGACGCGGTGTTCGGTTGGGGCTTGCTGCAAGCGGGGGATGTTTGCCAGTGAGAAAACGTGATTTTCAATCCCGCCATGCTTTCGGACTTGCAAGCGCCGTCCTTCTCTTCGGTCTTGGCTCGCCAGTGGTCGTGAACTCTTCTGCGGCGGCCGATTTCGGCAGCGATTGTTGTCTCGACCTCGAAGAGCGCATCGCCGAGCTTGAGGCGACGGCGGTCGGCAGCGGCAATCGCCGCGTCGAGCTTTCGATATCCGGCCAGGTCAGCCAGGCCATAGCCGTGTGGGACGATTGCGAGGAAACCAACGTTTATCAGGTGGGGGATGCCAATTCGAGCGACCGGCTGAGGTTCGATGGCAGGGCCAGGATCAATCAGGATGTCGCAGTGGGCCTGCTGCTGGAATTCAGTCTGGGTTCGCCGTCAAGCGCAGCCTTCGACCAGAACAACGACGATACAGGTTCCTTCGGGCTCAACCTTCGCCAGTCGCTGTGGTATGTGCGCTCGCGGCGGCTGGGGAGCGTTTCGATGGGTCTGGCGGCGCCCTCCACAGACGATATCATCTCATACAATTTCGGAGCCACAACAATCGCGGGCTCGGCCGATACGCGGCTGGTGGGAACCAATCTCATCACGCGCGACTCGACCCTCTCGGGTCCGGCAGGTCTCAACTCACTATCGTCGGGCAATACGATCTCGCTGCGCTGGCGCCGCTTCCTGCCGCAGCTCGATACACCGCGCGGCAACCTTGTACGCTATGACACTCCCGTTATCGCCGGCTTTACAGCGTCGGTTTCGTGGGGCGAGGATGATTTCTGGGACGTCGCGGTCCGTCACGCCAGGAAGATGGGCGACTTCCGCTTTGCATTTGGCGCCGGATACTACGAAAACCGCGAAGAGGAGGCCTTTACTTTCGGTTGGCCTCGGGGGGGTGATAACGATCCGATCAGCTCGCGGGGCAATACCGTCATCCGCGACTTCAAAGGTTCTGCAAGCATCATCCACGATCCGACGGGGCTCTTTGCCTCGGCCGCCTTCGTTCATCGCGAATATGCCGGGTCCGACCTCGGCGTGTTGACTTTTGCGTGCTTTTCGTCCGGGGACGCCGCAGGTATCCGCGCCAGCGGCGTGGCTTGCGGCAATCGTCCGGACTTCGACTACTTCTGGGTTTCAGGCGGTATCAGACGTCAGTTCTTTTCGATCGGCAAGACTTCCATCTACGGCGAGTACGCGCATTCAGAAGACGCAATCGGCGGCCTCAACGTTTCGGTTCGCTCAGCGGCGGGCGGGGATATCGACTTTGTCACGCGCTCTGAGATGGATATCTGGGGGCTCGGCATTGTGCAGAACATCCAAGCCGCCGGCATGGATGTCTTCTTCTCCTACCGTAATTTTTCCGCCGACGTGAGCGGCCTGGAGTCCTCCGGCCGCCGCGTCAGTGCACCCATCGAGGATACCGACATCTTCTTCTCAGGCAGCCGTATTCGGTTCTAGTCCTCTGACGTACTGCGGATGCGGGTTTCTTGGACCTGGGGCGCTTCGATGGCGTTCTGGATCGGATGCTCCAGTCAGCTGCGGCGAGCACTTATCCAAAGGGACGAATTCCTGCAGCGAAGCAAACGATGATGCCCCGTAGATCGCTTCTTAGATTGGTAGGCGGCTGGCTCCTGGTATTACCGCCGGGTTCGTCTGCAATTGCCGACAGTGCCGAGCGGGCAAGGCAGGCGGCGGAACAAAACCGCGTTGACCGGGCCGAGCAGGAGCGTACCGGAGGCGTGGAGGCGGGCGGTGTGAAGTTCACGCCGATGGTCTCGCTCGCCGGCGGATATGACAGTAACAAGGATGCACAATCGGACGCCGAACCTTCGTCTTACGAAAAGATCCACGGCGAAATCGAAGTGAGAAGGACAGGAGAAAAAAACGATACGGCTTTCCTCTTCCAGGCGACAGGCTTCAAATACAACGAACTCGAACTTGCGCCGGAACGTTTCGAACTGGAGGCCCGTATCGACTCGACATGGCAGCTGAGCACCACCGAGGAACTGAGGTTCTACACCTCCTACCTCCGCGACTCCCTGTTTATCGACCGCGTCGACGTCTACGAGAGCCAGCTCTACTATCGCCTTGAGAGCGATCCTTTGCGGACCTGGCTGAAACTGACGTCCTACACCCAGGTCGAACTCGGCAGCGCCGACGGCGACATGGCGGTCCCTTTCTTCGATGCGGGGCAAACGGTCGACGACGTTTTCGATCTCGGCCGTGACGAGCCCCCCAGCTACTCCAAGACGACCCTGCAAACCGGACTGATCCCGCGGCCCAATGCGCCCATTACGGCATTTGCCATTGCCGGATTTTCGCGCGTCGCCTTCTTCGACCAGCAGGCAGATTCCGACTTCGATCGTCGCGCCAATGAGGTCTATGGCATCGGGGGCATCCGGCTGAATATCGGCAAGGAGTTCCGCATCGACGCCGGATGGCGGATCAACTACCGCGATTTCGCCGATACCGTAGTGCAGGACGATCATACCGACGGATTTGACTTGCGGCTCGACTGGTCGCCCATCAAGGGTCTCGTGATCGCAGGGAAAGTGAAACGCGAATACGAGGAGACGACTTCCGTATTCGCCATCGTCGACGATGTTCAGACCTATTCTTTAGAGGTTGAAGCGGATCTTCCAAGCCGAACGAAGCTGGTTTTGACGGCATCCTACGAACGCGAGTTGCCGGTTGCCGATGTCATCATGCTCGACAAGTACGAGCTTGAAGCTGCCTTGACCCATATAGTCGATCAGAACGTGGAACTCTATGCCGAAGGGCTGGCGAAATACGTCGATGAGGAAGTGTTCGATGATAACTACGAGCGCTTCCGCGCAGAAGCCGGGGTGCGCCTGAAGTATCGAGCCGGGCAGACACTTCGATCCGCGCTGTTCGGGTTCAGTCGACGAGTTCGCGGGCTTTTGACTTTTGCGCGGCGGCGTTCAATTTCCTGGACCGCGGCTGCTGGCGCGGCAGAGCGTTTGACGTGTGCTTGCCGGCTCCCTTTGAGTCTGTCTTAGCGGGGCCGGTGCCGGGGCGAGCGCTGCTGCGCTCAGCGTTTGCTTCTAGCGGTGAAAAGCCTGGCGGCCACATCGGTGGACCGCCACGAATATGCCGGTGCAATCCGGCGATCAATTCGATGAGCGAAGGCCGGTTGTCGGCTTCGAATGCAAGGCATCGGTCGATGAGTTCATCGAGGGCCTGGGGCACGGCGGACCGCAACTCGCGAACGCGGCGCGGAGCAACCGTTAACTGGGGAAACTCGCGGCGCTTGGTTCCATCGGGAAATGGCGGCTTGCCGGTCAACGCCTCAAACAGCGTAACACCAAGAGCGAAGACATCCGTTGCCGGCGAGACGGGTTGTCGCCGGCATTGTTCAGGCGCCATGTAGGGGTCGGTCCCCAGAAGGCGCGGCTTGTGCCAGTCCTGCCGGGGGCGGGCGATCCCGAAGTCGAACAGGATCGGGCGCCCATGGACTATAGCGATGTTTCGCGGCTTGACGTCGAGATGCAGAAAGCCACGCGAATGGATGTGATCGAGAGCGGCGGCGAGATGGATTCCGGTTCTGAGAGCGTCCGACAGCTTGAGACGCCCGCCGACCTCATCTGCCATGAAGTGACGCAATGTGGGCCCTTCGAGGAATTCCATCAGGACGCACGTTTTTTCGGCGATGCCATATGAGCGCACGATGTTGGGATGGGCAAGGGCGAGGAGTGTATCGGCTTCATGGCGGGCGCGTTGCGCTGAGCGCATGCGCTTGACCGCCATCGGGCAACGGCCGGTGTGATGCCACACGACGTAGACGGGATCGGGGCCCTGGTCGTCGACAATCGCGAGGATCGTGAAGGTACCTCCGATCGACTGGCCGACTTTCCAGCGGTCCATTTTTCTGGCGCTCAATTTGTCACTCCTGCATTGCTTAATTGCGGCGCGAAGAGGTCGCGATAGCGGCTGGAGCCAGACAGTAGAATTGCTGGTGGCCCGCTTTCCACAATTCGCCCTTCGTCCATCACGATGACCCGGTCGGCCCGGCGCAGGGACGAAAGACGATGGGCGATGATGTTCACCGTTTTCTCGTGCGGCAGATCCTCGATCGCCTGATGAATGAGTTCCTCGGTTTCGCTGTCAACCGCTGCCGTTGCCTCGTCGAGCACCAGGATCGGAGCGCTTCTCATCAGAGCGCGTGCAAGCGAGATCCGCTGACTCTGACCGCCAGAGAGGTGACTGCCGCGTGGACCGACGCCCGTGCCGTAGCCAAGTTCCAGCTTTTCGATATGGTCTGCGATGTGCGCCTGCCTGGCAGCCTCGCACAAGTCTTGGGGCTGCGCGCCAGGGCAGGCGTATCCGAGATTCTTGGCAATCGAACCACGCATCAGGTAGGGCTCCTGGAACACAACGGCAATCGCATTTCGCAACGATTCGAGGGTGACCTCCTTGACGTCCCGGCCATCGACCAGAATCTGGCCTGAAACCGGATCGTGCAGACGCAGCATCAATGCCATCAGCGTGGACTTGCCGGCGCCGCTTGCCCCGGCGATCGCGACCCGCTCGCCCGGCTCGATTGTAAAGGAAACTTCGTCAAGCACCGGTATGCCGCCAGGATAGGCGAACGAGACGTTGCGGAATTCGATGCGCCCTTTGTCAACGCGAAGTTTGACCGCATTCGGACTCTCCTGGACGAGGCTGCGGATATCGCGCAATTCGGCGATACGTTCTGCACCCGCTGCCGCGCGCTGAAACCTTGTGGCGGCCCGCGCAAGACTGCGAATGGGGCTGTAAAGAGCGCCGATTGCGCCCATGAAAGCGACGAGCGCGCCGACTGTCAGCTGACCTGCTGCGATTTGCATTGCGCCGAAGCCAAGAACGGCAAGGCCGCCCAATGCTGTCGCAAACTCCACGAAACTCGAGTACCAGGCTTCCACCCTAATGGTACGAAGTTCCGCGTTGCGCGCGAAGCTCGCGTTTTCAGCAAAACTGCGCGCTTCGCGATCGGCGGAGTTCACGGAGTGGATGAGCGGCAGCGCGGCAAAGCGTTCCTCGACGAAGCCAAACCAGCGTGATGTAGCGTCGAGTGAAACGCGCTCGCAGCGGCGGACGATCGGGGCATAGCAGCGGCTGAGAAGAACGAATGCGGGAACGACGAGCAGCGCAATGAGGGTCAGCTGCCAGTCGAGGAGGAAGACGAAAGTCCCGAAAACGAGCACCGATATGACGTCCTCGATGAGGGTCATGGGGCTGCTGTAGATGAGACTTTGCACGTGGTCGGTATCATCGGAAATTCTTGCCAACTGGTCTCCGGTTCCACGATTTCCGATGGACCCGGGCGATAGCGACACCAGATGGCCGAAGAGGTCGGATCTGACGTCGGCGACGACGCTTTCTGAAATGAATGCTTCGACGCGGGTGCCGATGTGATCGATCGCCATTTTCAGGACGACGGCGCCCACGTAGACCGCCGCGACCACCGGCGACGCATCGAGATTGCCACCGATAAGGATGTCGTCGAATACGCGCTGAACGAGCTGCAGCACATAACTTGCCAACAGCGGAGAGAATAGCGTCAACGCCAATGCGAACGCGATAGACCAGCGGTAGGGTTTGAGGTGATGCTGGAAATTGCGGAACAATTCCACCGCCTTGCGGGCCTTGTGACTGCGGGCGCTCATTCCTGTGTTCCTTGTAACGTCAGTTACGCGGTGTTTCGTCACTCAGTGATGGAGGGTGCGGCACAGCGAAAGGGCTCGCCATGCCGCACCCTCATTCTAAACGGATCAAAATCCGACAAGCACTTAAGTGCGTGAGCGACGGCGAGCACCGCCGCGCCGCTGGCGCGCTTTGGCGCGGGCACGGGCCTTTGCACGCCCACGCGCCCGGCGGCGACCAGCACCACCCCGGCTGCGCGAGCGACCGCCAACCTCGATGAGGTCATCGCTTTCGAGGCCGATCGCGGGGAAACCTGTGATCTTCATAACCATTCTCCCTTTGTTTCGTTCGATGGAGGACCAGCTCATTGCGGTCCATGGATTGAAAACGACGTGGCTCGAAATTTATTCCGATCTTTTTTTGAGGAGCCGGACGGGCACGTCACCGCCAAAATTTGCGAAGTTCGCATTGCACCTATTGTCAGGGGTGCTCCACGCCAAAACTGGACGGTTCGCGTCCGGCCAATACTTGGTTGCGCGTGACCGGTGGTTTCTAGAAAAACCGTTTGCTGTGTTTGGGCACAGCCTCGATGAGACCACCACGCGCTCAGGCGGCGAATAGAAGCGCGCCTTGTGAGTGCGAACAGCTGCGTTGCGGTTTCACGCGTACTCGCGGCCAAATTTGGTCAGCTGCCGTGGGCGATTTCCGTCAGCTCGGGTCAGAATTCCGCCTCGAGTTTCGCAGTCTCTCGTTGCCCACACCGGTTCGTT
>Ga0180009_10007804_pt1 | contig 10817 bp, 4 predicted proteins | sample OS_PC_MetaG_FD_123537 | JGI IMG/M metagenome (GOLD analysis project Ga0180009, IMG submission 123537) | Groundwater microbial communities from the Aspo Hard Rock Laboratory (HRL) deep subsurface site, Sweden - OS_PC_MetaG | ecosystem: Environmental > Aquatic > Deep subsurface > Groundwater... | reverse complement strand
TTACCTATCGAATGGTCCGAAACCATGGAACGGGACCCGGGGGCTTTCCGCATTCCAATCCATGCCAGGCCTGCGAGAAGCGCTGCCGCCTGGCTGAGGAGAGAATCTTCCCCCGCCTGCATCCGGGTCAGAGCCGGCGCCTGGTGTGCGCGGACTCGGATGAGCACAATGAGTACTGCCACATCACCGAGAAGATCCAGGGCATGGCGGCCCTCATGATGAAAAAACACCTGGCCAGGCGCTTCGTCTCCAGGGGATCACGCGGGAGCAATTCGAGGAAATGAAAAAAGCTCTGGACAAAAAAACGGGCTGAACCCGGGGCTGGAGGCCGTGACCCCGGCTGCCGGGGTCAGTGTTTGATGGCGTACTCGATGACGTCCTTGGGGTTGGGCTCGGGTTTGCGGCCCAGGAAGATGGTCCCGCTCCCCAGGAGGGGGCCCTCGTCCCGCCGGAGCTTGGTGATCTTGCCCTGGCTGTCCTGGACATAGGTGCCGTTGGAACTCTGGTCAATGAGGATGAACCGGCCCCGGCGGTACTCCACCCGGGAGTGGGTGCGGGAAACCCGGGAGTCATCCACCACCAGGTCGTTGTGCTTCTGCCGGCCGAAGGTGGCGCTGGGCCGGGTCTGGTCCACGTGTATGCACTGGTCCCCAAGCTTCAGTTCCAGGCGGAACCGGAAGGTCTGGGAGTCCATGAGGCTGTCCACCATGACCGTGAGGTCCTGGCGCTCCCAGATGATCTCGTAGATGCTCGCGGTGCCGCTTTTTCCCTTGATGATGGTCTTGTCCACGCATTCGGCGTGATCCCGGTATTCCGGGGACAGGGTGTCCACTGTATCCTCAGTGGTGAGGATCTGGCGGGGCTTGGCCATGGAAACCATACGCGCCGCCACGTTCACCGCGTCCCCGAACACGTCGTTGTCCTCCCGGATCACCGGGCCCTGGTGCAATCCCACGTACAGGTTGGGTTTTCCGAATCCCGGAGGCGCGTCCGGCACCGGGAAACCGGCCATGGACCCGTGCATATCCTTGGCTGCCCCTACGGCGCTGTCCGGGGTGGGGAAGGTGCACATGATCTCATCGCCGATGGTCTTGATCACCTCTCCCCCATGGCGGATCGTGATTTCGGACAGGCGGTTGATGATCCGGCCGATAAGGGCCTGGGCTATCTCATCACCGGCCACCTCGTAGAGTTGGGTGCTTTTGGCGATGTCAGCGAACAGGATGGTACGGGTTTCGGTCTGTTTTTCCATGTCGTTTTTCTTTTATGGCTTGCATCGGGCCCCGGCATCCGCCGCGTTCGCCGAGGATGCATCCATGCAGGGGACCCGGTATCACCCGGCTCCGGCCTTTTCGGCGCAAAGGGGTCGAAGGCCCCGGAAATGAATTGCGCCCGGAATTGAACAATAAAGAGAAGGGCCTTTCACGTCAAGCCCGGGAAGACAATATGCCCCCCATTTTTGCCGGGTTCTCCCCATCCGAACGGCCCTGGCCCTGATGATGGAAGGAAAATACCTTGATTTCTTGACAGTTCCCTTCCCTGGGCCTATAAAATCACATTCGGTTGAGAAAATTGCGGGATCATAAACTTACGGCCCGCCCAACCCGACCGGTCCCCCCAACCCTCACCAGGACGCTGGATGCGCCTCACTATCCGTCAAATCATCCCGCGGCTTGCGTTTGCCTTCCTTCTCCTGGCCGGCACCGCCCATCCCGGCTTTTGCGCGCTTTTTCCGGGAGAGAACCACGCCCTGATCATCGGCATCGGCCAGTATGAAAACTGGACCGCCCTGACAAGTCCGCCCCTGGAGGCCAGGGCCCTGGCCGGCATCCTCACCACCCAATACGATTTCAAGGCGGAAAACGTCGTCCTTCTGACCGACGACGCCGAAACCACGCCTACCCGGGACAGCATCAGCCTGATCCTGGAGGGGTATGCCCAGAACCTTTCGGCTCAGGACAACCTCCTGATTTTCTTCTCCGGCCGATCCCAAACCGATGATCAGGGGGAAACCTACTGGATTCCCTTGGATGCCAAGAACCAGACCACCTTGAACTGGCTCCGGCATTCCGACCTGGTGAACGAATATTTCGGATCCCCGGATTTCAAGGTGAAAAACCTCCTCATCCTCACGGATTCCCCCTTCTCTCCGGGACTCATGGAAAGCCGCCCCAATCCCCTTTCCGTGATGAACCTGCGCTATGGGGAACGAATCCGCCGGAAATCGGCCCGGCCTGGCCGCGAGGTCATCGCCTCGGGGAAACCCCACGAGGACCCGGACGAGGATGGCGCTCTTTCCCTGTTCGCCCGCAGGATCACCCATGCCCTGGAAAACAACACCCTGGAGATCGTGGACCTGGAAAATCTCCTGTTCGCTCCCAATGGTATCGGCGCGCCTGGAGCCCCGGCTGAACCCTGGTGGGTCCGGGGCCGGGTCCGGGGACAGGTGGACCAGGGCGGCCAGTTCGTCATCATGGATGCCAGGCTTTTTCCCACGGTGAATGTTTCCACAGCCGGAGTGGAGCCCGCGGAAGGCTATCCCGGAGACGCTTTTCTTTTCCGGGCCGAAACCAGCGATCCGGCCCGGTCTGTGATCCTGAACCTGGACGGCGAGACTTTTCCCATGGAGGGCCAGGACTCCTCCTGGACCCACGAGGCTGTTCTGGAAGACCTGGGAGAGCACGCCTTTTCCATCCAGGCCGTGAATGAGCTGGGAAGGCCGGGTGAGGAAGGTTCGGGCGTGGTTCTCGTGATCAAGAGGCCCGCCCCCCTGATTGCCGTGGAGGCGGTTCAGGCGTCCCCGGCCGAAGTCCTTCCTGGGGAAGAGGTCCTGGTCACCATCACCACCCAGGCCCCGGCCCAGGCCGTGGGCCTGACCGTGGACGGACAGGCCCTGGCGGCCGAGGGAGGCGGGACGTCCTGGTTCGCCCGGGTGAAAGCGGGCGAAGCGGGAGTCCGGGATTTCTCCGCCCGGGCCGTAAATGAAGACCAGCAACCGGGCCCCCCGGCCATGGGCTCCTTCACGGTTCGGTCCGCCCTGGTGAGCGTGGTGGACCTTACCCGCATGCCGGCCTCCGGGGACGTGGGCCAGGCCTTTGTCATCGAGGCCCGCACGGACAAGGCCGCCCGGGTGGTCCGGCTGGATGTGAACGGCCGGGAACGGGCCATGGAGGGTTCGGAGACCCGGTGGAGCTACCGGTTCGTCCCGGACAGAGCCGGGACCTACAACCTGGTGGTTGCCGCCGAAAACCAGGCCGGGGAAAAGGGCCCCTCCCGACAATCCAGTCTTGTGGCCACCCAGCCCCAGGTCCTGCCGGACGTGGTCCAGGTCTGGGTGGAGCCCTCCAAGGTCTACTCGGACACCCCCTTCACCCTCCATGCCCGCACCAGCGCCCAGGCGTCCAGGGTGATCCTGGAAATGAAGGGCGACACCAAGGACATGGCGGGAAGCGGGACCCAGTGGAAGCACACCGCCGAGATCGGGGATACCGGGCGGGTGGCCTTCACGGTCCGGGCCGAGGATAGCGAAAAAAAGCAGGGAAAAAGCCAATCCGGTTTCGTGGCGGTGGAGGAAAGACCCCTGGAAAAGGTGGAACTCTCCTCGGCCCGGGTGAACCCGAAAAAGGTGTCCACCGGCGAACCCGCCCATTTCATCGCCACCACCAACCGGCCTGCCAAGGCGGTTTATCTGGAGATCGGAGACGAGCGGATTTCCATGGATTCGGATAACAGGACCATCTGGAACGTGAAAAAGGCTTTCGAGGAACTGGGGACCGTTCCCTACGCCGTGGTGGCCGAAAGCCGGGACGGCGTGCTTTCCGAGAGAGTGGAGGGTGCCCTGCTGGTCAAGGCGGCTCTGGTGGAGATCGTGGAATCCTTCCTGGAGCCCGACGTCATCTACGCCGGTGGCGAACTCATCGTCATCGCCCTCACGGACCGGCCGGCGGCTGGGGTGGACGTGCGCATCAACGACGAGACTTCCCCCATGAACGGGTCGGGTCTTGAATGGCGGTACGAGACCAGGGTACCCGTGGACGGCCCGGGAACCCTCACCATCTTCATCCGGGCCAAGAACGCGGAAGGCGTGTACGGCGCGCCCAAGATCTGGGACATCTCCAAATGACCTCCGGCTCCGGGCTTCCCGTGGACAGGCAAGAACCATGACGGCCGAAAAAATAGGCGGCTACGAAATCCTGGACACCCTGGGATCGGGGGGCTTTGGCATCGTCTACAAAGCCCACGCCGACAACGGTGTGATCGTGGCCATCAAGGTCCTGAACCGGGAGGCCCTGGACAACGAGAAGGTGGTCAAGAAGTTCTTCCATGAGGCCATGATCCTGGCCAAACTCCACCATCCCAACATCACCAAACTGGTGGAGTTCTTCCCCGCGGACAACGCCTACGCCATCGTCATGGAATACGTGGAAGGCACCACGTTAAAGGACCTTTTGAAGAACCAGCAGGGTCCCCTGCCCTTTGAAAAGGCCCAGGACCTCTGCCGCCAGATCCTCTCCGCCTTCCACTACGCCCATCTGAACGGCATCATCCACCGGGATATCAAGCCCGGCAACATCATGATCGACAACTCCGGCCAGGTGAAGATCATGGATTTCGGCATCGCCAAAATTTCCTCGGCGGCGGGGTCTGAAACCCGCACCACCTGGCGATGGGGCGCGCCCCACTACATGGCTCCCGAACGTTTCCGAGAGGAAGGCGTCCTGGACGCCCGGTCGGACATCTATTCCCTGGGGGTGGTCTTCCACGAAGCCTTTGCGGGCCGGCGGCCCTTTGAATCCGGAGACACCATCACGGTCATCTCCTGCCACTTGAACGAGTTGCCCAAACCCCTGGAGACTTACGCCCCGGCCGTTCCCAAACGCATCGGCCAGGCCATCATGAAGGCCCTGGAAAAGGACCCGGACCATCGCTTCAACACCTGCGAGGAATTCTCCAAGGCCCTGGAGTCCGGGGAGATAGAGGACGGGTACACCCCTGGCCTGGACGAGGAAGACGCCACGGTGGTGGTGAATGAGGACGTGTCCGGGCTCTTCCATGCCTCTCCGGCGACCCCCGGAGAAGCTGCGTCGGGCGTAGCCCCGGCCCGTCAACCGGCCAAGAAGCCCAAATCCTCCAGGAAAAGCATTGGCTTGGCAATGGGCTTGGCCGCCCTGGTTCTGACCCTGGCCCTGGGAGTTGTCTTCCGGGGCCCCATCGCCAATCTGGTCCGGAACCTGCTGCCCGGCAGCCCCCAGATAAACCGTCAGGGCATGGAACAATGGATCCACCCCGTGGACGGCGCGATGATGATCCTGGTCCCCGAGGGTGAATTCACCATGGGTTCGGACACCTATGCCGATGAAGAGCCGGTCCAGAGGATTCTGCTCGGGTCTTATTACCTGGATCGGGACCCGGTGACCAACGAGCGTTTCCGGGCCTTTGTGGCGACCACGGGATATGTAACGGACGCGGAGAAAAAGGGATTCGGCATGGCCCGGAGGCCAGGCCGATGGGAGAAGGTTCCCGGTGCGAGCTGGAGGACGCCCGATGGAGTGAGCGCCCTGCCCCTCTCGGACGACAACCTGCCTGTGGTCCAGGTTTCGTACAACGACGCCCTGGCCTATTGCCGGTGGGCCGGCAAGGATCTGCCCACGGAGGCCCAGTGGGAAAAGGCCGCTCGTGGCGTGGACGGAAACCTCTATGCCTGGGGAAACGACCCCCCCAGCCCGGACGTGGCCGACTACGGCCATCCAGGAGCCCGGCCCGCGCCCGTGGACCAGTACGCAAAAAAGGGCGCGTCCGCCTACGGCATGAACGCCATGGCGGGCAGTGTGCGCCAGTGGTGCAAGGGCTGGTACTCCCCGGGCGTGCGGGACTACCGGGACCCCAAGGGGCCCAGGGAAGGGAAAGGCAGAGTGGTGAAGGGCGGCTCCTTTGCCGAGGGCCCCGAAAGCCTCCGGGTCGCCAGCCGGGATCGTTACGAGCCGGATTTCGCCTGCGACCTCATCGGTTTCCGCTGCGCTGCCCAGAAGGTCACGCAGTAACGCAAACGCAAAAAAACCCCGGATTCCCGCAGATCATGAAGAACGCCCGGAGGCTTCCGGGCTCTTATCGGATGGATCCCCAACCGTTCGAAACAAGGTTTTCCGCCCTCATCCCCGCAGTTTCTCCACAAGCGCCTCGGCAATCTTTTCCGCGCTCTTGCCGAACAGCTCCTCCAGGGGAATCATGTCCAGGTGGGCGTCTTCCCAGGCCAGGCTGGATTCCTGAACCAGGTTCTTGATGTGTTCGCCCTTGCCCCCCAGGGCCCGGACCTTGTCCCGGGTGGGGACCTGATCCTTGAAGGCCACTTCGAACAGCAAAAGATGCTCGATGAAGTGGGGCCGGGGCTCCTGGCCCGAGATGAGGGGCACGGCCAGGATGCTGCGCTGGTCCTTGCGGCCCTGACCGATATAGACGTTGCCCTGGGCCACGATGATCCTCTTGGTGCCGGTGAGGCGCTGATCCTTTTCAGCCCGGCTTGCCATGGACGCGGACGTGCCCTCTTTTTTCAGGACCTGGATGGTGGAACGGTCCGTGGGCTCGCCCAGGAGGGACAGGCCTCCGATTTCGTAGAGGGTGGCTCCCTTGATTTCGGAAAGGATCTTCTGGAGATTTTTTACGACCAGGACGTTCTTGTTGGTGAGCTGGTCTGTGGAGAACCCCCGGACCTCCAGGGCGTCGAAGAGCAGCCCCTCGGCCTTTTCCGCCAGACGGGAGGTGCCCACGGTGACGGTTTTCGCCTGGTGCTTGATGGCGTCCACGGGCCGGGCCGCCTGGGCGATGCCAAAGGACAGGGTGGTAAGAAGCGTCTGGAGCATGTTGGCCGGGGTGCCCTTGATGCCGAAATCCAGGAAGAAATCCGCCACAGGCAGCCGTCCGGTGAGGTACTTGGCCAGGAGGGACAGATCCGTGGGCACGGAGGGCGCGACTCCGGCCGGGAAACGCTCCGACCGGTTCATTTTCCGGAAATCCTCGTAGAACAAGGCCACCATTTCCCGGAAATCGCTCTCCAGGAGAAGTTCGTAGGCATCCCCGTTGCCGTTTCCCGCCGTGAACACCTGGATGGTTTTCCGAATGCTTTCCCGGAAACCGAAAAGGAACTCAGATGCCTCGTTGATGGCAAGAGCCGCGTGGTAGCCCCACAGGTGGCCTGCCAGGGTATTCACCACAGGGGCCAGGTGGGCGGGAACGCAGGGCACGTGGATCACGTCCTCGGCCCAATCGTCGAACCGGGTCTCCCCCTCGTCCGCGATGACCACCGGTATTGCCTTGTGGGCCCGGAAAATGGCTGTGTCCTTTACGATGTCCGAGAGCACGGCCTCGGGGCTTCCTGCGGCGCACACAAGGATGAGGGGTTCGGCGGACAGGTCGATATGCTTCTTGTCCTCCACGTAGTCCGAGGAAATGGTTTTGTAACAGAGTTCGGACAGCTTGATGCGGATTTCATCGGCAGAGGCCTTGTTGGGGCCGCTCCCCACCACGGCCCAGTAGGTCCGACCCAGGGCCAGCCGATGGGCGGATTCCGCGATGAAGGCCCGGCGGGCCAGTACTTCCCGCATGGCCCCGGGAAGGGCGAGGAGCTGCCCGATCTCCCGGGCCACGAAATCGTCGTCCCGGACGCCGGCGGTCCTGGCCAGGAACAGCCCCAGGAGGGCCCCGGCCACGATCTGGCTGTAGAAGGCCTTGGTGGAGGCCACGGACATCTCGATGTCCCGGCCGCTGGAGGTGTAGAGCACGCCCTCGGTCTTGAAGGTGATGTCCGAGTCCCGGCGGTTCACGATGGCCAGGCTGTGGGCTCCCAGGGCCCGGACCATGTCCACACACCGGTTGGTGTCCGTGGTGGTCCCGGACTGGGTGATGGCCACCACCAGGGTATGGGCCAGGTCCGTGGAATCGTCCTCCCGGCCTAGGAGCGCGGCCGAGAGTTCCGAGGCTTTTCTGGCGGATATTTCCGCCATGGAATTTTTCATGTAATGCTTGAGGATATCCGCGCAGACAGCAGCTGCGACGCCAGCTGTTCCCTGGCCGATGAAATGGATATACCGGATATTCCCTGCAGCCAGCGCTTCCTTCAACCGGGGCGGCACCACGGTTTCGTCCAGCTGGACCGCCACCTTCCTGCCTCCTGGCCCGCCGGTGATGCTCCAGCGGTCCAGGAGGGTTTTTTCCACGGAGGCCGGGGCCTCGGAGATCTCCTTGAGGAAGTAATGGGCATACCCCTGGCGGTCGATGTCCCGGGAGGTAATGGCTGTGGAGAGGATGTCCTCTTCCGTCAGGGCGATGGGCGTGCCGTCGTAGTACATGGCCCGGATGCCGGAAAGCCCCCTGCCCTCCTGGTCCAGGATGAACACCTGGCCGGAGACCGGACCCGAGGGCGTGTCCAACACTTTTTCGCCGGTGAGCTTGACGAACCGGGAGGTCTCCTCCACGAATCCATAGACTTCCGACGCAGGGAAATACCCCCGGTCCCCCATCCCCACGAAAACCGTCTGGCCCGAACCCTTCTGGGCTAGGAAAAGTTTTCCCGGGGCGAGATTCGTATGCATGAAAATGGCATGGGACCCGGCGAACTCGTTCACCGCCAGACGAAAGGCCTCGGCCACGTCCTTCCCGTCCAGGAGGTGCTTCTCGATGACCAGGGGGATGATCTTGGTGTCTGTGGTGATTTCCTCGGGCACCTTGCGGCCGGTACGCTCCTCGTATTCGGCCTTGAGTTTCTCGTGGTTGTCTATGTCCCCGTTCAGACTCACGTGGATCAAGCCCGGGCCATGCCCCCCGCCCGAAACCAGATTGTCCATGGGGTGACAGTTGGGCTCGGTGATGGCCCCCACGGAGGCCCACCGGGTGTGGCTCGTGATGGTGCGGTTCTCCAGGGGCAGGGAGGCGGCCAGGGCCAGAAGTCGGTCCCCGGAGATCTCCTCCCGGAGCTGGGCCACGTTCTCCCCCAGGCGTCCGATTTCAGCGGCCACCTTGTACACGAAGGCCAGGGTGCAAAGTTCGCCGGAGGCCCCGGCCTTTCCCCGGACCAGACGGATCACACGCCCCCCCCTCCTGTGGGGCGCGCCCCGATGCATGGACACGGAGCCGGACAGGAGAAGCTCCAGCTTCAGCCGATTTTCCAGCTCCTGGCCCAGGCCGACCCGGGCCGCCTCTTCCTGGAACCGGGCGCATTCCCCGGCCGTAAGGTGAAGAAGCACCGAGATGCCCGCCGAGTCACGGCCCCGGACCTCCAGGCGGTCCAGGCTCGAAAGCACGGCGTTGATCTCCCGATAGACCTGGATGGGACCGGCTTCCGGCCCGTTGCCCAGGGCCGCAGCCAGTTCGCGGGTGCGGGCGGCGGACTCCAGAACCTCATGCTCCAGGCACCAGCCTACATCCTTCAACTTTTCCAGGCGTCCCGAGAGGAGCCGGACATCCCCGGCGGAGATGTTTTCCCGAAGGGCGGAAAGTGCGGCTTCCTCCGCCCGGACATCCTCTGCGATGCGGGTTGACACCCGGGCAAGACCCTGGCGGAGGCCCGGACCGGAAAGGACCTGGAAGAAGGCGTCATCCCCCTTGAAAGATCGGGCGTTCCGGGCCAGGGCGGCCAGAAGTTCCTCACCCCCAAGGAATCCCTCCATGGGCACATGGGGATTACTGGCCAGGGAAGCAGCTTCCAGGGTCTCCAGAGCCTTCTCCATCCGCTCCGGCGAGGCGGCCGGCTGGGTCGGCGCGGCCTGCTTGTAGGCCAGGAATCCAGCCAGGCCGCAAGCCAACACCCCGGGCCGCAGGGGGGAAACCACCAGGGACCCGTCCGGCACGGACGCCAGGGACCGGCCGAAATACACCCTGGCCCGGGCAAGTAGCAGGGCCTGGGCGGATAATTTTCGGATAGGGAAAAAAGGAAAACCAGGAGGCTTGGAAAGGATCATGGATTACATCCTGGAGTACAACTCGCGGACCCGGGAACGGGGCATGCGTTCCTGCCAGTCCGAACCCAGTGCGTTTTCCCACAGGGGAGCCAGGGACAAGGCCACGTCCACCATTTTTTCCATCTGCTCTTTGGTCAGGTCTTTGGTCAGGTTCCGGGGAAGCTCGATGCCATGGCGTTCCCGCATGGCCTTGAACTCGGCCACGCCATGGGAATAGAACTCCTCCAGGTAGTCAAAGGCCACGCTGTTGCCCACGCCGTGGCGCAGTCCCAGGACAAAGGACAGGCCATAGGAAAGGGCATGGCACACCCCCACTTGGGACCAGGCGATGCTCATGCCCCCGCAAAAAGAGGCCATCATGAGCTTCTCATCCGACTCCGGGCCGCGTTCCCCCAGATAGACCTCCCGGCAGAGTTCCAGGGCCTTTTCGCCGTAGGCCCTGGAAAAGGTGTTCAGGAAGAAGCCGGTAAGGGATTCCACGCAGTGGATGTAGCAGTCCATGCCCGTGTAGAACCACTGGTCAGCCGGGACTCCCTCGATGAGGTCCGGGTCCAGGACCACCTGATGGAAAACGGAATAATCCGAGTTGATGCCCAGCTTCTTCACCGGGCCGGTGAGGACCGTGGTCCGGGAAACCTCCGCGCCGGTGCCGGAAAGCGTCGGGATGCCCGCGTGCCACACCGAGGGGTTTTTAACCAGATCCCAGCCCTGGTAATCCGCCGAGGAACCCGGGTTGTTCAGCATCACGGCCACGGCCTTGGCCAGATCCATGACCGACCCGCCGCCGATGCCCAAAACGCCCGAGGGGCTTTTGCCAGTGACCTCCCGAACCAGGCGGGTGAGCTCGTCCACCTGGGAGGTCTTGGG
>Ga0180009_10007803_pt1 | contig 10819 bp, 15 predicted proteins | sample OS_PC_MetaG_FD_123537 | JGI IMG/M metagenome (GOLD analysis project Ga0180009, IMG submission 123537) | Groundwater microbial communities from the Aspo Hard Rock Laboratory (HRL) deep subsurface site, Sweden - OS_PC_MetaG | ecosystem: Environmental > Aquatic > Deep subsurface > Groundwater... | reverse complement strand
GAAAAAGCAGAAGATAATAAAGCTAATTTAGCTGTAGTAAAGTTGCTTTCTAAATTTTTTAAGAAACAGGTTAGAATTAAAAGCGGTTTAAGAAGTAAAACTAAAATAATTGATGTAAAATAGAAATATTTATTAAGAATCTTTGATTTTTTCCCTTTATGATAAAAGGGTTGAAAGATTTTTTATATAAATTGTTCTTATTTAATCTTTTTAGAGGTAGAAAGGATTTAAAATTAGGACTTTATGGACCACCTAATTCTGGAAAAACTAGTTTAGCTAACAGAATTTGCCAAGATTGGTTAGGAGAGGAAATGGGGAGTGTTAGTAAGGTTCCGCATGAGACTAGGCATATACAGGAAAAAGAAAAGATTAATGTTAAATCAGGAAATAAGGCAATTACTTTTAATTTAGTTGACACTCCTGGAATTGCTACTAAGATTGATTATGAAGATTTTATTAAAGCGGGACTTAAAAAAAAGAAGCTCAGGAAAGAGCTAAAGAAGCTACTAAGGGTGTTATTGAAAGTATTAGGTGGTTGGATAGTATGGATGCAGTTATTGTTGTGCTGGACTCTACTCAGGATCCTTATAGTCAAGTAAATATAACTATAATTGGTAATTTAGCTGCTAGAAATATTCCCGTGTTGGTAGCTGCTAATAAAACAGATTTAAAGAAGGCAGATGTTAAGAAAATTGAAGCTGCTTTTCCACAATACCCTGTAATTGGCATAAGTGCAGAATACGGTGATAGTGTTGAAGAATTTTATGATGAATTAATTAAATTAGTAAGATAAAATGTTAACTTTACAATATGTTCCAAGCGATGAATTAGCAAATTTAGATAGTGATAAGAAGATGCAGAAATTGCTTAAAATAATAAAACAGGATAAGATTGTTTTGATGGAAGGCAAGCTTACTAATAAGGAAGAAGCGGAGTTAATTGAAATGACTATGGAACAGATAGATAGAAAATTTAAGGGGATTGAGATTGCAAGTTTAGAGCCAAATGCTGGAAAAGATTTTGGAAGTTTTTTGAGAGATAGTTTTATTAAATTATTTTTTGGAAGTACTAGAGGGATGACTGTTATGGGGCCGGCTAATATTATAAAGGAGATAAGAAGGGATCCTAATAAACTACAATTATATACTTCTAACACTAGAGGTAGAAGGTAAAAAATGCATCAGTGTGTCAAGTGTAATAAAATTTTTGAAGATGGAAGCGGGGATTTGTTAAAAGGTTGTAGCGGATGCGGGGGGAAGTTCTTTTTTTATATTAAGAAACAGCATTTAGAAGAAGTTCAGGAAGAAGTGACTAAGCTAACATTTAAAGAAAGAGAAAAAATTCAGAGGGATGTTTTTGATATTGTTGGTGCTAAATTGGAAGATGATAAACCGGTAGTGCTTGATTTTGAGAGTATAAAGGTGCTTAAACCTGGAAAGTTTGAGGTTGATGTTGTTAATTTAATGAAAGGCAAGCCAGTTATATTTAGAATGGAAGAAGGTAAATATGTTATTGATTTGGCTGGAACTTTTCAACAGATTAGGAAACAGAAATAAATTTACTACTAACTTGCTGTAAATATGTTTTGTAATTTTTATGTAGTGTAGTATAATAATGTTTATATACTGCTTCTATTATAGATAAATATTGATGATAAGTTTAAATAAAGGAGGAGAGAAAATGAAGTATATTGGGGCTTTTTTGGTTTTATTCTTAATAGTTATGAGTGTGGATGCACTTGATTTTAATTTACAAAAACAAGACTCTGGAATTGTGTCAGGATTAGAAGGTAAGATGTTGAGTTTGAGTGTTGATGGTAATTCTGAGATAAAAATGCAGATAGACAGGGTTGGAAGTCAAAGAATAATGATGACTTTATCCAGTACACAAGAAGTTATTGTGCTGGATATGGGTCAGGAGAAATTAGTTGATCTTGATGGTGATGGAACAGATGATGTGACTATAACTCTTAATAATGTTATTGATAAATTAGCTAGTTTAAATATACAAAAAATTGAAGCTGTTGTTAATGATGAAGATGCAAATGTTGATGAAGCTATTGTTGATACAGGAGATGAAGGTTTAGAAGAAGTAACAGGAGATGTTGTTGCTGATACTGGAGCAGGATTAAATCTTGGACAATATAGCAAATGGTTTTTGGGAGCGATTATAATTGTTGTCTTAATAATAATTGTGGCTTTTGTTTATCAAGGTGGGGATAATTCTGAGAGATACTATGGAAAAGCAATGGATTTACATAGAGAGGGGCAAGAATTTCACTGGGATGGAGATGATGAGACAGCTGAAGAATTATATGATAAGGCGAGTGAACTTAGAGAAAAAGCAAGAAATTTGGAGGGGGGGTTTTAAAAATGGCTGAAGAAGAAGAAAATTTATGGTTTAGAAAAATTGGTTTTTATAATAATCCATTTAGTATTAAACCAGCACCTTATGATTTTAAAATATTTGGGCAAGATGAATTGTTAGATGAACTCATATACAAAGTTCCTGCGGGAACTATGAGTTTTGTTGAAGGTGCTTTAGGAACCGGCAAAACTACTGTCTTGAAACACTTAATACATAGGTTTAAAGGAAAAGGTCAAATAATATTTTTTAGTTGCAATAGAATTGACAGCGAATTAAATGTGGAAGAGTTGTTAATTGGAAAATATGGTTTTTGGGGAAGATTATTTAAGATGCATCCTAAAAATATGATAGTGTTGCTGGATGAGGCTCAAGAATTATCTCCGGAGAATACTGAACGCATTAAATACTTCTTTGATCAAGGAAATATAAAATCTGTTGTGTTTACAGGGATTAATTATGATGGCGTTAACTTACATGAAAGCATTAAAGAAAGGATTGGGGAAGACGGAGTTTTGAAAGTAAGATCTTTAAACGATGAGGAGGTTATTGCTTTTGTTAGAAATAGAATTGGAGACTTGAACCTTATAAATGATGAGATGATTAAGAAGTTATGGAGTTTAGCTGGTAAAAATCCAAGAAGACTTTTGCAGAGATGTGATAAAGCATGCAAATATGTTGTAGAGAATGGAGAAAGTGAATTTACAGGAGAACACTTTAAGAAATTATTTAAAACAACAGGGACTACAGAAACAAAAACAAAAAAATTAAAACCAAAGAAGAAATCAATGAAGAAAGAAGCTGTAGAAGAGAATCCTGAAGAAGATTTGTATCCTGAGGAAGGGGAAGATTAAATGGATATAATAGATCTTAAAGTTGTATTAGAAGAGGGAGTGGAAACACCTGCTTATGGAAAAGAAGGAGATGCTGGGCTCGATTTAAGGGCAAAAGAGGATGTGGAGATTCCTTCTGGCGAACGTAGATTAATAAGAACAGGGATTAGGATGGAAATTCCTCATGGTTATTGGGGGAATATTAGAGATAGAAGCGGATTAGCTTTAAAAAATGGATTGCATGTATTTGCTGGCGTAGTGGATTCTACTTACAGGGGGGAAGTTGGGGTAGTGTTAACAAATTTTGGACATGATTCTTATGGAGTAAGAAGGGGGGATCGTATTGCCCAAATGGTTATTCAATCTTATGCTTGTGCAGGTGTTTCTGTTGTAGCTGAATTAAGTGATACGGAAAGAGGAGAAGGTGGTTTTGGTTCTACTGGGAATCATTAATTTTTAAAAAAATTTTTTATTCTTTCAAGAGGTAATTTGGTTATTTTTATATTGAAATCTAGTGGAAAACATTTATAATAACTGTTCCAGGAATATCTTTCATCTAAGAAAACTATTACTCCTTTGTCTGTTTCTGATCTAATACACCTGCCTGCTGCCTGTATTGATTTACGCATTGCGGGAAAAATATAGGCGTAGTCCCATCCTTTTGAGAATTTTTTATCATAATAATTAATTAATTCTGTTGTTTCTAGATTTGGTCTTGATAAAGGAAGACCCACTACAATAACTGATTTTAACAAATCTCCTGGTAAGTCAATGCCTTCTGAATTATGTAAACATATGCCCCCTATTCCTCCAATAAAATTCTCATAATTTTTAATTGAGAAATCATAAACATAATTTCCGGTTGGTTTAGTTTGTTTTATTTCTTTAATTTTTGCAAATCCTAATTCGGAATTTATTAATCTATTAATTTGTTTGATTAAATTTTTATCATATTTATTTCTCGCGTTTGAAATAATGTAATTAAGTAGCTCAATACACAATTCTCTTTTTATCCTTTTTTGTTTGATTCTTGAGAATATATTCCTTGCAGAACGTGGTTTTGCAGGGTTTGCTTCTTTGTATAATTTCAATAATCCGGACTCCTTTATGGGTATAACCCCAGGATGTAGAGTTCTTCTTCTTTTATTTTTTAAACTTTTTTTAATGTGTAGTTTAACTCTTTTTAGATGCTTTGAAGGTATTATTTCTAATATTTTTCTTATTTGGTCTATGTTAGAAATGTAAACATTGTAAGCTACTGATTCTTTAATTTTATTCCCGTTTATATTTCTTTCTTTTGATTTTACTTTGTTAATACTTGCAAATATTTCGAGTTGTAAGAATAAATACATTAAATCTGAAGCTAATTTTTTAGAAACAGTTTTGCAGCTTATTTCTGTTGATTTGGATGCAGTACCATCTCCTGCAAAATACCCTTTTAGAAATTCGAGTTTATAATCATTAGGTAACTGAAATATTATTCCAGGAATCCTTTTGTTATAAGCATTTGAACCCATTTTTAATATATCTTTAAATATTAATCTTAAAACCTTTCCACCAAAGGTATATTGGATGGCAGTATCATGTGGTTTTTTCCCTACTGGTTTAAGTTTAAATATTTCAGAAATACACTCCTTAAGATTTCTTATTAGATCTTTTTCGTGTCTTCCAAATGTAATTGTTATTGCAGAATGTCTTCCAGATCTGCAATGTCCTTCTGCTAAGTAATAACCTAATAATTTGACTAATTTTTTACTAATTTCTAAATATCTTGGGAACTTTATTCCAAATTTTGCACCTAAAAATATATCATTTGATTTAAATATATTTCCCTTCCATATATGTTTGTTTTTAACTTGTAAAATGGGTATTGAATTGTTGTATTTGTAATTCCTATAATCCTTTTCTTTAAGTTTTTTAGAACGTTTTAATAGATATTTAACATTAGTAACATATATATTTTTAATTTCTTCTTTTGGTAATTTTAATATCTCCTCTAAAAGGTCTATTTTCATGTCAAGTTTTTCTGTGGGTATAAATCCTGGAATTACTAAGTATTCACCCCTTTTTAATTCAGATACCTTTTTTGAATATACTTTTCCGTCTTTTAAAGAAAAAACACTATGTGCTAATGTAGTTTTTACTTTTCTGTTTGTAGCTAATGTTATTTCTACTAGTTTTTCATTTGTTATGTGTCTTATTACTTTATCTACCTTTTTGAATTTTATTTTATAATTAGAATCAAAAACAGGGACTTCTAAATTTAGATCTTTATTTTCATCTAAAATATTATCTACCAAAGGACCTATTTTTTCTATACAAATCTTTCCATTTTTTTTAATGAATACTTCTTCATTTGAATCTATAGAGAAACTTCCTCCTATAACTCCGAGCAAAACACTTCCACGATCTTTTTCTTGCTTGAAATTTTCTAATAATATTTCTTTTTCCTGCTTTGAAATTCCTTGTTGCTCATGAAATGTTGTTTTTGTGCATAGATTCCTAAAGAAAACATCTACTGAATCCTTTAATTTATAACTTGGGAAAAATATTATGATGTTGCCGGGAATTACATTAACTATTTCAGCTATTTCTTTTGCTATATCCTGATACATCCCCATGCCTCTTTTTGTAAACTTTGTAGATGTTTTTGGGACTAATAAATTCAAACGATTTTTTTTAGGAAATGGATTTGGATAAGCTTTTAACAAAGGTGTTTTAAAACCTAATAAATCAGAATACATTGTTAAGGGTGTTAAGGTGCCCGACATGCAAATTATACCATAAGCGGAATTGATTACATCTTTTGAAACTATTGAGGCGTCTAAACATTTGTATTGTAGTGAAATAGATTCTTTATCATTTATTTTTATTTTTGATAATATCCTTGTAAAACCTTCATCAGGACCCTGCCAATTGACTAAGAATTCTATTACAGAACCAATGTAAGAACTTCTTTTATTGTTTCTTACATCTTCGGCTATAGGCTCTAATGCTTCTACAATTTCATCAACGTTTTCTATATAAAATTCATGTTTTTTTACTAATCTTTCCTCTTCTAAGTTAGTAGAAATATTTTTTAACATATTTTTTATCTCTTCTAAATAAGATAATGCATTTGGATAAGGCTGAGCTTCTCTTATGGCTCTGTTTATTATTGTTGATGTTATTTTAGAAGATAAATGCTCTAAGATTCTATGCGGAAGATTGTGGGCTTCGTCTACGATTATAATTGAATCTTCTAACATCTTTTCTGTTCTTTTTAAGAAAATTTTTGAAATATTTGGAGAGAAAATATGATAATAATCCATTATGATTACATTTGATTCTTTAGCATTTAATAAAGCAATTTCATAAGGACAAACTTTAAAATCAGAGCAATGTTGCTTTAATTCTTCTACATTGAGTATTTTGTGTTTAAGTTCTGATAATAATTGTTTTGCTTCTACTGTTAGTTTTACGCTATTATGTTTTGTATTGTTAAATAATGGACAGGTTCCTTTTTCTACTACTTCTTTACAATACTCTGTGAATTGATGATTTGTTAGAGTTTCAACACCTGGAATTGGGCACATGTGTTTTTTTCCAATTAAGTCTGTGATTTTTAGATCTGGGTTATGGAGTTCTTTTATTTTTTTTAAAGTTTCAATTGCTATTTTATGTTGGGTATGCCTAGATGTTAAGAAAAAAATATTTAATTTATTTTTAATTGCAAATGGTATAGTGGTGCTTAAAACTGCCGCTGTTTTTCCCAGTCCTACAGGTGCATGGGCTAGTAAATGTCTTTTTTGCTCTAAAGCAGAGTAAATATCTTTAATGAACTCATCTTGAGTTTTTCTAATTGTTTCATGGGGGAATAGGATTTCCATTTATAGTTTTGATTGGATAGTAATTATAAAGATTGTTGTGATATAGTTACTCAATACTTCCGTGATTTTTCTTAATTAGAGAGACCCTTACTAAATCTCCTCTATCAAAATCTCTATGCCTGTCTTTCGGGACTTTAATTACCAAATTTGGGCCCATTTTGCTGATTCTCTTTATAAATTCCTCTTGATATTGTATACTTTCTTTATCCATAAGGTATACCTAATGTATATGTTATATATAAATCTTTCTATTTTTTGCTAAAATATCACTTTTTTATGGCAAAAAACCAGCTTTTTTCATTATCGTATCTTGGGCTGCTTCTCCATATCTTCTTAAAATAAGACAAAGAATACCTATGGTCTTTACCGAAAAGGGGATCCCAAAAATAAATGTAGTTTTTATCTATTCTTTTTAAAACAGAATAATGGTCTATTTTTCCAGGGGGATAAAGGTAACAGACTATTATTACATATCCTCTCTTTTTATACCCCTTTAAATCATCAATATCTGCATCTCTTTTTACTGTATAATCTAGCTTGTGTTTTTCTGCGAATTCTGGGAAATGCTTGTGCCAAGTTCCTCTTATCTTGTTTGTTTTTAGTGCTTTAGCTATTTCTTTTTCTGGCTTTTTTATACCACATACTTCTAGAGCCATTCTCATTGATGCAGCCCCACAAGTATATGCGGTTTTTTGTTTATGGAAAGGGAAAGGAATCATATTTTCTTTTAATATTCTTTATATATATAAATTTGTCTAACGTAATTATAAAACTATTGTAAGAAAGAGTATTTAGCAATAGAACATTTTTACCTCAATAATTCTTATAAATAAACTTATTTTATAATCCTCTATGGGATTTAAAAATTTAAGAGAATTAGATTTTGCACTGAAAAATGCTTTCTTTAAAATTAGGAATGATATTAAAAGAATAGAAGAAATTAATAAAGAGACAAGAAAGGATATAAGTGTTGTTAGGGAAAGTTTGATTGAGTTTAATTCTCTTAAGAAAAAAATAGAGGGCTTAGAAAGAAAAATAGATGATAAGAACTTTGTGGATCTAGGGGATGATTTAGAGAAAAAAAGAGGTTTTTCTAAGTTCTTTTTCTGGAGAAAGGATTAAGAATTTTTATTGTACTCCATATAAACTCTCTTAATGATAATGGATTAGTTATTATCTTTATTTTATTATTTTTAATTGCTTTAAAAATACTATTTATGTTTTTTTCTGCATCTATTAAAGTGTAGGTTTTTTCTATTTTTTTAATATTATGTAAATCTGATGTTCCTATTAATGGTTTGTTGTATATTTTTGCTATTTTAACTGCTTTTTTATTGAAATAATTAAAAAAACTAAGATAAAAAAATGAATATTCTACTGCATGAAAATGTTCTATATTTTTTACGAATTTGCTATTTAAAGAATGATGCCTTGGATAAAATGGGTGGGGAGCAATAATTAATGCTTTGTCTTTTATTTTTTCTAAGTCTTTTAACTTTTCTAATCTTGGTAATTTTTCCAAACCTAGTATTAAAACATGTTTTTTTTCTATATTTTTTTCTATGCCTGGAATGAGTAAAATTCCTTTGCTTTTTGCATAATCTTTTAGCTCTTTGTTGAAAAATAATATATCATGGAAAGTAAATGCTATTACATCAAAATTAAGATAAGAAGCTCTGTCAATTACTTCTTTTGCAGAATACTTTAACCTATCTTGAGGATCTTCTTTAGTATGGATATGTAATTGAGATTTAAGCATTGTGATTATTGGATGGAAAATAATCTTTTATAAAAGTATGCCTTATATGTTACTACTTAGATAGAGTGATATATAGAAAGGTTTATAAATGGTAAAGAGGGTTTTTATATAACATGACAACATATAATGAGTTAGGAAATGGAAATACTGATGAACCGGAAGAAGACTTATCTAATCTTTTTGATGAAGAGGCTGAAGAGATGAGTAAAGCTATGGATGAACAACTTAGTGAACCAGATACTATAACTGAGAAGGATGTTGATATTCTAGCACAAGCAGTCGGAACTGATACTAGACAATCAAGATATGCTCCAAGATCTGGAAATATGATAAATAAAATTATGAGTGCAAGAGCGGGAGGAACTATTCCTCAAGCTGAAATTGATGCGGTATTAGAAGAGGCAAAAACTGGGTCTAGGTCTGATAATAGCAATAATGAGGATGGAAATGCTCCAGATGAGACAGTAGTATATGGTTTCCTTCCAAAGTCTAAAGTGTTAAGAACAACTCCAGAAACATTATTTGTTTTTGATGGAGAACCCATAACAAATTTAGGAATTGGACTTTATGAATTATATCAGAGAATTTTAGGAATAGAAGATCTTTCAAATCAATCAAGAAGAAATGGAAATTTGTTTGTTACTCCTCATGTAAAAGAAAATGGTAGAACTGTAAATGGTATTTATTTATTGGCGGTAAGCCCTAAACGTGTTATAACTGCTTCTGAAACAGGGGAGACAGATTATAGAACACTTGGAGATAGATTAGAAAAAGTTTTAGAAGGATATAGAGCTTTAAGAGGCAGTCCTGCGTCTGAAATTGTTGTAAGAGATAGAAATGGAAGAACAGCAAATGGGAAAAAAGGACTTAATGTTATAACTCATGAATCTTTAGCTGATTATGTAGAAAGTGCAATGTATCATTCTTTAGGATCAGAGAGAGTTATTACTTTTGGTATCTAATTTATTGTCCTTTAAACTTTCTTAAAAATATTAAGGTTACAACACTCACTATAAATATCCAGAAACTAAATCTGCTTATTGTGGATAAAATCTTAAATTTTTTCATTGGTTAATCTCTTTTAAAAGCCAGGTTACTCCGATGATTATTAATAACCACGGCCATACTGTTATGTTTTCTGGTATTATTCCATATTGTTTAAATAAAAAATAAAATCCTATAAATGTAAGTATTAAAGGCAGTAAATATCTTGAATGAAATTCCCATTTTACTATATTCTTTTTTATTGGCATAAGAAAGTCTATTAATAATTAGTTGTTTATAAAGTTTTTTGCTACGATATAAATTTCTTTAGAACTTTTTCTAGTTGATTTTGGTTTATAGCTCTTGCAGAATTTAAAATTTTTTCTGATTTCATTAAATAATTCTTCAAATCCAGGACCTTGGAAGACTTTAACTAAAAAATTTCCATTTGGTTTCAAAACTTTTTTTGCTATATTAAATGCTTTATCACTAAGTTCAATACTTTTTTCTGAATCTAATTGTTTATTGCCGGAAGTTGAAGGAGCCAAGTCACTTAAAACTACATCAAATTCTTTTAGATTTTTTATATCTAATTTAGAAATATCTTCTTTTAGAAAAACAAAATTAGGATTTTTAATTTTAGCTTCTGTGATATCTATGCCTATAATTTCTTTTACTTTTAATTTAAGGCATGCTTGAACCCAAGAACCTGGACTTGTTCCTAGATCTAACACTCTAGAATTTGGAGTTATTAAATTATATTTTTTATTAATCTCTAATAATTTGTAAATACTTCTTGCTAAATAACCTTGAGTTTTTGCTTTTTTAAAATAATAGTCTTTTCTGTTTTCCATTTAAAATTTTAAGTATTTATTAGAATAAAAAAGTTGTTAATTTACTCTTGCTTCAATAGAGGTTAAAGCATTTCTCATTAAAACAGATTTATCATAACTTTTTGCAGTATCTCCCCTTTCTAAGGTTCTTTCTAAATCTTCTATGTCTCCTCTGCT
>Ga0180009_10007802_pt1 | contig 10820 bp, 10 predicted proteins | sample OS_PC_MetaG_FD_123537 | JGI IMG/M metagenome (GOLD analysis project Ga0180009, IMG submission 123537) | Groundwater microbial communities from the Aspo Hard Rock Laboratory (HRL) deep subsurface site, Sweden - OS_PC_MetaG | ecosystem: Environmental > Aquatic > Deep subsurface > Groundwater... | reverse complement strand
GCATCGGAGCTTGCGACCAGGCCCCGGCGATGCTCATCGACGACGTGGTCTACGGCGGGCTCGATCCCCAAAAGGTGGCCCAAATCTTAAGGTCCATGGACTAGGCGAGGGGAGGATTGGGCATGCCGGTTAAACAACTGCTGAGCAGAAATTGCGGAAAAATCGATCCGCGCAATATAGACGATTTTATAAAGGTCAAAGGGTTCCAATCACTGGAACACGCGCGCTCCACTATGAGTCCCGAGGATGTCATCGAAGAGGTGAAAAACTCCGGCCTCAGGGGGCGCGGCGGGGCCGGTTTTCCCTGCGGGGCCAAGTGGGAATTGGCGCGCAAATCCAAGGGGCGTAACAAGTACCTCATCTGCAATGCCGATGAAGGCGAGGTGGGCACTTTCAAAGATCGCTACCTGATCCAAAACGACCCCTTCGGCCTTATCGAGGGCATGGCCATTGCCGCCTACGCCATAGGGGCGGCCAAGGCCTACATCTATTTGCGCGCCGAATACCATTACCTCAAGGGCCTTCTGGCCGGGGCCATCGCCCAAAGCGAGCAAAAGGGCTTTTTGAAGGGCCTGGATATAGAGATCAGGGAAGGGGCCGGGGCCTACATCTGCGGCGAGGAATCGGCCCTCATGAACTCCATCGAGGGCAAGCGCGGCGAGGCCCGCCACAAACCGCCCTTCCCGCCCACCAGCGGGTTGTTCAACGAGCCCACCATCATCAACAACGTGGAGACCCTGGCCAACCTGCCCCTGATTTTGGGCAAGGGCGCGGCCTGGTACCGGAAGCTGGGCACCGGACAAAGCAAGGGAACCAAGCTCTTCTGTGTAAGTGGCGATGTGGCGCGGCCCGGCGTCTACGAACTGGAACTGGGGAGCAGCCTGCGGGAGTTGGTGGAGGATTTGGCCGGGGCTCGGGACATAAAGCTGGCGCAGGTGGGTGGCTCCACCGGGCGGGTGTTCCCTGCCGACCGGCTTGATACGCCGCTGGCCTATGAATCGGTGCTGGGCTCGGGCGCGGTGATGGTGCTCGACCAAAGCCGCGACGTGGTGGAGTTCGTGCACCGCACCATGGAGTTCCTCAACGAGGAGAGCTGCGGCCAGTGCGCGCCCTGCCGCGAGGGCACCGAGGTGATGGTGGAGATTTTGGGCCGCCTGGACGCGGGGCAGGGCGCGCCGGGCGATCTGCGTGCCCTGGAAGACCTTTCCCAGGCCATGATACTCACCGCCTTGTGCGGTCTGGGCCAGGCAGCGCCCCTGCCGGTGCTGGACACCCTGGAGCATTTCCGGAGCGAATACGAAAACCGCATTGGGCAGGCGGTGCTTATCCGCAGCTTGAAGGCGCTCGGCGCCTAATGGCCGGTCAAGCCGGCCTTGCGATGGGAGCGGGGAATAATGAGTAAAGATACGAGCAAGTTTCTGTGTCCGTACTGCGCCGAAACCTTCGGGAGCTTCGATGAGCTGGCGGCTCACGCCCTGGCCCAGCACAAGGGTGAGCCGGAACCGCGCCCCGAGGGCATGATCCACCTTACGGTGAACGGCCAAGAGTTTGATATTCAGGTGCAACCCCAGTGGACCCTAAACTACGTGGTGCACGACCTGCTGGGTTTCACTTCGCCCAAGATGTTCTGCGACCGCGGGGCCTGCGGTTCCTGCACGGTGATCATGGAAGGCAGGCCCATTCTCTCCTGCATGTCCCTAGCCATCGAGTGCGACGGTCAGAGCATCGAGACCGCCGAAGGGGTGGCCCAGGCCAAGCACCCGCTGATCGACGCCTACGTAAAGCACCACACCATGCAGTGCGGCTATTGCACTCCCGGCTTCGTGACCACGGCCAAGGCCCTGCTGGACAAGAACCCCGATCCCAGCGTGGAAGAAATTAAAGAGGCCCTCGGCGGCAACCTTTGCCGCTGCGGCACCTATCCCCAGCATCCAAAGGCCATCTTGGAAGCGGCCGCCGAGCTGCGCAAGGACCGGGGGGAGGGGCGAAATGGCTAGCATCGAAAAACAACGCGCCCGCGAAATGCTGGACAACCTGCGTTTCGACAAATACCCCATTCCCAAGGAGCGCATAAAAAATATCGGCGACCGCGAGGTGCGGCGTCTGGACGGAGTGGAGAAGGCCAGCGGCAAGGCCAACTACACCATGGACGTGCAGCTGCCGGGCATGCTGCACATGCGCTTTATGACCAGCCCCTATCCCCACGCGGCCATCAAGGGCATGGACACCAGCAAGGCCGAGGCCCTGCCGGGAGTGCGCGCGGTGTTGCGCTACGACGACCCTGAGGCGCAGCAAGAGGAAGACCTGGGCGGTCACGGCATCTCGCCCCGCCTGCCCATCCCGCCGGTGGCCCACTTCCAGGGTGAAGAGTGCGGCGTGGCCATCGCCGCCGACAGCGAGGAGATCGTGGAGGAGGCGCTACGCCTGGTGGAAGTCCAGTGGGAGCAGCGCCCCTTTGTCTTGGACCCCTTGGAGGCGCTGGCCCCCGGCGCGCCGCTGGCCAACCCCGACGACTTCCCCGAAAGCAACCTGGAGGTCTATTACGAGTCCGGCCGGGGCGACGTGGACAAGGGCTTTGCCGAGTCGGACGTGGTCCTGGAGTTCAACTCCCGCCGCGACCTGCACACCTATGTGAGCCCGGAGCGAGGATGCGGGGTGTGGCGCTGGAACGGCGACTACCCGGAGGTGTGGTGCAAGCAGCAGCGGCCCCACATCGTGAAGCGGGCGGTGGCCTCCTGGTTCGGGGGCATCCCCATGAACCGTATCGAACTGCACATCCTCTACCAGGGCGCCAGCTTCGGAGGCTGGTCCCAGTACGGCTGGAACCTGGCGGGCAACTACTGCTCGGCGGTCATCTCGCGGCGCACCAACCGCCCGGTGAAGTGGAGCTTCACCCGGAGGGAGGACTTCTACGGCGGGTCCATGGACTACGGGGTGCACCAATACAAGATAGGCGCCAAAAAGGATGGGACCATCCTGGCCGTAAAGGCCGAATCGGTCTACGCCAACCCCATGTGGGGCGGGCAGGGCCCGGTGCTGCATCTGGAAGAGTGCACCACCATCCCCCATCTGTACGGCAAGCGGTCCCTGGCCATCGTGAACAAGGGCCCCAACACCGCGGTGCGCTGTGAGCAGCTTCCCAACACGCATACCCTGACCCTGGTCTTCGATCACGTGGCCGCCGCGTTGAAGCTTGATCCCATCGAGGTGGCCCTGAAGAACGACGGCGTGCACGGACACGATATGGAATGGGCCCGCGAAGAGAAAAAGAAGATGGGCTTCCCGCAGACCGACAGTCTGCGCGAATGCATCAAGTCCGGCAAAAAGGCCGTGGACTGGGACAAGAAGCGGCACGCCCCGGGAGCCAAGAAGCTGCCCAACGGCCGCATGCACGGGTTGGGCTTCACCTGGAACCACGAGTGGGAAGACTCGGCCGGGTCCGGCGAGATAGCCATGCGCCTGGAGCGCAACGACGGCACTCTGCGCATCCTGGGCATGCGCTGCGACAACGGGGTCAACGCCGAGACCGCCTATTGCCAGGTGGCCGCCGACGAGATGGGCATGAAGATCGAGGACGTTTTCTACCGTCCCCATGTTGACTCAGGATTCTTCACCCAAACCCCCGACTCCTCCACCAACATGAGCGTAAACGGCTTCGCGGTGCGCCACGCCTCGCGCATGCTCAAGGAAAAAATCCTCAAGGCGGCCTGCGCCCCCAGGGCCGAGACCCAGCGGGGCAGCTACCCGGCCTTTTTCCCGGACTGCACCCCCGAGGACCTGGACATCGCCGACAGCGCCATCTTCGTTAAGAAGGACCCTTCTCGCCGCCTTACCCTGGCCGAATTCGTGGGCCCGGCCGGCGACGAGGGACCCTTGTGCTTCTACGAACTGTACGGCCACGAGCGCACCCCCTTCAGCGAGCCCATGTTCTCTTACAGCTACCACGTGCAGGTGGGGGCCTACCGGGGAGGCATCCGGCCGCGCTTCATCCGGCAGGCCCACTTCATGGAAGTGGAGGTGGACCCCGGCACCGGCGAGATATTCATTACCAAGGTGGCCAACGTCAACGACGTGGGCAAGGCCATCAACCCCATGGCCTGCGAGGGCCAGATGTACGGGGGCACCTACATGGGCATCGGCCGGGCCCTGTGGGAAGAGGTGGTGCACGACCCGGTGACCGGGGTGATGCTCAACGGCAACCTGCTGGACTACAAGATCGCCACCATCGAAGACTGCGGGCCCATCGACACCATTCTCAAGGAGTCGCAGCTGGGCTTCGGCCCCTATGGCTTGGCCGGCATCGGCGAGGACGTTCCCACCATGATCCCGGCCCTGCTGGGACCGGCGGTTTACAACGCCATCGGCGTATGGATCGACGATTATCCCATCACTCCACAACGGGTGCTCAAGGCGCTGGGAAAGATATAGGGGTGAGCCACGATGAAAGCATTCGCGCATTTTAACGCCGCCAGCGTAGAGGAAGCGGTAAGCCTCCTGCGGCGCTACGACGGCAAGGCCCAGGTGATAGCCGGCGGCACTGACCTGCTGGGCAAGATGAAGGACCGCATTCTGCCGACCTATCCCGAGGCGCTGGTCAACATCAAGACCATCCCGGGCCTGGACGCTATAGCCGAGGAAAATGGGCTGCTAAAGGTGGGGGCCTTGGCCATTCTGGAGGACCTAGCCCACCATCCGGTGGTGCGGGAGAAATACAGCGCCCTGGCCCAGGCGGCCCGGCGCACCGCCTCGCCCCATTTGCGGGAGATGGGCACCCTGGGCGGCAACATAACCCAGGACATCCGCTGCTGGTACTATCGCAACCCCCAGAACCGCTTCCCCTGCCTGCGCAAGGGCGGCGGCCGTTGCTATGCCCTGGCCGGGGACAACCGCTACCACTCCATCTTTGGCGGCAGCGTGCCCGAGGGGTGCGTGGCCGTGCACCCCAGCGACACCGCGCCGGCCCTGGTGGCTCTGGGAGCCAAGGTGCTCACCTCCCAGAGGGCCATTGGCATAGAGGAGTTTTTCCAGGTGGGCGTAGCCAAGACCACGGTGCTGGAAAACCACGAGGTGGTCACCGGGGTGGAGATTCCTCAGCCCGCGCCCGGCAGCAAGAGCGCCTTTATCAAGTTCGCCTTCCGCAAGTCCATCGACTTCCCCATCGTGAACTGCGCGGCCCTGGTGCAAACCCATGGCGGCAAGGTGGCCGAGGCCAGGATTTGCCTTAACGCGGTGTTCCTCAAGCCTTACCGGGCGCTGGCGGCAGAGGAGGCGATCAAGGGCAAGAAGCTGAACCAGGCCAACGCCGACAAGGCGGGCGAGGCCGTCGTGGCCGAGGCCAAGCCCCTCAGCCACAACGCCTACATGGTGGCTGCGGCCAAGGCCCTGGTGAGCAGGGCCCTGCTGGCCTGCTCCGGTTGATAGAGGCTCGTGGCCGAGGAGTTGAATGTTCCCCTAGACCATCCCAAGCGCGGCAGAGCGGTTTTGCATGTTTACTTTTGAAATCATAAGCCAGCAAGTCCTCAACGGATTGCTTACCGGCGCCAGCTACATATTGATCGCCCTGGGCCTTACCCTGATCTTCGGCATCTACCGCATGATCAACATGGCCCACGGCGCGGTCTATATGTGGGGCGCCTACTTCTGCCATGTACTCGCGGACAGCATCGGGATGAACACCTACCTGGCCATGGCCATCGCCATGGTGCTGGCCGGGCTGCTTTCGGTGGGCATCGAACGGACCGTGTTCAGACCCCTGAAGGGCTGCCCGGATTGGGTGGCCCTGGTGGCGGGCCTGGGCCTCTACTACGCTTTGGAAAACTTCGGCTGGATCGTGCTGGGTCCCAGGGAGTTGCACATTCACGCCTTGGCCACCCAGGAAGTGGTGCGTTTCTGGGGCCTCTACGCCAACCTGCAAAAAGTCATCCTGGCCGGGGTTTGCCTGGCCACTCTGATTGGCACCATGCTGGTGCTCAAAAAAACCGACATGGGCCGGGCCATGCGCGCGGCCAGCGCCGACCCCGAGGCGGCCAGGCTGGTGGGCATTAACACCGAGCGCATGTCCATGCTGGTGTTCTTCCTGGGCGGGGCCTTCGCGGCGGCGGCGGGCTCCCTGGTGGGCTCCCTGACTTCGGTGGCGCCGGGCATGGGATTCAGGCCCATGATCATCGCCTTCGTCATCGTAGTCTTCGGCGGCATGGGCAGCATCATGGGAACGGTGGTGGCTGGGCTTCTGGTGGGGGTGCTGCAAAACATCCTGGCCTACGCGGTGACCCCCAAGTTCGCCTACTGCTTCACCATGCTGTCGTTGCTGACCATCTTCATCATCAGGCCCACCGGCATCTTTGGGGAGGACAAGTGATGACCAGGGGAAAATTGGTCATCGGCGCGGTTCTCTTGGCCTATGCGGTCATCCCCGCCTTTGCACCGGAAAACATCGTGCACCTGATGACCATCACCGGAATATGGATCATCATTGCCTCGGGGCTAAACCTACTCACCGGGTACATGGGCTACGTTTCCTTCGGCCACGCGGGCTTCGTGGGCATCGGTGCTTACACTTCGGCCCTGCTCACCCTAAAATTTGGGGTGTCCTTTTGGACCGCCGCCCTGGCCGCCTCCCTGTTCACCGCCCTGTTCGGGCTTTTGCTGGGCGTGGCCATCCTGCGCCTGTCGGGAATCTACTTCTCCATCGGCACCCTGATCCTGGGCGAAATACTTTATTCGATCTACTACAACTGGTCCCCGGTGACCGGCGGCTTCATGGGCCTCAACGTGCCCCCACCGGAGCTTAGTCTTCCGCTGATGGGGGGGGTCAGTTTCGAGTTGTTGCAGTGGTACTACTTCATCTACCTGCTGGTGTTTTTGGTGGTGGGCGGACTCAAGCTGCTCATTGACTCCCACTTCGGCAAGGAGATCATCGCCATCCGGGAGAATGAATCTCTGTCCCAGTCCTTGGGGGTCAACATAAACCAGCGCAAATCACAGTGCCTGGCCATAAGCTGCTTTTTGGCCGGAATGGGCGGGGCGCTGTTCGGTGCCTTCATGGGGCACGTGGACCCCGACTCGTTTTCCATCGCCGGGTCCACCGAGTTCATCACCATCATCATCATCGGCGGGCTGGCCAGCCTGATGGGGCCTTTCTTCGGGGCCTATGTGCTCATCACCCTTTCACTGTACCTGGAGGTGTTGGGCAAATGGCGCATGGTGGTCTACGGCCTGATCATCGTGTTCGTGATGATCTACGCCCGTGGCGGCATTGTGGGCTTCCTGGAGACGATATTTAAGCGGGAGTTCCGCAAATGAGCTTGCTCAAGACAACCGGCATCTGCAAATCCTTTGGCGGGCTGGCGGCCATCAGCAACCTGTCCATGGAGGTGCATGAGCAGGAGATCCTGGCCCTCATCGGGCCCAACGGGGCGGGCAAGACCACTCTGCTCAACCTGATCACCAACTTCACCACCCCGGACTCGGGCTCCATCATATTGGCCGGACAGGACATCGCCGGGCTGGCCCGCCACAAGATCGTAAAGCTGGGCATCGCCCGCACCTTCCAATCCCTGACCGTGTTCGAGAACCTCTCGGTGAGCGACAACATCACCATCGGCCATTCTTCCCAGGTGGAGTCTAGCCTGCTGGACATGCTCAACATCGTGGCCTATCTGCGCGGCAAAAAGGAGCACCGGCACGGGCTGCGGGAAAAGATCGCCGAGGTAATGGCCTTTGTGGGGCTCGACGCCGGGCTGGCCAAGGAGCCGGTGCACGTACTGGCCATGATCGATAAAAAGCGGGTGGCCATCGCTTCGGCCCTGGCCTCGGGACCTTCGCTGCTGCTTTTGGACGAGCCTTTGGCGGGGCTGAACCAAAGCGAGGCCCAGGAGCTCTTGGGCCTCATCCGCAAGGCCAAGGGCGCGGGCATCGCCGTGCTTCTCATCGACCACAACCTGGAGGCGGTGATGAGCATCGCCGAGCGGGTGCTGGTGCTCAACTTCGGCGAGCTTATCAAGACCGGCACGCCCGAGGAGATTATTCGCAGCAAACGGGTCTCCGAAGTCTATTTGGGGAAATGACATGTTGGAAATAAAAAACCTGTCCGTGAAGTTCGGCGATGTCGAGGTGTTGCACGGGGTCTCCCTGGAGGTGGGCGACAAGGAAGTGGTGGCGCTCATCGGCCCTAACGGGGCGGGCAAGACCACCCTGCTGCGCAGCATCTCCGGCCTGGTGAAGGCCAGCTGCGGCGAAACCTTTTTTATGGGTAGAAATCTGAACTTAATTTCTTCAGATGAAATTGTGCGTCAGGGCATATCCCACGTGCCCGAAGGGCGGCGGGTTTTCTACAACATGAGCGTGATGGAAAACCTGCTCTTGGGCGGCTATCTGCGGGACAAGCAGGAAAGAAAACAGACCCTGGAATATGTGTTCGAGATGTTCCCCCGGCTCGCCGAGCGCAAACAGCAGCAGGGCGGCACCTTGAGCGGCGGCGAGCAGTCGATGCTGGTGGTGGGCCGGGCGCTCATGAACCGGCCCAAGCTGTTGCTCATGGATGAGCCCTGCCTGGGGCTGGCTCCGATCATCGTGAGCATGTTCGCCGATAGCATCAACAAAATGGCTCGGCAGGGACTGACCATTCTGCTGGTGGAGCAGAACGCCCGTTTCGCCCTGAGCACCGCCACCCGAGGCTACGTGCTCACCAACGGCAGGATGGTGGCCCAAGGCGCCACCGGGGAATTGATGGGCAAGGAAGAAGAAATTCGAAAGGCATACCTGGGCGCCTGATGGGGTGTATGCGGGCTCCCGGTTTTGGGCCTTTCGTTGTACGCGGACAAAAAGTGCATAGCAAGCACGGTTCGGTAGATGGTTCAACAACGGTAAGGAGGGATTGATTGTGATGGCAAGAAAATCTTTGGCCAAAACGGCCGTGGCCGCTGCTCTGTTTTTGAGCATGCTTCTGGTCCCCGCGGTCATGGCAAGTCAGGCCCAGGCCGCGGCCCAGCCCGACAAATTCAAGGTCGGGGTGATCTTGACCCTTAGCGGCCCCATGGCCGCCATGGGCCTGCTGGAAAAAGACGGCCTGGATATCGCCGCCGATGACATCAACAAGGCCGGTGGCGTCATGGTGCAGGGCAAGAAGCTCCCGGTGGAGCTGCTGTACTACGATGACGAGGCCAACCCCAAGAAGGCCCTGGACGCGGCCTACGCCCTGATCAACAAGCACAAGGTCAAGGTCATCGTGGGCATCCGCATGAACGCGGCCATCGAGGCGGTCCAGCAGATCAGCGAAAAAAAGAAGGTGCTGTGCATGGTGGGTGTGGCTTCCTATCCCGGCGTATACCTGGGCAAGAAGTACGGCATCCTCATCTCCGACTCTGGCTGGACCGAGTCCATGACCGCTGTCCGCCTGCTGACCGACAAGCCTGAAGTGCTTAAGAAGCACGGCATAAGCCCGGACAAGGACAAGCGCTACGACTTCAGCAACAAGAAGGTGGCCTACTGGGGCCGTGACGAGGTTTACTGCCAGTATGCCGAGTTGGGCGCCAAGGAAGGCTTCGCGGAGTTCGGTAAGAAGCAGAACCTCAAGTACGTGGGCGGCTTCATGTACCCCATTGGCACCAACGACGTGAGCCCTTACGTGCAGCGGATGATGGCTCAGAAGCCGGACATCATTTGCGTGGGCCTGTACATCTATGAAGAAACCTTGAAGTTGCTGCGGGCCCTAAAGGAAATGGGCTACGATTACGGCCCCAATGGCAACCTGCTCCTGGTAAACACCAACGACGACTTCAACTGGGCCCACGTCATGGACCCTCTGTGGAAAGAGGGCTTCAAGCTGATGGGCAACCTGTCCGGCGGTTGCGACATGCCCCTGGACGTGGCTGAGAAGTACCCAGTGCGGGTCGAGTTCCTCAAGAAGATGAAGGCCAAGCACAATCGCCTGCCGGGCCTGCTGGAGGACAACGGCTACGACGAGCTGCTCATGCTGACCAAGGCGGCTGAAAAGGCCGGCACCATCACCGACGTGGACAAGCTGCGCAAACAAATCCTGGGCATGAAGTTCGACGGCGTGCGCGGACCGGGCCAGGTCTTCGTGACCCCCAAGACCATCCCAGCCCTGGGCATCTACCAGGAGCAGATCGTGCTGCCGCAGTACATCCGCATCGTGATTGACAAGAACCAGACCGTGTTCACCGGGCTCACCTACAAGGAAGAGCTGTACTGGGGACGCGGCGTGGCCTCCGAAGAGCTGTTGATTAAGTAAGCGACCTCCCTTAGATAGGGCTCGTTCCGGGGCGATGCTCCGGGGCGGGCCCTTACAAGAGAAACGCCATGAAAATTCATGTGAAGTTCCATTCCCGGTTTCGCGAAATATTCAACTGCGACGAGAAGTGCGTGGAAATGGCCGACGGAGCCAACGTGCGCGATTTGTTGGCCCTGCTCTGCAGCACTGAAAAACAACGCAACACCATCTATGCCGAGGTGGGCAAAAAACTTAAACCCGACGTGATGATAACCAAGAACCGCATGATTATTTTCCATATGAAGCGTCTGGAAACCCAGCTTTCCCACAACGATGAAGTGGCGGTCATTTATCCCGCCTGCATGGGCTGAGACCGTGCCGACCAACGCCAGAGGTAGAATGCATGAAGTCTAGAAACGACGCGGTAATCGTAGCCATGGGGCGTAGCGCCATCGGTGATTTTGGCGGTTCCCTGGCCAAGGTGCGGGCCCACGACCTGGCCGCCCAGGTGATGACGGCGGTGCTGGGCCAATCCGGTGTGGACCCGGCCCTGTTGGATGACGTGATCCTGGGCGACTGCATGCAGTGC
>Ga0180009_10007801_pt1 | contig 10820 bp, 16 predicted proteins | sample OS_PC_MetaG_FD_123537 | JGI IMG/M metagenome (GOLD analysis project Ga0180009, IMG submission 123537) | Groundwater microbial communities from the Aspo Hard Rock Laboratory (HRL) deep subsurface site, Sweden - OS_PC_MetaG | ecosystem: Environmental > Aquatic > Deep subsurface > Groundwater... | reverse complement strand
CAGACCCGCAACGTGTTGACCGAGGCGTCCCGTCTCGCGCGAGGCGAGATCAAGCCGCTGTCGGACGCGAAGATGGAAGACTTCGACGCGTTGATCTTCCCCGGCGGATTCGGTGCGGCGAAGAATCTCTGTGACTACGCCGTGAAAGGCGCGGACATGGTGGTCGACCCGAAGGTCGACCAACTGATCAAAACGGCGCACGCAGCGAAGAAGCCGATCTGCGCGATCTGCATCGCGCCCGTGCTGGTTGCCAAGTCCCTCGGCGCCGACCATCACCCGACGCTGACGATTGGCACCGATCCGGGTACGGCGGGGCACATCGAGCAGATGGGCGGCAAGCACGCGAGCGTCCAGGTCACCGAAATCGTCGTGGACCAGGCGAACAAGATCGTGACGACGCCGGCGTACATGTGCGCGAAACGTATATCGGAAGTGTGGACGGGGGTGTCGAAGGCGGTGAACAAGACGCTGTCGATGGCTTGACAAGTCGCCCGGCATCTTGTAGATGCGTTGGCCCTTAGAACTTTCTCGGTGCGGTTGTACCGGGTCCCAGGCGTGTAGCTCAGGGGTTTAGAGCACTACCTTGACACGGTAGGGGTCGGTGGTTCGATTCCACTCACGCCTACAAGATTCTTGAAGTAAGTCGGCCGGTTGCGGATCATGTCTCAACCGGCCTTCTTGCTTTTGTGGCCATGCACACCCCGATGCACACCCCGAGTGGCCTCGAGGGCGCCCTTGGCACCAGTCAGCTCGATGACCTTGGCGAGCCCTTGCTCGACTTCGGCTGACGAGACGGTGGAGTACCGGGCCTGCATCGCCTCGGTCGCATGTCCGGATACGGCGCGGGTCACGAAGTCGTGAAGCTGGGCCGCTCGGGCGAGGTCTTGGAAGGTTCGGCGCATGCCTCGGGGGGTGAGCCTGAACGAGAGCTCGAGCTTGTCGCAGACAACCTCGAAGGGCCAGCGCAGCCGGTGACGGTTGAGCGGCAAGCCGTCCTCGGCCGGGAACAGCAGCTCCGACTCCTTCATCGGCCCTTCGGGTAGCCGGTCCACGTGCCACTGGAGGACTTCGAGCAGGTCCTTCGGCAGGCGCACTTCTTGGTCGCGGGCAGTCTTCGTCATGTCGATGGGCTGGCGGCCCTCGGTGTGGGAACGGCGGATGAGGAGGATACCCTCCGACCAGAGCACGTCCGCGTTGGGACCCCGCCGCCGAAGGGGGCGCATCGAGGACGGCCTCAACCCGGTGGCGAAGCCGAGGGTTGTGATGGCGAGGAACTCGGGGAACTCCTCTCCCATCGCTGCCAAGAAGCTCGGCACCCGATTCACGGTCAGACTGTTGGGCTTCTCCCTCGTGTAGGTCCGGTGGGTCCGCGTGTCGAGGTTGGCGACCCTGTGCATGGGGTCGCGGTCGAGTTCGTGCCGTTCCACCACCTCCGCCATGATGACCCGAAGCACCGACAGCCAGTCGTTGCCGGTGTGGGGGGATCGGACCTCCTTCGCGATCTTCGCACGCCAGCCCATCACGTCGAGCCTCCGAATCTCATCCACACGCATCTCTCCGAATGCGGGGATGAGCTGGTTCTTCAGTACCGCTTGCCACTTCTTCTGGCTCGCCACCGACCTGATCGATCCGTCGTTGATCTTCTCCTCCAGCAACGAGACGCTGAAGTCGCAGAAGAGCGGGGGCAGTGACGTCGGGTCCTCCGTCGCCCCCTCCCGAATTGCTCGCAGCTCGGCCTGAAGCTGCTCGAACGCGACGGCGGGATCGTTGGTGTCGTCTACCACGAACATTCTGTCCATTCGTTTCTTGGTCAGAGGATCGCGAGCACGTCCCCGAACCAGGAATCCTCCGTTCTTCCTGCGCCACACTCCGGGCAGGCTCGCCTTCGGCGCAGTCCATACGTTCCAGCGCTTGATCCAGCCTACCATTTTCATCTCCGTCACTGGCCGCGTCCAGTTGTCCGCTGGGGAGACAACCGGGCACGCAGCCCATCAAGAAGGCGTCGAGAGCCTCGACCGCCCACATCAAGGTTCCGGTGCCGCCTCGACGGCCTGCGGAACGGATTCGACCCTCAAGCTTGGCCTTGCGGAGGGCGCTGGTGGATCGGAAGCCGCAGTACACAGCAGCCTCACGGGTCGTGAGGAACCGACGGTTCATGCCTCGATCCCCCCCCCTGCAGCGCTGGCAAAGGCTTCCCTCTTGCTATTATGCCGCCGTGGCGCCAATTCTTGAGCTGCTGTAATTGCGCGCGATCGCAAGCAACTCTCGTCGTTCCTACGGGCCCGCGGCTCCGCAGAACCCAATCCACTGCCCGGCCCGGAAACCCACGCCATCACAACATCGCGGTGAAAATCGAAGGTTCGCGCGAACTCTTCGACAGCGCATATGGTCATGCGGTGGACACAGGAAAGGGCGGCGTGCCTCTTTCCACCACGAGGACGGCATCCCTCGTCGTGTTCGACGACCGCAACGGGCATTTCGGACCCACTCAAGAGGCCGACGCAAGAACATCGCTGTTGAACTTTGGGCGAACAAGGGGTTCTATCGTGGCGTTGGGATTTTCCAACTGCCGGGCCGGCTGATGAAGTCGACCCAGCCAGTCTCCTCTGGCCGTGACCGGATTTCTCGTTCCGCCCAGCGCCCTTCGCTTCGAGTCGAACCATGATTTGCTCCGTCCGCGCTTTCGATGCATCCGCCAGTGGATGACACCTTGCACTTGCGTAGGCTCACAGCTCGACACACACGATGGCTCCGCCCCCCTCCAAGCTCAGGTCTCCAGCAGCGTTTAGGCTAGCGCTTGAGCGAGACGCAAACGCGCTGCCTTACGTCGACTCGCCATGGTCCGCATCCGAGATCGCGTGGGGACTTGCGGCAACGGCGAATCCCTACCGCGATCTTGCCGGCGCATATCTCGCCACAATGTCGGAGAAGGAGCGTCAGCAAACCCTTATTCTCGACATCGCGGCTCGTGTTCGTGCCGCATTTCCGCGAGACCCAGCGGAATTGCCCTTCGCTCTGCTCGGTAGACTTCTGGAGATCCGCGACGGCGCCGCAAACCCGTGCTCGCCCGCGTTGGAGCTGTTCGTCGAAGAAGTGTGGTCCTTCTACAGGAACACAGTGATTCCGGATGGTGTAGAAGTGAAGGTGGCTGAAGCGATAGACTTTCTCCAAAGTTTGGTCGACGAGGAGGTGGACGCTGCACTGGAAGCCAAAGCCAGTGTTTCGGTCAAAAACGGCTACGTTCGCGAGTCCTCGCTCGATGCATTCATGCGAAGATCTCGCGCACTCGAACAGGGTATTAGGCTTAGAGCTTCCTACGAGTGGTTAGTACCGTGGACTTACGTTACATCCGTACGGAAGCACGCAGCAGGAAAAAAGCGAATACACAAGCGATCTCCTTTGAACCCATCGAGGAAAACACTGGAGGGAAGATTCGGTAAGCTCGGCGAGGTAGTCTACGATCTTTGGCCTGCATTCCACGTCTACGCCGAAGTTCAGATGATCACTCTCGCGTGCGCAGTTTCGAAAACGGTTGGTTCGGAGAGGGTGGAAGACTTTGTCGATTGGTTCGCTGACGTACTTTGGGAGGACGCATTCAGCGCCCACGTGACTGCTGCCCAGTTGCCTGATGTTGGACCGGTGCTGCCGGAAGAGCGCGCCTCGCGTTTGAGCGCGCTCAAGCGTTTTGAACAACTGTTCAAGGAACTACGCGATGCACCAAGAAAAGATCGCCGTGTGAAACGCATGCTTGAGCTTATGGATCACCAAGGACACATAGAATTTGCAAAGCAAGTGACATTTTTGTGGCGTTGGAAGGAGACTCCTGCTCGCACCTACTTGCCAATTCTCTCGCCCGGGCTCCGTGCTCGCTATTTCAAGAAAGCGGCACATCGTACGGCCACGCACATCTACGCACGCACATCCAAAGACGTCCCTTATTCGACTTACAACAAGCACTTCGCAAAGCTCACAGCGAAAAGGGGCATCAAGCCCAACCCTTTCGAACTTCGCGATTCTGTTGACAGAGCCAAGGCGATGCGGGCACACCACGACCCTTTCGGCACCCTTCAGACGATCGAAGAAATGGCCAGGCTGAAGTCGATCCCAACAACCACTCTCCGCCGGGCGCTAAGAGAAGAAGCGAAGACTTCCCCCCCCCCCAGAGAAAACGGCAAGTACTACAGGCTGAACGAAGATTGGCAACAGAGAGTCCTTCGCAGAGTTCCCACGCGAGCATTCGTCCGCGCTGCACTCTTGTGCAAGCATTCGAAATCGGAAGCCGACGTCTTGCTAAGAGTGATTCCGCGCGAGGTGCTTCAGGGTCATGGTCCTCCTTCCGAGGAGCAGTGGAGCAAGATAGAAACAGCGACGGGCGTTTCCTTGCGTCAGAAGGGGTAGCCGACGGCAGTGTTGCTGCTATCCGTCTTGGGAATCGAAGTGCGACAGGGGGTCAAACGTTTCTAGCGCAACCCTTCTGCTACCTGACGAAGCGGGCAGAAAGCATCTCGGCCGTAAGCGGCATGACCTGCTCGCAGACGGGATCCCACCTACCTGGTCACGATCTACGCCGGCTTGCGCGTCAAGGAGTGTCAAGCGGTTGGGAGATGGCGCGTGGTGCCACGCGAACTCGGACCGTTGAGCGCCATGGCGACCTCAGGGGGGCCTGCACCCGAAGCACTCGGGGTCTTCCTGCGCGCAGCGGTACCGACCCGGCACCTGCCACGGTTCCTCGCAGATTTTCGTGGCGGCCTCCTCGTCGTCGCCCGCAGTACACACACGAAACTTCACGTCTTCCGGGGTTGGGCAGTAGGCGATGATGCCCTGTCCACACGCGTTGTTCAGCCCGCCGTCGATTTCCGCGCACGCGCCCGCAGACGACTGGGTTGACGAAATCGTGACGGTAGCGTCCACGTTGCCAGTGAAGTTGCGCCGGGTGACGCTCGCCGTGCTTCGAGCCATCGCGTTCGGAAAGTAGCTACTTCTTCGCCAACACGACGGACGCAGCCTCGGTGGCCGCATCATCAATGGCCTCGGCGATGATGGCGCGGTGCTTATCTTCCACAAGCAGCCCGATGAAGACGGTGCCTCCACGCTCGGCCGCCTGGGCGATGAGAGCGGCGAGGTTCGTTTCGCCCGTCACGTGATGAACGTTGATGATGATGGAGCCGTCCGATGCGAGCGCCAGCGGCGCCCGATGGATCTTGAGCGACATGGGGGCCTACGCCGACTTGTCGTCCGACTTCGCCGCGCGAAGGCACAGCGTGCCCGAGACCGGCACGGCGTCGAGTCGGACGGTGATGGAGCCATCGCGGTTGGTGAAGGCGACGCCGATGCGCGTCCAGTACGTCCGCTCACCTCGTTCGGTGATGGTGTAGGCAATTCTCATCTGCGTTTCCATTGTTGAACTCCGATGCCAGGGCCTAGCAGGCGTCAGCCCAGCGTTGGCGACGAAAGGGTCTGGGTCGGGCAGCGACAGGTTGGTCGCGCTCCTCAAAAGGTGAGCCGTAGCCGTCGTTCGGGTAGACCAGGGGTTCTATCGGCGATGGCAGAAGATCGACTTCCTCGGCTCCGAGGATGGGTAGCGCCTCGCACGCGACGTATGCGGGCCGACCCGCCTCGAGCTCGGGACAGTTGAGGCTTCTTCCTGCTACTTGACCGACGTGCAGGCGGCTGGCAACGGAAGCGACTCGCCTCCCCATCTTGCCACCTTCGCCGCCGCGGCCTCCAACGTCTCGTCACCACGCGAAACCAAGGTCTGCTCATCGCGACAGGTTTCTGCTGCACGGAGTGCCAGAACCTGGGTAAATGATTCCTTGGCGGTCCTCCCCAGGTCGCTAAGCGCGTCGCAGCAGGGCCTAAGCTTCTCGGCGTCTTCTCGCCCTGGCTGCAACCATGCCGAAGCCAAGGTGCGTCGCTCCTTCCTCAGCGTCTCCAACCGATCGTCTGGAATGGACTCCCAACCCTCCTGGAGTACCCAGGAGATGATCGCGGATGGACCGTGGTCTTTTCCCTCGAGGTAGGACAGTTCCAGGATCACCTTGTGCGGCTTACCATCGCTCAGAAGTTGTTTGAATTTCTCAGCGTTCTCATAGGTCGTTGATTTCTTCGACGCGCCGAGCACGCGACGGTAGTCCATGAACGCGACGTCGCTGTCCGTGCTGTCGGATATCCTCACCGAGATCGTGTTCTCCCGGCTCATTTCGGACGGGTAGTAGTCGTCAAGCACCGCTTTCACGCGGAGGACGACGGGAGATTCGGGGCCGGGTAGATCGGCCTTTACGACCTTGATCGGCTTCTCGTTCCACCCCACGGAGCACGGCCAGTCGATCTTGAAGTCGTCCTGAGCAACCCTCTTCACGCAGTACACGTCCCTGACCTTTTCGACGGAAACGTAGCAGTAGCTGCCAACCGGGACATTCTTGCACGACGACGCGTCAATTTTCTCGTGCTCGGTCTTGCAGTGCTGTTCGTTCCGATAGTGGACCGCCATGCGATTGATGTTGGCGCTCGGATCCAGGACGAACTGGGCTCGGTCAACGCATAGGGGTTGGTTCAGGTACTGCTCGACGACGGACGTCGCCCGGTCCTTACATCCTGGAAGTGCAAGCGCAGCTACAGCGACCAGAAGCCGGAATTTGTTGTTCATCCTTGATGTCCTTGTGCATCTGAACGTTCGCGATATGCGCTTCGCTTCAAGTCGAAGTCTCGAAGACGAACATATAGCGAACCTATAGCATCGTTTTATTGACCGCCCGTCAAGGCGATCCAGCAGGGCGTGAAGCCCATCGATCCGGACAAGCTCGCCCAACAAGTGGGACGCCGCGTGGCTGAACTGCGGGCCGAGCGCGAGCTCACCCAAGCGCAGCTCGCCGAAAGCCTCAGCGTGTCCATCCGCTATCTGCAGAGCATCGAAGCCGGAGACGAGAACCTCAGCCTGGAGACCATCGCCAAGCTCGCGACGGTTCTCGGGGCCAAGCCCATCGCCTTGTTCGAACCGCCCGAGACGAGGAAGCCTCGTCCTGGGCGACCGAAGAAGTTAGCGTGATGGGTGCGGCGTCTTCCGTCGCGCCATCTTCTGCCTGCGGCCGATGACGAACGCGGAAGCTTCTCTGCACGCGGAAGCGACGCGCGGTGACACAAGCTTCATGTCCTCGGCGTCCAGCTCGACACCGACGAACACGTTGCCGGACTCTTCCAGCGCGCGTCCGAGAATCTCTTCAGGTGTCTCCACCTCGTCGAAGAGGGCCGCGTTGACGTAGACCTTCCCATCCGCACCGAGCGCGAAGGGGACGTCATCAATCCGGCGGCTCATGGCTGTACCCGAGTGACGCCCGCGATATCGACCGTCATGCTGTCGCCGTCTTCGGTGGGCCATCCGTACCTGTCCCACGGAAACACCTCGATCATCTCTGCGATGGGCAGCAGGTCGACCTGATCGGTTCCGAAGATCGGCAACGCCTCGCACACGAGATAGGCGGGGCAGCCAGTGTCGAGCTCGGGACAGTTGGCGATGAACAGCCGGTCTTCTTGAGCGGCTTCAAGCAGAAGACGAAACCTCGCCTTCATCTCATCAGGGATGGGACGCATGTTGGATTCCCGTTTCATTCCGTCTTCTCGCCCGTCTTGGCCGAGCGGAGGCACAGCGTGCCCGAGACCGGCACGGCGTCGAGCTTCACGTTGATCGAGCCGTCCTTGTTCGTGAACGCGACCCCAATGCGGGTCCAGAACGTCCGGTCACCGCGTTCGGTCACCGTGTACGCAAACATCATCTGCCGTTTGTCTTCCATGGGATTGCTCCAGGTGGGATGACGGCTGGGACCTTCCGGCCGTGCGTTGTGAGGATGACGAAGTCGACTTCGCCAGCCCGAATCTGCTGCGTTAGGCGCCGGGCGAAGTCGAAGGACTCGTGGCACCGAAGCACCGTTCGCGATCGCACCTCGCCACACCGGTCACCGTGTGCTTTGAGGCTGAAGGGCCTATGCTAGGGCTTCATGCTCAGGGAGGTGCGCGGTGATCACGTTTGATGTTTCACAGGTCGATCCGGCCCAAGAACGTAAGCAGGCGCTCGACCGGGATCAAACCATCCAGTGTTTGCTGCATCAGCCAATCGAGGCGAAGTACGAAGGGCGCGGGGCCCTGGTTTGTTGCAGCGACGCCAACCAGTTCGCCATGGCGGTGCATGACGCCTTCTATGAGCATCGCCCGCTGACTCTCTCGCCCGATGCGATCTGGTTCTGCATCGCGCAAGGATTGACCCGCCACGTTGCGCAGAACGTCGAGTCACTCCGAGAGCGCTTCGTCAAGCACGACGGGGTCATCACCCTCGTAGTGGAGCGTCCCGACTTCGTGCTCGGCCAACCGAACCCTTGGCCAGAAGCCTTAGCAGAATTCTCAGGCCAGATCGCGGCACACGTCGGGAAGGCCCGAGATGTCGTGGTCTGCGCCTTTTCGACTACGGGTGTTACCGAGCGAGCCGCCAGCGAAGTGCTTCTGATGGACACCTTTCAGGGCTACTTCGAATACGAGATGACCATCGGTTGCGGGATTCCATCCATCACCTTGCTCGGGACACCGGATGACTGGCGATCCGTCCGGGCAAGGGCACAGATGCTTGCGGAGTACGGCCTGGAGACCTGGACCAGGGTGCTCGTTCCGGTCCTCGACCAGTTCGTTCGCGCCTCGGAGGGGAACGTCGACAAGGACTTCTGGCGGTCTTTCTTCCGCTACGAGAGTGGCTCCGGTCGTTCAGACCTCTCCGGATGGATTCATGTCCTCTTCCCCTATCTCGTGGATGAAAACGGCACTCGCGAGAACCCGCATCTCGTCAACTGGCAGAAGGAGCTCGCTGGTTACAAGTCACGAACCCGCAGCTTCAATCATCAGGGACCGTCGATTAGCGAGCTGCCGTCGACGCTCGCCAGCGCGCCGGTACGGGTGACCGACTTGCTGTCCGGCAAGAAGATCGACATGCGGTTCGTCGCGGGCATCTTCGGCGTCGTCGAAGACCCTGGAACCGGCGCCTTGAGCCCAGAGTTCGGCTGGGCGGTCGTCTACGGCAACGAGAAGGGAAAACGCTTCGACTGGCGTGATCGGTTCGATGAGGTTTCGCTGGATGAGCCGGAGTAGCGCGGCGAGCCTCGCGCGAAGGTGTCGAGACGGACGGGGCTCATGCCGCCGGGCTCCCCCGCGCAACCTCTTCAATGAAGGAGCGAGATATCTCAGCGCAATGCACCCGGTGGCCCGCACAGCGGTGGTGGCAGGTCCACCACACGACATCGACGCCGACGCGCATCAGCGGATATGCGGTCCGGAGCATTTGGCGCCGAGGCGGTTCATCGTCGACGGTAGTGGGACGGTCGACGGGGTCCAGAACCCCGTACCAGCGAGCCGTGTGGTCACAGTAGTCGACGTATCGAAGCTCATGGTCGAGGCTTCGCAGACTCGCAAACCGGCTGAGTCGAAGCAGCATCAGGCTTGCGAGCTGAGGAACAATCTCGACGATGGCGATGGGATGCCGGTCGCGGAAGGTGGGAACGGCAGGAAGCATCAGCTTCATGAGCCCTCCTTTGATGTGGCTACCCTGCGCAAAGGCGGGCCGCCGATTCTTCGTCGATGCCTTTGCCCTAGCGGATGTCGAACTTGGCCTCCCGAAATGGAGACGCCAACATGGTCGGCTCGATGTCCCAGAGACTGCAGTAGTCCCAAAGCGCGAGGCGTTGGCAGTCCGGTGGAAGATCGTCGAACCGGATGCGCTTTCCGAGGTGGCGGCTCGTGGGTCGGTCAATCCGGTGTTCGTACTCGCAGCGCATGCCGACGCCCTGCGGATGAAACGGGGATGCGCTCATGCCCAGCACCCACGTTCTTCCGCCCGTCCTTGACCCATACCGTCCGGTGAACACCACGGTGTAGCGGTCGGCGGTTCGGCCGCCGTCGTCGTAGCAGCGAACCCAGCGTGGATTGCCACCCGAAAACAGCCTCGCTGTGCGGTCAGCACGCGGTCGCATGGTCCTGCGTTCCGGTCAGGGGCAGCAGATCCGCTCTGGTGAGTCCAGAACAAGTCAGCGTCCGGTCAGCCTGGTTGTCCAAACAGGACCACCAGACCAGCGCGTCCGTGACGTGCATCACGGCAAGCATCGTGCGGAGGGATCTTTGACGGTCAGGCTCGATGGAGACGGGGATGGTGCAATCTACGTCGGGCTTGCCGCACAGCTCGGCCAACTCGCTTGCGGACACGCTGAACCACCGCGGCCCGCAGTCCCAGTAGTCGACTCTTCGCAGCTCACAATCCTGGCGGCGCAGGGCTGCGTATTGGTTCATGCGGTGCAGGGTCCAGTTTGCGCGCCATCTGGCGACCTCGATGAGGGCAAACGGGCGCTGGCCGCAGTCAGCCGGCCCTGCGGGAAGCAAGAACATCATTGGTCCTCCTTTCTGTCGTGTCGTTCTGATGACGACCCCAGACCTGTTCGATTTGCCGTACGCACCGCCTCCCGGATGGTGGATGCAAGCTCACGGTTGGACGCAAGCACATCGAGGACGATGCCGCGCCTTGCACCGAGCACGACGTGTTCGAACTCGAACGCCGCTGCGGTCTTCTGAACGACCCCAGCAAGCAGGGCGTGGTCGAACAGATCGGCGGCCGCGTCGATTCCAGATCCCCACCGGATGTCGAACTCCGCCTCCCGAAAGGGCGACGCCAACTTGTTCTTCACCACCCGCGCTCTGGTCTTGGAGCCGATGGCCTTGTCCCCAGATTTGACCTGTCCGATACGCCGGACGTCGATACGCACGCTCGCATAGAACTTCAGCGCATTGCCCCCGGT
>Ga0180009_10007800_pt1 | contig 10823 bp, 7 predicted proteins | sample OS_PC_MetaG_FD_123537 | JGI IMG/M metagenome (GOLD analysis project Ga0180009, IMG submission 123537) | Groundwater microbial communities from the Aspo Hard Rock Laboratory (HRL) deep subsurface site, Sweden - OS_PC_MetaG | ecosystem: Environmental > Aquatic > Deep subsurface > Groundwater... | reverse complement strand
CAGAGCGCCGCACCACAAACGCTCGGGCTCCCCGTACAGACCCATCCCGCCTCCTCCGCGCAGCCCGCGTCGCACCCATCCCCGACCGTGGAGTTGCCATCGTCGCAGGTCTCGGTTCCGGCCATAATCCCATCCCCGCACTGCGCAGCACCACAAACGCTCGGGTTCCCCGTGCAGACCCACCCCGTCTCCTCCGCGCAGCCGGCGTCACAGCCGTCCCCACCCACGGAATTGCCATCGTCGCAGGCCTCGGTTCCGGCCACCACCCCATCCCCGCACTGCGCTGCCGTACAAACGCTCGGGCTCCCCGCGCAGACCCACCCCGCCTCCACGGCGCAGCTCGCGTCGCAGCCATCCCCATTCGCCGTGCCGGCATCGTCGCAGCTCTCCCCAGCGGTTGTGTTCAACACGCCATCGCCGCAGGAGGAAGCGGTGCAGTTCGCGTTGCAGGCCGCCGTTTCCCCGCCTTGGTCGCAGACCTCCAAGCAGTCGACCACCCCGTTCCCACACACCTCCAGCCGACACGTGCTGGAGCAGCCGTCACAGCTCGTCTGGTTTCCATCATCGCACTGCTCGCCGGCCTGTACCGTTCCGTTGCCGCACACCGCAACGCCTGTGCAGTCGCTGATGTCCCAGTCGCAGAGCCCCGTGCATGCAAGCTCCCCAGCGGCCTGCCCCAGGCCCACGCACGTCATTCCCTTCAGATCGCTGCCGTCGCAGGTTTCGGGGCCCACCGCCAAACCGTCTCCGCATACGGCGGTGCAGGTTCCACCCGTGCAGTCCCACCCCGTTTCCACCTCACAGCCAGGTGAGCACCCGTCCTGGGCCTCGATGTTGCCGTCGTCGCACCCCTCGTCCGAGTCCAACACGCCGTCACCGCAGTACGCGTTCCGACAGTCCGTGCGACACGCGTCCGCGATCGCGTCCGAGTTCTGATCGCCTTCGTCGCAGGCCTCCCCGAGCTCCACTTGTCCGTTGCCACACAACGCCGCATTCTGATTGTTCTGGTTCGTATTGTTGTTCTGACTGTCGTCGTCTCCGCACGCCGAAAGGCACGTCAACAGCACTGCCAGGCTCAGCGTGGTAACCAATGGATTTCTCATGCGGCCCTCCCAGGGTTTGCCCAAACAGGTTGTCACTATCCGATGCATTCTGACCAGAGACGATAGCAGACATCGTGCCGATTTTTGAACATCTCAAGTATCGGGTGCGGGGGCTGAGGGGTCAAGATGCGTGATGTTGGCGAAGGATGGGACGCGGACGAACCTCGCGACGAATTTGGCATCGCACCGGTGAGGCTCGACGCAGGCGTCATCGTGGATGAAATGCTCACAGTCGTTGGATATACTCAGACCGACGAGGACTGTCACAGCCACATCTGTGTGCCGCTCGACACCGGAGCGGGCGACGGTCAAGGAGGTCACCGGGAATGTCACTATCAGGCACCTCTGGACAGCGCTTCCCCGGGAGTGGACAAAAATGGAATTCGACAACACGTTGATTCCGGTGCTCAGGCATGGCGTGGACGTGATCAAGATGATTCTGTGGAAGGCGCAGAAGGCCAAGCTCACCACGCGCTTTGCTGACGCCCCCCCCGAGCACATTGCTCGGCTCACCGCGGCGACCCTCAACGCGCTGTTCGGCATCGTCAACGACGCCGAGCCCCACGCCACGTTTATCCGCGAGCACGACGCGGACATTCAGCAGGCCCTGTCGCACGTCGCCACGGATCACGTCGAGCTGCGGGACGCCCTCACCGACGCCCTGCGGGTGCAGTTCCTGTGCGACGCCGAGGAGGGCATCGACAGCCAGCACATCCTCACCCAGGCCGACGCCCTCGGGCTGCTGGTCACGGAGCGTGAAACCCCGCTGCCCAAAACCTTCATGCACCTGGCCCGGGTCCTGGGCGTGGCGCACGGGATCCTGGATCCCAGACCGGACCCCGCGCCCCCGGCCCACAACTGAGCGGTGTCTCCGTCTGCCCCCAAAACCCGCATGAAATTTCTCATCGACTGCCGGGCGAGTGGTGAAGCCTGTGATGAAGCAACCCGGGCAGGCCTTGCAGGTGCCGCCGCGGGATCAGACGCGGCGCTGGCGCTGGGCCTCCCAGGCCAGGAGCGCGCAGATTCCCAGCGCGATGAGGACGACGTAGCGGCCACTCTGCCACGACAGGCCGTGCCGCAGGATCCGCGCGGTGAAGAGGGTGAGGATCCCGTAGCCGATGCCCACCACCAGGAGAAAGCCCACGAAGCGGAGCGTGGCGTGGAGACGGCGGATCCGGCGGGCGATGCGCGGGTACAGGTGGCGGTCCGCCAGGGTCACGATGGCCGCCGTGAGCACCATGACCACGTCGCCCAGGTGCTGCAGGGCCAGCCGGTTGTAAAAGCCGAAGGACAGCCAGTCGGGCATGACATCTCCCATCCGCGTGCGGCGCGGAGAGCCCCATGTTAGACGAGATCCACCGAGGCCGCAAAGCGCGGGATCGGGCACGGGGTGGGAGTTGCGGGAGGAGTCAGGGCAATTCCGACGGGGTGCGATGAACGTGTCAGACGCACTGCTGTCAGACGCACTGCTTGACCGGCGGTTGGACGTGCTCGATACTCAGCCGCTGAGCGAAGATTGTCTGGGGTTTTCGACAACTGTGGAGGAACAAATGCGAGCTCAAATCCGCCTGCTGGCGCTGGTTGCGGGGATTGTCGCGTGGAGCGGTTGCCCGGGACCCACGCTCAATCTGATGCCGCAGGCCACGCGGTCCGCGCAGACTCTGCTTCGGATGGGGCACCCCGTGGCCGCCTGGGATCACGCTGTGGCCTTCGACGACGCAGACATCGTGCGATTCGTGGATGACCAACGTCTCCTGGTGGGGAGCGTGCACCTCATGCGGCACGGGCGTCCGCGTCTGGGGCCGCTGGTGATGTATGACCATGTGCAGCGGCGGGAGTTGTGGCGTCTGTCGCGGGGGAGCGCTTCGTACGACGTCGTGGCCACGAGCCCCGTGATCCTGCTGCGGTCCACGTCCGGGAGCCGCGTCATGTACAAGGCGCTGGTACCGGCCACCGGGAGGGTGCAGTGGCAGCGGAAGGTAAGCCGGGACTGTGAGACCCGGTTCGATGTGGGGGCCACCGGGCTCTCCGGGGTGTATCAGCTGTGCGGCGGCTCCCTGGTGCGTGTGGACGCGCGCACGGGAGCGATCACCTGGCGCGCCCAGGTGCCGGGCCCCACGTCGCCGGACAAGCGGCGGCTGATCCTGGCGGTGGATTCGATCTACGTGGTGGATACGAAGCGGATTCACGCAATGCAGCGGAGCAATGGCGCGGTGCGGTGGAGAGCCCGACAGGACATCTCCGCGCCCTTCGAGGTGGCGGCGTCGGGGGACGGCATCTTTGTCTACGGCGCGAACCAGGCCGCCTGGCACCTGGCGAGCTCCGGAGCGCGCCGCTGGTTCTGGATTCCGCCGGGCGGAGGCATCAAGCTGGTGAGCGCCAAGGGAGGCACGGTCTTCGCCGTGGTGCACCGTCCCAGCAACCGCACCGACGCCATCTACGCCATCGACCATCAGACCGGCAATACGGTGTGGCACCAACAGCTCCCCGGCCATGTTGTGGCGCCCCTGGTGATGCACGACGACGTCCTGTACACCACCGTGGGCGGGCTCACCCGCGTGGAAATGGGCATGCGTAACGCGCCCATCTACCGCGACTGGTACACCACGAGCCGGACCCTCGTGGGGTTCTCTCGCACCGACGGCGCCCCTCGCCTGAAGCTTTCGCTTCCCAGCTTCCCGGGTGGCAAGAACCAGTTCCCCACGCAGCCGGATCGTCTCCTGGTGCACGACGGTTCGCTGCGCATCGCGCGCGCCGACTACGGCATCACCGTGGTGGATCTCGCCTCGGGCAGGATCTCCTGGAACCAGCGCCATCGGGCTCTGGAGGGACCGTACCGCCGGTCGCTGCTCTACTTAAGCTTCAGCGGGACCAAAATGAAGGCCTACTGGTCCGGCGGTGCGCTTTCGCTGTCTGCCCCTCGCCCCAACGCCTCCCTGAGCCGCGCCCAGGCGTCCCTCGACACTACCCTTGCCGATGCGAAACGGGTGCTCTCCAACCCCAAGGCGTCGCAGGCGGCGCGGCAATCGGCCCGGCTCAGCATCCGCATCGCCGTGGGCTCCCAGCTGGCGAACATGCGGATCAGCCAAACTATGGCCCGGGTGCAGTCGGCGGCCAACGTCGCCATCGGCATCATGAACCTGGCCAACGCCCTGGCCTCCTTCTGGACGGCGGATCTTGCCGCCGCCCGCGCGGCCTGGTACCACAAGGCGGTCCTGGGCCTACGCATCGCCGCGACCCAGCACGCCAACACCTTCGGGGGGCGCTACTACCTGCGAGCCAACCGCAAGATCCTCACGTTGGTCGACCTTGAGAGCGGGCGCGCATCCCACCTGGTGCTCTCGCCGCAAATGGACCAGGTGCGCGCCGACATGTCGGCGGCGGCGCTTTCGCCGAACGGCAAGTACGTCGCCGCCGTGGCCGTGGGGCTGGACTGGCAGCGGTACCAGCCGCGGACGAAGTGGAACGCCATCGCCCCGGCCTGCAGCGTCATCGTTTACAAGGTCTCGGACCTGAAGTTCTTCGCGCCGCCAGCGAAATAAGCTGAGGGGTCCAGATGCGTGGTGTAGCGGGGGTGGCGGCGTCGGTAGCGAGGCTCGCCATCGGATTGTATTGTTATGAAGGGGGCCGGCTTGTGGGCGCCGCTGCTCAGTCGGGTTCGGGCGCCGGGACCTTGTTGAGGCTTTGCAGGGCGAGCAGGTCGGCGAAGGGCGCCTTGATGCGGAGCCGGCGGCGCAGGTAGGCGTGCTCGCCGCTGAGCTCTCCGGTGGAGAGGGCTCGCAGGGTGGCGGAGGTCATCTCGTACGAGATTTCGGGGCGGGGGAGCGGGGTCGCGAGGCGCTCGGGGGGGTGCGCTTCGCCGTTCACGAAGCGGATGACGTAGTAGGTGTCGAGGTCTGGAAAGTGGTACTGCATGGTCTTGGTCCAGCCGGCGAAGTTGTGGCGGATGGACGCCAGGCCGAACTTGCGCTGCTCGGCGATCAATATCCGCTCCAACTCCGCGGTGGGCACGGTCACCCCCGCGGGTAGGGGGGACACCAGGGACCGCACGGTTTCGAAGGCGCCGCGCAGGGTGGACCGGGCCCGGGCGGTGGAGGCGTGCAGGAGGTGCTCCAGGCGGGTGGTGGCGGGCGTGGCGCGGGCGTGGGGCACGGCGAGGTTGCGGCGGGCCAGGTCGAAGGCTACGTCGCCGAGGTTCAACCGGCGCAGGCCGGCCTCGGACGGGAGGCCCGTGGCCACGTCCCAGCCGCGGCGCTCGTAGTATTCGTCGCGGAGGCGCAGGTAGGGCTGGCGGTCCACGCGACGGCCGAGCTGGGAGACGATGGCGCCCCCCGGTCCGGGGGCGAGGAGGTCGGGGTCGGCCACGTGGGTGTCGATGGGGTTGTCGTGCCACTCATCGGGCAAAAAGTCGTCGTCGCGGGCGCGGTGACCCTCCCGGAGGAGGATGGCGCGTTGGACGTTGAAGACGCGCTCGCCCACCCGGCGCAGGTCGCGCTCGGTGTAGTCTACGCCGAGCAGCGCCGAGAGGATGCGGCTCTCGAAGGTGGGGTCGCCGACGTGGTCCGGGCCGCGGGGCACGTCGATGAGCGGGAACATCCAGTCGCAAACGCCGAGGCACTCCTTGGCGAGCTGACGATCCTGGATGCGGGTGGCGGCCTGGGCTTTGCCGTCCAGGGTGGTCTGCTCCGCGGCCCGCCGGTCGCCCCAGAACCGCTCGGCGATGCCCCGGAAGACTTCGCTGTCGATATGCGCTTCCGGTACGCCTTTGGCCCAGCTGGACCACTGCGACAGGACCAGCCCGGCCTCGTGCAGCTGCTGGATGGGCTCCCGGGTCTCAAAGGGGAACAGCAGGGTGTTCACCGTGCAGTACCGCGGGTCGTAGGGATCGGTGCGCTTGAAGAGGGCCGCGGCCCGGCCGCCCCGGCTTTGGGCGGCGGACCGGGCGCCCTGGGCGAGGCTCGCGCCGAAGTCTTGGTTGGTGGACGTGAGGTGCACGAGCTCGCGGATGAACTCGAGACTGCCCACCTGCGACAGGTCGAGGCCGATCTCGGCCTGGCTGATGTGTCCCCCCGCGTGGCACATGAGCAGCCACTCGATGAGGGACTGCACCTCCCAGGTGTCGATACCGTATTCGTCGCAGACCCGATTGGCGAGGAAGGGCACGTCGTTGTCCTCCCCGTAGTAGCCCCAGGCGTGATGCATGTAAAAGAACCGCGACTGGCACATGAACTTGCCGCGTTGTCCGTTCTTAGCGGTGTATCGCACGCGCAGGCAATGGCCCATGCAGCCGTGGCACGGGGATTTTTTCGTCTGCGGGCCGCCGGCCATGAAGTCCAGGCCCCAGACCTTGACGTTGCCCCGGGCGTAACCGCGGATCTGGCGGTCGATGCGGCGTAGAGCGTCGCGATCCGCCACCGGGATGCGCTGTGGGGCGGCGCGCACGGTGATCCCTTTGAGCCGCTTGGCGCCCAGGACCGCCCCCATTCCGCCGCTACAGCTGGCGTCTCCGTCAGCAAAGACTGTCGCCAGGGGGACGCGGTTTTCCCCCGCCGGGCCGATGGCCAGGGAAGCGGCGTGGGCGCCCGACCCAAGGTCGTCCCGGAGGCGGGCCATGGTCTCCACGGTGGACAGCCCCCAGAGGTGGTCAGCGGGCCGCAGGGTGACGGCGTCGGGCTCGATGGCGAGGGTCACCGGACGCTCGGCCTTGCCCTGTACGATGAGGGCGTCGTAGCCGGCGTAACGAAGGGTGGCGCCGAGCTTGCCCCCCCCGTTGCCGTAGCAGAAGTGGTCCCGTCCGCCGTGCGCCGCGGCGGGGAGGGGCGATTTGCCGAAGAGGCCCCAGCGGGAGCCTCCGAGCCCGCCCGGCGCCCCACAAAGCGGTCCCACGGCCAGGATGAGGCGGTTGTCTTCGTGATCAAAGCTGATCTCGGGGTCCACCTCGTCCCAATAGATGCCGGTGGCGAGGCCGCGCCCCCCCACAAAGCGGTCCGCGTAGCGTGCCGTGGGGACGGTGCCGGTGTCGCCGGTGGACAGGTTCACCCGGAGGATCCGACCGGCGTAGGCTTTGGCCAAGGACACCGTCAGGCCCCCCGGCCGGAGCGCAGCCGCCGGAGTCGAGCCAGGCGCCCGAGCAACAGCATCAGGGCGTCCTCCGGGGCGGCGTGCAGCACCGGCACCCCGAGCTTGGCCACTTCGCGGCGGAGACGGCTCGTGCGCCGGTCCTCATCCGCCCGCAGGATCTCGGCCACGGCGCGGGACTCCTCGTGCACAGGCTGGGGGCCGAACCGGGGGGTGTGGGGCACGATGAGCACCGGGTGATGGTGCTTGCGCACGGCCATGGCGAGGGCCCTCATGACGCCGCCCTCGGTGGTGATGCCCTCCAGATCGGAGATGAGCAGAATAAACTGCGAGCCCCGCGAGGCAGACACCTGACCAATGGCGTCGGTCAGCCCGGCGTCCTTGGAGCCGTGCACGTCGTCTCCGCTCCGGTAGGGCAGGTCGATGCCCCGCAGCTGGCAGAACCGCCGCAGGTTGCGCAGCTCCTGGCTCTTAGCCACCACGGGCCGCCACAAGCGGGTGCCGTGGCGCCCTTGCTGCTGCTTGTCCAGGTACTGATTTACCCAGTGGGAGAGGGCCTTGAAGTCGTACAGGTTGCCCAGGTGGTCCGCCACGACGCGGTCCCAGAGCTCGCTTGCCGGGGGCGGGGCCGTGGTGATGCGCACGTTCACGCCATCCTGGTACAGCATGAACTCCGCCACCGCCCGCACGAGCTCCCCCTGGGTGAGGTTGGTGAGGTCCTCGTCGACGATGTTGCGCAGCTCCATGAGCCGGTCGATGAGCTTGGCCAGGTGCGGTCGACCGTCCGCCGGGCGGATCTTGGAGTAGACGCGGCTGTCAAAAGTCACCAGCCCGACGCGGTCGCCGGACTCAATGGCCCACCGTGCGAAGGAGGCCGCCAAATCCACGCCGTAGTCGAGCTTGGAGGAGCCGAAGTCTCCGGCGCGCATGGACCACGAGATATCGAGCACCACGTAGTGGGTGACCATGATCTCGCTCTCGTACTCCTTCACCATCAGCTTGCGCGTGCGGGCTGTCGCCTTCCAGGCGATGTTCTTGAACGGGTCGCCGTGTTGATGGTCGCGGATCTCCCGCAGGTCGCCGCCCAGCCCGCGCAGCTTGAGGGGATGGCGCCCGGTGCGCTCGTGGGGCGTGCCGGTGCGGGGCCTGTGGGGCACCGACGCCCGGATGGGCGCGAAGCGCGGGAAGATGCGTGTGCTCAAGGGCAGCGGATAGTAGGCGATGACCTGGTACAACCCCAGGGGCCCCACCAGCCGCAGGGTGACGCCGTAAAAGAACCAGTGGCCCGCGGAGCGGCAGCGTGCCTGGAGCGCCAGCTCCACCTCGGCTCCTTTGGCGATGAGGGTCGCGGGATCCGGCGTGAGCATCTCGATGGGCTCGGAGTGCAGGACGCCGATCTCGGCCCGGCCGAGGTTGTAGGGTGAACGGTTGCGCAAAAAGAGCTGCCGCCCGAAGGGGTTGCCGACCATGAGCGCGCCCCCGGCGGTTTCCGAGGGGGGAATCCACCAGGCGACCTCCAGCTTGCGACGGCCCAGCAGGATGGTGCGGGGATAGAACAGAATCATGGCCGCCAACAGCATGACCAGGGCGATGCCGCCCAGGGACACCAGGGGCCAGGACCGGACGATTACGCCGCCCAGCATAAAGAGCCCCGCCGTGGCCAGCACGGACTTGCCACCTGTGGTGAGGCTGGGTCTCATCCGCCGGCAGACCCCCGGTAGGGCACGCGGTCCAGCGCCTCTCTGACGATCTGGCTCGGGATCATGCCCTCCAGCTCGGCCTCGGGCGTGAGCAGGATCCGGTGGGAAAGCACGTGCGGGGCCAGTCCCTTGACGTCATCGGGCAACACATAGTCCCGCCCTCGCAACAGGGCCCAGGCCTTGGAGGCGTACAGCAGGTTCAGCCCGGCCCGGGGCGACGCGCCCAGAAAGACCCGGCGGTGCGTCCGCGTGAAGGTGACGAGCCCCAGCACATACTGGATCAGCTCCCGCTCGATGTGCACCTTCTCCGCCAGCTCCTGCAGGGCCACGATCTGGTCGGCCTCCAGCAGGGGCTGGATCTCGGGCAGGGGCTGGTTGTAGGTCTCGAGCATCTGCAGCTCGGCCGGCTCGTTGGGGTAGGCCAGCTGCAGCTTGATCATGAAGCGGTCCACCTGGGCCTCGGGCAGCGGGTAGGTGCCCTCGTGCTCGATGGGGTTCTGGGTGGCGAGTACCATGAACGGCGGGGTCAGCGGGCGCGTATTGCCTTCGATGGTGACCTGGCGTTCCTGCATGGCCTCCAACAGGGCCGACTGGGTCTTGGCCGGGGCGCGGTTGATCTCGTCTCCGAGCACGATCTGCGCAAAGATGGGCCCCTCCCGAAGCACGAAGGTGTTCTCGCGCATGTCCAGGATATAGGTGCCGGTGATGTCCGAGGGGAGCAGATCCGGCGTGAACTGGATCCGCTTGAAGGCGCAGCCCAGGGTGGTGGAAAAGGCCTTCACCAGCGTGGTTTTTGCCACGCCGGGCACGCCCTCGAGGAGGAGATGTCCCCGCGCCACCAGCGCGGTGAGCAGCACCTGCACCGTGGTGGGATCGCCGATGTACACCTTGGCGATCTCCTGCTGAATGGCCGACACCAGATGGCGCACGTTCTCGAGTTGGTTTCCGTCAATAACTGTTGGTTTCATCAGTCGTCCGTTCGTCGATTTTGATCGGTCTTCGGGCCACCGTCAGGTGGCGGTTCAGGCTCCACTGCTCGAGCGCAGCGCCTCCATCAGGCCCCGGCCGGTGTTTTGGAGGCGCTTGAGCTCGCGAAAGCTGTAGCGCGGCGTCAGCGTGTAGGGAGTCACCATATCCCGCTGGGGAATCCGGCGGGTCAACACAATGAGCAGGGCGCAGAGTCGCTCGGCTTCGGCGCCGGCCCGCCGGTCCACCAGCCGTCGCAGGGCCGGTTCGTCCATGGTGGTCAGGGGCGCCGCGATGCCGATGGACTGTTCCAGCTTCACATCCATGACGTCCCGGAACACCGCGGCCGGGTAGGCGAAGTTCATCTTGCGCGGGCTGCCGCTCAGGTAGGGCTGCAGGTCCCGCACGTAGCGCGACGGCGGCGGGCCCTCGCCGGGCCGGGTCCAGCTCGCGTCGTACCGGGGGCGCATCATGGGGATCACCCAGACCGCCAGTGCCAGCAGCAGCCCGGCCAGCAGCGTGGCAATGGGCATGATCCACACCCGGTCGAGCATATACTCGTTGAACTCTGCCAGCAGCGTGTTGGCGTCGGCGAGGATGGCCGACAGCCCCGGCGGCGGAGGGGCTTTGACCGACACGGTGGGCTTGGGCGAGCCCCGCTCGGTGAATTGTTGGGTAAAGACCACGTAGTGGTCTTCTCCGGGCCGGCCGAGGTAGCCCAGGAGCCGCCGAGCGAAGGCTTCGTTGCCGGGAAATTTGAGCATGCGGTTGATGAAGATGGACGGATCCGAGATCAGCACGATGCGCCCGCGTCCGAGGGTGGCGGCCACCACGAGGGCGCCGCCGGCCGGCTCGAAGCGAAAGATGGCAGGGAGCTGCGTATCGAAGGCCGCCGGGTGGTTGGTCACCAGCTCCGGGATGCCGTTGTTTAGCGGATGGGGTGTGCTGGGCGTGGCAATGGGCAGCGCCGGGTTCT
>Ga0180009_10007799_pt1 | contig 10826 bp, 14 predicted proteins | sample OS_PC_MetaG_FD_123537 | JGI IMG/M metagenome (GOLD analysis project Ga0180009, IMG submission 123537) | Groundwater microbial communities from the Aspo Hard Rock Laboratory (HRL) deep subsurface site, Sweden - OS_PC_MetaG | ecosystem: Environmental > Aquatic > Deep subsurface > Groundwater... | reverse complement strand
TCAAAATTTAATTTGGGCGACGGGGTATAATGTAATCGCTATTCCTGTTGCCGCTGGAGTGTTGTATAATTGGGATATACTTTTAAGTCCTGCTCTTGGCGCTTTGTTTATGTCTCTTTCAACCGTCGTTGTAGCTATCAACGCTAAATTTTTAAAGGTCGAGAAATAATTATTAATTTATTAAAAAATATGGACAACAAAACAAATTATTTACAACAAGCCAATCGTTTAGGGTTGTTTTTTATTATTCTATTTATTATTTGCTTTCTATGGTTTTACATTAATCCAATAGAAAAAGAATTACATCAACAATTATTTCGTTTAACATTTTTTGGATTTTCAGATATGAGTGTTATTGGATTTATATCTGGACTAGTCCAATCATATGTTTGGGGATATGTCTTTATTGGAATTTGGAAAGTAGTTTCAGGGATCGGCGGTTTTAAGGACAATAATTAGAATAAAAGTATAATTTATGTTAAGATTGGTTCTGGACCTATGTGCTACCCACACTGGACGTCCAGTTCAAAACTCTAGAAACGCTTTATGGGATTGGAGGAGAGGTTCGAAACCACGAAACCCAGCACGAGTCAGTGTAGTATCGAGGCAGACCCGGATGGGTAATTTGAGACTACTTTTACAATAATGTCTCAAATTATTATGTCTATGCAAGAAAATAAAAAGCCGTTAAATTATGGGAGCTTATTTTAAATGTTATAAAAAAGGTAATGTTATTAAAAAAACTTTAATTAAAAAAAAGAATGGTTCGTTATACCCAACTATTAATGATTTTAATGGAAAAATTTATTTAATTAAAAAATATTTAGAAAATTTTATTGTAGATACTAAAGTTAATTATGATGGAAAATATATCCGAGTAGAGCAACCTTTAATAATAGGCAAAGATATTTTTAAGTTTTTAAAAGACGAAAAAAGAAAACCAAAAAGATTTAATCAGTTTTCGCAAAAATTAAATAATCTGTATTTGAAAACGGGAATACTTCCTGATTTAGTAAATAATGAGAATATTTTAGTTACAAAAGATGATGAAATTAAAATTATTGATATTTGGCCATTGTTTTTTAAGAAAAGAATAGAAGATGGTGATGTTAGTGAACAAAGTTACAAAGAAAATTTAAAGAAATTCAATTTTTTAAAAAATATTTAAGGTAAAATAGGATCAAGAGCCTTTTATTGTTATTGGTAATTACATGAAAAGGTTCCAATTTCGTCCCATACGGCCAGCCATCTTTCGCTAAAGCTACAGAATGGCAAGCCTAAATAGTTTAATGCATCTATGAAAAAACTTTTTTTAATAATTATTATAATAGTCGTTGTATTCATTATAGCTGTTGTTGGGGTAATTTTTTGGCTTTCTCAACCTCAAACATTGGAGGATTCTAGAGAGTTAACCAATGAAGAACGTGCTTGTATAGATTCAGGGGGGACTGTTAGTACTGCATTGTGTTGTGAATCAACAGGTGATTTTTCGGACGATTGTGCTATTGGTGCTTGTGGTTGTGCTCCAGAATACAGTCATAGTGTAAAGGTTTGCTCCTGTGGAGAAAATAATTGTTTTGACGGGGTTAAATGTGTTAATTATGAAGAACATTTGAAGGAAAGGGGAATGTTAGATTAATCTAATTAAAAAAATAAAGTAGAAACAAAAGAATTATGGAAACTTTGCTCTGTATATTATTATTGATCTCACTGGTTTGTTTGTTAATAGGGATTATCAGACCTAATTTAGTCTTGGTTTTTTTAAAAGGAACTAAGACAAGAGGAAAAGCGATTTTGATTTTTGGTGCCTTAAGTATCTTATTCTTTACTCTATTTGGTTTAGTTACTGATTTAGATTCAATTTCTGAATTGCCGAATCTATTAAAGACGGATTCCCAAAAAGAAATTCCTTTGATTGATAAAGAATTAGTTTCAGAACCACCTCAAAAAGAAATCTCTGACGTCAAGAAACCAGTTGAAGAATTAAAAGAAATTCCATTAGAAGCTACGCTTTGCAGTATGTCAATAGGTGATGTTGCTAAAACAGAATTAATACAATTAGTTCCCTGGACAGATGGAGTGGTGTCTTTAAATGTGCCATCTAATTGGGATGTTTATACTGGTGGAGAATGTGCTACAAAATCAATTTTAGCCAGAGATCCTTCCTCTGAATTAAAACAGGTTTTTTATTTCTCAGAAGCCGGTCCAGTTTATACAAATCAAGAACGAAAAACATGGGATTATAATTATATGCAAATTGGAGGATCTGATGTTTCTTGGTTTGAAAGTCCATTAGTAAATCCTTTGACGGCCGAAAACTATTTGATGAATTTTAGTACTCTTGCTCTTACTGGGTTTTTTCAGCAAGCATTTCCTCAGGTCCCAATTATGACTAATGTTAAAATAATTAGTTCGGAAAAAGTTATTAATAAACCATCCTATGTAACTGATGCAAAATTGGTTAGAGCCGAATTTCAACAGAATAATAAATTAGGTGAAGGATATTTTTATATAATAACTGCTGACATTGGAATGGGTTGGGGATATGGAATGATGTTTATTGGGATTACTGCTCCAATGGGATTGTTAGATTTAATAACTCCTTCGTTAGAAAAGAGTTTGGATTCTTATACAATAAGTCAGGACTATATAAGTGCTTGTATACAAGCACAAAACAAGGCAGCAGCTGGTGCATTAGAAGCAGGAAAAATACTAAGTGAGACCTCTAATACTATTATGGATGTCTGGGAAAATAAGCTTGAGTCAGAACAAAGGATGTCTGAAACTCAAAGTGATGCTATTTTAGGGTATAGCCGACTGTATAATCCGGATACGGATGAAGTTTATGAAGTCACTCCTGAATTTTATGATTATTATGAGGTTCATGGTAATGAATTTGAAAAGAATTATTTAGAAGAGTTACCTAGCGATAAATGGAGTTATATCCCTCTAAATGGTGCAGAACATATATATTAATTAATTTTTAATTTTGATACAAAAACCTTATTCCGAGGTTTTAGTCGAGGGGCAAAGAGACTTTTTTATCGAGGGACCGAGGTGCGTAAATTATTTCAGAATTATGAAAAAATATATTGTGTTTGATTTTGATGGAACTATTGCAGATACAAGTAAAGATCTTTTAAATATTGCAAAAGATTTAAAGTTGAATTAACAAAATTGAAATATTGACTTTTAATTTAATTATTAGTAAAATAAACACATATGAATAAAATTCTATTATCTAAAATTAAAAATAGTCACTTTCCTTTAATTGTTGAAAAAGATGAGGATGGTTTTTATGTGGTTGAATGCACTCTTTTTAAGGGTTGCTATTCTCAAGGAAAGACATTAGATAAGGCTTTAGAAAATATCAAAGAGGTTATTGGACTTTGTTTAGAGGAAAAGGAAAATCAAGAAGTATTAAAAGAATATAAGCCAAAAGAGCTAAGTTTACATACCATAACTCTTTAGCATATGGTTAAATTACCTTCTGTTTCTGGTAAAAAAGCAATAAAAGTATTTAAAAAAATTGGCTACCAAATAATTAGAAAAAGGGGTAGTCATTTTCGTTTACATTGTCAAAACAAAGAACCCTTGACTATCCCTGATCATAAGAATTTAGTCAAGGGGCTTTTAAGAAAAATATTAAGAGATTCTGAAATAACAACAAAAGAGTTTATTAAATTATTAAAGAAATAATTTCGGTTATGTCTTTATCAATCAGAATAGTCTGAACACAACTAGACACGAAAAAGTAATTCTGTTTAGGTTTAAGATTATATTTTGAAACAAAATTAATTGTTTCATTTTTTTATCGATTATGATACAATTAGACTATATTAAATGATACAATTATTTTATGACTAAATTAACAAAACGACAAATAGAAATATTAGATTTTATTAAAAAATCAAGTGGTGCTAGTAATCAGGAAATTAAGAATTATTTAAAAAACATTTCAAGAGTTACTGTTATTCGTGATCTTAATTTTCTTTTAGAAAATAATTTAATTAAGCAAAAAGGTGAAGGACGAGGAGTTTATTATAAGGAAAAAGTTGAGCAAGATTTTTTACGCTATATTGACGTTGATAAATATTTCCAATCAGATGAAAGACAAATAAAATTTGAAAGATTCAATTTTGATATCATTAAAGATCTTAAAGATATTTTTAGTTCTAAAGAACTTGTTAATCTTCAGAATCTTAATAGACAATATCAAGAAAGAATAAAGAAATTACCTGATAGTATAGTAAAAAAAGAATTTGAAAGATTAACTATTGAATTAAGCTGGAAATCGTCAAAGATTGAGGGAAATACATATTCTTTAATTGATACAGAAATTTTAATTAAAGAACACCAAGAAGCAATCGGACATAAAAAAGAGGAGGCAATTATGATTTTGAATCACAAAAAAGCGATAGATTATATTTCTGATAAAAAGAGCGATTTTAAAAAATTAACTTTGGGTAAAATAGAGAATGTTCATAGTTTGATCGTTGATGGTTTGAATATAGGAAGTGGTTTGCGTAAAAATCCAGTCAGAATTACTGGAACACAATACTTGCCAATGGATAACCAGCATCAAATTAGAGAAGCTATGGAGAAAGTTATTCAAGAAGTTAATAAGTTGCCAGACTATTTTTCTAAGGCAGTTTTTATTATGACAATAATTTCATATATTCAACCTTTTGCCGATGGGAATAAAAGAACTTCTCGTTTATTGGGCAATGCTCTATTAATGTCAGATAATATTTGTCCACTTTCTTTTAGGAGTATTAATGAAGTGGATTATAAAAAGTCGGTTATTCTTTTTTACGAACAAAATAATTTAAGAATGTTTAAAGAATTATTTATAGAACAATTCAAATTTGTTGTAGAAAATTATTTTCTAACTTAATTTCATCGATTTAACAGGATGCCATTAAAAATCGGGATGGAACGAACACAACTAGACATAGTTAATCTATTAGATTAACAAATTACTTGCATTTTCGTATAGTATCGTATATAATCATATATATCTAAAAATATATGAAAAGAGATAGATTAGACAAAAGAATAAAACTCTCTAATGAAATTCTTCTTAAAATAGCGGAAATTGATGAAATGAAAGGAAAATGGAGCGGATCATTGGATTTAAATCCTAGAATTTTAAATCAACTAAAGCGTTCCGTTATTATCACCAGTACCGGTTCATCTACTCGTATTGAAGGATCGAAAATGACCGATCGTGAAGTCGACCGTTTTTTGCGTGGAATAAATCAAGGGATTCCTAAAAACAGAGATGAACAAGAAGTTGCTGGTTATGCTGATTTACTTGGCAGAATATTTGATTATTACAAATCTTTGGAAATAAGTGAAAGCAGAATCTTGCAACTCCATGAGATTATGCTTAAATTTTCTAAAAAAGATGAATTGCATTGTGGTAAGTATAAGACAAAAGATAATATAGTCGCGATTGTAGAAAAAGGTAAAATTAAAAAAATACTTTTTAACCCAACACCACCTTGGTTGGTAAAAAAAGAAATGGATGATGTTTTAGAATGGCTTAAAAAAAATCAAGAAAAAAAAGACATTCATCCTTTGGTCATAATCGCTAATTTCATTTTTGAGTTTTTAGCCATTCATCCGTTTAAAGATGGAAATGGGCGTCTTTCTCGTGCCTTAACTAATTTGATGTTGCTACAAAATGGATATATGTATACACCATATATCTCATTAGAAGAAATCATTGAAGATAAACAATCTGAATATTATTTAGCTTTACGAAAAACACAAAAAAATCATAAAACTATCAAAGAAAATATTGAACCATGGTTAATGTTTTTTTTGGATTGCATTTTTACCCAAGCTCAAAAAGCTCTTAATCTTTTAAAAGGTAAGGATCCCGAGAGTTTGCTTTCAGATACGCAAAAGAAAATTTATGATTTATTTACAAATAATATTGAATTAAAGGTTTCAGAAATTAAAAAGAAGACTGAAATTCCGTTGCCAACTATTAAAGCATCAGTAGCACGATTAACAAAACATGGGTTGATTGAAAAATTAGGACAAGGTCCTGCTACAAGGTATAGGTTTGTTAAAAGATAATATAAAATTACATCAAGATGAGTTTATCCATCGGGATAGTTGGTTTGCCTAATGTAGGCAAATCAACATTATTCCAATCATTAACCAAGAAACAAATAGACAGAGCTAATTATCCTTTTTGCACTATTGATCCTAATGTAGGAGTAGTTACTGTGCCTGACGAAAGGGTTGATCAGCTTGCCAAACTAACTAAATCAGCAAAAAAGATTTACACAACTATTGAATTTATTGATATTGCTGGATTAGTTAAAGGAGCTCATCAAGGAGAAGGATTGGGTAATAAGTTTTTGGCTAACATCAGAGAAGCTGATGCTATTTTATACATCTTGCGTATTTTTAAAAATGATAAAATTGTTAATACTCAAGATGAAATTAATCCTTTAGAAGAAAAAGAAATTTTAGACGCGGAAATGGCCTTGAAAGATTTAGCTACATTAGAGAAAATACCTAATAAAAAAGCGATTCAGATTTTAGAAAAAGGAGAAATGCTTTATGGGAGAATAGATAAGAAAGAGGAAGAAATTTTGAAACAATATCAACTCTTAACACTAAAACCTAGATTTTTTCTTTTAAATGGAAGCGAAAATGAACTGACCGAAGAGGTTAGGAATGATTTTGAAAATAATAATTTTCCTTATCTTGTTATAGATATTTTAAATGAATTTGAAATAGGAGAATTAGATGAAGAAGAAAAGAAAGATTTAGGAATTAAAGATGAATCAAAACTTGATTTGCTTATAAAAAAAGCGTATCAATTGCTTGATTTGATTACTTTTTTAACTACTGGGGCTGATGAAACAAGAGCTTGGACCATTAAAAAAGGAAGTTTCGCTCCTCAAGCAGGAGGAGTTATTCATTCCGATTTTGAAGATAATTTTATAAAAGCAGATGTTATTAATTGGCAAGATCTAATTAATATCGGAGGAGTTGCTCAAGCCAGAGAAAAAGGATTAATAAGGACAGAAGGTAAGAATTATATTATTCAAGATGGCGATGTTATTGAAATAAAGCATGGTGCATAACTATCTTTTTATTTATTTATGTTATAATATGTGTATAAATAAAAAAGGTGAAATTATTTATTCAAGGTTTAATTTTGTATAGGTTAAACTTAGAAAAAGTATATAAGCCGAATTTTAAAATATGATTAAGCCAATTATTACTATTTTAATTCTTGTAGCTATTATTGCTGTATTAGGTTATGGAGTTTACTATTTTAATTTTTTTAATACAGATAATACAGAAGATCAAGAAGAAAGTGAGGTTATTGATATTTCAGAAAGTTCTGATGTAATCAATACAAAAAAAGGTGATAAATTTCTAGTTGTTTTAGAATCTAATCCTACAACTGGATATAGTTGGGAAGTTAATGTTGATTCTAATTATGTTCAATTAGATGATAAAAGTTTTAACTCTGAATCAAGTGAAGGAATGGTTGGAGTAGGTGGAAACGAAACATTCAACTTTACTGCCTTGGAATCAGGAAACACAGAAATAACATTTTCCTATTTACGATCATGGGAAAAAGACGTGGAGCCAGTAGAGAAAAAGGTGTATAATATAATTATTGAATAAATAAAATAAATAAATAAATAAAATTATGATTAAAAAAATTGCACTGTATTCACTATTTATCGCTTTTTCTTTAACCTTATTTTCTTTTTCAGTTTTAGCTGAAGAAAATGATGATATTTCATCTGATGTTCTATCTGAAGAACTAAACATTGAGGATCCTGGAATTTTATCTTGGTTTCAAAACGCTTTTGATACTATTCAACTTTGGGTTACTCGTGATTTAGTTAAAAAATCAGAATTAGAACTTAAAAAAGCTAGCCGTCAGATAATTAAGGCAAGAGAACTTGTTCAGAATAATGCTGATGATAAGAATTTGCAGAACAAATTTAATAAAATAGATGAAAAATACCAAGGCCTTATTGATGGAATTAATAATAGAATTGAAGAATTCAATGAAGAAAATCTTAATTCAGAAAAATTTAAGAATTTTTTGGATAAATATACAGATCATCAATTTAAACATCTGCAGATTTTAGAAAAACTAGAAAATCAAGTTCCAGAAACAGTTATGGAAAAAATACAAGAAAAAAGACAAGAACATTTGGAAAAATTTAATGGGGTCATGAATAAAATACAAGAAAAGAAAGAGAATAAGGAACAAGAAACAAACAAGAATAATAATAATAACGGAGAGGATGATAATAATGAAGAAGAGGATGATAATGATAATGGAAACAATCAAAATAATTCTGGGAATGGACAACAAAATCAAAAAGGTAAAAATTAATGGTTCCAAAAGTTTTTATTATAATCATCAACTGGAATGGAAGAGAAGACACATTAGAATGTCTTGAATCTCTAAAAAATAATGACTACCTAAATTACGAGGTAGTCATTATTGATAATGGTTCAAAAGATAAATTTCAAGTTTCAGATTCTAAAATAAAAGTTATTTATAATAAAGAAAATCTTGGATTCTCAGGAGGGAATAATGTTGGAATTAAATATGCTTTAGAAAATAATGCTGATTATGTCTTACTCTTAAATAACGATACAATAGTTTCTAAAGATTTTTTAAGTAAAATGGTTGAAGTTGCTGAGAATAATAATAAGATAGGTATAATTGGTCCAAAAATATATTTTCCTGATTCTAAAAAAATCTGGTTTGCTGGAGGTAAGATTAATTGGCTATATAACAAAGGAACAATGAGAGGATTTAATAAAATAGATAAAGGTCAATATGATGAACCAAAAGTACAAAAAACAGATTATATCACAGGATGTTGCGCTTTAATTAAGAAAGAAGTTTTAGAAAAGATTGGTTTAATACCAGAAGAGTATTTTTTATACTATGAAGATACAGATTGGTCATTGAAAGCAAGACAAATGGGATATAAATGTATTTTTAATCCATCAGCTATAATTTGGCATAAGGGATCTAAGAGCGCTATTAATGGTTCTCCATCATATATTTATTATCATATTAGGAATGGTTTGATTATGGCTAAAAAATATGCACCTTGGTATATTAAACCATTTATTTATTTAGATATTCTATTTAGAATAAAAAAGCAGATTATAAAATATATTTTTATGCCTAAAAAAAGAATTTGGGCAAAATACATTTTATTAGGAATAAAAGATTTTTATTTCAACAAAAAAGGAAAAATAGATGAAAATTGGAGTTGATGCACATAGTTTAGAAGGAAAAAGAACTGGCGTAGGTCGTGTTCTTATTAATCTCCTAAAACAATGGGATAATTTTGATTTATCTGATACAAAATTTATTCTTTATTTTAAAAAAGAAATTCCTGAATTAAATTTATCTAACAGATTTGAAAAAAAATTAATTAATTCAGATAGTAATGCTTTATTTATTCATTATTATTTACCATTAGCAGCTAAGAAAGATAAAATTGATCTTTTATTTTGTCCAAGTTATATCTCCCCAATATTTTATAAAGGAAAAACAGCTTTAATTCTGCATGATATTATTTATCAATCACATCCAGAAATGTATAATTGGCCTAGTTTCTGGGATAGGATATTATTGAAAGAATTTTCTAAAATATCAGCTAAAAAAACAGAAATTATTTTTACTCCTTCAAAATTCAGCCAGAAAGAAGTAATTAAACATTACAAAATTAATCCAGATAAAGTTTTTAATATTCCTTGGGGAGTTGATAATGATTTTAAAATAATAGAAGATAATCAAAAGTTAATTGAAATCAAAGAGAAGTATAAAATTAAAGATAAATTTATTTTTTACATTGGTTCTATTTTTAATCGAAGGCATTTACCAGAAGTAATTAAGGCATTTAAGAAGATATCTGATAAATTATCTAATTATCAGTTTTTAATTGTTGGTAATAATTATGCAAATATTCCTGAACAAGAATTTAATCATCATAAAATTATCTACCAAGAATATTTATCAGGCAAAGATTTGGTTAAACTTTACAATGCAGCAGATTTAACAATTTATCTTTCTGATTATGAAGGATTTGGTTTGCCTCCTTTAGAATCAATAGCTTGTGGAACGCCAGTAATAATCAGTAGAAAAGCTTCTATTCCTGAAGTAATTGGAGAGGCGGGGATTTATGTTAAAAATAATTCAGATATTAATGAAATTTCAGAAGCGATTTATATGGGATTAACTGATCAGAATTTAAGGAATGATTTAATTAATAAAGGGTTAGAGCAAGTTAAGAAATTTTCTTGGCAAAAAAGCGCAAAAGAAATACTTGATTTATTATTAAAATCTTGATTATTTTAGTTTGTTGTTGTAAAATAGTATTACAATTGAATATTATTCCGCGGGTAGTCCCGAAAATTCTTTAGAATTTTCGAGGATCCTCGATTACGACTTTAGTCGTAAATCGGGACTCAATGGTTATGAATTATTACGTTTACATTCTAGAAAGTATTAATAAAAAAACGTATTATATTGGACAAACAAACGATTTATTAAGGCGAGTTCAAGAACATAATACAAGTAGAAGTAAATCTACTAAACTAGGTGTGCCGTGGAAGTTAGTTTATAGCAAGGAGTGTCAAAATAGGTCAGAAGCTGTAAAATTAGAAAGAAAAATTAAGAGTTACAAGAAAAGAATTTATATCGAAAAATTCATTAACAATTAAATATTATTCCGCGGTAGCTCAATGGTAGAGCAGTTGACTGTTAATCAATTGGTTGTAGGTTCGAGTCCTACCCGCGGAGC